>Ga0302277_1001733_pt1 | contig 15875 bp, 19 predicted proteins | sample III_Bog_N3_1_FD_198759 | JGI IMG/M metagenome (GOLD analysis project Ga0302277, IMG submission 198759) | Peat permafrost microbial communities from Stordalen Mire near Abisko, Sweden - III_Bog_N3_1 | ecosystem: Environmental > Terrestrial > Soil > Wetlands > Peat | place: Sweden: Abisko... | reverse complement strand
AAATAGTTTTTTTCATCGATTCTTTTTACTATTATTAATATCGGCTATTCTTATTATTTATTTCACATTCAGACTAGTCATCATTTTCAAAATGGTGACCGCTATTTTTATAGCTTGTTGTCGTTGTTTGTGTTGAATTCCGAACTGTGGCACTAGGAGTTGTGCGGTAATCATCGTCGCTACCATTATCATCATCACTCTCATATGTACTTTTATTATTGCTTCTTGTTGTATTATTTTGTGTTGTCGTTGTCGTATTTGTGTTGGTGGTATTTGAGGTTTTATTAGAATTTGTATTCGTGTTATTAGTTGCTGCAGTTGAAGTCGTATTAGGTGTCGTCGTAGAGGTATTCTGGTATACACCTATTTGTGGAAAACTAGTAAAGTAATATTCCGCTTGCGGAAAATTTGCGGTAACGTCCGTACCGCCCAAAACTCCGCCATCATTACACGTACTCCAAGCTGTCTGTTTACTCATATCATAAATCTTACCCTGATAGGCGACATAGCAATCGCCAGCTTTGTTGTGCGTAGCCAAAGACTGTGTTGTATAAATAGTGTTCATTGCGACGGCGGGAATTACTTTATTTACTGTGGTGGATAAAATTACAGGAGCATCGGTTATTTCACTAGAAGCAGACGTTGCTATTTTTACAGTATTAGATCTGCTCAACGGAAACGAGCCCATACTGATTTTATTCGTCTCTTTTGTATCTGCAATTTGGTTCGATATTGGTTTATTTATTGTCATTGTCGGTTGTTGGGTGAGCGGTAATTGTTCTATGCCCGTATTTTTTTGAGCTGCAGCTTTTTTGGTGTCTGTAAGGCTCAAGAAAGAACCATTTGCGGCAACGGCTGATATTGTAATACTGGCTAATATAAAAATTCCCAAAAGTAAGCCAATCGCTGATCTATTCTTTAGGTTATTGTATTGTTTGTCCATATATTTTTTAATATTTGTTTACACAATATTAAAACGAATTGTACTTGATTTTGTTTCCAAAATGACTAGCTGAAACAAAGCAAGCCAGCGCACGTTGTATATGATACGTGACAGAAATACAAAATCAATAAAGGTCGAGGCTTAAATCTTCGCAAAATTATTATTAGTTAGTCTTAGTCTAATTAAAGCATTGCATAATTAATTAAATATAAAGTATGAAAAAATTTATATCACTAAGCTTGATTGCTGCCTCCGCGATTTTTCTAGTCGGAACAGGCCCAATAGCCGCGGAAGCCGCGACTGGGTATACGGCCGCGCAAGTGGCTACACACAACAACGTTAATGATTGCTGGCTCATTATCAGCGGGCAAGTCTATAACGTAACCAATTTTATCCCCATACATCCTGGTGGTACAGCAATAGTTCCATATTGCGGTACGGATGCTACAACGATTTTTAACGCCTTACACGATCAAACGGCTATGAATATGCTGCCTACTTATTTGATAGGCACGCTCATAACTGACTTAGCCGCACCGACTAATGTAGTCGGTACTCCGAGTCAAGATTCAATCGCTCTGACATGGACTGCTTCGACCGGAGGAGTAGCGCCAATCAGTTATACAATCTTAAGAAATGGTGCTGATGTTGGAAACTCAAGCACTACTTCGTTTACAGACACAGGTTTATTGTCCAATACAGCATATAGCTATGTGATTATGGCTGTAGATAGCAATACACCCGCCAGTAACACCGTTTCTTCAACCGCAGTTTCAGTAACAACTTTATCGAGCGTTGCTGCTTTAACCGCACCGACTGCTGTAGTTGGTACACCTAGCCAAACAAGTGTCGCTCTTACTTGGACCGCCTCGACAGGTGGTATAGCACCAATCACTTACACAGTAATGAGAAATGGAACATCGGTTGGCACATTAACAGCCTCTTCATTCAATGATACAGGTCTAACACCAGCAACGGCATACAGCTATGTTATTACAGCTAAAGATAGTGCAACCCCAACAGCTAGTACAGCTTCGTCTACGGCTATTTCCGTAACAACATTATCTAGCACAACGTCCACTATCACAGCTCCGAGCAATGTAAAGGCTGTCGCAAATAAGCAAGGCGTAATTCTTACTTGGACTGCTTCAACCGGTGGTGTCACGCCTGTTACTTACTCAATCATTAGAAACGGTGTAACGGTAGGCGAGACCAAATCAACGGAATTCTTTGATAATTGGAATTTCACCTCATCAACTTCTTATAGTTATGTAATAACTGCTACGGATAGTTCGACTCCAGCAGTAACAGCATCGTCAACGGCTATTTCCGTAACAGTAGGTTCAAAAGGAAAAGGCGGTGGTGACGACGATAATAGAAACGGAAGCGGAAATAATAACGGAAATAATGATGATGGTTCATCTGAAGCCTCTCAAAGTAGCAATTCATCTTTAAACAACAATGCTACACTTCATCAACAGAACATCACGTCTGGGTCCAATAACCAAAAGAACAGTCACACAATTATTAATCAAAGGAGTAATCAAAATAGAGACAACTAGCAATATGATTAGAAGATGATATGCCATCTTCTTAATACAACTTAATAGAACAACTGAGACAAAAACCGTCAGCTCTTTCTAGGCGGTTTTTGTTTTGCGTTAAAATATATTTTGCATTTGACCTTTCTAGAATATTAGCGCGATAATACCGCATGAAGAAACTCAAAATAAAATTCATAATATCTATAATACTTTTAGTTATCTTGATTATTGTGATTTTGCTAATAGCAAAAATTAAATCTAAAAATAAAATACTGCTTAATAATAATCAAAATAATTCACAGCAATCATCGACCAGTGTCCAAACACCTAGCTCAACACCAAATTCCGTAGCACCAGCAAAAACAATTCCTCCTACCGCAACTGCTATAATTGCCGAACCTTTATCTGATGCCCTTGCTAGGATCACAAAAAAACCTTTTGGCATTTATGTCACGCCAAAAAGTTCACCGGTAAGCCCAGAAAAATTTACAGGTTATCATACAGGCGTAGATTTTGAAACGACTCCAGCTGAACAAAATATTGACGTGGCGGTGAAGGCTGTATGTGGTGGGAAAATATTATTAGCAAAATGGGCGACTGGATATGGGGGAGTGGTTGTGCAATCCTGTACCCTTAACGGACGAGCAGTGACTGTAATTTATGGCCATCTATACATAAATAGTGTCATTCCTAAAGTCGGCGATTCGGTTACGGCTGGCGAACAAATCGCGATTTTAGGGCAAGACTATAGTCAACAGACAGACGGTGAACGCAAACATTTGCATTTAGGTATCCATATTGGAACGACTGTAAATATTTTAGGGTATGTACAAAATAAAGCAGATCTTGCTAATTGGTTGGATCCTGCTAAAATTATGGAGTAAGAAAAATCAATATTTTATTAAATAATTAAATAACAAAAATATGTTAGCATTCAGAGGATATCCGTTAGTAAATATGTACAGTCCAGGAGCAAAAATATTGTTGCTAGTGCTCGTTGTATGGTCATTGATTTGGAAAGGTATTGCTTTGTGGAAGGCAGTGCGAAACAATAGCAAACCTTGGTTTATCGTTTTACTGTTAGTTAATACTGTAGGTATTTTAGAAATCCTTTATATTTATTGGCTTTCAAAAAGCAAACAGACTAAAGCAGAATAAAGCAAATTAAAAACATCGTTTGGAATTTTGATTAGGTCAATTTCCTCAAACGATGTTTTTAATTTATGTGTTTACTAGAAGGACTTTTATTTAAAAGCCTGTTAATTGAGGATTTTCTGCTGTGGTAGCGGTCAATTTTGGATTGATACCCGCCAATTGGTTAGCAGTTTGTACTAAACTTATCAATTGTTTAACTTCAGCGAATGCGGTATAAAGATGAACTTCTCCAAGCACAACCACAGAGAGTTTCGGTCCATTAGGAATTTGCACGACAGTAGCAAAATTATACATTGATTCGTTAAGATAACCGGTCTTGGCGCCAATAGTCTTAAAATCAGAGCTAGCCAAAAGCTTGTCGCTATTCTTAATGGTTTGGTTATATTTGGAATTGTTCGTGGATTTCAGCAAAAAACTGCTAGTCTGTGCGACTTGTTTTAGGTAAGTATTAGCAAAAGCGGCTTCAACAATTTTTGTATAATCTCCGGCAGTGATTGTATTCGCCGGATCCATTCCGGTCGGCTCATTAAAATGAGAATTCGTCGCACCAATTGCCGCTGCCTTTGCGTTCATTTTGGCGACGAATTGCGTTTCGCTCATGCCTGTACTGCGAGCTAAAGCGCTTGCGGCGTTATTTGCCGAAGGAAGCAATGCGGCATGGAATAGCCCATCAACTGTAAAAGAAACACCGGATTTAGCTTTGATACAATCTCCACCGGCTCCGCACGCGCCCAAAGTCTGGTCGAAGTTCGTGATCGCTATAGATTTAGTCAATTTTGTTTTAGTATCAAGAACGACCAAAGCAGTAACCAACTTTGTCAGAGATGCCGGAGTCCACTGCATGTCTTGGTTTTTGTAGATAAGCATTTCTCCCGTGTCGGCGTTGCGCACGACATATGCTTTAGCGCTTATTCCGCTAATCTCCGCCAAATCATTAGCACTCTGAGGCATTTGCAAACTATCAGCGAAGGCTAGACTAGGAGAAAACAAAACAGCTAAGATAAATAAAATTATTTTTTTATTTTTTATCATAAATTTATATAACTAGTATAGTGTAAAAACATTTTTTGCGAAAGCTAAATTACTGCTATTATATATAAAAGCAGTTAACAAATCTAAACATCATGGATAAAAAAACTGAAACAATAGAGACCTATAACAAAAGTACCAAAGCTTTGGCTGATAAGTTCAATAAAAGCGGTGCACGGATCGATGATATAGAGAGGGTCTTCGCTCATTTTGAGAAAAATGATTTGAATGTTTTGGAAATAGGCTGTGGTAATGGTCGTGACGCGCAAGAAATTCTGAAACATACAAAAAACTATTTAGGCATAGACGTATCCGAAGAGATGATAAAGCTAGCAAAAGAAAGTCTGCCAGAAGCGAAATTTGTAGTTGCGGATATTGAAGATTATGTGTTACCCGTAAACTTAGATATTATTTTTGCGTTTGCCTCGCTATTGCATACGGATAAGGATAGTCTTCGGCAGATATTGGATTCGGCATATAGAGCCTTAAATCCAGGCGGAATATTTTTTATATCTTTAAAATACGGCGGTTACCACGAAAAAACAACTACTGACAAATTCGGCACACGCACATATTATTTTTATACACCTGAGAAAATATTCGAATTAATGGATAAGAAATATAAGGTAATTTATGAAAATATTTACTCCTTAAGAGACCAAGAATGGTTTACAATCATCTTGCAGAAATAAATATAAACGGTTTTTAAAGATAAATCTTTATTTATGTCTTACTATCTGAATTATGTTTTGAACAGTGTCGGCGCGGTGCTTATCTTAATATCGACTTTAGGATATTTAAGCAATAGGCTAAATTGGAAATACCTTAATTATGGTATCGTACATTTGTTGTACGATTTTGGCGCGGTCGTCCACGAAACATCGCATGCAATCATCTGTTTTTTTACCGGCGCTAAGATTACCGAATATAAAATCTTCACTAAGCAACCGAGAGTCACTTATACCGAACCGAGGTTACCTTTAATAAGTAACGCTTTGATTTCCTTTGCGCCGATTGCCGGGGGATTGCTAACTTTATATTTGATCAACAGATTCTTGTTAGCCGGTTATTTTGTAGTTCCGACATTCAATAATTGGAACGACCTGCCACTAGGTGTTTGGCATATCTTAAGGCAAATCAATATATTGCATTGGCAAAGCTGGGTTGTCATCCTTCTCTTTATAAATGTAGGAGCCATGATGGGGCCATCATATAGGGATTTGATAAACACCTGGCCAATAATAGTACTTTTGCTTTTTGTACGTACAGACATTCTCATGACGACCGGACTTTTAGCCTTGGCCCTTATTATAGTTAATATTTTGATTCAATTTATTACCGTAACCTTACTTCAAGCATCTAGGTTGCTTCGTTTTGACTCAAATTAGAAATTGATCTGGATGCGGTAAGAATGGTTTGCCTACCACCTTATAATCAGTTAGAATTGTGGCATATTGAATTAATCTCTTACCAATCTATGTTTTCAGAGACAGACTCCGCTAACCTTTTTGAGCGCATGGAGCACGTACCTTTTGACGTACCACAAAATTCACATTTGGAATATCATACAAAAACAGAGGCGCAATCAAGAAAATTAGAAGCGACAAATCAAATAAGAGACATTTCGGATAAAATATCAAAAGAAATAAGCCTAAAACCGAACATAGATTCTGAGCGAAAAAATAATATGGAATTAAATTTTAATGGAGCGATTGATAAAGCTTTATTATTCTTATCTTCCGCAAATATCGATAACCGTCTTGGTTTATTCAGAGGAGAAATTGCCGAAGCTGTAACGATTGCCATGCCTATACATTCCAGATACGCCGCGGAGCTTGCTGAATTTATCAGTTTTTCATTGGATGCAAAAGATGCAAAAGTTGAGGATGTTCATATCGAAAGCTAATGCCGATATTACAGATACAAGCCCATACCGCCTCTAAAAAACCAAGAATAGAAAAGCGTGGAGATATTCTACATGTATATACATCAGCAAAGGCGATAGAGGGTCAGGCAAATATTGCCATAGCGGAAGAATTGGCTAAATACTTCAAAGTATCAAAGTCATCCGTGAATCTTTGCAAAGGTGTAAAATCAAAAATTAAATTATTTAGAATTTCTTAATATCCTATAAAAACATGGAAGTCATATTACTCTCTATTGCGACATTCTTCTCGACATATTTAGGCGGTTTATTCTCCTTAAAACATAAGAGCAAACTCCATTCAATAATGGCTTTTGCCGCCGGTATTCTTATTGGTGTTTTCAGCTTTGACATAATGCCGGAGATAATCGGACAGATAAAGGAACATAACTTCAGTCCAACCGGTCCGATGATTGCGCTTGTCTTGGGCTTTATAATTTTCCATACACTAGAAAAAACTATTCTTATACACAATGCCCACGAAGATGAATATGCGGATCATCACCACCATCCGCATGTTGGCATTATTTCAGCATTGGCTTTGGCAGGACATAGTTTTATGGACGGTGTGGGTATAGGTGTTGGATTTCAAGCCAGCCCAGCAGTCGGTCTTTTGGTGGCCATTGCGGTTATATCGCACGACTTTACCGATGGAATGAATACAGTCTCTCTTATGCTTTCAAATAACAACCCAGATAAAAAAGCTAAGTGGTTTTTGCTTCTGGACGCGATTACTCCGATTCTTGGAGTAGTTTCTACATTGTTTTATAAATTTCCGCCATACTTCTTAGTTCTATACTTAGGCTTTTTTGCAGGATTTATCATGTACATTGGAGCGAGCGACATCCTTCCCGAGGCTCACAGTAAACACAGCTCCTTTAAATTAATAGCTTTAACAATGGCGGGATTATTGGCGATTTTTCTGATAACAAGGTTTGTCTAAAAAAATAATACAACTAATAAATAATTTTAATATATGAGCTATCCAATAAAAATGAATTTTAGGACAGAATGGAAAGTTTGGCTTTTGATAATCTGTTCTATATTATCCGGCCTGTACTTCTATGCGCATTTTCCAACGGTAATCGTTAGCCATTGGAATTACCTAGGACAACCAAATGGCTATATAGGAAAGTTCTGGGGCGCATTTTTAAGCTCAGCCTTTTTAATAGGACTTTATTTGTTGTTTATAATTATTCCGGTTATAGACCCACAGAAGGAAAAGTATCATTCATTCCAAAGACCGTTCTTGGCAATCAGAGATATCGTCTCGCTTTTCTTCTTTTTAATTTTTTTGGAAATCGGATTATATAATTTAGGATACGCCGTCAATATTTCTTTGTTTACGCCTATCTTTGTCGGTTTACTTTTGATCCTTATCGGCAGATATATCAAGAGCGTAAAAAAGAATTGGTTTGTCGGTGTGCGCACTCCTTGGACTTTATCATCAGACGTAGTTTGGGTTAAAACCAATAATTTGGCAGGTATGCTTTTTCAAGTCATTGGCGCACTTACCATAATCTTTGCCTTATTAGATTCAAAGGATTCAGTTTGGTTTATGATTATAGCCATAATAATCACCGCGATTTTCCTGACGATTTATTCATATTTGGAATTCCAAAAAGAGCAGAAAAAAATCGTTTAATCTTAACTCTAAGTATAAATTTAAAAACGCTATGATTAAAACTCGTAGTGTTTTTTTACCAAAATTTTAGAGTTATGCAAACTGAAAAATATCCAAATTTAGTGTATAATTAAGCAGTAAAAGGTAGACTATTAAAACAAAATAAGGAATAAGTACGGAATGACCCTACAAACACATAAAATTCAAAAAGTTATAGCTAGAGAAATCATAGATTCACGCGGTAATCCTACTGTCGAAGCGGATGTTATTTTAGAAAATGGAACTCTTGGCAGAGCCGCGGTACCCTCTGGGGCGTCAACTGGTGCACACGAAGCAGTAGAATTGCGCGATGGCGATCCAAAAAGATTCGGCGGTCAAGGTGTCTTGAAGGCTGTAGAAAACGTGAACACTTTGATTAGCCAAGCTGTAGTCGGAAAAGAATTTGACCAAAAGACTTTAGACCAAATGATGATTGCTTTGGACGGTACAGAAAACAAATCAAAGCTCGGTGCCAACGCCATCCTCGGAGTTTCAATAGCTTTTTCTAAAGCGGCGGCTATTTGTGAAAAGAAGCCTTTATACCAATATTTTTATGATATTGCCGAGACAGGTAAACCAATACAGTTGCCAGTGCCTATGATGAATGTCTTGAACGGTGGTAAGCATGCCATGGATTCGACAGACTTTCAAGAATTCATGATCATGCCAGCTGGTGCGCCAAATTTCCCAGAAGCGGTCAGATACGGTGCGGAAATTTTCCATACTCTCAAAAAGATTCTTGCCGAAAGAAAACTTAACACCTCTGTCGGAGACGAAGGCGGATATGCGCCATCATTACCATCAAACGAAGCAGCTATAGAAGTTATTATTGAAGCAATACAAAGAGCTGGTTACATTCCAGGTAAGGACGTATTCATTGCCATGGATCCAGCGGCATCTGAATTTTATGCCGATGGCAAATATAATTTAGCCACAGAGCATCTTTCTCTTAGTAGTGCAGAAATGATCACTAAGTATGAAGCCTTGATGCAAAAGTATCCGATTGTCTCTATTGAAGACGGATTAGCTGAAGACGATTGGGCGGGCTTTGAATCAATGACCGCACAAGTTGGAGACAAGTTGCAGATTGTCGGAGACGACCTATTTGTCACAAATACAAAACGCTTGCAGCAAGGTATAGATTCAAAAGTCGCTAACGCGATTTTGATCAAACTAAATCAAATAGGAACAGTTACCGAGACAATCAACGCAATCAATATGGCATACAAGGCTGGATTCAATGCGGTAATTTCTCATCGCTCTGGTGAAACCGAAGACGCGACAATCGCCGATTTTGCAGTCGGCGTTGGAAGCGGACAGATTAAAACCGGATCAATGAGCAGGGGAGAACGAACCGCAAAATATAATCAACTATTGAGAATTAATGAAGAGCTTGGTGATAAGGCAATGTTTCCAGGTCTTTCGGTCTTAAAGAAATAATGTCTAGAATCAAACCAGTAGTTCTTATAGTTTTAGACGGCTGGGGATATAGCGAAGACACCTCAAATAACGCGATATTTAGAGCTAAAACTGACTTTTTTGACAGCCTCTACAGAACATACCCCCACACCCTTTTGGACGCAAGCCAGCAGAGCGTAGGACTCCCCAAAGGACAAATGGGCAATAGCGAAGTCGGACATATGACCATCGGTGCAGGTAAGATTATAGATACTGATTTGGTCAAGATAGATAAAGCTATCCAAAACGGCGACTTTGAAAATAACGAAGCGTTTCAAAAACTCTTTGAGCACGTAAAAAGGAATAATTCTTTTTTGCATGTACTAGGTCTTTTGAGTGACGGTGGAGTGCATAGCCATGAAAATCATTTATACGCTTTTTTGAAAGCGGCAAAAAAATTCGGAATAAATAGAATCGTCGTGCACGCAATTACCGACGGCAGAGATACGGCTCCACAAAGTGCCGCGCAAAGTCTGAAAAGATTAGAGAACCTAATTTCTGATTTAGGCATAGGATTCATAGCCAGTGCATCCGGCAGATTCTACGCCATGGATCGAGATAAAAATTGGGATAGATTAAAAAAGGCAGAACGAGTCATTTTTGATTTAGAAGAAAAAGATAATAGCTCATTAGAGGAATATACAAAAGTTCAAGACAGAGATCCGTCCGAGGTTCTAGAAGAACTATATAAAATCGGAGTGGTTGACGAACATCTGGAACCGATGGTCTTTCTTGATCAAAATGGCAATTCATATAAAATAGGTAGTCACGATGGAGTGTTCTTTTTCAACTTTAGAGCGGATAGAGCCAAACAGTTAGCCACTCATATCGCTGAGCAAGCCGAGAGTAAAGATATTTGTTTTGTGACGATGACGGAATATTCTCCAGAAATCAAAACTGAAGTGGCTTACCCAAAAACACAGATAGAGACAACTATAGCCGCAGAAGTTTCTAAGGCTGGATTAAAGCAATCTCATATCGCCGAAACAGAAAAGTACGCACATGCAACTTATTTTCTGAATGGCGGGCGCCATGAACCACACGAAAACGAAAAGCATATCCTTGTTGAAAGTCGCAAGGATATTCCTACTCATGACCTAGCTCCAAAAATGAGAGCTGAGGGTATAGTCGAAAAGACAATCGAAGAACTTGATTCAGGTGTGGACTTTATTTTTATGAATTTTGCCAATGCTGACATGGTCGGACATACCGCAAATACTCCAGCGATTATCGAAGCGGTAGAAGAAGTAGATAAACAATTAGAAAAAGTTATAAAAAGGGTTTTGGAATTAGGCGGCGTCGCTATAATTACAGCAGACCACGGCAATGCCGAACTGAATATAGATCCTCTGACCGGTAACAAACATACGGCGCATACGTTAAACCTAGTACCTATGATTATCACTTCGCGGAATATAAAAATTATACAAGAGGTCGGCAGCTTAGCGGATATCGCTCCTACTGTTTTGGAGCTTATGGATATAAAACAGCCGACGTCAATGACAGGTAAATCTTTGATAGTTTAGTTGTGTCTAGTAAGAATTAAGAAAAAGGAGACAATATGGACAACATCAAAACCGCAGTCTTTAAGATGCTTAAAGGTGTTAACAACGTCGTTCCTGGATATACAGGTGGGGATATTGCGAATCCAACATACGAAGAAGTCTCGGAAGGAGATACAGGACACGTTGAATCTGTGAAAATAGAGTACGATTCTGAAATTGTATCATATGAGACCTTATTAACGATTTTCTTTGCCTCACATAATCCAACAGAATTAAATCGCCAAGGCAATGACATCGGTACTCAATATCGATCGGTTATCTTTTATTCTGACGAGGATCAAGAGCAAGTCGCCGAAACAATGATTCAGTCAATCAATAGTTCGTCAAAGTACGGCAAGGATATTGTAACAACCGTGGAGCCATTAAAGGTATTTTATGTTGCCGAAGACTATCACCATGATTATTATGAACATCATAAAAATGCGCCGTATTGTCAAGTTGTAATTAATCCTAAATTGGCTAAAATTAAAGAGTCTTATGCTAGTTTGCTCAAGACATTAAATTGACGAATATGATAGACGAAGAAATACCTAAAAATGAAGAGGGTTGGAAAAAGCTATTAACCCCGGAACAATTTGATATTTTACGCGAAGGTAAAACCGAAGCTCCGTTTACCGGAACCTTGCTCAAAGAAAAGCGCTCAGGGGCGTATAAGTGCGCGGCGTGCGGACAAGAGCTTTTTTCTTCTGACACAAAATTTGATTCTGGTACAGGATGGCCTAGTTTTGACCAAGCCCTACCTGGGGCAATCGAATACAAAGAAGATAATTCTTTTGGCGATTCCAGAATAGAGGCTGTATGCTCTAGGTGTAAATCTCATCTAGGACATGTATTTGACGATGGCCCGCCAGAAACGACAGGTAAAAGATTTTGTATGAATTCAGCTTGCTTATTATTTGAGGAAAAGAAAAATGAAGAAAACAAATAAAAAGAAAAATGTAGTGGTTGCGGTCAGTGGAGGCTTTGATCCCATACATCCAGGACACATCAGGATGTTCGAGGAAGCAAAAAAATTAGGCGACGAACTTGTAGTCATACTCAACAATGACAATTGGCTCTTAAAGAAAAAAGGTTTTGTCTTTATGCCAGAAGAAGAACGAGTTGAGATTATTAAAGCCTTAAAATCAGTCGATAGAGTATTATTAAGTAAGCATTCCAAAACAACATTAGACGTAAGCGTCTGCGCAGAACTTGAAGAAGTTAAACCTGATTTTTTTGCGAATGGCGGAGATAGGCTGCTTAATAATATCCCCGAAGTAGATACATGTTCTAAAATTGGTGCAGAAATGATTTTTGGCGTAGGACAGGGCGGTAAGATTCAATCAAGCTCATGGCTCCTAAAAAATTATGCTGAGTTCGTCAGACAGAATTACCTAAAAGATGATTTAGATAAAACTAAGAAAATTAAGAAGGCTTCTAAATCCAAAAGAAAGTAAAACGGAAAGATAAAATGCAACTAGATAAAGAAGATACCGAAAGAGTCTCAAATTTTTATACTGATTTATTGCATAAGAATGGCGTTAATGACGCCCAGACTTTGAATTGGACTAATAAGCGCAACCAGCTTGTTCGCTTTGATACGCTTACAAAAATAGGGGATTTACAGAACAAAAAAATTCTCGATTTTGGTTGTGGACTTGGCGACCTTTATGATTTTTTGCAAAGCAATAAAATTATTACTGATTATCACGGTATAGATATAACTCCGGAATTTATCGAAGAAGCTAAGAAAAAATATCCTAATGGGAAATTCTTGCTCGGTGATATATTCGATGTCAAAGAAAAGTATGACTATGTTTTTGCTTCCGGTTCTTTGAGCTTTAAGGTTAAGGACAACGATAATTTTTACAAAAGCATCGTCAAGAAACTTTATGAGATTGCCGATACCGGAGTAGCCTTCAATATGTTAGATGAACGTTATTACAGTGGAGACGAGATTTATGCGGTTTATAATGCAGAAGATATGTTAGAGTTTTGTAAGACTTTTTCCGCGAAAACTTATCTGATACAGGAATATGTAGATGGTGATTTTACGATTTTTATGTATAAAGATTCACAAGCAGAACTCCCTAAATTTAATTAATTCATATGGAACCATTAGCCTCAAAAATCAGACCTACGGACTTGTCCGGATTTATCGGCCAAGAACATTTGGTTGGAAAAGGAAGACCTATCTATGAGGCCCTTGCTTCCAAGCATCTTTTTTCGTTTATACTTTGGGGTCCACCAGGAGTAGGTAAGACTACGCTAGCCAGAATTTACGCTAATGGAGTTGACGCTGACCTTATAGAAATTTCCGCGGTCAATGCCGGCAAAGAAGATCTTAAAAAAGCCGTCAGTAAAGAAGGCAACGGCAAACCTAAAATTTTATTTATTGACGAGATACATCGTTTTAATAAAAGCCAACAAGACTTTCTTCTACAATATGTAGAGAAGGGGATTCTCACTTTAATCGGAGCAACCACAGAAAATCCAAGCTTTGAAGTCACTTCGGCGTTGTTATCACGCTGCAGGGTTTTTGTCTTGAACGAACTATCAGATGACGAGTTGAGGCAAATAATAGAACGGACTGGTTACACCACGGACGAAGAATCTAAAAAGTGGCTGATTGGAATGGCAAATGGTGACGCTCGCAGGATGATTTCTATAATAGAAGATGTCGCCAGACTTTATGGTGAGATTAATCCGGCAAATCTGAATGCGGCATCACAAGATAAACGTTTGCGTTTTGATAAGAGTGGGGAGGAACATTACAACACGATCAGCGCGTTCATTAAGAGTATGCGCGCGAGCAACCCTGATGCCGCATTATATTATTTGGCGAGGATGATTGATTCCGGCGAAGATCCAAAATTCATCGCTCGCAGGATGGTAATCTTTGCTTCAGAAGATATCGGCATGGCAAACCCGACAGCTCTCGTGGTCGCCAATGATGTTTTCAGGGCTGTGGAGACAATAGGTTTACCCGAGTGCGGCATAAATCTTGGCCATGGGGTAGTCTATCTATCAGTGGCACCAAAATCACGCGCGGCACATGATGGATTCAAAGCCGCCCTTGAAGACGTGAATAAATATGGGAATTTACCTATTCCACTTGTGATACGAAACGCTCCAACTAAACTCATGAAAGATTTGGATTATGGAAAAGGGTATGAAAAATACACCGATGAAAATCTATTACCAGAGAAACTAAAAAATAAAAAGTACTACATTCCAACAAAGCCCGTTGACAAATTCGCCAAAAAAAGCTAAAAATACTGTATTCACAAACCCTCAGGAGGGCCTATGTGCCAGAGTGCAGGTACTGCAATGATTTCGGATCGGACGATCTTTTTGCTCGATTTTTTGGGTTCTCTCTCTGAGAGGCTCAACAACTTCCGAACTGGATTTTCCAAACTGATATCACCATACCTTCAAACTCGTCTTTAACGACGAGAGCACCAACCACCGAAAACCCCAGCCTAACAGTTGGGGTTTTCACATTTTTAAAGTTTTTGATAATTATGATTTTCTTGCTACAATAAATTCATAATTTAAATGACATACAAATTGCGTAAATTTATAAAGATAACAAAGAAGATAATCTTTTGGCTTCTAATATTCGTATTAGCTGTCTTTGTATTGACCTTATCGGTAATATTTTATTTCGGACATATTAAAAATGTCCCTGCACACGCTGACGCTGCAATCGTTTTAGGCGCAAAAGTAAATATAAACAACACGCCTTCTGATCCTTTATTGAATCGCACGAATGAAGCGGTCAGTCTTTATAAAGGCAAACTGGTTGATTGGATCATCACCACAGGCGGCCAGGGCTTAGGTTATATCCCTGAATCAAAATCCGCCAGAGGGCTAGCGGCAAAACAAGGTGTACCGCTTTCAAAGATACTCATAGAAACTGATTCTCACACTACTTACGAGAACATCCAGGATATTGTTGATACGGCAAAAAAACACAATATTAATTCAGTAATAATCGTCAGTGATAGATTCCACTTAGCCAGAGGGGTGATGGTTGCTAAATACTTCGGCTTTAAACAAGTCTATTGGGATTATCCGGCGGTGTCATCTTACACAAAAAAAGAGCTAGCCTTGAATTATTTAAGGGAAGCTACGGCAATATGGGCATACTTGCCGAAGATGTGGTTAAACCAGTGGCAGTTGGGCAATTACAAACTACCTTTTTAGTTAGTTCAAAAATCTTGGAGCTTAAAGAATTGAACCGACAAATTCTTTTTGTCCATTAATAAATTCTTTTATACCGATTTTGTTTTTACCTTCGAGTTGAACCTCCGTCAATTGTAGAGCACCTTCACCGCAGGAAACAAAAATCTTATCATCTTGTTCAAAAACCTCACCGACTTTTTTGTCTGTGCTAGATTCGTCCAAAACGCACTTACTGATTTTCAATCTGAGTCCTTTATAGAAAGTATAAACTCCTGGCCAAGAATAGTAGGCTCTATATTTGTTGTAAACATTCAAAGAAGATAAAGACCAATCGATCTTACCGTCTTCTTTTTTGATTATGTTTGTAAAAGTCGCCAACGAATGGTCTTGTTCGACAGGCGTAATCTTACCAGCGGCAAAATCAGTC
>Ga0302277_1001730_pt1 | contig 15883 bp, 7 predicted proteins | sample III_Bog_N3_1_FD_198759 | JGI IMG/M metagenome (GOLD analysis project Ga0302277, IMG submission 198759) | Peat permafrost microbial communities from Stordalen Mire near Abisko, Sweden - III_Bog_N3_1 | ecosystem: Environmental > Terrestrial > Soil > Wetlands > Peat | place: Sweden: Abisko... | reverse complement strand
TCCGCCCGCGGCTCAAGTTCCACGAATAGTAATGGAGTGCCCACCCAAAAATGGACTCGAACAAGTCTTTATCCTTGTGCGCAATTTCTTCAAAGAACCCTCGCGTCCACTGGGCATCATCGGAGTTTGGACCGGAGGCAATCAACGACAGCGGTTTCCCATACTTTGGCAGCCATGTCGTGTATCTCCGAAACTCGACCGCATATTCGGGAGCAGTAAAATTGCCGCCACATCCCCACGATTCGTTCCCGACTCCCCAGAAGCGGACGTTATAGGGCTCCGCAGAACCAGACGCTGCGCGCAATTCCGACATGGATGTGCTGGCTCGCGGCGAATTGCAATACTCGACCCAGCGAGTGAACGCCTCCGCCGGAAGGCTGCGGACATTCGCGGCCAGATAGGGTTGACAGCCAACCGCCTTACAGAAACGCATGAACTCGTCGGTTCCGAAGCGGTTGCTTTCGAAGCGATGATTCGCGGGAGACGAGTCCGCGTCGGCCTCAATCCAAAAGTTTGTCCTTCGCGGACGCTGATCGACCGGGCCGACGCCGTCGCGCCAGTTGTAACTGTCCGCAAAACAACCGCCGGGGTACCGCACCACGGGCGCCTTGATCTTGCGCATCTCGTCGATCAGGGCTTTGCGAATGCCATTGACATTCGCAATCTTGGAATCCTCTCCGACCCACACGCCGTCGTAGATTACGCCGCCAAGGTGCTCCAGAAAGTGCCCATAAATGTTCGGCGAAATCGTGCCCAGAACTTCGTCAAGCAAAACCTCGATCCGCGAATCGGAAGGAGGCGGAGCGGATGTAGAGGCGAAGCCCAGATGGCGTCCGAGTAGCAGCGTGCCTGCGCCAATCGCGTTCTTGCGGATAAATTCGCGGCGTCCGATCATGCTCTTATTGCCCCCATTTGAGTCAGTTCATGTCACAACAGGCCGAAGATCAAGATTTAGAAATTGAGGACTGCACCATCGCTTTCAAATACAGTCCCGAACGATTCAGAAGATAAACTTGAGCCCGAACTCTCCGATGCGACCGTTATGAGCTCCGCTCGGGTGAAGGAAGTTGCTAGGTTCTTCTTGAGCGTCACTATTGCCGAGCAAACAATCTGTAGAACCGGCGTTCGAAGATCCTCCCGTCGTGACATAGCCGCATGCCGTGTTATTGACACCATTCCACTGCGGATGATTGAAGGTATTGAAAGCTTCGGCGCGAAATTCTAACCCCTTCGACTCGCCGATTTTGAAGTGCTTGAATAAGCCCATGTCGAAGTTGAGGCGGCCGGGTCCTCCGAGGGAGTTGCGACCCGAATCTCCGAACGTCAAACCGGTGGGCTGAGCATAAGCTGCTGGGTTGTAAAGCAAAGGGCCTTCTGGAACGCCCGGAATTGTGGCGTAGCTGGGTCTCGGACCGTGCGGGTCTCCTACAATATTTGCAAACGATCCGGAGCCTGACACGTTATTTCCAACTCCTGCATTGTCGTAGGTGCCCCCGTTCACAATGGTGAACGGTTCACCCGATTGAGCCGTAGTGATGCCCGATATTTGCCAGCCCGCGAGCAGCGACCTTCTTAATCCGCGCGAGTGTTCGAAAATCGGCAAGTTGTAAATGTAGCTGACCGTGAAGATGTGTCGCTGATCATAACTCGAGCTCGCGCGATAAGAGGCAAGGTTATACGAGTCCACAAAAGCACTATCGTAGCGGTCAGACGAGTTGTCAATCGAGTGACTATACGTGTAGGCAAGTGTGACTTGCAAACCGCCGGCATTCCGTCGACCCGAGACCTGTAACGCGTTGTAGCTCGAGTTTGCTCCTCCGATGATGCCGTAGATCGAGTCGTATCCGATGTAGGGGCGATACGCATCTGTATTTACGTTTCCGCATGCGATATTGAGATTAATAAGAGCCTGTCCCGTAACTGGGGTTCCGTTGTCGAGGTAGTTATCACCATTTCCCAGATTATTACAGTCGCCCTGACTGATGATTTGACCGGGAACGAACGGACTTTGGTTAGCCGGAGTCGACTGCACCTGGTTCCGGTCAAGTTGCTGCGAAAGATGTGTTCCTTTGCTGCCCACGTACGCTACGGTTACGATCGTGTTAGGAGCCAATTCACGCTGAATATCGAGGTGGTATTGCTGAATATAAGGCCACTGCGTGAGCGTTGTTATTGAAGTTAGCTGACTTACTCCGCCACCCAGGGGATAAATCTCCCCGACTCCGCCGCCGCCGATTGCAGTGTAACCGTTGATAGACCACTGCACGGGCGCGATGATTCCCGGTGGATTCCCTTCAAGCGATTCGGTATTAGCATCATTTCCGTTCGCGTGCTCGAAGAAAATGCCATATCCACCGCGAATCGCCATCTTCCCATCTCCCCTGGGATCAAACGCGAACCCGATGCGTGGAGCTGGGTTCAGCAAATGATTCGACTGGCAACTGCTGTGAATGCCGTTATAGCCGCAGCGCACCATTCCGGTCATGGTCGCAACACTTTGCCCGGGTGGAAAATTCAATGATCCGTTCGGGTTCAGGGTGGGAGCATCAGCAACTACATAGGCGTTTGGATCAAAGTTGTAGGCGTTGAGATACTTCTCGTGATAGCTCCCGTACAGACTCAGCCTAAGACCCAGATTGAGCGTCAAACGCTTCGTTATACGCCAATCGTCCTGAACATAGGGCTCTACAACTTTGTAGCGATTGTAATATTTCTGGTTCTGATTTGGTTGGGCGAACGAGTTAATGTACCCAACCAGCAGGTCGGCAAAGCCGTTGCCAGTGCTCGAGAATGGTCCACCTAGCGGACTCTTTTCTTTATACGCCGTATTGGGATTGTTATAAAAGCCGAGGCTTCCGTTTGGCTCCTCCTCGGCGTCTTCGTTCTTTTGCACCAGGGCGAAGTACACGCCATATTGCCAATTATGTTTTCCTACAATGCGGGTTAAGTTGTCGTGAAAACTGTAAGTGGGGTTCGAGTTGTTAAAAGGCAGATATCCTGGATCGACGGACAGATTGAAGTTTCCCGGGCCGCCGATGCCAAACGCCGGGATTGTTCCATCAAAACCATTCTCGAAAATGCCCGTCATGGTCATGCTTGCTGGACGTACCCATGCACTCCCAGTATTAAAGAGATGCAAATGATTGGCCGCATAACTAAACACGAACTCGTTCAGGAGAGTCGGAGATATGGTCGAAGTCAGATTCGTCACGACGCTAATGCCCGGCCCCTGAAGTGTACCTCCAATCGCCGGAACACTCGACCCAGACCAAGGGGAGATAGGATATTTCTGTGTCCACGAATCGTGAATGAAGCGGATATTGGCCCGCAATTTGGAGTTCACAGCATCGTCGACTTTGATGAGTTCCTCGTGCCAACTGATGGGCGAGGCATAGGTTCCAAAGAGAGAGTGACCTCCGTTAGCGTTTGGAAGGGGGATATTCGCCACAATTGGATCGGTGTTCACCGGATCCATAAGAGACGAAGGAATAATGTTGTGAGGAAACCCTATAAAGATTGGGTTGTCGTTCGCATCCTTGCCGTGTTTGTGGTAGGCAGGACAGTTGATGCTCACGGCTTCGGAACTGCCTTGCGGCACGTTCCCTCTCACAAATGGGGTGCCTGGAGCCGGGCAGACGTCGCTAAAGTCTCCGGTCCGTTCGGCGGCAGTTGGGAGAAATTGACCCGAATTGTTGTAGACGAACGGAACGTTTTCTTTGCGAAACTCCTGCGACCAGAAGAAAAACAGTTTGTCTTTCTTGATGGGTCCCCCAATGATGTATCCAAAATCGTTCTTGTTGTAATAGGTCTTCTCGCTCCCGGGGAGATCGAAATAGTTATGTGCATTAAAAGAAGCGTTGCGAATGAACTCGAAGGCCTCGCCATGAAACTGGTTTGTGCCCGACTTCGTCACCGCCTCGATCGTTCCCGATCCGTTGCGTCCGTATTGAGCTCCGTAGGTCGAGGTCAGCACTCGAACCTCAGCCAGCGCGTCGATATTCGGATATACGTTGATGTTGGCGTTGCTTCCGGTATCGAGCACCTCGCCGCCATCGATTTCCCAATTGTTAAACTCGGTGCGGCCTCCATTGACGGCGTAGGAGACGCTGCCGGAGGGTCCGACGGTTCCGTCATCCTGGCCGGTCTGATCGCTTACCCCGGGGATAAGTTTAATCAGCGTAGTGAAATCACGGCCGTTCAATTCTAATTGGCTGATTTGATCGCCCGTAATCGTACCCGCCATTTCTGAGGACTGCGTCTCGACCTTGCCGACGGCGCTCCCTTCAACGACGACCTCGCTTGTGACCTTACCGATTACCAACTTTGTGTCGACTCGGATCTTCTCGCCAACTCTTAGAATCACTTTCCGCGCTTCAAATTTCTCAAAGCCGGGAGCGGTAATAGTGACGTCGTAGGTGCCAGCTCCTAGTCCCGCAACCAGGTAATTTCCATCGCTGTTGGAGCTGGTGCTACGGCGAAAGCCGGTGGAGGGATCGGTGACCGAGATCTGAGCTCCGGCGACGACGGCGCCTGTATTGTCGACAACCGTGCCCGTGACCGATCCGGAAGACTGCGCCAGAACTGTTTGGCTAGCCAACAGAAGGACAAACAAACCCCTGAGCGAACAGGATCTCACGCGCATACATTCCCCTTTATGGCCCTTATCGAGTGCAACTTCCTGTTACTGAATATTCAAAATACTTACCAATTTGCTTCCACTCGAAATTGCTCGCGATTGCTGCCGAGCGCCCTCAACTATCGGCGCGCTTGTCTTCGAAATCGATGTCCGTTATGGCGAGCGTAATTTGAATCGCTTCAAACGCAAGCGACCTCCCTCTAATGCGCGGCCATAGTGCGACATCTAGGCACCCACTGTCAAGCGCTGAAAGGGCCCGGTAGCGCAGGACGATGGCGCCGCTTCGAACCTTGGATTATTTATCGACTGGCGCCGCTTGAAAGCTTCCAAATTTTCTCGGCGCGACGCTATACTCTTCGCGTACGCGTCTCCGTCATTTTACGAGCGCTTCCAGAAAACATGACTCAGCGTCGCAGTTTCTTTCGCCGAAGTGCTCGCTTATCCCTTCAAGTGACGGCCGTTCTCTGCACAGCGCTTCTTCTTGACTTGTTCCTGTCGGCAAGCGGGCCGTCTCTTTCTCTTGAACTGTCGCGCCCGATTCGATCGTGGGAGTTCGTCTCCGCAGTCGGCACTCACGCCGGTCTCTTCGGGAATGAGCAAGGGAAACTCGAAGCCTGGGTGTATCCCTTGAAGATCCTGCGCGATTTTCATCTGCGGTTTCACGTCGATGGAGCCGTGCTTCCTGCCGAAACGCTCGCCCGAACTTTAACCGTCCGCCCTGAATCAACGACAATCGTCTACAGCGGCGACACGTTTTCCGTCCGTGAAACGCTGTTCGTCCCGGTCAACGAAATGGGGGCTGTCATCGCGTTCGAAGTCAACACGACGAGACATTTGGAGATTGAGGCTGTCTTTGAAAGGGATTTTCAGTTGGAATGGCCGGGAACAATAGGGGACACATATGGCGATTGGGATGGCGCGCTGCGCGCTTTCCGCTTCGGAAGCGAGTCGGGAAAGTTTGATGCGGCCGTCGGCTCTCCTTCCGGCATTCGAGGCTTCGAAGAGTACTCGAGCAATTACTCCACTTCCCGCCAGAGTTCCGTTCTGCTGGGAGCGACCGAGAAAGGTGTGGAGACCAAGCTCATTGTGATCGCGGCATCTTTCACGGGGCGTGGGACGGCAACAAATCTTTATCAGCACTTGGCGAAAGACTATCTCGAATTGCTGCACGATTCGGCCACATATTATCGCGACTATCTGGCTCAGACCGTGAGACTTGAATTGCCCGACGTGCAAATGCAAGCGGCTTACGACTGGGCAAAAATCAGCATGCTACAGGGCGTCGTCGACAATCCGTTTTTGGGTAAGGGTCTAGTGGCAGGATACAACACGTCTGTGGACGATGAGCGTCCAGGGTTTGCGTGGTTCTTTGGCCGGGACGCGGAATGGACGTCGCTCGCGCTGGATGCGACAGGCGACTTTGTCACCACGCGGAGCGCCTTGGAGTTTCTCGGTAAATATCAGCGCGCCGATGGGAAGGTGCCACACGAGGTCTCGCAGAGCGCGAACTTCATGGAATGGTTCAAGGCCACTCCGTATGCGTTTGCGTCTGCCGATGCCACGCCGCTCTTCGTCATTGCCATGAACGATTACGTGACGCGCAGCGGCGATACAGAGTTTGCGCGGCAGCAATGGGACAATCTCTGGAAAGCCTACACGTTCTTGCAGTCTACATACGATACGCAGGGTTTCGCGCAGAATATCGGAGTCGGGCACGGTTGGATCGAAGGCGGACCGCTCTATCCGGTAAGGGCAGAGATCTATCAGGCTTCGCTCGGCCTCGAGGCGGTCCGTTCCTTGTCGCATCTCGCGCATATGGTCGGCAAAGAGGACCTCTCGCAACAACTGCAGCAAATATTCGAGCGACAAAGGCCACTGTTTGATAAAGCGTTCTGGTCGAGCGAGAAGCAAATTTACAATTACGCGCTGCCCAACGATCGCGATGCGGGCGGTGGAACTCCGATTTCTAAACATGTCGATGCCGTGAGTGTTCTGGCCACCGTGCCAATGTGGTTCGAACAATTAGATGGAGAGCGAGCGCGAACTATGATTCGCCAGCTCGCTGGCAACGACCATCAGACCGACTGGGGTATGCGGATTCTCTCCTCGCGCGATCTCTACTACGATCCGGGCGGATATCACTTCGGGGTGGTGTGGCCGCTATTCACAGGCTGGGCCGCAGTCGCGGAGTACCACTATCACCGCGCGCTGCCGGCCTATTCGAACTTGCACGCGAACGCCATGCTTGTTTTCGATGGATCCTTAGGTCATGTCGGCGAGGCCTATTCGGGCACATTCTATCAAGCGCTCTCCACCGGATCGCCCCACCAGATCTGGTCGGCGGCCATGGTCGTAAATCCTATTTTGAGCGGGTTGTTTGGCTTGCAAACGGACGCTGCCGACTGCCGGCTCGATTTCGCTCCTCACGTGCCTGCCGACTGGAATTCCTTTTCCATTAATAACGTACATATGGGCGCGGAGGTTTTAAATCTGAAGTACGAGAAACAGCTGGGACGAATTGAACTGGAAATTCAATCGACCGGCACCGGGCACTGCTCGGTTATGTTCTCGCCGGCGCTGAGCCTGCGCGCGAAAGTGACCGGGGTTCGACTCAATGGCCGTCCTTTAGCTTTTCGCTCGGACGCTAATTCCGCGGATCAGCACGTGAGCATGAACTTGCCGGTCGCGGCCGGCCGAAACGTCATTGAAATTAACGTAAAGGACAATTTTGAACTAAGTCAGTCGACGACACTTCCGCCGCTTGGAAGCACAAGCCGCGGATTGCGGATTCTCGCCGAAGCGTGGACGCCCAACCGCGATGCTTTTAGAGTTGAACTTTCGGGCGTTGGCGGTGACAGTTACGATCTTTCCCTATGGGATGCGGAGCGGCTTTCGTCAGTAGAAGGAGCCGACTTGCATAGGAATCCTGCCGGAAAGCGAGCCGATGTGCACTTACAGATGCCCGTGAGTAACGGCGGAGTAGATCCCACTGTAACTCTTACCTTTCACTTCAGCGACAAGTAAGTTAAGACGTGAACCTGGACAATAATGTTTTTGGCAGGCAATAACTGGAGAACGACGTGGATTCTCGACATTTCAAGATAACCGCCATCCTTATTATGGTGGCCTTCGCTTTGAGTCCTGTGGCACAGGCGCAGGGACGTGGCGTGGACAGCGAAGGGCACCAGTGGTGGCAAAACGCAGTCTTTTATGAGATTTATCCGCGGAGCTTTGCGGATAGCAATGGAGATGGCATCGGAGATCTGAAGGGCATCGACTCGAAGCTCGACTACCTAAGAGACCTGGGCGTGGACGCGATTTGGATTTCGCCGTGTTATCCGTCCCCGCAGGTTGATTTCGGGTACGACGTATCGGACTACGAAGACATCGATCCGATGTATGGAACGCTCAAGGATTTTGCGCGCCTGGCACATGATGCGAAAAAGAGGGACATCCGCATCATTATGGATTTTGTTCTCAACCACACTTCGCCGCAGCACAAATGGTTCATCGACTCAGCCTCATCACGCACTGCGGCCCATCGGGATTGGTATATCTGGCGCGATGGAAAGGCTCCGGGTGTTCCTCCTAATAATTGGATCTCCGGCTTCGGCGGGTCGGCCTGGCAATTCGACCAGAGAACCGGGCAGTACTACTACCATTACTTTGCTGTTGGACAACCCGATCTCAACTGGCGCAATCCAGCGGTGGAAAAGGCCATGTTCGATGTGACTCGCTTTTGGTACCAGCATGGCGTTTCAGGATTTCGATTGGACGCCGTGGATCTGCTGTTCGAAGATCCGGATTTGCGCGACAACCCTGTGTTGCCCGGCAAGAATGAGCTGGGCGACACCAATATGGAGAACAAGTACAACGACAAATTACCCGAAGTTCATACGGAATTGAAAAAGTTGCGCGCCGTCGCCGATGAGAATAACGCTGTGCTGATTGGAGAAACTTATACTTCAAACCGGGAGGAACTAAAAGAGTATTACGGCGATCATAACGACGAAATTCAGATGCCAATGGATTTCATGTTCTGTGAAGTCAACAAGCTTTCTGCCGCTGACTTCCGCGCACAGATCGCGAACGCGGAATCCACCGGGGGGTGGCCGGTTTACGTTATCAGCAACCACGACATGACGCGCTCCTACAACCGTTACGGCGACGGGCAGCACAATGACCAAATCGCCAAGCTGATGGCCGGCATGTATCTAACTCTGCGGGGCACGCCGATCATGTATTACGGCGAAGAACTGGGAATGGAAAATAACGATCCCGTCCGTAAAGAAGACGTCAAGGACCCGATTGGTATCGCCGGATGGCCGACGGAAAAAGGCCGCGATGGGGAGCGCACCCCGATGCAATGGAACGACACGGCATATGCTGGATTCAGTACCGCACGTCCCTGGTTGCCCGTCCCGGCGAGTTACAAATCGCATAACGTTGCCACTGAACTCGCCGATTCTTCGTCGGTTCTGCAATTTTACAAACAGGTGCTCGCCTTGCGCCATCGGGATAAAACTCTGCTTTATGGCGACTATGTAGCGTTGAATCCGGACAATCCAAACATACTTTCGTATCTTCGTCGGTATAAGGACGAAGCCGTACTCGTAGTTCTCAACATGTCGGGGACGGCGCAGAAGATTACCTTGGACCTTTCCGATAAAGGCTTCTCTTCGCCAATAATAGAGATGCTGCTAAGCACATCCGCCTCCGCGCATAGCGGCAACGCTGAGCCGTTGCAAATGGATCCATTCTCGGTCTATATCGCGCGAGTTTCCCGATGAGCAGGCGATTCGCGCGCTACCTCTATGGAAAGCAGCTGGTTCGGCGGGTGAGGTATGTCGCGGTTTGCCTGGCAATGTGCGTTTCTGTCTTCGGGCAGCCGGATGGCGCCCGCGGCACAATGCTCGCGAGCCTTGTTTCTACCCATGACTACGTGCAGAAGCGAGCCTCCAGCTATGACCGAAGCGGCGGCAACGACGATTCGCGCAGGATTGCCGCGGGGAGCACAATCGAGCTGCTCAACGATCGCGGCCCGGGGATTATCACTCACATCTGGTTCACGATCGCTTCGCCCGAGAACCACCATCTGAAAAAACTCGTTCTTCGAATGTACTGGGACGATGAGATCGCACCGAGCGTCGAAACTCCGGTCGGAGATTTCTTTGGCTTGGGGCTGGGGGAGTACTTCCAGTTCGACTCGATACCGCTGGCCGTGGCTTCGGACAAAGCGCTGAATTGTTTCTTCCCCATGCCTTTTCGGAAGCACGCCCGGATTACTGTGACCAATGAAGGTGGCCAGGATGTGGATGCCTTTTATTTCAATATTGACTACCAGTCGTTGCACAAAGAACTCCCCGCGGACACTCTTTATTTCCACGCGCAGTATCGTCAGGCTTCTCCGGCAGTCGGTTGGACGAACCAGTGGGAAGCAAACGACGACGCGGCCGTGATCGCGCAGAAGAATTTGAACGGCGAGAACAACTATTTGTGGATGGAGGCCAAAGGCCAAGGGCATTTCGTGGGGGTCACGATGTCAGTCCTGCAAAATCAGGATGGCTGGTGGGGCGAAGGCGACGACATGTTCTTTGTCGACGGAGCAACGCAGCCCTCCATTAACGGAACCGGATCGGAAGACTATTTTCTTGGAGCGTGGGATTTTGGCGACCACCCTTTCTCTTATTCCCTCTTCGGAGCGCCTGTAAAAGGCACGGAGTTTGCCGGTAGCCGCTCGTCGGTTTATCGCTTCCACCTGGATTCTCCGATCCCATTCCAAAAATCGTTGCGGGCGACGATTGAGCACGGCCATGCCAATCATCGTTCTGACAATTTCTTTTCCGTGGCCTACTGGTATCAGAACGAGCCGCACGCCGCTTTTCCGCCTTTGCCCTCGGTCGAACAGCGGATTCCCCGCATCTATTCCGTAGGAGGTCCGGGGAATGCCGCGAAGCAGTGAGCGCTACGGATTGGTCAGGGGCAGGTCTTGGACCTTCTTGAATCTGGCTGTCAGCCTTTGTACGTTGCTATGTGCTGCGCAGCAACCAACCGCATCGGGGGAACCAAGCGCTGCGCAGCACCCACTAGTTGTGGGCTACTTTCCCGGAGACGGCGCGCGAAAGAACTTCCTAGTAAAGGATCTGGTGACGCGCGGCGCCGTCTCAGCGCTTGATCAGATTAATTATTCGCAGGGACACGTTGCGGCCAGTCAATGTGTGATCGCCGACCCGGGGGCCGATCTGCGTCGCGTTTTCTCCGGTGACAACAGTGTGGATGGAACCGCCGATACCACCGACACCCCGTTGCACGGGAACTTTCATCAGCTGCAAGAACTTAAGAAGCTCTACCCGCACGTCAAACTGTTGATCTCTCTGGAAGGGAATGCAGAACTATTTGCAGAGGCGGCGCAACCGGAAAATCGCCACGCTTTTGTAGCTTCTTGTATTGAAAGATTTATCAAGGGAAAGTTTGCGGAAGGAATCGACGGTCCTGGCTTATTCGACGGCATTGATCTTGACTGGGAGTATCCCAGAGAGGCTGACAAACTTAACTTTATCGCGCTGCTGGGAGAATTTCGCCGTCAACTTAATAGCGCGGGATCGAACCTGTTGCTCTCCGTCGCCATGGGCGATGGCCGCATCACTTACCAGCATCTGGACATGAAGGCGGTTGCCCTTTACGTCGACGAAGTGGGAGTGATGAACTACGACTATAGTGGGCCCTGGAGCAAACGCACAGGGCTGATCGCGCCGCTTTACAGTTCACCTGGCGATCCGGAAAAGAACAACGATGTTGACTCGACCATTCGGGGCTACGCGGCGGCCGGAGTCCCGCCCGCGAAAATACTGCTTGGACTTCCCTTCTACGCATACTCCTGGAACCAGGTTACGCCGGATAATCACGGATTGTTTCAGGTGGGCGACCCCTCGCACACGGATTTGCCCTACAGCTACATCATTTCGATCCTGAACAAATTCACCACCTATCGCGATCCCAAATCGCTGGCACCGTGGTTGTACGACGGTACAACGTTTTGGACCTACGATGACGAGATATCGATTGGCGCCAAGCTCAAGTATGCGAAGCAAGAATCCCTCGGAGGAGTAATGATTTGGGAGCTCAGCGGAGACACGGCGGAAGGTCGACTGCTGAAAACTATTTCCGCGCAGATGAAAAACGAAGAAGATGACACCGACGAAGATAACGATGAGGATGCCACCAGTGGAACACCCTGAACCGACTCGCTACCCCTACGGTAATATTCGCGTTCCGTGAGAGCTACTCAATGCTCTGGCGAATGTATTCCTTCATAATCTTATGACGCCTCGCGTGTTCGTTTTCTCACTCCGATTGAGCTTGGTACTCCTTCTGGGATGTCTTTCGCCCACTTGGTCTCTCGCTCAAGACACATCGACTGTTCCGCACGGAGAACAGATTGCCGGCCCACCCTGTCAGTCTCCACCCGATTGGGATTCGGCGCGCGCTGCTACTTGTACGAAAGCGGAGATCTCCGGCTGGCTTTCGGACATCAAGCACTGGCGCGCCGAGCACCTTCTTCGCATCGGCTACGAAGGATCGCAATATGAGAGGAAAGAGCTGCAGTGGACGCAATCCAGCTTTGTGCAACCACAGATGATGGTTCACGACCGGTTCTTTTATGATTCCATCTCAAGGCGATATACGGTCGAGCGCTATCTCGCCGATTTAACCAAACGTTATGGAGGAATCGACAGTGTGCTCATCTGGCCGACTTATCCGAATATTGGGATCGACAGTCGCAACGAGTACGACATGTTCCGCGATCTTCCCGGCGGTCTGCCGGAATTAAAGCGAGTCGTAGACCGGTTTCACAACCGCGGCGTTCGCGTGCTCTTCCCCGTCATGATGTGGGACCAGGGAACGCACGATGAAGGTATACCCAATTGGGAGGCGACGGCGCAATTTCTGGCACAGATTGGTGCAGATGGCGTGAATGGCGACACTTTGGATGGTATGCCGCGAGCCTTTCGCACGGCCTCGGATCGCCTCGTTCATCCGCTGGCACTCGAGCCAGAGCTGGCTTTCGGTTCAAACGAGATGCTCGCCTATAACAATATGTCGTGGGGCTATTGGAAGTATGACTTTGCTCCCTCTGTGAGCACGTATAAGTGGCTGGAACCTCGCCATATGGTCCATATCAGCAATCGCTGGGCGCACGATCATCAGGATGATTTGCAATCGGCTTTCTTCAATGGCGTCGGATTCGAAAGTTGGGAAAACGTCTGGGGTATTTGGAACCAGATGACGCCGCGCGACGCCGAAGCACTCCGCAGGATTGCAACGATTGAGCGCGCCTATCATTCGTTGCTCAGCGGTCCGGACTGGGAACCGTACACTTACACACAACAATTCGGCGTGTTTGCCAGCCAGTGGACGGGCGCAGAATCTACGCTCTGGACCCTCGTCAATCGTAATCACTATCCGGTTTCGGGTCGCCAACTCATCGTCCCGTATAAGGCGGGAGCCCGCTACTTCAATCTTTGGCAGGGCGCGGAAATAGAGCCGACTAAGAATGGTGATGCGACGCTCTTGCAGTTTGACTTGGAAACAGACGGCTATGGAGCAATCGTCGAAACGTCGGCGCCTGATCCGACGCTGAATGCCTTGCTCGCTATTATGCGTTCTTCCAGCGACAGACCTCTCGCAAGTTACTCTCGCGAATGGCACAGTCTTCCTCAAGAACTGGTTGATACGCCTGAGACAGACGCACCGAGTGGAATGCTGCGCAATTCGGTCCGTGACGGCATGGTTCTCGTACCGCAGGCAGACTATGTGTTTCGCGTGAACGGAATCGAAATTGAGGGCATGAATGACGAGGGTGTAGACGTTGAGTATCCCTGGGAACATTCTGCCCGTCGCTTTCATGAGGCAACAGTCAAGATCAAACCGTTTTGGATCGACGTGTACCCTGTGACGAACGCGCAATTTAAGAAGTTTATCGAGGCGACTCATTATCATCCCGCGGACGATCACAATTTTCTGAAAGACTGGCGAGGCAACTCTTATCCGGAGGGATGGGGGAACAAGCCGGTCACATGGGTTTCTCTCGAAGATGCCCGTGCCTACGCGCACTGGGCAGGAAAACGGCTGCCTCACGAATGGGAATGGCAATATGCTGCGCAAGGTACGGATGGACGAACCTACCCATGGGGCGACGATTGGAATCCAAACGCCGTTCCGCCTCCGGATGAAGGTCGCGATTTGCTTCCCGCGAGCGATGTCGATGCGCATCCTAAAGGCGTCAGTCCTTTTGGCGTAATGGACATGGTGGGCAACGTCTGGCAATGGACCGACGAGTACACGGACGATCACACAAACGCGGCGATTCTACGCGGTGGCAGTCATTATCAACCGCAGGGATCGCGCTGGTATTTTCCGCAAGCCTACAAGTTATCGGAGCACGGCAAGTATCTCTTAATGGCCCCCAGCATCGATCGCTCAGGAACAATTGGATTCCGTTGTGTTACAGACTCGCACTAGAGAGCCCCGGGATTCCCTACAATCAAGCAAGCGCCCTCTCTTCCTGGTAATAACGTACCTTCAACCAGCGGTGATTCTCTCCGACATTCGCGCGGGCCGTTGCGCTCAACAGAAAAGGTGTGCGACCAGGTTCTACAAACTCCCGTCTTCTACTGAGCGTGCGGAGTGAGTCCCTTTGCCGAGGCCTCGGATCCAGGTGGTTCACGGAACGGCTCCACAAAAATGCGCTCGTAACGCACTTCCAGCACGGTAAGTTCTTCTGTACCGGCCGGCAATTGAACGACTACGCTGTCACCCGCTGCCGACTTCATCAGCGCGCGCCCCAGGGGTGACACCCAACTGATGTGATTACGGTTGAGATCGACCTCGTCGGTGCCCACGATGCTCACCACTCGCTCCGATCCCGCGGCATTGGCATAGCGCACGGTCGCACCGAAGAATGCCCGCGTCCCTGCCTGCCGCGCTCTCGGAGCTTCCGGATCCACCACTTCGGCGGCTTCGATTCGCTTGGTGAGAAAGCGAATCCGCCCATCGATCTGCCGCAATCGCCGCTTACCATACTGATAGTCGGCGTTTTCACTGCGATCGCCGTTGCTGGCGGCCCACGCGACCACCTCCACTACGGCCGGGCGTTCCCTGGTGAGCAGAAAGCGGTGCTCGTCTTTGAGGCGCTCGAGGCCGTTCGGCGTTATGTAGTTCTTGACGTGCGTTGCGGGCTCGTCCGGTTTTGGGTGTCTCGTAAACCCTTTTCGCATGTCGTAGTCTTTCCAAATGGGAGCAAAATAAAGTTGAAAATTGTGTCGGTGCGAAAACCCGTAAAGCGTGACTTATTGGCGGGATGATTACTGTTTAGTACTGATACCCCCCTCCCCCCTGGTCTTCAAGAATCATTGAGTTAGAGGGGATTTTCTGGTTTGGTCTTTGAAAAATAAGGAGTTATATCAAAGTATTCCGGAATAAGGACTTACGAGTTTCGATGGAGTGCGACGCTCTTTCGTCGCGGTGAAAATGTCAAGTCCCGCAACTTATGGGGTGGGTGGGCTGGCGAAAGTCTTCACCACATTTCACCACAGGGCGCACGGAGACGCATGGACGAAAACCCTGAAGTCTTCCGGCGCCATGGCAGATTGTCAAAGGGCGTTGGTGCGTTGCGCTTGGTGCGCCTGACTTAGTTTGGGAGTGTTTTGTCCGTTAAGTCAAGCGGCTTTTTCAGCGGGAGCAGCTTACACTCAGACAACATGCTCAACCGGGGCTATGCCTACACCACAATCATCGGCGGCGAAGATCATGGGCGAACCCTGCTCTCCCACCTGGCAAGCCTTTACCCGCACTCAACCACAGAAGCCTGGCAACAAAATCTGAACAACGGCGAAGTCACCGTCGACGGGGTCACCGCCTCGGGAAGCGAATCGGTCACTGTAGGCCAAACCCTTGTCTGGAACCGTCCGGCCTGGATCGAGCCAGACGCTCCTCGGCACTTCGAAGTCCTGTTTGAAGATCCCCATCTGTTGGCCGTCAACAAACCTGGCGGGCTGCCGACGCTCCCCGGCGGCGGCTTCATGGAAAACACGCTCCTGCGGCTGGTGCAAAAGCAAACCCCGAACGCAAACCCTGTCCACCGGTTGGGCCGAGGCACTTCGGGCATCGTGCTCTTCGCCAAAACAGCGCAGGCGGCCGCTAAACTATCCGCGAACTGGAACACATCCAGAATTCAAAAAATCTACC
>Ga0302277_1001725_pt1 | contig 15905 bp, 16 predicted proteins | sample III_Bog_N3_1_FD_198759 | JGI IMG/M metagenome (GOLD analysis project Ga0302277, IMG submission 198759) | Peat permafrost microbial communities from Stordalen Mire near Abisko, Sweden - III_Bog_N3_1 | ecosystem: Environmental > Terrestrial > Soil > Wetlands > Peat | place: Sweden: Abisko... | reverse complement strand
CAAAGTGATCGCGACCGATATAAACGGCAACAAAGCCATCATCCCGCGACTGCCGATTGATCGCGCCGGTATGCCTGTTCCCGGATACGTCACCCGGCCAGACGGTTCAATCATATGGGTAGAAGCTATGGGCGAGCAAGAGCATCTACAGACGCCATAACCGCATCCGTGTCGTGATCGGCCATCGCGGACGGTTCCCCATACCAAGCATCCCGCGTCGTCCATTCCCATGTGCCATCGTGTATCCATAGGATCGGACCTGTGGGATGCTTCAACCCTTGCCAGTTGATTTCCGGCCACGGGTAGTAAGCCCAAAAATCCCGGCCATGCAGGACCGTGATGCAACGTGGCGACGGCCATCCGTATTGCGTCCAATATCCGTCATCTGCCGTCCGTGGTGGCTCCCACGCGATCATCTGCCCCAACACAACCGGCGGCATAACGGCTGGCATGGCGTGCGTCGTATCAGCCCCCAGCGAGTGACCCGCAACGTCGATAGGGCTGTTCATGTCGAACAGCTTACATGCCCATGTCCAAATCTGCCGCGCTCTGTGCATGGCCCCGCGTGCGAACCGTGCGCCGCCGCCTAAATCAACCGGAGGCAATACCGCCGCTACGTCCTGAGACACGTCCACAGCGGCTTGTATCGTGGAACCGTCTGTAACCCGCGTCCCTGCGATGTAAAGGTGTTGGCGTCCGTCTGGTGCCACCACAGCGACCGCTTGCGCTTGCAAGTCGGAATAATACCCGAGCACGCGATACCCACGATTCACGAAAGCCGCACGGCATTTCGCCTCGTCTGTGATGTAGGCAAGGTTGCAGCATGTGATGCTTTCCAACAACGCGGCGAAATCTGGCTTGTCCATGTGGCACCTATGAAAATGGCGGCGTCTCGGGAAAAGACGCCGCCTTCTGTTCAACCGTTTCCGAAATGGAAATAGTTAGGCGGGTTGCGAGTGATCGTCTGGAACACGTTCGGAAACGGGTTCGGGAACGGGTTCGGGAACGGGTTCAACGTGAACGTCCGCAGGCAACGGCAAAGACGGTTGCGCTGCCTTCATCTGTTCATTGGCCGATTGTTGTAATCCCGCGATCAGTTCCGCGCTTTGCTCGTAGGGCAGTTTTGCGAGGCCCAAAAGGACCGTGTTGAGTTGGATCGGCGCAAGTTTGAAAGTGAAGTATTCCATCGTCACAATCCTTATTTCGCGGGAGTGGAGATCGGCGGCACGATTGACGTGGCGGGAACGGCAACAGGAACTCCGCCCTGAGCCGCACACGCAGCAACGATGGCCGGATGCAGCATCGCATTATCAAGCGTCACGAAACCAGCGGCGGAAACGCCAGCGCCGGGGTTGATGGCCGTGACAACCGGCGTGGCAAGCGCAGCAACGATGGGCTGCTGTTGCGCGTCAACAGCACATGCAACAGCATTAACCGTCGCCAAAGTAGCCTGCACAGATGCAAGAGTTGGCGGCGTGGAAGTCGGCGCGCACGCGGCAAGACCGAGCACGGCGGCAAGAGTGAGCTTACGCATTGGGTTGTTCTCCAACGGTTGATACAGGGATAACTGAGACAACAGGTTGCGAAACCTGCACCGTGGCCACTGTCGATGTGGCAGGCGGATTGAGCGCAGGGGAAGGCACCAGAGCGCCGATAAACCCCTGCAAATCAGTTAGAAGGCCAGGAAGAGCAGTCGATACACTTTTGCTCAAGTATGCGGTCAGCACGTCCTTGGCGAGCGTTTCTGCCGATTGCGTGGCCGGTGTTTCGTTAATTCCCATATGCGCCAAGGCATACGGAACGGCACCGATCACCAACGCAGTGTTGTTGTCCGCACCCGCGAAATGAGCCGCGACAGTTGTGATAACCAACGAAGCAACGGCGATCCCGTGGATTGTGCTGCGTTGGCTTACCCACGATTTTAAGTCAAACATCTCACACTCCTATGAACAAAGTGACTTGGTTTTTCTGTAGCGCCATCATGAGCGCAGCAACTCCGGGTTGATCGGATACCGCGTGCGGATCAAACACGCCGTCTAGGACGAATTTTCCCGATGTGTATTGATTGGTCCCGCTCCACAGATACGGAGATGGTAGGCCGCGATTGCGATATCCCAAGCCGTTGTATCGCTCCGCACGATCAAGAGCCGATACCGGATCAGTGATCATTCCGTGACTAAGCCCCTCGAAGAAAAGTGCATCAATTGCACTTTGCTCCCACGTAAACGGAGGCGTTCCGGTTAGCGGACGGCCAGCCGGGACATGAACGGTGCGCGCAGTCAACGGATCGCCATTGGCAAGATGACAATGAAAATTGCCGCCCGCTTCCAATTGATGAATGCAGCCGATCCACCACCACGGCACGCCAACAATTTGAGCAACAGCTCCGTAACGCGCAACATTTGCGGAAATGTATTCCGCGCCGCTGTTTGCGTCCAAACTGCCAGACAGTTGCGCGCTATCCCACATTGCGGCGTTGTTCATCAAACCGCGTATCCCACAGCGTAAGTGGTTCCCGACGCTGAATAGACCGAGATTTGTTCGGTAGGGCAGAACGTCGCGTCAAACCTTAACGTCGCGCCAGCAACGAGATAAAACCCTTGGCCCGAACTATTGCTCGCGTCCGCACATCCAAACGGATCATTGAATTGGTTGGCAATCAAGACTTCTGGCGCGTTCACGTATCCCGCACCGCCATCGTTGATCACAAACGATGTGACAACGCCGCTCGTCAAAACAGCCGTGACGTTTGCCGGTCGATAGACAGTGTTTGGCGTTGTGGTTTTGATGATGCCAGATGGAACGGGGAATTGATCCAACTGCCCACGGCCATCCCACCCCGAAGCCGACAACGCAGCGGCAAATTGCCCGTTGTTTGATCCGCCGCCAAGCAACGTGACAATCGGCGGTTGAAGAAAACCAAACCCGCCATTGAGAACAGTCAGGGATGTAACAACGCCGTTTGTGATCGTTGCCGTCGCGCGGGCCGAACCGATATCAAACCAAAGTGGATTGGTGACGCCTGTATTTTGCAGGATCAGACAAGACCGAGCCGCCGAACGAGGTAAGACCAGCTTCACAGTTGATGACGCGGTGCCGTCTGCGCGGAAAAGCCGATCAAGACGTTTTTGGTTTTGTGATCCAGGGAGGTTCATGGCGGGTTCCTTGCGGGGAAGATGCCCGCATTATGCACAGTTTGACGTTGTTTGCATCACCCGAGAAACTTCTTGATGTCTATGCCAGACAGATGCTCAAAAATTGTGAGAACAAACATGACAAACACCGCCGCCAGCGCAATGTAAACATAGACCACAACCTTGCGGAATATGATCGTCAACTCGTCTGGCGCGGGTTGCGCAGACTTTAAAATAATTCCCTCTATTTTGTTTTCGAGGTGCGCCACACGTTCTCTGGTGTTCGATGCGCGATGTTCGCGAGCTTCCTCGCTCTTTTGGACAATATCGGACAGATGATCAATCTTCTCTGAAAGATCATGCCCCTGCTTATCTACCTTTTCAGATAAAGCGTTCTGGCCCGCAATTAAATGATCAATCTGCACTTCCATCGCGCTCAATCGCCCTTCTGTTTCGATTGCGGCGCTATCAGATGTGCGGCGAGCGCGCGGCGTCATAGTCATAGTTTTTCTCCAAGAAACCAACAGAATACGATGTGTTCAGCGTAACTTTTCCCGTGCATCACACCCACTCCAAAAGCCAACTCGGCGCAAAAGACGTGACATTTGGCGCGGTGTAGTAACTCTTACGTAGGATCGGGCGGAAAAAACCAAAAGGTTCGGCATTTAACCAAGGCAGAATGCTGCTGTCCTGGTGCATAAATACGTAAGTGGCAAAAGTAATTCCTAAAAAGTTCCAAGCTAGTCCTGCTGCAACGCCACCAACATATAAAACAGCATTGCCTGCGTTCACAACTCCTTTAACAATACCGCTACTATTTACAATCGAGCTTCCAACGTAGGTATTAAGTCCTGCATAGTTATTTGGTGGCGGATTGTTTTGAAGAGTGCAGGTAATCCCCACAGGAACATTATTCGTTACGCCTGTTAGTGGATAACTGGAGTTATTATTTCCTGTGTTGCAGTTGAAATAAAGATTTATATTTCCGCTTTGAACCTGCGCTTGATAGCCTTGCTGATTGGTGCCAAAAAACCTGAACAGTTGCTGAACGTTGCCGGATGACCAATTGGAGCAGCTTACAAGATTAAATACTAGCCAACGATCTGTATTATCCATTTTTGGATTATACGAAAAATAAGCGCCTGTAGCTGTGCCGGTATTTGTGTTAAGCCCTGCGCCTAGTTTACCATTGCTAAGTGCGGCTCCAGGAAAGATTGTGCCACTGCTTATTCCACCGGCTAAGTTTCGTGTTGTATTCCCAAGGATTGAAGCGTGAACAAGATTTCTGGTTAGAGGATGTGTCCAATCAACCTCTACCGGCCACGTTGGCACAACATCGGCGCGCGTGCCAATAATTCCCGGTGTGCGAAGTAATCTTGTCGGGCGGATAATACTCATATAAATTAACCATTATTTGTTAAAGATACAGTTCGGAATGAAATTACATGAGTTGAGGCGCTAAACGCGCCGCCAGTCTGATTTTGCAGAAAACCACGCATACGACCCGGAAGCATCGGAATAAGTGCTCGGCCAACAATTGGCGAGGAAGCGCCTGTTGGGTAAAATAAATTTCCCTGTGAAATTCCCGGTCCAGACTGGTTAGCACCGCCGCCAATGCCGTCAGCATAGCTGTTTGTCCCTGTCGGGTTAAGGTATTGCAGTCCAGTCGTTACAAACAAACCAGAGCCAGCAGTCACACCTGTCGTGATAGACACGCCGATTTCGATCATCTCGTCACCCTGCGAATTGAGCGAAGGGCGATTATCGAGCGTTATCTGCGAAACTGCCTGATAACCGCTAGCAAGCGTGGTAAAGTCTGCGGTCGTGTTGCCCATACAGAGCCACACGTAGCCATCTGACAACGTGCCTGTTGCAACGCCCGGTGTGGTAACGCCACCAGTTCCCGACGATGGATTGACTGTGCTAGTGCCGCCGCCTGCCGTAATGCAAACATAAGTGTTGCTGACTGCCGTTACTTGCGAACCAACAGCGAGATCAGTAGTGCCAGTGTAAGTGGTGCCGCTGGACCATGCCGCCTGTGTGGTAACGAATAGCGGAAGCCATCCCATTGATCCATAGGTTGGAATATTTGATGTGTTGTATGTTCCACTTGCACCTGCAAATAGTGTTACGCCTGTTCCGGCAGCATACTCAATACGATTAGACATGCGGATACGCTCCTCTGTTTACATCACGGGCAGCAGCGAGATCATCTTCATTTGGTGGATTTACCCAGCCGTCAATTGCCGCTTGCGTGGTAGTTTGTGTAGAAAGTGCGGCAATCAACGCCGCCGAGGCCGATGACAAATCACCACTCGCTTCCAACGCCGCTATGCCCGCCTGCCATGCAGGCCATGTCGCGGTGTTGCTCTGATCAATCGGATCGGTGTCTAAGCTCTCAGTTACATTTATAGCGGCTAACACTGCCACGTCATTCGCCGTTGCCGGTGGAATAGTTGCTACTTGACGCGAGCGAAGCACAATTCGCGACCAATCACCCGTTGCTGATTGCCGTGCGATAGTCTTGGCTTCACCAGTGATAAATACCCGCGCTACATTAATTGGTGCAATATATGCAGCGAGTCGTTCTGCATCCGTTGCGCCAGATGGTTGCGCGAGGTCAAATGCTTCTAGCTTATCATAACAGTTTTTCATTACGTCCTCACTGTGTTAAGTTGAACAACTACGTTGCTAGATGTGCCCGTAACCGTCCCGATTACGATATAGACGCACTGCCCAGCACTGACAGAGTTTGCGGCAGTGGCATTTGTTGTGGTTGCTGTGTTGTTGACGGTTATACTGCTAAGTCCGGTTACTACTGTTCCTGAGCCAAACGTTCCTATATACACGCTAACAGGGAAAGAGCACCCTGTTGATGGCGCGATGACCTGAGCATACATGCTAGCAATTGTCAGTGCTACTGGCGCGTAGAAACACATCACGTAGCTACCCGCCGTGACAACAGCTCCACTGTCCCACCCACGAATGAGCACACCCTTAAGATTGCCAACCGTTCCAGACGACGCGCTAACCAACACTTCGCCAGATGTGTTGATCGTCAAAGCATCTGTGGCGCTGCCGTTTGTCACAAATCGGATGTTGTTCGCGGTCGTGGTGCCAACCACCAAATCGCCGCTCGTTGCACTGAGATAAACAGCGTTCGGCAGATTAAAAGAACCGCTACCAGAGAACCCCGACGAGTTCATGCCAATGTTGCCGTAATACGTCGTGGCCGTGCCGAGATTATTTGAAATAACAACATCGGCAGATGCAGTGGTGCCGGAACTAGAATTAGCGATAATTAATTGGGCGTAGCTGTTAACGCTGCTTGAGAACTGCGCGTAGATATTAACATCGGAATAGCCGAGCGTGCCGTAGTTAAACGCACCAGTCGTGGCCGATCCAGTGATTGAGCCAGTTGCCGTGTAACTTGTGGCGATGGCCACACCAAGGATTGGCGTAACAAGAGTTGGCGATGTGGCAAGCACAACGGCACCGCTGCCCGTCGATGTTGTCCCGCCTGTCCCACCATTAGCGACTGCAAGCGTTCCAGCCAGCGTGATGGTCCCGCTGCCCGTAATCGGGCCGCCGCTCGTCGTCAGGCCAGTGGTGCCACCAGAGACGGCCACGCTAGTGACGGTGCCTGTGCCGCTGGGAGTCGCCCACGCCAGATTAGCCGTGCTACCTGCGACGCTTGATATTTCTAACGCCTGCCCCGCCGATCCAATTGTCGCAGGATAAACCAGAGTATAACTGGTCGTGCTTGCTGCTGCTTGCTGCGTCAGAGTGCCAGACGCAGAACCAGGAAGCGCCACCGCAGATGCAGGCGTGAATACGCCTGCATATGAAAGCGATGCCAGAAGGGAAGGCGTTGCGCCAGAACTGCTTGCGACGTTATACCAATTGAACCCGCCGCCACCGCCGCCATGCGAATTGACGAAATCCATCTCTCCGGTGCCGCTGGCATAGTTCCAGCCGATATAAGAGCCTTGGGTTGCCCATTGCGTGTTACTGACCGCCGAGGTGACCCCGACCGTAGTGGCGGTAAGCTGCGCGCCAAACGTGCCTGAGCCATCTGCTTTGATGTAGGTAAGCGGCGTAAATCCGCTCGTCATATACAGCAGAAAATAGTCGCTCACAAAGCCTTGCGCAGACGCGAACGCACTTCGCCACGAAGTCCCGTTGCCGACCGCCTGATACGCCGTGCCGCTCTTGTTTGATCCCATCGCCACCGCGTTGACGCCAACCTTATAGTAGGGGTCGCTGGTCGCTGGGACGCTGGCGTCGGTGCCGGTGTTGTTGGTTACGTCGATCTCTACGCCAGTCAGCGCACCTTGCGATGATGTGCTGCCAAACGCCGAAAACGCGCCGCCCCAAACGCGGCCTTGGGTGTTACCCACCGCCACCGATGCGCTTGCTTGAATAGCTACCACGTCTTTGGTGTAAGCAGGAGTTCCGGTAGCCGCAGACACGTCATAGGTGGTGACATTGGCGTAAATAGCGCCTTTTTCATAAGACGCGGTGCCAGACGTTGAAGGCACCACCGACGAAATGTAAGTCGCCCAAGTGTTGCTGTCGCCCGCGCCGAGAAACTGGAATGTTTTCCCAGCCTGCTCGCCTACCATGACAGAGGTATCGGCGTCCGTGTTGAGGCGTCCCGACCCTGTAAACAACGTGCCGCCATCCATTTCAATGACAGTCAGCCCAGCGGCATACACGTTAGAGTTGAATTTATATGTCCCAGCGGGAAAATAAATCGTGCCGCCCGTAGATGGGATAGCCGCCACAATCACGGAAAATTGTGATGAGTTATCCGCCACGCCGGTTCTATCAAACCCCCAATCCAGCACGTTAAATATGTCAGCCGCCCGAGTGGCTAACGTCCGTGTTGTAGTGGACCCTGTGGCAAGCACGCTAAGCGCGCCGGGAGCCTCGCCAGATACCGCCGTGCCATTGCTAGCGTAATACGCAACTTGGCCGCTCGTCCCGGAATTAACAGTCCCGCCGCCACTTGGCGTTGACCAAGTGCCATCCCCGCGCAGATATGTCGTGCTTGATGGCGTGCCTGTTGCGTTTATGCCACCTACCGGCAGTCCTGTCGCATTGGTAAGGACGGCACTTGACGGCGTTCCGAGCGCGCCGCCGTTGACGACAAACGCCCCGCTAGACCCTGTATTTACGCCAAGTGCAGTTGCAACGCCGGTCCCGGTCGTAATGCCTTGGATGGTGTTAGAACTGGTCCATTGCGCAAGCTGGCCGGATGTTGGCGTGCCAGAATTGGAAACGTTGCCGCCGCCCGCCGTCACGTTCAAAATTCCCGACGATATGGACAGTCCGCTTCCGAGCGTTAAGCCGCTAATCGTGCTGCCCGTCGCGGCGTAGTAGCCGAGTTGGTTTGCGGTGCCTGCGCTAACGGCCCCCGTGCCGCCCCCGTAAAGCGTTGTCCGCAACCATGCCCCGGATGACGACGAAGGAACGATGGTGTTTAGATTGTCGTCAACGTATCCCGTTCCGCTGATCCACGCGAACATGCCCGCATAGCCGTCTAGCGGCGTTGTGATGCCCTGTAGGAAAACCGACATGCCCGACTGGCCGACGAAAGAGCGCAACTGTGCGGCTGTCTGATCGCCTTGGACGAACGTATTAAGCTCGTCGCCCGAGATAACCGCGATACCGTTGCTGAATGTTCCGTTGGCCGGGATGCTCATGCGTTCACCGTCACCGCTTCGGGTTGCGGGACGGTGCCTGAGTTGGATTTAACGATGGCGCGCAACGGCGTGACGTAGGTGCCGATGGCACTCACGAAAGCGGAAAATTGCGCCAGGTTCATCGTGTGAGCATTTCCCGACACGTCATGCCACGCAATCGAAGTGGTGCCGTTGGTGAATGTTGCCGCTTTTGCCAGTTCCGCCATTTCTGCCATCATGTCCATCCGATCCTCCGACGATATGCCGTATGTCGCGCTGAGAGATGTGGACGTGGTGAACGTCACAGGAACGGAAACGAGAGCGGCGGAGGCAAGTTGCGAGGGCGTCTGAGTGATCGTTGGAGCACTGGACGGCGTATTACCTGCCGCCAGCCATGCTTGGTACTCTTGCCAATCGATGTTTGATGGCGAATTAGGAATAGTTGCTCCATCAACTAGACGTATAACAGAAAGTCCTGAAGTAAGCTGATAACCTGTTGACATTTTACAACTCCGCGTTGATTGCTAGGTGTATTGCCATGATGTGCCCGACTGACCAACTGGATGATACATTATATACACCTACCGATTGTGGGCCAGTTACACTTATTCCTAAAGAGCCGTTTGGAGCACTGACACTATAATCTTGAAAAGTACTTACTGCACCTGACACTGGATTATAACCTACTATTGTAGGAGAAATTCTTTTTGTAACTTTAAATGGATAAACAATAGAAGTTCCATAAGTACTACTATAAGAAATTGTTTGAAAATCTCCTTGTCCATTCTGAGCTGCAGTACCAAGAGCTACACCAGTGTTGTAAGTAGTTTCAAAATACCTCTGACACCTGATTAGCTCGCGCCCTATATCTGTTCGTTCGAACGGAGTGGCCACAGAACCCGGCTCAAGTTGCACGGTGCCGATTGATAGCGTGCCAGTGAGCGCCGCCGTGGTAAACACAATCTGCAAACCAGTGATCGCCGCAGACGGGATAGAAATCTGTTTGTTGTAGGTCGTGAGCGCGGAAGATACGGTGAAGGTTCCGGTCGCAATTTGCGTAACCGTGGGGCTTGCGAGCGTGCCGAACGTGTCTGTCGAATTGGCATACGAAGCCGTCCAATTGACAGTCGTGATAGACGACGCGGCCAACGCGACCGATAACGTGGATGTGGTTCCGGCCAAATCATATGAGTTGGCAGTTTCGATCCTCTGCCCAAACCCGACTGCGGTATTCCCCGTCGCGCCTGTGATTTGGTAAACGTATTGGTTTGGCGCGCTGGCCGACACCCGTTGCCCTGTGACGTTCGCGCCCGTGCAGTAGCCATACCAACGATCTACGGTGTAGGCCAAAGCAGCGCCAGCCGTGATCGTCTGCGACGCCCCCGCGTTGCGTTGATCTACAGCCATCCCCCCGTTGATCAGTTTGTTGCGCAGAAAGCTGCTGCCCATCGCAACAGTTCCTGCAACTGACAAATTGCCAGCATAGGTAACATTGGAGATGGTTGCGTTTGCAATTGTCCCGCCCGAGATCGCGGCATTAGCAACAGTCCCGTTTGAGATCGCGGTATTGCTAATCGTGCCAGAGCCAAACGATGAACCTGTAATCGCGACGTTGGAAATGTAACCGCCGCTGATCTGTTGCGGCACACGGAGCCAAGCCCCCACCGTCAAGCCATAGGGCCGAATTACCGTCACTCCGTCATCCGTGGCCGTGCTGGTAGAGTTCCAAAAAAACTCACCACCGCCGCCATCGCCAGCCGTGCTGGTCCCGAGCGTAACCACCGTCATATTCGACAATCCGGTGAACACGCGCAGATTTGCAACCAGCATCCCGCCTTGCACAAACGTATCTAACTGATCTCCAGAAACTACGCCCGATCCGTTGGAATAGGTGGCGTTAGACGGAACTGCCACGGGTTATTGTGCTCCCCGCAACCGCGTGAAAATGTCCAACGTGACCAACGGAATAACAGTGAAAATGCAATACGCGATCATCACGTAAAGCCCAGCGGTATCGGAAACCCGCACGGCGAGCACAAAAGCGCCGATCACCGAAAGCAACAACAAAAATCGCGACGCAAGAACCGCTGCAATCGCGCTCAAAGTCCCGATGAACGCTTGATCCACCTTCGGTGGCGGAAGCGGTTTGTCCATTTGGACAGACGGTTGTTCGGGTTCCGACTTAACCCGACGCGGGAGAGCGACGACGCCCTCGTGAACCACTGTAACCGTCGCGGAGCTTGCCGAACTCATCTGTGTCATCCTCTGGCGTCAATCGGTTACGAGTGTGTATCCAACGAGTGCCAGCTTCAAAAACCTTGAGTTGGTCCAACAAAGCTACGGTAGGCTTGGCTTCGGCTGGCTGGCCTTCGCTTTCAACCATACTCGGAGACGTTTGTTCAAGCAATCTCTCAAAGAACGCATCCATCTTGTTGATAAGTGAGGATGGCTTGCCCTTCATTTGTTTTCCATTCCATGTGCTGCACCGCTCGCGAACGGAAGTGCAACCGCAGCTTGCGGCGTGAATGCGGGATATGTTGGAGCAAGAGGTTTGCTCGCGTTTACTCCGGTCAACCGTTCTTGATATCCTTTGGAAAGAAGCATGTTTTTTACCAAAGGTCGCTGCAAAATTCCCAACGCTAGCGCAGGTTCATGCGCTCCAATAGCAGCCGCCGCACCGAAGAAATCTACTGCACTGTAATCTTCGGCATGCCCGAACCGGGCTGGGTTCTGCATGGATTTCGGCGCGGTGTTGTATGCATCCGCAATTTTCTTTGCGTTACCAGACAACGGTTTATCTGCCGCCAACATTTTCGCATAACCTTGAGAGTTTACGTCTCCCGTTGTCGGATTTGTAAGATCGCGCGCGTCATAAATTTTGGCGAACATCTCGCGTGCCTCACGGAATTGATCGGCCAGACCTTGGCGGAACGGTCGTTCCTGATACGCTTGTGCCAAATTTTCGCGGTAAGACGTTACCCGCGATTGAAGTTCCGAGACTTTTTGATACGCGGATTGAAACCGTTGCTGGGCTTGGCGCTCGGCTTCGGTGAGCTTTTGCAATTCCGCTTCGTTTGCAACGCGCTCGGCTTCAACCGCTTTCTCGCGATTCCCGTGCGATCGCGCGTATGTGGTTTTCTCCGCAGCCGCACCGGCCTCTTGTTCGCGACGAGGCGCATCCATAGCCGCGCGGCGCGTTGCGTTGGCGGCATTCGTCATTTCTGACGATGCGGATTCAAGTTCGCTATGGGCGTTGTTCAATTCGGATCGCGCGCTTTTCCATTTGGACGTCCAATAGGATGGCGCATTCTCAATGCTCCGCTCCATCGTGCTTTCCACCAAGTCTGCCGCACGGCGCTGCGCAAGGCCAAGACGGTGCTGATCAGGCTTGCCAATTGCTTTGAGGTTGGTCGAGGCGTCGGCCCGCAATTGCGCGATGTATTTCATCACGGAATCGGTTGGCGCATGTTCGCCGCTGAACGTCTGGTTGTTCAATTTCCCAAGCAATTCATCGTGCAGTTGCGCAATTTTCGGATTGGCGCTTGTGGACGGGAACAGACCCTCCAACTTCTTATCAGCCGCCGAGAGTTTGGCTACGTCCGCTTTAAATTCTTGGTCAAACGTCACTTCCGGAACTGCGGTGCGGACCTGTTCATACACTGCTTTAGCGGGGGCCTCAGCCTTGGCGAATGCTTCATTGTTCAAGAACGTGCCGCGAGGCAATCCGATATCTTCGGCCTGCAAATCATTCACAAGGAGTTGGTTTTTGGACGATGCCGTTTGCCACAATTTGATTTTGCCCGCTTCGCCAGACATCATCCGCGTGGCAAGATCGGGTTTTTCTCCAAGTTTCGGAATATCTGCGGGCGAGAACACAAACCCTTCTTTGACCAGATCGGGAACCGATGATTTCACACCGAAATTCGGCGTTTTTTGTTTCGGAGTTTCGCCCGATATGGACATGCCTTTCGCGGCCATCTCTGGAGAGAACCCGGGAGACGGCTTTATGCCCATAGTAGCCGCCGTCAGAATGTCACCACGCGCGGTTGGGTCATTGACAGGGCGTTGCCCTAGAATTTCCTGACCGCCTTTTACGGCCCCGCGCAACGGAGCCGCAATCATCTCTGGCATAGCCAGCGTGCCACGGCCTTTATCGTTCGTCATCCACGGGATTACGCTTCCACGAGTCGAACCGAGAGGCGTTGCAAATGGGGTTGCCATGTCGGCTTTTTGGGATTGCCGAAGCGCCGCAATTTGCCCCTCGGTCAAATCACCATATTGCCGTTCTTCCGGCGTTGGCTGCACAAACCCTTCGGCGTTCCGCTGTCTTGTTGGATCAACAGGCGCGGCCCCCGCCACCTTCCCTTGCGCGTCAAGTTTGGGCCGGAACCCGTCATCGCCGGGAATGAGAGGACGCGATGCCTCTATTAGTTTTGCGCTATCGGGATCGAATTTGGATCGTGTTGCCGACGCCGGGGCAATTAATCGTGCGCTATCGGGATCGAACGCCATTATTGCACCTCAACCCATTTACCGTCGCGATTCACCGCACGATTGCCGTCTTTGTCGGTATATATTGGTTCGCCCGGAAGTGCGGTCGCATGGCCGTCTTTTTGTCCGCCCTTGTTTTCACGATCCACACGTTCGGCTTGTTCGGCTGCTTGTTTTGCGGCGTCGGCTTCCTGACCAAACGCTTTCAACGCAGCACGATAGGATTCGGGACTTTCGGCAGTCGTAAGCAAACTGTGAGCGTATTCGCGCTTGGCCGAATCCGTTCCGCCTCGCGCCGCCAACTGATCGTAAGCATTCAAGATGGCGTTTGTTTTGATCTTCAAATCCTTCAACGCAGGATCGGAAATTGACGCATCGCCCATCTGCAACAGTTTGGTGAGAGGCACCCAAGCAGTGCGCGGCACCGCTTCGGATGATGCTTGTGCCAACGGTGCCATCGTCCGCAATTCGTTCACAGCGACAGACACACGGCCTGCTTGCGCCGCCGCCGTCTGCGTTTCCTTGCGTTCGGCTGCAAGTTGAATTTGGCCGTCCTTAATCTTTTGAGCGCGTTCCGCCATGCTCATACCCGGCGTGGAATCAATCACCCCTTGATATGCCGCAATTTGTTGGCCTTTCGACCGGAGGCCCGCCGGAAGCGTAATGCCAAGTTGCGCCATTTTGCCCATCAATTGAGACATTTCTGGCGTAAATCCGCCGTCTTTTGCCGCGTCAGGGTCTTTCCCTTCCGCAATCGCAAGTTTGGCTACAGCTTGCGTGCGAGCGTCTGCACCAGGGTTCGCTTCCCGCCATGCATCCCACAGTTCTTTCTCAGCGGCTTTTTTGGTCAGTGCGTTTGCGCCATCTGCCATCGCCTCCGATTGCTTGCCGTGCGCTCTGAGATAGTCCTTAACGCCCTGCCATCCTTGCGTGCGGTAAATTTGATCAACAACCTCGTTCTTGTATTCCGCGACATGGTTGCGGATTTGAGCGTCCGCCAATCGCGTGTCCGTGTTCAACGTCGTCACTGCGTTTTGCAGCGACTTCTGTTCGCGTTCGGACATACGTTGCGCGTTTTCAGTGTCTAACTTCCACTGCGCATACGCGCGCTTGTATGCGTCCTCGTCTTGGTTCTTGACTGAATTTTGAACCGCCGCCGCTGACTGGATCGCGCTGGTTAGATGCTGGCGTGTCGCAAGAGAACCGAACAGACCAAGCCACATCGCAGGCTGGCCGAACGCCAACAACGGATCGGTAGGCGTCGGCTCTGGCGGTGGCTTTGTCATCACCGGAGCGTCAACTTTCTGTTGCATTTCCGTCACTCGCGCCCGATCCGCTTTGATAATCGGATCGGCTTCAATGCCGCGAACGGCACCGGCCAGCGGAGATGAATCTGAAACCATAGGGGTTTTCGGCGCAACGGTCTTTGCGTCTGCCTTTGGCTTCGTGTCGTCTGTCGTGAGGGTATCGTCTGCCATGAGTTACCCCGATGTGGTGTTGAGCGTGACGCGGGTTGGCGTGGCAGTAGAAGCCGCCAACGATGCGAGAGCCGAAGCCATCGCGGAATCTTGCGAGATGGATTGCTGCATGATCTGTGCGTAAAGCGAAGCCGATAGGTTGCTTTCGTTCACGCCTGTATTCAACAACGATTGTGCAATCGTCGCGCCTTGTGAAACTGCGGTGTTCTGCACGTTCGCCAAATCTTGTGCCTCGGCAGACGATCCAGACATGCCGCGTGACGCATACTGGCTGCGAATAGCCGCTTGCGCCGCCGCCGTTGCTTGGTTGATGGACGTTTGCACCCCAGGCGGAAGCGTGCCGCTTGCGAGATACGATTGCAATTGTTTGCCTTGGCTTGCGAAACTTGCAGCTTGCGCCTCAATCGCGCCCAAACCGGCGGGAGCTTGGTTCCCTTTTGCAATATCCAACCCAGCTACGGCGGCAGGAAGCAACAGGTTTGCGTTGTTGCCCAACGCGGACCCTAACGTGCCGATAGACGGGTTTTTTGCAAAATTGACTAGGGAGTTCCCCGCGCTTGGCGATGTGCCGCCGCTGCCACTTGTCGCCCCCGCCGCGCCCTGCCCGTAGGTAAAGCTACCCCCAGGACCAGAACCGCCCGGAGCGACACCCAATGACGGGTTGACCTGATACCCAAGCGTGCCTGCCGCTGGCGTTTGCCCTGTTGCCTGCCCGATTGCCGCCGATGGATCGGCTAGAAAACTCTCTTTCGGGACTATGCCACCCGCTGCGTTTACAACATCGGCTGTATTCGCCGCCGATGCCAAACCCTGCGATGGATATGTGAGTTGCCCTGCCGAGCTTAAAACAGGATTGCCAGCCGCATCAAGATTCGGCGCAACCGGCGGAAGCGGAGCCAATTCAACCCCGTTTGTCGCACCTTGAACCGCCGACGCGCCGCTTAGATCGGCCCCAATGTCAGATGACGGTGCAGAGGATGAAGCGGCAACCGGATTGGGCGACGCACCCGCGTTCAATACCGATGCGCCTGTGTCAGTTCCTGCCCCTGGCGTATAAATGTCAGAACCGATAGGGGCTTGCGACGCAGCGGCACCCACACCCGGGCCGCCGCCAG
>Ga0302277_1001712_pt1 | contig 15985 bp, 15 predicted proteins | sample III_Bog_N3_1_FD_198759 | JGI IMG/M metagenome (GOLD analysis project Ga0302277, IMG submission 198759) | Peat permafrost microbial communities from Stordalen Mire near Abisko, Sweden - III_Bog_N3_1 | ecosystem: Environmental > Terrestrial > Soil > Wetlands > Peat | place: Sweden: Abisko... | reverse complement strand
GGGCGCTCTGCGCGAGACTGAGGGCCTGTAGCTTCCTCCCGACTCAGCCAGACTCCGCCACGTTATTCTCGACGGCCCGCTTTCGGATTCGATTGCCCCTAATTTCTGCCGAATCACGTAGATCGGTTTTTCGCGCTAGCGTGATTTCAACAATTGGAATCCTCGCCTCCGCCCGTGAGGCTCTTCAAGATTCGCAGGATCGCAACGATTGTGTTCCAGTTCCGAGTCGTAGCTGGCACGCCGTAGAGTTTGTCGATCTGGCCAAGATAGCCGATTGTCTTCATGTGACGACGGTACACTCCGAACACGAACTGCCCTTGGGAGGCAATCACCCGCACCAACCACTCCCCGTCTGAGGGAAACGTAACTGGAAGCGACGCCCGGACACCCCCGGCTTTCGACAGGATACTGACGAACCGGACAACGTCCGGAGGTGATGGCTGGGTTCCAAACGGATTTTCCATCTCCAGTCGCATAAGATCGCGGCCTTCGCACATTACAATTTCCGCTTCGAACGGCAGCTTGCGAAGCAATGCAGCGCGGAATTTTGCTCGGGATCCAGCTGTACGAAGAGCAGGCTTACGAACAACAAAAGTGCCCGCAGCACCGATGTTCAGGACGTCATAGCCGCTCAGTTCTCGTGCCAGGATGCTTGGGCGAAACGTTCTGTGTCCGCCAACATTGACACCCCGGAGGAAGACAACAAGGGCCATACCCCGGATTATGAAGAAAAAAACTAAGGTGCGCTATAGCAGCGTACTGGTTTTTTCCCAAGAAACAGCTTGTGAAATATCCTCTACTTGATGACGCCGCGTTCGGAGGATTCGATGAAGCGGATTAGCATGTCGGTGTCTTCTCCGCGGCCGGGTTCGGAGCGGAGTTGGTCCAGGGCTTGGGAGGTGTTGAGTTTTGAGGCCAGTAATACTTTATAGGCATGATGGATTTTGCGGATGCGGTCTTTGGTGAAGCCGCGACGTTCGAGGCCTACGGCGTTTAATCCGTAGGCGCGGGTACCGCGCTCAGCGGAGGTTTTGGAGAAGGGCAGGACGTCGCGGGTGATGGTGGTGCCTCCGCCAATGAAGGCGTGAGCGCCGATGCGGACGAAATGATGCACGGGGCAGAGCGCTCCCACGGTGGCCCAGTCTTCGACGGTGACGTGACCGCCGAGGGTGGCGGCGTTGGCCATGATGATGTGGCTGCCGATTTGGCAATCGTGCGCGATGTGGGTGTAGGCCATGATCAGGTTGTGGTCGCCGACTCGGGTGCAGGCTCCGCCTTTGACGGTGCCGCGGTTGATGGTGACGAACTCGCGGATCACGTTGTGGCTGCCGATTTCGAGGCGGGTGGGTTCGCCGGCGTAGGTGATGTCCTGCGGGGCGAGGCCGATGGAGCTGAAGGGGAAGAATTGATTGTGCGCTCCGATAGTGGTTGCGCCCTCGATGACTACGTGGGAGGCGAGATGGCAGGCTTCTCCTAGTTCGACGTTGGGGCCGATTACGCAGTAGGGGCCGATGGAGCATGAGGGGTGGATCTTACTTTTGGGGTCGACGACGGCGGTGGGGTGGAGGGGCATTGGTGATTGGTAATTTGTAATTGGTAATTGGTAATGTTGATCCGCTTATTTGGTGGAGCGCGTTTTCAATTACAAATTACAAATTGGAAATTACAAATTCTTTTTACTCTGGATCGCTTGCGGCCTCCGCTTTGCCCGCGGCCAGGGCTCGGGGCACGAGGCGGCAGGTTACGATGGCTTCGCAGGCTACTTTGCCGTCCACGTAGGCTTTGCCTTCGAGACGGGCGGCGGTCATGCGCCAGGCTTTGACTACGACTTCGATTCTTAGTTGATCTCCGGGTACGACGGGGCGGCGGAAGCGGGCTTTTTCGATTCCGGTGAAGACCATCAGCATTTCGTCGCGGTTGGGAACCTCCGTCAGGAGCAGAAGGCCTCCGGCTTGGGCGATGGCTTCGACGATCAACACGCCGGGCATGATGGGCTTGTCGGGGAAGTGTCCCTGAAAAAAAGGCTCGGTGATGGTGACATTTTTCAAGGCGACGATGCTTTCCTTGCGCACCAGGCCGACTACGCGATCGATCAAAAGAAAAGGATAGCGATGCGGGAGGATCTTGAGAATGTCGCCAATATCCATGGTGGTTTTTGACGGGGCCGGGGCCGCTTCGGTGGTTGGAATGATTTCAGTCATGCGGTTCGATGTACGGCGAAGATTATACAAGGTTAGAGGTTAGAGTTGAGATTGCAGAGGTGAAAAGCCCTGGAGGTCGGCGCGGAGTTTTCACTTCTGCAATCCTACCTTTACCTATGCGGTCCACAATCGGGGACGCTGTGCCGTCCAGGGGACGAACCCTTTTGTAACCAAGCTCTGTGACGCCGGACATAGACTTCCACGGATCGAATGCCGAAGATCAGATTGGGAGTGTTGCCCTCAAACTGCTCCCACACAACAGCGGAAGCCGATCGAAATGAGTTTACCCATCAATTCGCCCAGCGTTGAGGCATCGGCCGGCGCGATCCGCAAGGAAGAACGACGGCACTTTCCTCGCTGCACGGTGAGGGTTCCCATCGAGATTCATGAAGAGGGCAGCAACATCCGGAGACGGGTGGAAACCACCGATCTTAGCCGAGGCGGCTGCTATGTGGAGTTGATGATGCCCTTGCCGGTTGGCATCCGGGTACAAGCCACGCTGTGGCTGGACGGCAGCGTGGTCGTCATACAGGGACGCGTGGCCACACGGCATCCGCAATACGGCAATGGCATCATGTTCATCGATTTTGAAGGTCAGGGTCAGGGAGAAGTAGTTTTGAACCGCTACCTGGACGCGGTTGTGGCATTGGGATGACGCATCACAACCAAGCGGCGCAAACTACGCCTTTGCCACTCCGATGCGGCTGGCGTGGCGAGCAATCTCCGCCAGAATCGCCAGGGCCAGTTCTAGAGCTCGGCGGCCGTCTTCCAACGCAACCACGGGACGCGAGCGGTCGCGCACGGCCTGCAAGAATGCCTTGATCTCGGCGAGCAGCGGCTCCTCGGCGGCGACCGCGGGCTTCGACATGGCAATCTGCGGATTCGCGCTAGGCTGGGCGTTCCCCGCCGCGCCTCCGACCGAAAACACCAGGACGTCCTGCCGTCCGTAATCGATCGAAATATACTGCCCCATCTGAAAGAAACGCAGCTTGCGAACGCGCTCGGTGGAGACGCGGCTGGCGGTGAAGTTGGCGACGCAGCCTGAGGCAAATTCGAGGCGAACATTCGCAATGTCGACCTTGCCGGAAAGAATCGGCAGCCCGACGGCGCGGATCTCCTTCACTTCCGACTTGACGAACGTCAACACCACATCGAGGTCGTGGATCATGAGGTCGAGCACGACGTCGACATCGAGGGCGCGGGGAGAAAATACGCTCAGGCGATGGACCTCGAAAAACATGGGGCGGTTGATGAGCGGCAAAGTGGCGCGCACCGCGGGATTGAAGCGTTCCAGATGGCCGACCTGCGCGATGCGCTTATGCGTGGAAGCGACGCGCAGCAGTTCGTCGGCCTCGGCCAGGGTTGCGGCCAAAGGCTTCTCGATCAGGACGTCAACCCCAGCTTCCATCAGGGAGCGGGCGACTTCCAGGTGCAGAACGGTGGGCACGGCGACCGAGGCCGCCTGCACTTCGCTGTGCGTCGTCAGCATCTGCTCGACCGAGCCGAACGATTTGCAGTCGAACTCGCGCGCTACAGCATCGGCCCGCGAAGTATCGGGGTCGACCACGCCCACGAGGCGCACGCTGCCCGCATCCTGTAGTTGGCGATAGACCCGCGCGTGGTTACGGCCAAAGGCTCCCACGCCAATGACGGCGACATTGATGGGAAATTCCTGGCTCAGAGGAACACTCCGGTACGGAAGAGATGATGCGCTATTGTCGCACGAAACTGCTCTCATTTCCCTTTGCGGCAGTGTCGTTTGCCACCCCAACGCCGAAGAGAGCGACGTTAGGATTGATTGGAGAAGAGCGAAGGCTCGCCGGACGTCGGCAACCGCGAGTGGTCGGCAGCAAGAGAGCCTACGAAATGCCGCGAAGGGTGCGACTCGTTGGTATCCATGGCCACGGCCCCCGACGAAGACCCGTACAATATTCCCATGCTCGTGCTTGCTTCCGCGTCGCCGCGTCGTCAGGAATTGCTGCGCAACGCGGGCATTTCATTCGAAGTGCACCCCGCAGACATCCCGGAAGATCCGCTGCCGGGAGAATCCGCGAAGGATTGCGCCGAGCGGTTGGCGCGGGAGAAGGCGCTGGCGGTGGCGCGGGTGCGTCCGAACTTGAGTCCGAACGACGTTGTGCTGGGAGCGGACACGGTGGTGGTGGTCGATGGTGCGCTTCTGGGCAAGCCCTCCGATGCGGCGGATGCGGCGCGCATGTTGCGAATGCTTTCGGGGCGCACGCATCGCGTGATTACGGGAGTGTGCTTGGTGGCGGGCGGCGTGGCGCGGGTGTCCAGCGAGACTACGGTTGTGACCGTGAATCGACTCACCGACCAAGACATCGCCGACTACGTTGCTAGTGGCGAACCTATGGATAAGGCGGGAGCTTACGCGATTCAGGCGATTGCTTCGCGGTGGATTCCTCGGATTGATGGGGATTATGGCAATGTGGTCGGGCTGCCGGTGGCGTTGGTGTGGAAGATGATGCGGGAAGTCAGTACTCAGTATCCAGTACCCTGTAACCAGAAAAACCGGGCCATCTAGCTCGGGTTTTTGGTGGCGCTCACCGTGCGCGGATAGGAGTGTCCGCGCTGCACACGTTATGCGGTTGGCGGCTGGGGGGGATCTTGGGGCTTGTCGGCTGTCTTAACGTCCGGCTTAACGTCCTGGTCCTTCATCGCCGACTTGAAATTGCGGATGCCTTCACCGAGGCCTTTGCCTAAGTCGGCAAACTTGCTCGGTCCGAACAGCAGCAGCGCGATGCCGATGATTAACAGAATGTGCAGCGGCTGGAACAGTCCTTCACCCATACAACCTCCAGTTTCGCCCTGATCGACCGAAGCGAAACCCGACCCTAACTGGATTCTAGGTTAGTGTGGACCCTGCGGTCAAAGCGGCCAGTGCGGTGGGTCACCGGTGCTGGTGAGATTGGTCACAATGAGGACTGGGACGGAGGCGTTTTCGCCTCTTAGCAGGTTTGGCCAGCATGCAATTCTTGCCGTCCTTACCCCAGCGCCGCCAGCACTTCCGTGCCCGCACGCACCCCGGAAATCGCGCCGCCCTCCATGAACCCCTGGTAGTCGTACGAGGTGTGCTCGCCGGCAAAATAGATGCGCCCCTGCCGCACTTTTTCGTAGCCTCCGAACTGCGTGTACTGGCCCACCTTGTAAGTGCTATAGCTTCCCAGCAGGTTCGGGTCGCCGGTCGGATAACTCAGCGTCGCCAGGCCCGTATAGTGGCTGCTCACGCCCGGCCACACCACTTCGAGTTGCTCCAGGAATTGCTGTGCATAGCCGGCCGTGACGCTGGAGCTGCGGCTCGTCGTGTACGGCCCTTGCGGCTGATACGCTGCGCCCGGCGTGCCGCCCGTGTAATCGGTCAACAGTCCGTCGGGTCCGGGTTCGGCGCGACTGCTGTCCCAGGTCGTCTGGAAGGGAAGATCGGTCTGGATGAACCCGTCGCTGAGTCCCGGCCACGCGCCCTTACCATTCCAATAGCGATCGTTGAACTGCAGCACCAGTTTGGAATTCGTTCCATACCCCAGCTGTTGAATCGCCTGCTGCTTCAAGGGATCGAATCCAGCCTGGCTGAAGTCGAGCCCGCGAAGCACGCTGAAGGGAAGCGCCAGAATCACGTAATCGAACACCTCCGAGCGCGCTCCGGAAGCGGTGGAAAAGGTCAGCGTCACCTGGGCGTCGCCATCGGTGGCAATGGCGCTCAGGCGGCAGCCCATGCGGACCGTTCCCTTCGGAAGGCTCGCGGCGATCGCGGCAGGAAGCTGCTGGTTGCCGTTCTGAATGTGAAACCGCTCATCCGAGTCCAAAGGAAAAATGAGGTTCAGGGAACTTTGCTGCGAAGAGCCGAGGCCATTCTCAGTCACGATCGCGACATCGAGGTATTCGCCCAACCGCGAACCGTGCCCGCCCGGAACGTAATTTTCGATCCAATCGTAGGCGCTGAGATTGTCGAAGAAGTATCCGGCCTTCGTATAGTGGTTGTAGGTCGCCAGGGTTCCGATCGCCTTGTTCTGCGCAGCCAGAATCGGGGTGATATGCCGCGCATCGTGCGCCAGTTCGGGCTCGGTATAGTAGCCGCCCAGAAAATAATTGGTGTCCTGGGACGCATTGGGTTGCGCCGCATTCACATCCGCCAGCGTGAGGCCAAAACGCGCCGCCAGACTGCGCATGGTGACGTCCACGGAGTCGATGAATTCACCACACCATTCGCTGGTCTGGCCGTCTCCCCAGAAGGCGTGGTTGGAGTACATGCGCCCGCCGATTCTGCCCGAAGCCTCATACACCGTGCACGGCACGCCCGCATCCTGCAAAGTCAATGCGGCCACCAGTCCGGCGATTCCGGCGCCGACAATCCCGATGCGAGGGGCCGCGGACCCGATGAACGAGGACGCCCGTAACCTTCCGCCCAGCAGCGCTCCGCCCAGTGCCAAGCCGGTAACCTTCAGCACCTGGCGGCGGCTCACCATGGGATGATCCGGCTGCGTCTCCTCAATCTGGCGGCGGATCGCTTGCCGGATTCTCCTCATGGCGCGGCTTCTCGACATCCCGATCCTCCCGCCCGCGCAATGCAATGCCCCGCGCCCCGGCCTCAAAGACGGCAATTGTCCCCTCAATGGCCATCTGCGTCAACGTGAAACAATTTGCATCCGGATGCTTGACCTGGAAACACAACTGTTCTTCTCCCAATCCGCCGCAAAGCGTTGGCGGATCTACTGAGAACCGGAAATCTAGAACCCAGAAATGTTCCTAACCTGTGCACGCCTTGTGCAAATACGGGACCCACGGCACACTCGCGTCCAGCGAACTCTTCCGCGCGCCCTTCAAACCCCGCCGCTCAGGCGCTAACCCCAGCAATTTTCGTCCCAATTCTGGTTCCGATCCGCCCCTTCCATTCCGTGCACCGGAATTCCACCGTTGCACCATTCTTATGGAATTGACCACCCTTCGGACTCCGCGTACAGTCGCTGCACTCGAAAGACTGGCAACTGGCGACTGTTTTAAACTCGATACCCTACCACTTTCGAGCCACAATCTATAGTGTTTCTCTCTTGACAGGCACCATATACGGGAGTACGTTAAGCATCCCAGAGTACTTTTGCACTCCTCAAGTATTGAAGGAGGCATCGACCATAAACGCCGGGGCGAGACTCAAAGTTGAGGTGACTTCGCGTCTTCCCCTTACCCAAAACCCCTCCGAGTGCATGAAAAATGGATGGGAGTAAAGGTAGAAAGAAAAACCAGCGGTGACTTCCCCCGGGCGTGGCTAGCGCCCCCTCGGGGGATTCATCAAGATTTAGAGACGGGGCTTGTCCCGTCTGAGTCGCATCATTAGGAGCCCAGATGGAAGGTTTAATCGAACTTGTTGCCGCCTCGTTTGCCCGTCATGGCATAGAATGCCCATCGCCGATGGAGCGACGGGCGTCCACGCCCGTCCAGACCGAAAAGCAGACAGGGACAGCCGCCGAACCCACCGCGCTCCCGGACCACAATTACCGAAAAGAATCACAGCCCGATCCGGCTCGATAAGCGACAGGCTGCGTAGAGAGGTATCGCTTGGCGCGATACCACAAGTTCTTCGAAATCAAACGCCCCGAAGGGGCCCCGAGCGCTGCAGCAGTTCAACGCCGCCGCTCATGCATTCTTTGAAACCTTGAAACTATGAAACTTTGAAACCTGTTCTTTATACTTAGGAGAAGGAAATGCCAGAAGTACAGATGAAAGATCAAATCAAATCTCAAACCGCCGCCAACAGTATCGCAGCCAATAAGAAGACGAAGGCCCAAGGCCTCACCTTCCGCCGCCTCTTCACCAAGCCCGGCGTGTCTCCTTACAACGAGGTTGAGTGGGAACTCCGCGACGCTCTAATCTCTGACTCCCAGGGAGGCATGATTTTCGAGCAGAAGAATGTCGAGGTCCCCAAAGACTGGTCGATGACCGCGACCAACATCGTCGCCTCAAAATATCTCCACGGGCAGATCGGCACCGACGAGCGCGAAACCGGCGTGCGCCAACTCGTATCCCGCGTCGCCGAAACCATTCGCGACTGGGGTATGAAAGACGGATACTTCCGCACCCCCGAAGACGCCGCCACTTTCCACGACGAACTCGTTCATCTGTTAGTCCGCCAGCACGTGGCCTTCAACTCGCCCGTCTGGTTCAACGTGGGCTGCGAGCGCGTCGAGCCCAAATCCGACGCCACCAACTGGCACTGGAATTTCACCACGAATCAAGTCGAATTCGGCGTCACCGGATACACCCGCCCGCAGTGCTCCGCCTGCTTCATCAACTCGGTGAAAGATTCGCTCGACTCCATTTTGACGTTGGCGAAGACCGAAGGCATGCTCTTCAAGTGGGGCAGCGGCACCGGCACGAATCTTTCTCCGCTACGTTCCTCCACCGAAGTTCTCAGCGGAGGCGGCACCGCCAGCGGTCCGCTCAGCTTCATGAAAGGCTTCGACGCCTTCGCCGGCGTCATCAAGTCCGGAGGCAAGACGCGCCGCGCCGCCAAGATGGTCATCCTGAACATCGACCATCCCGACATCGTCGACTTCATCGACTGCAAGTCCAAAGAAGAAGCCAAAGCCCACGCGCTCGTGGCCCAAGGCTACGACGGATCGCATCCCGATTCCGACGCCTATAGCTCCATCTTCTTTCAGAACGCCAATAACTCCGTGCGCGTCACCGACGACTTCATGGTAGCCGTCACGCGCGATACCGATTTCTCCACCCGCGCCATCGTCGATGGACGAGTGGTCAACACTTACAAAGCCAAAGACCTGCTCCAGAAGATCTCCGAAGCCACCTGGCATTGCGGAGACCCCGGCATGCAGTACGACACCACCGTCAACCGCTGGCACACCAGCAAGAACACGGCCCGCATCAACGCCAGCAATCCTTGCAGCGAGTACATGTTCCTCGATGACTCCGCCTGCAATCTGGCCAGCCTGAACCTGCTGAAGTTCGCGCCCAACGGCACCTTCGACGTCGAAGCCTACCGTCAGGCTGTCGACATCACCATTACCGCGCAGGAAATCCTGGTCGACAACGCCGGATACCCGACCGAGATCATCGGCAAGAACTCGCACGACTATCGCCCGCTGGGCCTGGGCTACGCGAACCTCGGCGCTCTGCTCATGGCCGCTGGCCTGCCCTACGACTCCGACGCCGGACGCGACTACGCCGCCTGCGTCACCGCGATTATGTGCGGAGAAGCCTATCTCCAGTCCTCCAAGATCGCCGAACAATGCGAGCCACTCTGCCCCATCACCGACACCGTGCAAGCGCGTCTCGGCGTAACCACCGCCGAAGCCATGCCCGGAGCCGCTTGCCCCGGCTGGTACATCAACCGCGAGCCGTTCCTCGACGTGATCCGCATGCACCGCGCCAGCGTCAACAACATCAACAAGAACAACGTCCCGGCATCGATCTACGACGCTTCCAAAGCCTGCTGGGACGAAGCTCTCGCCCACGGCGAGAAGCATGGCTACCGCAACAGCCAGGTCACCGTTCTGGCTCCCACCGGAACCATCGGCTTCATGATGGATTGCGACACCACCGGCATCGAGCCCGATCTCGCGCTCATTAAGTACAAGAAGCTGGTCGGCGGCGGCATGATCAAGATCGTCAACAACACCGTCCCCGGCGCGCTCTTCAAACTCGGATACACCCACGAGCAGACCGACGCCATCGTCAGCTACGTCGACGCCACCGGAACCATCGAAGGCGCGCCGCACGTCAAAGACGAGCATCTCTCCGTCTTCGATTGCTCGTTCAAGCCGTCGAAGGGCACGCGCTCCATCGCCTATATGGGACACCTCAAGATGATGGCCGCCGCGCAGCCCTTCATTTCCGGAGCCATCTCCAAAACCGTCAACCTGCCCAGCGCCGCCACGGTCGACGACGTTTCCGAAGCCTTCATCCAGGCCTGGAAGCTGGGCCTCAAAGCCGTCGCCATCTATCGCGACGGATGCAAGCAGGCGCAACCGCTTTCGGCGGCCGGATCGAAGACGGCAAACTCCACCAAGGACGATGCCGCCCGCAACGCCGCTGCCCTGACGCTGGCCGAAGACGACAACCTCGACGCTCCGCCGCGCGCCGTGCGCCACAAGCTCAAAGAAGAGCGCATGTCGATCACGCACAAGTTCAACATCGGAGGCCATGAAGGCTACCTCATCGTCGGCCTGTATCCCGATGGAGAACCGGGCGAGATCTTCATCAAGATGGCGAAAGAAGGCTCGACGGTTTCGGGCCTCATGGATAGCTTCGCCCTGGCTGTCTCCGTCGCGCTGCAACACGGCGTGCCGCTCAAGATGTTCTGCGAAAAGTTCGCGCACACCCGCTTCGAGCCCAGCGGATGGTCGAGCAATCCCGACATCGGCTTCGCCAAGTCGATCATGGATTACATCTTCCGCTGGCTCCAGTTGCGCTTCATGACCGGACAGCAGCAGTTCCTGTTCGAGAACCTGAGGCCGAAGCAGCAGTCGTCGCCCGAAGGCGTAGGCGATCTGAACGGGGCCATTCCAACGACTAACGACCAACGGCCAACGACCGGCTCCATCCACGCAGCCGATGCCTTAGCGAGCATGATCGACATGGGAGACGCTCCAAGTTGCCACGTCTGCGGCTCGATCATGGTGAGAAACGGCAGTTGCTACAAGTGCATGAGCTGCGGATCGACTAGCGGGTGCAGCTAGAAGGGTCCTTTTGCGACCCCCCTAGTATCGATCTTTTAGAATCAAGGATTTAGCGACGGAAAATCGCTAGATCTTTGAGGATAAAGGGCTTAGCTGTAAGGTCGCTAAGGTATTTATTTGTCAAGGACTTGGGCGGTTTGATCAATAAGTAACTGACAAATCCTAGAGCTCGGGAGAAAGAATTCGAGAAGTGGCTCGCGCTGATATGGCAACCGCGTAATTTGCGGCAGCATGAGTTTGGTAGGGGCGTGGTTTCAGCCGGTGCCAAACTTCGACGGTTTAGCCGCCGAGGGCCAACAAGTCGTGAGAAGTTGAAGACGTCCAGCTGTGAAGAGGGCATGGCGAACGCCGTGCCTTTTTAGTCTTTCACGATCTACTGACGGAGGACGGTGTGGTCAGTGCCTTGCACGACAAGCCTCGAGCCCCAATAAATGACTCGGTCATCGTCGCCGTTTCGCGCTTAGTAGATGATGCTCAGTGTGACAGGCGTGACCCTAGCCACTCAGAGATCGAATTCCAGATTAAGCGTGCTGGTCTCACCGCTGGCGATCCGGTCCTTCAAGGGATGGTAGTTGGCAAAGCGAAGCGCGTCAGAGCGGTACTGAGCTGGGGCCTCGAACACGCCACTAACAACGCCGAGGTTTTTGTCGCCGGGCTCATCGCTCATATCCGGGGCTGTGGCGGGTTCCGTAAGGGGTCACCAAACTTTGTAGGGGATGAAGCCATTGAGGACGCGGCGGAGGCCTTTAGGGCGGAGGGGTATGTGCTCTCCGCCGAAGGCGAACTTCGGCCGGCCATTCTGGACACACTCGCGGGATCTCTGCTCAGTTCAGCACTCGAAGCCTACGTCCGGCGTGCTCGCCGCGGCAGCGAGGATGCCGCACTTCTGGTTGGAACGGGCAAGGACCTCCTGGAGGCAACTGCTGCGCACGTGATATCGGAGAGATATGGCTCCTATTCCCAGCAGGCAAATTTCCCGACATTGCTAGGGCAGGCGTTCACCATGCTGGGACTCGCAACTCCGCAAACACCTGCGCAGCCAGCCGAACCACCACAGCCACGATTAGAGCGGGCCCTGTACGAAGCGGGCTGCGCAATAAATGCCATGCGCAACCGGCAAGGCACTGGCCACGGGCGTCCATGGCTTGCCAACGTTACGGATAACGAGGCGCGGTCATCGGTCCAACTCATCGGCATAATTTCGGGTTTTCTTCTCGCAGCGCATAAAGCAAAGCCATGAGGCCCGGATACCAATATCGCCCCTCGAAATACTGCCGGGAATGAAATTGCAATGACAAGCAAGCTGGCAATCTCGATATCGATCTCCTCTGTGGCCGTGGTGCTAGCCTGCCTTCATTTGGCCTTCCCGTCGTGGGCGATAGACGCCAAGACTCTTGTCCTTGTCGGCATCGCAATTCTCCCTTGGCTCGGCACAGTGTTCGAAAGCCTCGAACTTCCTGGTGGTTGGAAAGTGAAATACAGGGACTTGAAGGAAGCTGAGGAAAAAGCGAAGAGTGCCGGATTACTTGATTCCTCGCCAGAAACGGGAGCTCCTTCTTACATGGCGATCGCAGATCGAGACCCTAATCTTGCACTCGCGGGGTTACGCATTGAGATCGAGAAGCGACTTCGCAAAATCGCCGATACCAAGGGCATCGACTCTCAACGTCTCGGCATGGGTCAACTGTTGAGAAGGCTTTCGGATGCACAGGCCATTTCGCCGAATCAAAGATCGGTCCTGTCTGACATGACGAGTCTACTCAACGACGCGGCACACGGCGCTGAGGTCGACGATCGAGCGGCTGAATGGGCGATAAACGTAGGGCCTAAACTGCTCGCCACCCTTGATGAGCGCGTAGGGAATTAGCCGTCTGCGCCACCTTATGCCCCGTTCGGGAAGCATGGGAGAGAAGGGGCCGCGTGCGGTGACAAAATAATAATCAGTCCGTCCACAATCCCGCGGTCTATACTTCTTGTTTCGCAGCGAAATTCCTGAAAGCTTGAATGAGCATCCAATGAATCCAGTGTTGACGGCATCGCCAGTGGCGAAAGGAAATGCAGATCAACTCGTGGATGAGACGGCTAGCGGCGCAATGAAACCTGGGCTCGATGTTTATTTCTCAGCCGATGTGGAGACCGACGGTCCGATACCCGGCCCTTTCTCGATTCTTTCGTGCTCTCGTATTTGCCGGGACGTTTGACGGCCAGCGGTTCACTGTCCCTCAGAACTATCAGCAGAGTTTTTATCGAGAGCTCAAGCCAATTTCAGACGATTTCGAGCCTGACGCGCTCCGCGTAAACGGACTGGATCGCGACAAGCTTCTCGTTGAAGGCGAGCGGCCGGAAGCAGCAATGACGGAAGCTGCGCAGTGGGTCAAAGGAATCATCGGACACGGCAAGCCGATTCTGGTAGCTTATCCACTCAGCTTCGACTGGTCCTGGCTGTATTGGTATTTTACAAAGTTTTCGGCGCTGGGCTCCCCTTTCAACCATTCGCTTTGCTTCGACATCAAGACAGCATTTGCGGTCAAAGCTGGCGTACCCATCTCTGAGGCGGGCAAGTCGAAACTTCTGCCCTCCCTCCGCCCTCGAAATCGGCACACACATCACGCTCTCGACGACGCCGTGGAGCAGGCCGAGATTTTTGCCAGGGTTTTTCAGTGGGAGGGAAACCGTGAGAGAAATCCTCGAGCGGCGACGTAAAGAGACTGCCGACCGCATTGCCAAGCTTCGACTCGAACTCAAAAATGCCGAAGCTCTCTGCTCTAACGCGGCTTGTGTCTATATGACAGGCTCATTCTCGCGCGGCGAGGCGAGCCGTTATAGTGACCTTGACCTGTTCATTATCGGCGAGACTGCCGACGGTAAACGCGCTCTGGGCGGCCTCGATGAAATCCTAATCAAGTCAGACTTGGTGCGCGCCACCAGAAAGCTGGGCATTCCCGATTTTTCCGGTGAAGGGGAGTATTTAACGCACTATACGGTTGAAGAAATCGTCGATACGCTCGGCAAGCCGGAGGACGATGTAAACAATACGTTCACGGCTCGTCTCCTGCTCCTGCTTGAAAGTCGGCCACTCATTGGCGACGAGGCTTATCGTGAGATCATCCGCCAAGTAGTACAGGCGTACTGCAAAGATTATCAGGATCACGCGATGGAATTTGTCCCGGGCTTCCTCGCGAACGACATTTTGCGGATGTGGAGAACGTTTCTGCGTAAACTACGAGGCTCGAACCCAGAGCGCGCCTCCTGCCAAGAAGGCGAAGAGACGGCTAAAGAATTACAAACTCAAACATAGCCGACTGCTGACGTGTTACTCCGCGCTCCTTTACTTGCTTGTAGTGTTCTTGAGGAGAAAAACAGTCAGCCCAGATGATATTTCGGGGATGGTGACGCTCACTCCCACGGAGCGCATCGAGTGGCTGGCTGGTCAATCGGAAGTCGGAACGGCGCGTTCGAAGTTAGAGGAACTTCTCGCGCTATATGAGGACTTCCTTAGCCGCACGGATACATCAGAAGGCGAACTCGTGGAGCGATTCATGGACGAGGCGAAGAGGAGGGAGTACTTCGAGTCTGCCTCTCGTTTTGGCGATCTTGTCTTCGAAGTGTTGCAGGTTTTTGGCGGGGGCAACCGCTTCCATCGGCTGTTGGTCGTCTGAGCCGGCCACAACGTTCAAGTTGTCGGGAGAACTCTAAACCTTCCTGGCGCTGTCGGCGCGCGGACAGGAGTGTCCGCGCCACATTGAAATTTGGAATTGAAACTTGCTTGCCGAGAGGTGGGCCTATTCACGTCCTGCACCAGTTGGGTTTTTGCCACTTGGCGCACGGCGAACCCTTATAATGTACCCAGATGGCCCACGCGATCAGAGTCGACAGCCCCTTCGCCACTGCGCATGATACCGCCAGGATCCTCGGTGTATCCAAGTCTCGGACGGAAGCGTTAATCAGAATCGCAAAGCGGTCCACCGACCGGATTCTTAGGGATCAGTCCTCCAGGAATGGTCAGTCAGTGGACAAGGTCCATGCCACGAAAACCTCTGCAACTACCGTCGTAAGAAAGAGCAGCGGGCGCAATGCCGGCACAAAAGCCTCCGCCACGAAATCGAAGAGGGCCAAACCCAGGCGCTAAGAAGGCTTCGGTCTTCTTAACGTTCCCTACGACGAGCGCTTTGAGAACCTGTTTCTCGCCTATATCGCTGGCATCAGCGCTTTTGGATTTGCTCCCAGAGCGACCCTCGAAATTCCCTTCAGCCAAAGGCGGTTGGAGCGCATCATCTCGCTTATCGCTTCCTCGCAATACTCGGTCCACGATTTGTCGCGCGTCGAATTGGACAGAAACCCGCCGCGCACGCCGCGGTTCAATATGCCATTTGAACTCGGGTTGACCGTCGGCATTGGCAAACATGACTGGATTGTGTGCGAGGCCACGCGCCATCGCATCAAGAAGTCGCTCAGCGACATTGATGGGACCGACGTCTACATCCATGACGGGACGATACGGGGAGTCTTTCGCGAACTCTCGAACGCATTCGTCAGGACCCGCCGTCAGCCGAGCGTTGTGCAAATGATGCAGATTTACCGGATACTTCGATCGAATTTCGCGGGCATCCTGAAAAAAGCTGGAGCCAAAGACCCTTTCAATGCACGCGTCTTTCTAGACCTATGTGTTCTCGCGAGCGCAGCCGCCGATAAACTGGTTAGCTCCTGATATCTGTTATATCGACCAGGACTGCCGCTGGCGGCACGCGGACAGGAGTGCCGCGCTACACGACGAGCGATTCTCAATCATCACAAACCGACGGTGAGCGCAATCACAGACAGCCAACCCGCCCGCTGCGATAATAGCCATCTGGTTGGGGCAGTCCGAAGTGTGCCCGTCTCTCAAGACGGCCCAGGAAGCTTCCCCAAAACCATCTTCAGCGCTCTTTGACAACCTAACCCGAGGCGATTAGCGGACGTGAGCGCCGCGAACGAATCCTCTAACTCCTTACCCTTGAGGATTTTACAAATAAGTCCTTATTTTTGAATATTTTGAAGGTAAGTCCTTATTCCTTAGGATTTTACGCCAAATCGGGG
>Ga0302277_1001703_pt1 | contig 16043 bp, 13 predicted proteins | sample III_Bog_N3_1_FD_198759 | JGI IMG/M metagenome (GOLD analysis project Ga0302277, IMG submission 198759) | Peat permafrost microbial communities from Stordalen Mire near Abisko, Sweden - III_Bog_N3_1 | ecosystem: Environmental > Terrestrial > Soil > Wetlands > Peat | place: Sweden: Abisko... | reverse complement strand
GTTCAGTTCCACCAGATGCGGCACGCGGAAAAGCGCCGGCAGATTTTCGTAATTCAATCCGTGTCCGGCGTTCACCTTCAAGCCGAGCGCGTGCGCCTGCTTCGCGCCGGAAATCAGACGCTGCAATTCTTTTTCAAAATCCGTGGCAGCCGAAGTTAGGAGGCTCTGATCAATTTCAGATGTTTCAGTTTGAGCCTCCTCACGTCGGCTCCTACGATGAAATTCTTCCGCAAACTGGCCAGTGTGCAATTCGATGAACTGGCTTCCAGTCCGCGCGGCCGCTTCTATCTGCCTTTCATCCGGCGCGATGAACAGGCTCACTTCAATGCCCGCGTCGTTCATTTTCCTGCGCGTCTCGGTCAAGGATTTTTCTGCGGAGACGACATCCAGTCCGCCTTCGGTCGTCACTTCCATCCGGTTTTCGGGAACGATGCAGACGATGGCCGGGCGCAGCTTGAGCGCGATGGCGATGATTTCCGGCGCGTTGGCCATTTCAAGGTTCAGCCGCGTCCCAATCTTTTCGCGCAATTCCAGAATGTCGCGGTCCTGGATGTGCCGCCGGTCTTCGCGCAGGTGCGCGGTGATGCCGTGCGCGCCCGCCGCCTCGCAAATCCGCGCGGCTTCGACGGGACCTGGCTCGCCAAATCCGCGCCCGCGATACCGCGCCTCGCGAATCGTGGCGACGTGATCGATGTTGACTCCAAGCTTGAGCATAAAAAATTCTATCGGACGCAGTTTCATGCCAAATGCGGCGCGGTTTTGCAAATTCAATTCCGATTCTGATTGCCGCGCGCGCCGAATCTTGTTTTTTATCCCTGTGCCAAAACACCGTACATTCCTGAATTACTGGCTGCCTGTTCTCATTTGGATGGCGCTGATTTTCACAGCGTCAGCCGATTCGCATTCCTACCAGCGTTCCTCGCGCTTCGTCGAGCCGCTGCTGCACTGGCTCTTTCCGCAAATGGCGCAGGCGAACATTGAAATAATTCATCATCTCATCCGCAAATGCTGTCACCTCGCCGAATACGCCATCCTCGCGCTGCTGCTCTGGCGTGCGCTCAACCAGTCGAAAAATCTTCCGCCGTGGTCGTGGCCGCGCGTTCAGGGAACGATGCTCCTCGTCTGCCTTTATGCCTCGACCGACGAATTTCATCAAAGCTTTGTGCCAACGCGCACATCGCTGGTCTCGGACGTTTTCATAGACACCGCCGGGGGCGCCATCGGTCTTCTCGCTTTTTGGATTATCTTCCGGTTGCGAAAACAACAATGATTCTTTATGAAACGCCCGCTGGTTGCCGTCGTTTCGTGTTACGCCGCCGGACTGCTGCTGGCGGAAATTTTCCAGCCCCCGCTCACCGCGCTTTTTGCCGCCTCATTCTTCACGCTCGTCCTCGCACTTGTCCTCAATAAATTCCGGCCGGTTTTAATCTGCATACTGCTCGCGCTCGCCGGCTGGACGAACCTGGTTTTTCACACGGAAATCATTTCACCGGTGGATTTGAGAAATCTCGTCGGCAACGATGCCGAAATCGCAACCGTTCGGGGAATTTTAATCCAGACACCGCAATTGAAAGTTTCCGAACGCGACGGCGAACCGTCGGAACATTCGCTGGCACAAGTCCGTGTCACCGAAATCCGCCGCGAAGGGAATTGGCAGCCCGCGCTTGGCAAGATCATTGTCGCCACGCCATCCGCCTTGCCGTGGAATTATTTCGCCGGACAACCCGTCGAAATATCCGGCGTCATCGCACGTCCACCATTTCCGCTGGCCGAGGGGCTTTTCGACGACCGCGACTATTTGCAGACACGCGGCATTTACTACGAGCTTAAAACCGATTCAACCAACGACTGGCAATTGCGCGAACCGGCCTCAACCTCCCCGCCGCTGACCGACCTTTTTCTCAATTGGTCGAAACGCACGCTGGCATACGGCCTGCCAATCGAAGACGAGCCGCTGCGATTGCTTTGGGCCATGACGCTCGGCTGGCGAACCGCATTCACCGGCGACATCGGCGATCCATTTCTGCGAGCCGGCACAATGCACTTGTTCGCAATTGACGGTCTTCGCATCGCGCTCATCGCCGGGATGCTCGTTGCGCTGCTGCGCGTGCTGCAAGTCTCCCGTGCGTGGTGTGGCATCGTCGCGATCCCGGCCATCTGGTTTTACACCGCCGCGACCGGCTGGGAATCTTCCGCCATCCGCGCGTCCGTGATGATGACAATCGTGCTGGGCGGCTGGGCGCTCAAACGTCCGGGCGACCTCCTCAACTCCCTCGCCGCCGCCGCACTCATCATTTTGCTCGCCGAACCGCGCCAGCTTTTCGAAGCCAGCTTCCAGCTTTCATTTTCCGTCATGCTCGTCATCGGACTGCTGCTCCCGCGCATGAACCAGATTTCCGACGAATTACTGCGCCACGACCCGCTGATTCCCAACGATCTGATTCCAAAATGGCGGCGCGTGTTTATTTCGACTTCAAGAATTCTCTCGCGCTATTTTTCGCTTTCGCTTGCCGCCTGGCTTGGCTCGATTCCGTTGAGCGCCCTGTATTTTCATCTTTTCAGCCCCGTGTCGCCGCTCGCCAACCTGATCGCCGTGCCGCTCGGCACTCTCGCCTTGATGAGCAATCTCGGCGCGCTTATCTGCGGCTCGTGGCTTCCGTTTGCCACGGAACTGTTCAACCACAGCGCCTGGTTTTTCATGTCAGCGATGCAATGGGTCAGCGAGGAATTCACAAAGATTCCCGGCTCCTATTTCTATGTGGCCGCGCCATCGTGGATTTCCATCGGAATTTATTACGCCCTGCTTATCGTCATTCTGGGCGGGTGGCTGAAAACAGTCCGTAGAAAAATCTGTTTTGCATTCATTTTGATTCTCATTGGCGCTTTCTATTTCCAGCAATGGGAAAAATCCCGCGACGAAACCAAACTGACCATTCTCCCGCTCAATGGTGGGCACGCCGTCTTTGTGGATGCCGCCGGACGGAAAAACGACTGGCTGATTGATTGCGGAAATGAAAACGCCGTCAATTTCACGCTCAAGAATTTTCTCCGTGCGCAGGGTGTCAATAAAATCCCACGCCTTGTCCTTACTGAAGGCGATGTGCAAAACTGCGGCGGCGCGGAATTGCTCGACCAGCTTTTTGGCATCGTCGAATTGTGGACCAGCCCGGTTCATTTTCGCTCTGCCGCCTACAATAAAATTATCTCAGAATTTGAAACCGTTGGCAGGACGCAAGGATCGCGTCACAAGATTTTGAATGACGAAGACTCAGCCGGATGCTGGCGGGTTTTGTGGCCGGACGCGACAAACAATCTCCCCCGTGCCGACGACAGCGCGGTTGTGCTTCTTGGAAATTTTAGCGGCGCAAGAATTTTGCTGCTGTCCGACCTGGGCCGCACCGGCCAGGACGCCCTGCTCTCCCGCACAAACAATCTGCACGCAGATATCGTCGTTGCCGGACTGCCGAACGAAGGCGAACCGCTTTGCGACGCACTGCTCGCCGCAATCCAGCCAAAGGTCATCGTGATTGCCGATTCCGAATTGCCGGCCAGCCGACGCGCGAGCAGCGGGTTGATAAGAAGGCTGGCGCAGTCAAATATTCCCGTGCTTTACACACGCGATTCCGGCGCGACGACCATTCTCGTGAACAATGGCGGCTGGCAATTGCAGACAATGGACGGGCAAAAATTTAATTCAACTTCCTTGTCGCGGTGACCGAAACGTGACGCGACTGATGGATCGGGAATTTTTTCACCTCCACCGTGACGCTTTGCGGTTTGAACTCGGCCAAAATCATTTCACAAATGTCCACGGCGAGCTTCTCGACCAGATTCCAGTTGCGCCCCTGGCCAAATATCAGCAGGCGCTGGGACACGGCGTAATAGTCCACCGTGTCCGTGATGGAATCGGTCCGTGCTGCGACGGAAAAATCAATTTCCATCTCAACCGTCAGCAGCAATCGCTGCGGCCGGGCACGTTCCTCGTCCGGCACCCCGACGCAATAAAGGACTCCCAGCTCAACAATGGATATTTTGGACATTTTGGATTTACGATGTGTGGTTTACGGTCTGGCAGATTTGTTTTTCAGCACGGCATTGATCAAAATCTTCGTTGGCTTGTTCAATTTTAATTTCTTCGTCTCGCCGATTTTCAGCCAGCGGAATTCGCGGCCTTCGTCGTTCAACACCACCTCCGGTTTTCCAGCGCAGCGGCAGGTGTAGTTCAACAGCACAAAATGCGCGTCACGGTAAAATTCCTTCGAATGGATGCAATCCTGCACGAGTACAAACTTGATCCCGGAAATTTTCAGCCCGGTCTCCTCCAGAATTTCCCGTCGCAGCGCGGCCTCGGAGGTTTCGCCCCATTTGATCTTCCCGCCGGGGATGCCCCATTTGTCCGACCATTTGTGAGTGCGGATCATCAATACCTCGCCGGCGCCGTTGAAGATCAACGCGCCGACGGTCGCCAGCGGCGGCTGCGATTCCTCAAACTTCTTCATCAGCGGCTTGAAATTCAAATCGTTCTTCTCCAGCAGTCCGCGCAATTCCGAAAGATGCTCCACGATCAAGTCCGGCCCTGCGGCGCGGAGCTGATCCAGCGTGTTGTAGCCCGTCAGCACCGCGCACGAATGCACGCCGCCATGCTTGGCCGTCTCGATGTCGTGCTCCATGTCGCCGATGAACAGCGTTTCGTCGGCGCGCAAACTGTTTTCGCAGAGCACATCGTGGATTTTTTCCCGCTTGTCCCGGACATCCGTGTAGGGCTTTTCGAGAAAGGCGTCGAATCCGGTGGCCCGGCAATGCGCCTCGAAATGATCGGACTGGATGGCGCTCAGCAAAAACGTGCGGAGCTTCTTCGCGCGGCAGAACATCAGGAATTCCCTCGCGTGCGGCAGTTCCAGGACGGATTCCTGCGCACGGCGGAACTCGGCGTGAAACCACTCCTCAAGCTGGTCCATCGGCACGTCCGGCGTGTGCCGGTCATAAAACTTCGTGAACGGCAGCGAAAACTCCGCGCGAAACTGTTCGAGCGTCATTTCGGCTTTGCCAGCCTGCGTCAAAACAAAATTGGACGCTTTCAAAACAGCCGGCAGATCGTCCACCAAAGTTCCCGACCAGTCGAAGATGATGTTGCGGATCACGAACATAATTTAACCGCGAAACACACGAAACACACGAAAACTTTTCTCCCCTCGTCGTCCTCGTCCTCGTCCTCGTGCTCGATTTTTCGATTACGAGGACGAGGATGACGAAGTGAAGGATTTGAATAATTTCTTTGCGTTCTCTGCGTTCTTTGCGGTTAACATTTCCCCGGTGCTCATCGCATTCAACAAACCGTTCGGCGTGCTCTCGCAGTTCACCGGCGACGGCTCGCCCAACCGCCCGCTCGCGGAATTTGGGTTTCCGAAAAATGTCTATGCCATCGGCCGGCTGGATGCCGATTCCGAGGGGCTGCTGCTGTTGAGCGATGAAGCGCGCTGGAACGACCGGCTTTTGAATCCGCGCCACGCCCATGAGCGCGAGTATTGGGCGCAGGTGGAAAAAATCCCAACGGCCGAAAGCCTGAAGAAATTGGAAACTGGAATTGTGATTCAGGGCCGAAAAACTTTGCGTTGCCGTGCATGGTTGCTGGAACCGCAGCCTCAAGTTGTAGCGGCGTCTCGGCAGAGCGGCGCTAATAATGCTTCCGAAAATAATGCGGCGCTCTGCCGAGACGCCGCTACTCCAAAAATTCCCCCGCGCACCCCGCCCATCCGTTTCCGCAAATCCGTTCCCGATTGCTGGATCGGGTTGGAACTGGTCGAGGGCAAGAACCGTCAGGTGCGCCGCATGACGGCGGCCATCGGGCATCCGACCTTGCGGTTGATACGCGTGCGCATCGGCGATTTCTGGCTGGGCGACCTGCCGCCGGGCCAGTGGCGTGAGCTGACTCCGCCGGAAATAAAATTGGTAAATCCAGGCGTAGGCAAATAAAAAGAGCGCGCCGGACACGTCCGGCGCGCTCTGGTTTTGCAATATAAATCAAATCCACGCAGGCATCGGGCAGCTTGGCAAGCTGTTCCAGATTGTCGCCGCAATAAACGACGCGGGTGTCGAGGAGGGCAGAGGGTTTTAACTTGGTAGGGATGCCGCGCTGCTGTAGAGTATCAAGACATCGGTAACAGGTTAAGGATAGGCTTAAGCCCATGCCTTGGCTTCATATCCGACCGATGGATCAAAAGATAGCTTTCATCACGGGAGCGATGGTAACGACGCGGGGTCAGTTTTCCGCTTAGTGCCGCCAGTTTGGGATTGCCCGCAAAAGGGCTACAAATGGCTGGCGCGTTATCGGCGGGCGTAGAGCTTGACTGCTCTGCGGGAGCACTCCCGGCGACCGCAGCGGAGTCCCCGCCAGATCAGCTCTGGCTTGGTGGAGCGAATTTTGGCGTTGCGGGCGTCGGATGGCTGGGGTGCGCGCAAGATCGCCCATCTGTTGTGGGAACAGGGTGAGCGCGTGTCGGTGGCGACCGTGCATCGGACGCTGCTTCGCCATGGCGCCGTGCACCGGTTGGACCGGTATACGCCGGCTTGGACGCGCTTTGAGCAGCCTGCGCCCAACGATTTGTTGCAGGCAGATTTCAAGGGGCCGTTGGGACGTGGCGAACTGCGGGACGAACTGCTGACGGTGCTGGATGACCACAGCCGCTTTGCTTTGGGGGTGTTTGCCTTGCGGGATCACCGCAGCGAACGGGTGCGGGACTGTTTTATCCAGGTGTTTGAACGGTATGGCCTGCCCCGGCAACTGTTGCTGGATCATGGGACGCCGTGGTGGAACCAGCAGAACGGCTGGGGGCTGGCCCGCCTGGCCATCTTTTTCATCCAGCAGGATATTGAACTCGTCTTCGGGCGGGTCCGGCATCCGCAAACCCACGGCAAGATCGAGCGCTTTCACCGCACGCTGGCCCGCAGCATGACGCGGCAGGGTTGGCCGGCGACATGGGAACAATGGCAGCCGCGTTATGATGCTTTTGTGGACCGCTACAATCAAGTGCGCCCGCACGAAGCGCTGGCCATGCAACGCCCTGCGGAGCGTTACCAGCCCAGTGAGCGCCGCTATCGCGCGGAAGTCGCCCCGTGGGTTTATCCGCCCGGCTTGACCGTGTGCTGGGTGGATGCCGCCGGGACGGTGCGGGTGGCGGGGCACCGTTATTTTGTCTGTGAAGCCTTGGTCCACCAAGAAGTCGCACTGGAAGTCATCGGCCAACAAATCTTAGTGCGCTTCCGCAACATGTATTTTCGGGAACTCAACCTCACCGCCCGCACCACCTTGCCCTTCATTTATCCAGTCAGCGAAATCAACGGCCACCTGTTACCGATGTCTTGACAACTCCACAGCGCTGCGGCGTCCCCCGCTGGCGCAGTGCCCTTATTAGGGTAATAATATACTTGACTCACAAGGAATTTCTGTTAGATTATCCTCATGAAAGACGAACTGAAATTTCCTGAAACGCTTCACGAAGCAATTAAATACTTCGCGGACGGCGAGCGCGCATTTGAATACATGAAATCCGTGCGCTGGCCGGACGGAAAAGTTTCCTGCCCGCGTTGCGGCTGCGATGAAGTGAGTTTTATTTCCACGCGCAAACTTTGGACGTGCAAAAAATGCGAAACAAAAAAACAGTTCACAATTCGTGTCGGCACAATTTTAGAAGATAGCGCAATCTCGTTTGATAAGTGGATTTGTGCGTTCTGGCTAATTGCCAACGCGAAGAACAGCGTTAGCTCCTATGAAATTGGCCGCGCTTTGGGCGTCACACAAAAGACCGGCTGGTTTATGCTGCAGCGCATTCGCCTCGCCATGCAAAACGGCACGATTGAAAAATTGTCCGGCGAAATTGAAGCCGATGAAACCTATATCGGCGGTAAGGTTCGCAATATGCACGCCGACAAAAAACGCAAACGCGGGCGTGGCACGGGCGGCGTCGGCAAGGCGATTGTCATGGGGCTTTTGGAAAGAAATAAATTGGACAAAGCGAGCAAGGTGAAATTGAAACACGTTACGCACGCACGCCGTGGCATCCTTCAATCTGAAATCCGTCAGCACGTCGCACCCGGCTCGCATATTTTCACTGACGCGCTTCCGTCATACAACGGATTGAACAAAGATTTCGTTCACGAAGCGATTGACCATGCAAGGGAATATGTGCGCGGGAACGTCCACACGAACGGTTTGGAGAATTTCTGGTGCTTATTGAAACGCTGTTTCAAGGGAACTTACGTCAGCGTCGAGCCGTTTCATCTTTTCCGTTATCTGGACGAGCAGGCGTTTCGTTTCAACGAACGCGAAGGCACAGATCAAAGTCGTTTCACAAAAGTAATTTCAGGCATCATCGGCAAGCGGCTGACCTACGCGCAATTGATTGGCAAGACCGCGCAGGCAGCCGAACTTCCCGCATGAGCGGCAACGGCGTGGCAAGCGGAAAAAATAATGGCATTTACTAAACGGCGATTGTGTGGCATGGTCGCTTCATGGAAGCACAACCGGCAGAGCCAACACCGTTTCAAAAGTTTGAAGCACTCACGCGCCGCATCATGTCAGTTCCAAAATCTGAAATTGACCGGCGCGCAAAAGCAGTCCGCAAACAGAGCGACGACAGGAAAAAATCAAAGGCTGGTTGATTTGTTTAGCAGTCCAGCGAAATCATTTCGGCCTGACCACGGAAGATATGCTCCGTGCGCCGACGCTTTAAGCATATCGGTTTGCCATCCCAATTTTCTAGGCTGATAACCGGAGGCTTCAGTATTTACAATTGGAATTGTGGCTCCGACACCATTGTTTTTCGCCAGACTGCAATCCCAAACGTGCCCAAAATTCATAATTGTAACCGCAATACTGCCTTTGAATCTGTGCAGATCAGACCCAGTAATGTAAGACACAATCCATATTTTGTTTGATCGTTCAATAACCCCGCTGAACTTGACGCCGGGAACCTCTTTAATTTCATGCCGTGGCTTATATTTTAATCCGACAGGAAGCGCGGCTTTGATGAAACTGTCTGCGCTCCGTTGAAATCTATCGTCCTGCTTGACATCAGGCTCCTCATAACTGGCCGCAACAAGAGCGTTTGTCGCCGTCATTGCAAATGATGCAAGATCAAATGCGGCAGAGCTGATCAATTTCTTCTTTTCGCAAACTCTGTAAAAGATTTTCTCTTTTTCGGCGCCGATGGTTTGCTTGATTTCATGTTGTGCCGCAAACCCGTCCAATGAAAATTTAATTTCATCGTCTGGAAATGGGCAGTATTCAGAAACAATTTGAGAAATGCTTCCGCCGTCATGGATGATAATTTTTTTCTTTTGTTCAGTGATGAACAAGGTGAACAAGGTTGAATCAGGGAGTAAATATGGTGTGGAGATTTCCACCGTATTCCCGCGATGCTTGCACTTCCAAAGCGAACTGAAATCCTTTTGGATGGCTTCCGTGATATGGCAATTTATTTTAGTCATGGCAAAAACCTTACGTTTTGAAATGGATCGTCTATTGACAAACCCAGTTCTCCGGTGTTTAATTTAACCACGACAGATGCGTCATCTGGGGAAACCACATTCGATTCCTGGCAGAAAAGATTGATTCCAGATGCTACATCTTCAATTTGCTTCACATTTTTGAGAAGCGTATCTTTCTGATACGCTTCCATAATACCACGCTTGTCAACCTTGTGAAAGTGTGGAGTTGGCACAACCCTGTCAGGCAACCCCTTCCCTCGCTCTCGATTTATGTGCGGCCTGCCTGTAGAACAAAACCGCAAACACGGAGCTTCTCCAAAATAGTCAGCAAAAATTCTGGCAGTGTAATTTTTGTTATCGGCAATTGAAACGCGGGCGTGAATTTTACAATCTCCACTTGGAAGGGACGCCTCAATTTGTAATTCGCCAACACATCGCGAGGCTGTCTTTTTCCCGTTCCTTGGCTTTTCTGGATCAATTGCGAGCGTATGACCTTTGGCTGGTTTTTTACGCTTACGAAATTTTTCGTAAGTGCTAAAATCCTGTTTAATTTTTGGGAAAAATTCAGCGGGCATCGCTTTTGGTTTTAAGCGATAATGACGGAGACTGCTTTAGGCGTCAACAAGTCTTTTGTGTGTCATGTATATTATTACCCTTATTAGCCAGCGGAACCTGGCCGGAAAACGCCGGACAGCGGACGGCGCAGCGCGCCCATCCCTACCTCGGTGGAAGTTTTCACGCCGGAAATCTTTTTGGCCATGCGCGGAGGTTAGGACAGCGACCCTTCGCGGTCAATCTGCGTTCATCTGTGGCCAAACATTTGCCTTCATCGAAGCCGCCCGCCTGATTTTGTGCTCCAGAAATAATTTGCCCCGGACCACGACGCCGGCAATAAAAAGCTGGAAGTCTGCCAGAAAATAATTAACTTCACTCTCATCCTATGAAAAACCAAGTCACACGCCGCAACTTCATCAAGAAATCCGCGCTGTTCACCGGAGCCGCCGCAACTTTGCCGATGCTGCCGTCGTTCGGCGCCGATACCAATGCGCCTGACCCGAATGCACTGGCGGCCGGCGCTTCGACAGCCCCCGTGACATCTGCCGCTCCTACTGTTGTCCTGCCGCCGGCACCGACCCCGATTATTCCGCCGCCGGGATTTGGCGTCGCCGACGGTCCCTTTCAGCCGACGTGGGAATCGCTCGGCAGCAATTATCAGGTGCCCGAATGGTTCCGCGATGCAAAGTTCGGCATCTGGGCGCACTGGGGTCCGCAATGCCAGCCGGAGATGGGCGACTGGTATGCCCAAAAAATGTATCAGTTCGGCAGCGCGGACTATAAATTCCAATGCGAGCATTACGGCCACCCCTCCAAGATGGGTTTCAAGGATGTCATCCATCAGTGGAGAGCCGAGGACTGGGATCCCAAGCACCTCATTCATCTTTACAAGAAAGCCGGTGCGAAATATTTCGCGGCTCTCGCGCATCATCATGACAACTTCGACAATTTCGACTCGACGTATCAGCCTTGGAACAGCGTCGCCATCGGGCCGAAGAAGGACATGGTCGGAGGCTGGGCCAAGGCGGTTCGAGATGCCGGCCTGCGCCTGGCCGTGACAAGCCACGGCGACCGAGCGTGGAGCTGGTATCAGGCCGCGCAAGGTTCCGACCCGAGCGGTCCGCTGGCCGGCGTGCCTTACGACGGGTTGATGACCAAGGAAGACGGCAAGGGGCTTTGGTGGGAGGGACTCGACCCGCAGGACCTTTACGCGCAGTATCATACGATCGGCAAATACAGCTGGGCGCAGAGTGAGAATCCGCCGCTGGCAAAACCGTTCGTTGACAAATATTTTAACCGCGTGATTGATGTAATTAACAAATACAATCCCGACCTGCTGTATTTCGATGATTCAATTCTCCCCATTTATCCTTCAACCGACATCGGCCTGCGCATCGCCGCCTACCTCTACAACCACAGCATCATCACAAACGGGAGTCTGCAGGCGGTGATGACGACCAAGGGATTGAGCGCCGATCAGCGTCGCTCGCTGGTGCTGGACCGCGAACGCGGCGTGCAGGACGGAATTGAGGAACTGCCGTGGCAGACGGACACGTGCATCGGCAACTGGCATTACCAGCGCAGCCTCTTCGACCAGCACAAATACAAGACGTCCAAACAGGTCACCCAGATGCTCGTGGACATCGTCAGCAAAAATGGAAATCTCCAGTTGAGCATCCCGCTGCCCGGCAACGGCGTTCCCGACGCGGACGAACTCAAGTTTCTTGCCGAACTTACCGCATGGATGGATGTTAACAGCGAAGGAATTTATTCCACGCGCCCGTGGAAGGTTTATGGCGAAGGTCCATCTGTGTCCAAGCCCGGCCCGCGCAGCCGGTTTGGCGGCGCGAGCGATTTTCGTGCTTACACTTCCGAGGACGTGCGTTTCACAAAGAAAGGCGACACGCTTTACGCCTTCATCATGGTCTGGCCCGAATCGCGCAACGCGGTGATCAAAAGCCTCGCGGCCGGTTCTCCCCTGTTGGACGGCCGCAAAGTCGAACACGTCTCCATGCTTGGCCACTGGTGGGGACTCAAGTGGACACAGGACGAAAATGCCCTCAATGTCCAACTTCCCGCCGACCCCCCGTGCGCCAGCGCCATTACGCTCAAAATCCGCGGAGTGACTGGATGACCAAAGTTTTGAAGATTGCATGGCTGCAATAAAACTTTCCTGGATGAAAAGGATTTTCTTTTTGTTTGTTGCCATGACTTCACTGGCCGCGCCATTGGTTGCGGTTGGAATTCCCTATGCGCCGCCGGCTTCGCCGCACATGGATTATAACTTCAATTCCGGCTGGAAATTCATACGCGAAAACGTCGCAGGCGCGGAACAGGCCACCTTCGACGACTCGAAGTGGGTGGACGTCAGCGCGCCGCACACCTACAATGACGTGGATTCCTACACCGATTTCATCAGCCACAGCGGCGGCGACCGGAGGGCGTGGACTGGCATCACCTGGTATCGCAAGCATTTCAAGCTTCCAGCCAGTACCAAGGACGGAAAAGTGTTCCTGGAATTTGAGGGCTTGAAACAGGCGGGACGTTTTTGGGTCAACGGAAAGCTTGTCGGGCGGTTTGAAAATGGCGTTACGGCATGCGGCCTTGATTTGACAGATTTTGTAAATTTCGGCGACACGGATAATGTCATCGCCGTGAAGGTCGACAACAGCAACGATTACCAGGAGGAGGCGACCGGTGTGGGCTATGAGTGGATGGGCCGCGCGTTTAATCCAAATTACGGCGGGCTGAACCACGACATCGTGCTGCACCTGACCGGCAAGATTTATCAGACATTGCCGCTTTATGAAAACCTCAAAACGACAGGCACCTACATTTACCCTTCAAATTTTTCCAACAAGGACAAAACCTGCGATGTAAACATCGAGACACAGGTGAAGAACGAATCCGGTGCCCAGGCTTCCATCACAATGTCGGCGGTCGTTGTGGATGCGGACGGAAACGTCGCTATAAAATTTTCGAGCGATGCCTCGGATTTGGTCAGCGGCGAGACGGAAACCTTCACGGCGAAAAGCAAATTGGCGGACGCGAAATTTTGGAGCGACGAGACGCCGAACCTTTACGGTGTTTATACAATTCTCACCGTCAACGACAAGGTTGTGGATGTACAGAGAATCAAAACCGGTTTTCGTAAGGCGGAGTTCAAGGGCGGTGCGGGAACCGGAGGTGTTTATCTAAATGACAAATTTGTCTGGCTCACCGGATATTCGCAGCGCTCGTCGGACGAGTGGGCGGGGCTGGGTGAGGCGTATCCTGACTGGATGCACGATTATAACGCGGCGCTCGTCCGCAGCACGCATGCGAATTACATCCGCTGGATGCACATCTCGCCGCAGGCCGTGGATGTGCGCGCCTGTGACAAGACGGGCATTGTGATCGTCTGTCCGGCGGGTGACAAGGAGGGCGACCCAGCCCTAGACAACCGCCTGTCGCCGGAGGCTGCCGCACGCCAGTGGGAACAACGGGCCGAAGTCATGCGCGATTCGATGATTTATTTCCGCAACGACCCAAGCATTTTGTTCTGGGAGGCGGGCAATACCGTCGTCACCACGAATCACATGCAGCAAATCGTGGATTTGCGCAAGAAATGGGATCCAAACGGCGGTCGTGTTGCGGGCACGCGCGACAACGACACGGCGGCGCTGAACAATGCCGTCACGCCCTTCGCGGAATACTACGGCGTGATGATCGGGCAGGACCGGCACACGGACGAGATCAAAGCCCCGGGAGACATTTTTCGCGGCTACAGCGTGGACCGCCGCGACAAGGCGCCGCTCATCGAGACGGAGGATTTTCGCGACGAGGCCTCTCGCCGTTTCTGGGACGACCATTCGCCGCCGCATTTTGGCTTCAAGAAGGGGCCGAACGACCAATACAGCTGGAACTCTGAAACTTTCTGCATCGCGGCTGCGGGACGTTACAACGATTATTTGATGAACATCATCACCAACCAAAATCCGGCACACGCGAAATGGTCCGGCTACGCCTCGATTTACTGGTCCGACTCGAACGCCGACGGCCGGCAGGACAGCAGCGAAGTGGCACGTGTGAGTGGCAAGGTGGATTCCGTGCGTCTGCCCAAGGAAGCCTATTACGTCTATCGCGTGATGCAAAATGAAGCGCCGGACATCCACATCATCGGCCACTGGACTTATCCTACGAACACCGTCAAGACCGTTTATGTCGCCGCGAACCACTGCGATTCCGTGGAGTTGTTCGTGAACGAAAAATCCCAGGGTGTCGTGACATCGCCGACGAACGGCTACATTTTCGCCTTCACGAACATCCAGTTTCAAACCGGCAAAATCTCCGCCGTCGCAAAAGCCGGCGGCAAAATCGTGGCGCAGGATGAAATTGAAACTGCGGGCGAAGCGAATGCCTTGAAATTGACGCCGCACGTTGGTCCGGTCGGCTTGCAGGCCGACGGCTCGGACGTGGCGTTCTTCGACGTGGAAGTGGTGGACGCGCAGGGCCACCGCTGCCCGACCGACGAGGCGCGGGTGGATTTCAAGGTTTCCGGTCCGACTGTCTGGCGCGGCGGCTACAACAGCGGCGTACCCAATTCGGTCAACAATCTTTACCTCAACACCGAATGCGGCATCAACCGCGTCGCCATCCGCTCGACCTTGAAGCCCGGCACCATCACCCTCACGGCGACGCGCGACGGGCTTACACCCGCCACCGTTCAGGTCGAATCCAAACCCGTGGAAATCAAAGAAGGTCTGGCAGCGGCGCATTGAAGATCGGTTTTCGGTTGCGCCGGTTGGCCGCCGGGGACAAAATCCATGCAAGGTTTTATGCTCGCATATTTATGGGTGGCAATCGGCGGCGCGCTCGGCAGCGTGGGCCGCTACTGGCTCGACGGTCTTATCTCTGCGGAATTCGGCAAAGCGTTTCCGTGGGGCACGCTCACCGTCAACGTCACCGGCTCCTTCCTCATCGGCATCATCGGAGCGCTGGCCATTCCCGAAGGCCGGATGGATTCGCAAACGCGCATATTTGCCACGCAATTTCTGATGTATGGCATCTGCGGCGGCTACACCACCTTTTCTTCATTCAGCTTCCGAACGTTGCAACTCCTGCAAGAACGTCAATGGCTTTACGCCGGCGGGAATGTTATTTTGTCAGTGATTCTTTGCATGATTGCCGTGTGGCTTGGCTACTTGCTTGGCTCATTTTTTGGTTCGGCAAAATAAAATGACGATCCACGATTCAACCATATAACGCTTTAACAAAAATTTATGCAAATTCCAACAGAAGCCGTCCTGCTCCGAATTTTTCTCGGCGAAAGCGACCGCTGGGAACACAAGCCGCTTTACGAAGCCATCGTCCTCGCCGCGCGCGAGGCTCATCTCGCGGGCGCGACGGTTCTGCGCGGACCGATGGGCTTCGGCAAAGCGAGCCGACTGCACACGGCGAAAATCCTCCGGCTCTCGATGGATTTGCCGCTCGTCATTGAAATCGTGGACGGCGAAGAAAAAATAAATTCCTTCCTGCCAACTCTGGACAAAATGATGGGCGGCGGCCTTGTCACGCTCGAAAAAGTGAAGGTGCTGCATTATCGCGGAGAAGAACGCGCATGACTTTGTCCGGATACAAAAGTTTTGCGGACGACCTTGCACATAAAGCCAAAGTGGAAGATGGTTTGCACGCATATTTCTTGCAGCATCGCAACCGGCTCTGGCAGACGGCCTCGCATTTCGACATCTGGAGTTTGCGCGGAAAAAAGATTCTGGAAATCGGCCCGTTCTTCAGCTACACGCCGTTCGCGCTGAAAAATCAGGGCAACGAAGTCTGCGTTCTCGAGGGAAACGACCCTGCGGTTTATCCGCTCAAACCGCTTTACGAGGCTGCGGGAATCGAATTCACGATCTGCGACCTCTTTGAAAATTTCGGCTCGCCATCCGCAGAAAAACACCGGCTGCCTTTTGACGACGAGCAGTTTGACGCCATTTCCTGCTGGGAAACGATGGAGCATTTCA
>Ga0302277_1001687_pt1 | contig 16121 bp, 7 predicted proteins | sample III_Bog_N3_1_FD_198759 | JGI IMG/M metagenome (GOLD analysis project Ga0302277, IMG submission 198759) | Peat permafrost microbial communities from Stordalen Mire near Abisko, Sweden - III_Bog_N3_1 | ecosystem: Environmental > Terrestrial > Soil > Wetlands > Peat | place: Sweden: Abisko... | reverse complement strand
CGGCTTCGCCGTCGCCGTCACGGAATAAGTCTTGCCGATTTGCAGCGGTACGCCGTTGTAGTTCGTGCTGAGCACGCCCCAGCCGGGTTGATTGGTCAGCACCGTCAGTTCCGCGCTGACCACATAGTTAAAGGTCACGGTGTTGGTCGGAGAAATGTTGCCGCCGCTGCCATCGGCGGCGACCCCGGCGGGGCCGTCGAATTGCGCCGCCGCACCGGCCCCATCGGCATAGCCGGTGCTGGCGACCGAGTTGGTCACGTCAAACGTGTCGCCCGCCAGCGTGGATACCACGCCGGCCGGGGAGAGCTTGCGGATCAAGTTATTTCCATAATCAGCCACAAAAACATCGTCATACCCATCCACGGCGGTGCCGATGGGCGATTTGAACACGGCGGCGGCGGCGGGGCCATCGGCGTAGCCGGCATTGCTGTTCCCATTGGTCAGGTCAGAAATATCGCCCGCCAGGGTGGTGACCACACCCGCCGGAGTGATTGTGCGAATCAGATTATTGAAACAGTCAGCCACCAAGAGGTTGCCGGAACGGTCCAGCGTGGTGCTGATGGGAAAGTGAAACGCCGCGCCGACCCCCGAACCATCGGCGTACCTGCCATTGGAGCCACCGTTATAGCCGCCATTGGTCAGGTCATAAATGTCCCCCGCCAGGGTGGTGACCACCCCGGCCGCGGTGATCTTGCGGATCAAATTGTTGTAGGCATCCGCCACATAGACATTGCCCAAATCATCCACGGCCACATCGGTGGGGTAGTTAAACCTGGCGTTGGTGCCGGGACCATCGGCATAGCCGGCGTTGGCGGCGTTGGAACCACCGTTATAGCCGCCATTGGTCAGGTCGTAAATGTCCCCCGCCAGGGTGGTGACCACCCCGGCCGTGGTGATCTTGCGGATCAAATTGTTGTAGGAGTCGGCCACAAAAAGGTTGCCGGCGCCATCCACGGCCAGACCGGCGGGAGAGTTAAACTGCGCCGCCGCAGCGAGCCCGTCGGCATAGCCGGCATTGTTCGCACGGTTGTAACCGCCATTGGTCAGGGCATAGGTGTCGCCCGCCAGGGTGGTGACCACCCCGGCCGGGGTGAGCCGACGGATCAGGTTGTTTCCGGAATCGGAAACATAAATGTCGCCGGCAGCATCCACGGCGGTGCTTTTGGGAGAATTGAACCAGGCGTTGGTCCCCAAGCCATCGGCGTAACCGGCATTGTTATTCCCATTGGTCAAATCATCGGTATCCCCCGCCAGTGTGGTCACCACGCCGGCCGCCGTGATTTTTCGGATCAAGTTATTATTGTTGTCAGCCACATACAAAAAACCGTCGCTGTTAATGTCTTCGGCATAAGTGCGGAGGGTGTTGGGCCCGGGGGTGAGGGACAGGGTCGCCGACCAATTGGTCCAGTGGTTGGTCGTGGAGGCAAGCGTCCAGGCTCCGTTGTTGAGCTGATACCAGACGCCGGCCACGCCGGAAACATCGCCGGCGTTGCCGGTGACGGTGAACAGGCCGGCGCCCACCTGTTGACCGGCGGTGAGATTGAGGTTGGTGACGACCGGCTTGACGGAGGTGCGCAGGACGGTCAGGGTGGCGGCCGCGCTGGCGGCTCCGACCACGTTTTCCGCCGTGACGGAATACTGATTTCCACTGAGGGCCGGGGAAACATTGGACACCACCAGGCTGGCCGCCGTGGCACCATTGATGGGGACGCCATTGGCAAACCATTGGTAGCACAGGGGTGCGCTGCCGGTGGCGGTGACACTGAAGACGGCGTTGGAGCCGGTGCCGGCGGTTTGGTTCACCGGCGGTGCGCTGAAGACCGGTGGCACATCGAAGGGCACACTGTCGGAACGGGTCAAGGCCAGCGAATTGGCGGGGCCATTGGCGGCGTTGGCAGCCCGGGGGGCGGGGTTGGGGAGGGAAAGAAATATTTGAGTTGAACTCACACCGCCGGACTCATAACCCGTGAGGTAAGTCCCGGTGAAAGATAGGGTATGGGGGCTATAGGAACCCATCACCTCCGTCTGTCCTACGGAAATGCCATAGAATGTATCCCCGGCTTCCATCTCCGCCAAACCGCCGTCATTGGCCCTCCCGCTGGTCAGCGGGGCGAAGAAAAGCTCGCCGTCCGCCGCGAAAATCGCTTTGAGCGTTCCCGAGGCAACGCCGGAATACGTTCCCGAATAGGCCCCCGCCCCACTTTGGTAGGGCCCCAGAGGAGATTCGAGGCCGCCGTAAGGATACACGGATAAACCATTGGTAAAATCCAGTTCGAGGTAGCATTGTCCTCCCCCAAAGGAGCCGTAACCGCTGAATAGGCTGTTGGTAAATTCGACGTTGCCACCCTTATCCAGACTGCCCTGGGCGTAGAAGGCGATTCCCTCGCCCGGATCAAAACCAATCACGGTGGCTTGCTGGTTGGTGCTCACAAAGACTGCGAAACTGTTCCCGCTCTGACTGTCGTTGACGTAGTTATCGGATACCTGGCCGGCGTAAATGCCGCTGTAATCATGCTTGTCGAATTTCTGTCGCAACAATGATTCGGTGGCGTAGGCCGGTTCGCCCACGAGGATCCCGCCGAACGTGTAATCCGGGAGAGAGTTGTGGCGGTAATTATCGCCGCTGAACTGTGGGACCAGGCTGCGCACGGAGGTAGTGCCGGCAAAATAATTGCCGAGGTCCAGCGAGAACGAAGCCTTGGGGCTGATCGGCACCGGCCCGTTGAGGGACAGGAGGATGTTGGTCAGGTCGGTGCGAAATTTCGCCTCTTTGTCCAGCTCATCCTCATTCAGAACAAACAGCCCCTGGCCGGGCTGGCGTTGGTTACGGATAAATGCGGAGGCGGCCTGGTAGCTGGCAATGGCGCTGGTCAGGGCGGTTTTTGAATTGGCCAGATCCGCCGCACTGTTGGGCTTGAGCAGGCTGGGATAGGTGGCCAGCACTTCTTGGATGGTCAAGTCATCGGCGGTGGAAAGCGACTGCAATTGGGAGGCCACAAAGTCGAAATTCTGCGCGTTCAGCGTGTAGCCCAGAAACTCCCCGGCCTCAAGTTCGGCCTGCATGAGCAAAAGGTCGCCGTAATCCACGGTGACAGCCTCCTGCGAGGTTTCGGCGGCGGTGAGCGTGAGGGTGAATCCGGGATCGGCGATGCGGGCGAGATTGGTCCAAGAGGCCCCCAGCGCGGGAATGACGGTGGAGCGGTAAAAGGCAATGGCCACCGAGGAGTTTTCCGAGGGGAGGAGGGTTTTGCCATTGGCCCCCTTGGGGAGGGTGGCCGTCCAGTCGTAGAGATTCCGCCCGGCGGCGGCAAAGCCAAGGCTGGTCAGGAAATTGCTGCCGGCCGGCTGTTGCGGCAGGACCAGCAACCGCGTGACCGCCAGCAGGGCGTTGGCGGTTTCATTGGTGGGCGACAGGGTGACGGCGGAGCTAAAATCCGCATAGGCACCGGCCAGATTATGGGCCGCCAGGGCGGCGCGGCCCAAGGTCACATCCTCGTCGGCGGTTTGCGCGGACAAGGTGGCGGAGGCAAAACAGAGCGCCAGGATGAGCGGGAGTCGTTTATGGCTTTTCATTTGGGTTACTTTTGGTTACTGAGAAGGATGGAGTTGGTGGTAAATTGGCCGGAAAATAAATCCCATTGAATGGTCGCCTCAGGCACATGCCAGACGATTGCACCGGCCCGGCCTTCCGCCCGGACTTCCGCGCGGGCGAGGTGAACGGGCTGGGAGGCGGTTTGCAGGGTGACGCCTTCGAGGCGGCAGACCAGCGGGCCGGCCCGGGTGACCGGATAGACCCGTTGCGCCTGCAATCGCGGCGTATTTTCACCGGGAAAACACACACTGAATTCCCGCCCCTCGAACGCGGCCCGCTTGGCCACCGGCACCCATTCGCAATGCAGGTCGTCAAGCCAGTTGGTTTGCGGACGGGGACTGGTAAAATTCAACTGAATGTCCCGGACCACCATGACCGGGAGCAGTTTAACGCTGAAAAATCCCATGCGTCGGTGTTCGGGGGAAACACTTTTGATTTTCCAGACGGCGTCGGGTTCCAGGGAATTATCGGCGTAATCGGTGACTTCCATGTCCGTCGCCGCAAAAGAAACAATCCGCGCACCGGCCAGGCCATCCGCAGGGAATGAATCCGCCGCCCCTCCCCTGGCCGCCAGAGAAGCGACCGCCAACAGGCAAAGCAAGACCTTGAGGAGCCGCGACGGATTGGTTGGCCCCCTCATTGGCTGCGATTTCAACTTCGAGTTCATTTCCTCGGGTTGACCCACTGAATAAACCACTGGCGCAAAACCACTAATTAACGTTGTTGCCCATGATAAGCATTTGAAGCCCAATGTCAAAGGAAATCGGTTTATTTTGCCAGATTCCCGGCGGCGCGAAGCGCGGTTGAAACCCGACGCAAAAAAGGGAATCTTCCTTGCGGAAGATTCCCCTGGAGAATGGTTTTATTAGGATTTCAGGTGCGGGCGGCCGGGCGCTTGGCGGCGGCGTCCAGAATGGTGGTCAGCACGCTGTTGGGCACCTGTTCAAAGTTCAACGGCTCCATGGAGTAGGAGGCGCGCCCCTTGGACAGGGAGCGGATGGCGGTGGAGTAGCCGAACATTTCGGCCAGCGGCACCTGGGCGTTGAGAATGGTCTGACCGTGCTTGGCCTCGATGCCGTTGATGACGCCGCGGCGGCGGTTGATGTCGCCGAGGAGATCGCCCTGATATTCATCGGGCGTGGTGCACTCGACCTTCATGATGGGCTCGAGCAGAATGGGGCCGGCCTTCTTGAAGGCGTCCTTCAAGGCAAAAATACCGGCCATCTTGAAGGCGAGTTCGTTGGAGTCCACTTCGTGGAAGGAGCCGTCCACGACTTCGACCTTGATGTCGATGACCTGGTAGCCGCAGTAAACGCCGCCTTTGATGGCCTCTTCGATGCCGTTGATGACGGCGGGGATGTATTCCTTGGGAATGGTGCCGCCGACGATTTCGTTGGTGACTTCCACGCCCTTGCCCTTTTCATTGGGCATGACCTTGATGCAGGCGTGGCCATACTGACCGCGACCGCCGGATTGACGGATGAATTTGCCCTCGCCCTCGGCGGGTTTGGTGATGGTTTCGCGGTAGGCGATCTGCGGGGCGCCGGTGTTGGCGGAAACGTTGAATTCGCGCTTGAGCCGGTCGCAGATGATTTCCAAATGCAACTCGCCCATGCCGGCGATGATAAGTTGGCCGGTTTCCTCGTTGGTGAAGCAACGGAAGGTGGGATCTTCTTCCGCCAGGCGTTGCAGGCCTTCGGACATCTTGTCGCGATCCTGCTTGGTCTTGGGTTCCACGGCCATGGAAATCACGGGCTCGGGGAAGGTCGGCGGTTCAAGGGTGACGTCGTAATCCTCATCGCAAAGGGTGTCCCCGGTGGTGATGTTGCGCAACCCCACGAGGGCGGCAATATCGCCGGCAAAGACTTCGTTAATGTCCTTGCGTTCGCTGCCCTGAATGACCATGAGCCGGCTGACGCGCTCGCGTTTGCGGGTGCGGGGATTGTAAATGTTGTCACCTTTTTTCAAGTGACCGGAATAGACGCGGAAGAACACCAGCTTGCCGGCATAGGGATCGGTCCAGAGTTTGAAGGCCAGCGAGCAGAACTTATTAAAGTCGCTGGTTTCCACATGGACGGGGTTTTCGGTGCCGACTTCCAAACCTTCGGCGCCGGGAACATCGAGGGGACCGGGCAGATAATCCACCACGGCATCCACCAGCACTTGGACGGCTTTTTTCTTGAAGGCGGAGCCGCACAGGACAGGGACCAATTCGATTTTGCAGGTGAGCCGGCGGATGGCCGCCTTCAAGGTCGGGGCGTCCACGGGTTTCTCTTCCAAAACCATTTCGGCGATGGTGTCGTCCTTGTTGGAGACGGCTTCGATCAATTCCGCCAGGGCGGCCTTGGCGCGCTCCTGATATTCGGCGGGAATGGCGGTGACTTCATAGCCGAGACCCTCGTTGGTGAGGTCGCCCTCGCCCCAGATGAAGGCCTTCTGGTTGACGATATCAATAACGCCGGCAAATTTGTCTTCGGCCCCGATGGGCAGGAAAATGGGGAAGGCATACGCCCGCAGCTTGGTGCGCATGTCGTTGAGGGCATTGTCAAAGTTGGCGCCAATGCGATCCATCTTGTTGACGAAGGCGATACGGGGCACTTTGTATTTGGTGGCCTGGCGCCAGACGGTTTCGGACTGGGGCTGCACCCCGGCCACGCCGCAGAATACGGCCACGGCCCCGTCGAGCACGCGCATGGAGCGTTCGACTTCGGCGGTGAAATCCACGTGTCCGGGCGTATCAATGATGTTGATCCGGTGGGCAATGTCCTTGAACGCCTTGTAAATCTGGTCCTCGCCGGGCTTGATGCATTTCTGGGTCCAGAAACAGGTGACGGCGGCGGAGGTGATGGTGATGCCGCGCTCGCGTTCCTGCTCCATCCAGTCGGTGACGGTGTTGCCGTCATCCACGTCGCCGATCTTGTGGATGAGGCCGGTGTAAAAGAGGATCCGCTCGGTGGTGGTGGTTTTGCCGGCGTCAATGTGCGCGGCAATGCCGATGTTGCGGGTGCGCTCGAGGGTGTATTGCCGCCCGGGGGCGTTCACCGGTTTGGTCGGTTCAGTAGTGGCTGCGCTCATGTTTTTTAAAATGTGGTTTTAGGGTAATGAAAACGCCCCGACAACTTCGTCGGGGCGCGAATCCGGGAAGTTGTTTACCAGCGGAAGTGGGCGAAAGCTTTGTTGGCCTGGGCCATTTTGTGAACTTCGTCGCGTTTGCGGATGGCATTCCCCTGCCCTTGATAGGCTTCGAGGATTTCGGCGGCCAGCGCGTCGCGCATGGGCTGGCCCTTGCGGGCGTCGGCGAAATCCACGATCCAGCGGAGCGCGAGGGCGGCCTGACGGTCGCTCGGGATTTCCAAGGGAACCTGGTAGGTGGCGCCGCCCACGCGGCGGGCCTTGGTTTCAATGCGCGGCTTGGCATTGTCCACGGCGCGCTGCAAAATCTCGATGGGATTGCTGGCGGGATTCTTTTCCGAGATGCTGTCAAAGGCACCGTAAACAATGCGCTGGGCGGTGTTTTTCTTGCCGGAGTGCATCACGGTGTTTACCAACCGGGAAACCAAGGCGCTTTGAAACTTGCCGTCTTTGGAAACCGGACGTCTGGTGGCTTGTCGTCTGCGGGACATGAAATATTTTGGTTAAAAGGCGTTAAAAGGCGTTAAAAGGCGTTAAAAGCGTTGAATGATCATGAGATCACTTGGCGGCGGCGGCGGGTTTGGCGGCTTTGGGGCGCTTGACGCCGTATTTGGAGCGGCTGACGCGGCGTTTTTCCACGCCGGCGGCATCCAGCGTGCCGCGCACGATGTGGTAGCGGACACCGGGCAAATCCTTCACGCGGCCGCCGCGCACCAAGACAATCGAGTGCTCCTGGAGGTTGTGGCCCTCGTCGGGAATATACGCGATGATCTCGTAGCCGTTGGTCAGGCGGACCTTGGCGACTTTGCGCATGGCGGAGTTGGGTTTCTTGGGGGTGCGGGTCATCACCTGGATGCACACGCCACGACGAAACGGGGAGTTCTCCAAGGCGGGGGACTTGGACTTGTATTTGACTTTATTTCGGCCCTTACGGACCAGTTGATTGATAGTCGGCATTGCTCTTAAAAAAGGAATGTGAATGTTACCAAATGATAATGCGGGTGCAACAAGTAATTTGTTAATTTTCTTCAGCCCAGCAACGGGTTCTCCGCAACGGGTTCGGGCGCCGCCTCGGGCTCGGGTTCTTCAATGACGTCCACCAGCGCCTTGATGGTGGTCTTGCGATGGCGTTCAAAGCCGGTTCCGGCCGGAATGATGTGGCCCATGATGACGTTTTCCTTGAACCCGCGCAGGTTGTCAATTTTGGAGCGGGTGGCGGCCTCGGTGAGCACGCGGGTGGTGTCCTGGAACGAGGCGGCGCTCAGGAAGCTGTCGGTTTCCAAGGAGGCCTTGGTGATGCCCAGCAGCACGGGCGAGGCTTCGGCGGGCTTGCCGCCCATCTTCTCGACGCGCTCATTTTCCTCCTCGAATTCAAGGCGGTCAATCTGTTCGCCCCAGAGGAACTGGGTGTCGCCCGCCTCGGTGATGCGGATTTTGCGCAACATCTGGCGCACAATGATTTCAATGTGCTTGTCATTGATGGTCACGCCCTGGAGGCGGTAAACCTCCTGGACCTCGCCGACCAAGTGCTCCTGCAATTCCTGGGGTCCGCAGACTTCGAGAATCTCATGCGGGTCCATCGGGCCTTCGGTTAATTGCTGGCCTTTCTTGACCATGTCGCCCTTGAAGACAATGACGTGCTTGCCGATGGGGATGAGGTGCTCCTCTTCCTGGCCGGACTGGGTGTCTTTGATGACGACGCAGCGCTTGCCGCGCACACTGGCGCCAAAGTCCACCAAACCGTCAATCTTCGAGATTTCCGAGGCGTCTTTGGGACGCCGGGCCTCAAACAGTTCCGCCACGCGGGGCAGACCGCCGGTGATGTCCTTGGTCTTGGACATGCGCCGGGGGGTTTTGGCCATGAGCGTGCCGGCCTCGATCTTCTCGTCTTCGCTGACGACGATGTGGGCGCCGGAGGGGATGGGGTAGTTGGCCACGACTTCACCCTTGTCATCGCTGATGATGATCTGGGGATGCAAATCCTCCTTGTGGTCAATGACGACCATGGCTTCCTGCTGGGTGGTTTCATCCATTTCCTGCTTCATGGTGACCCCCTCGATGATGTCATGGAATTTAACCCGGCCCGCCTTCTCGGAGAGAATCGGGATGTTATAGGGATCCCACTGCACAAAGGTGTCGCCCTTTTTGACTTTGGAGCCGTCCTTGAAGGAAATGACCGCGCCGATGACAATGGTGTGGGTTTCCAAATCGCGGCCGTCGTCGCCGATGATGGAGATCGTGCCGTTCTTGTTGAGGACGATGTTGTTGCCGTCCTCGAGCTGCACCACGCGCAGTTCGTTGTATTGAATCTTGCCGTCGTGCTTGGACTTGATTTGTGGAACCTTGAAGACCTGGGCGGCGGTGCCCCCGATGTGGAAGGTGCGCATGGTCAACTGGGTGCCGGGTTCGCCAATGGACTGGGCGGCGATGATGCCGACCGCCTCGCCGAGTTTGACCAACCCGCCGGTGGCCAGGTTGCGGCCATAGCAGTTGACGCAAATGCCCTGCTTGCTTTCGCAGGTCAGCACGGAACGGATGCGGACGCGGTCAATGCCGGCGCCGTCAATGCGCTTGGCCTTGTCCTCGTCAATTTCCTCGTTGGCGTGAATCAGCAATTCCTTCGGATTCGTCGGATTGGGGATGTCATCGCAGGCGAAGCGCCCGACCAGCCGGTCGGCCAGTTTGACCACTTCGTCTTCGCCTTCAAACACGGCGGAGACCCAGATGCCGTTGCTGGTGCCGCAATCCGGCTGCTGGATGATGACGTCCTGGGACACATCCACGAGTTTGCGGGTCATATACCCGGAATCGGCGGTCTTGAGGGCGGTATCAGCCAACCCCTTGCGGGCGCCGTGGGTGGAGATGAAATATTCCAACACGGACAGCCCTTCGCGGAAGTTCGCCAAAATGGGCTTTTCAATGATGTCGCCGCTGGGTTTGGCCATCAAACCGCGCAACCCGGCCAACTGGCGGACCTGCTGCTTGTTACCGCGCGCGCCGGAATCCACCATCAAATAAACGGGGTTGTATTCCTTCTTGCCCTGGTTTTGTTCCAAGGTGCGGAACATGACGCTGGCGATCTGGTCGGTGCAATGCGTCCAGATATCCACGATTTTATTATAACGTTCGCCCGGGGTGATGACACCCTTGCGATACTGCTTCTCGACTTCGCGGATGAGCTTGTGCGCCTCTTCGATCTCCTGATCGCGTTCCTTGGGCACAATCATGTCGTCAATGCCGATGGACACGCCGGACTTGGTGGCTTCGCGGAACCCGAGTTCCTTGAGTTTATCGAGCATGATGACGGTCTTTTCGTGACCGGCAAACTTGTAGCATTTCCAGATCAGGTCGCCCAATTGGCTCTTGCCGGCGGCCTTGTTGTAAAAGCCGAGTTCTGGGGGCCAGATTTCGCTGAACAACACCCGGCCGACCGTGGTTTCAATGATCTTCTTGGTGGTGTCGCCATAGACGGTTTTCCGCTGGTAATCGGGATTGGAATAGCGGATGCGATCATGGGTTTTGACCGCGCCATCGTCATAGGCGAAAATCACTTCGCTCTTGGAGCCAAACAGGGGCAGCGTACGAGGGTCGGCCGGCATGGGTTTGCGCGGCTCGGCCGTGACGTAATAGCACCCGAGGGTGATGTCCTGGGTGGGGGTGATGATGGGCTTGCCCGAGGACGGACTGAAAATGTTGTTGGTGGCCATCATCAACAAGCGGGCTTCCATCTGCGCCTCGACGGAGAGGGGCACGTGAACGGCCATTTGATCGCCGTCGAAGTCCGCGTTGTAGGCGGTGCAGACGAGCGGATGAATGCGGATGGCCTCGCCCTCAATCAATTGGGGCTCAAAGGCTTGCACCGAGAGGCGGTGCAGGGTCGGGGCGCGGTTGAGCAGCACCGGGTGACCCTTGGTCACTTCTTCCAGCACATCCCACACCTCGCGGGTCTGGCGCTCGATCATCTTCTTGGCGCTGCGCACGGTGTGCACATAACCGAGTTCTTTCAACCGGCGGATGATGAACGGTTCAAACAGCACCAGGGCCATCTTCTTGGGCAGACCACACTGGTTGAGTTTCAATTCCGGGCCGATGACGATGACGGAACGGCCGGAGTAATCCACGCGTTTGCCGAGCAAATTCTGGCGGAAGCGGCCGCCCTTGCCCTTGAGCATGTCGCTGAGGGACTTGAGGGAGCGGTTGCCGGCCCCGGTGACGGGGCGACCGTGGCGGCCGTTGTCGAACAACGCGTCCACGGCTTCCTGCAACATGCGTTTTTCGTTGCGGATGATGACTTCGGGCGTCTTGAGTTGCAACAGGGTCTTGAGCCGGTTGTTGCGGTTGATGACGCGGCGGTATAAATCGTTGAGATCGGACGTGGCAAAACGGCCGCCTTCCAGGGGCACCAACGGGCGCAAGTCCGGCGGAATGACGGGCAGCACGGTGAGAATCATCCATTCGGGACGGCTCTTGGAAAGGCCGAGGCCCTGGAGCAGCTTGATGCGCTTGGCGAGCTTTTTGCGGATCTGCTTGCTCTTGGTCTCGGTCATGGCCACTTCGAGCTGTTCGATGCCCTTGATCAGGTCCACGCGGGCCATCGCCTCGCGGACGGCTTCCGCGCCCATCTTGGCGACGAAGGCTTCGGCCCCGTAGGTTTCGCGGGCTTCGCGATATTCATGCTCGTTGAGGAGTTGATGGGCCTTCAACGGCGTGTTGCCGGGGTCAATGACGAGGTAATCTTCGTAATAAATGACGCGTTCCAAATTGCGGGCGGTCACATCCAGCACCAGGCCGATGCGGGAGGGCATGCATTTGAAGAACCAGATGTGGCAGGTGGGCACGGCGAGTTCGATGTGGCCCATGCGCTCGCGGCGGACGCGGGAGAGGGTGACTTCGACGCCGCAACGGTCGCAGACGACGCCGCGGTGCTTGATGCGCTTATACTTGCCGCAGGAACATTCCCAGTCCTTGACGGGACCGAAAATGCGCTCACAAAACAAACCGCCCTTTTCGGGCTTGAAGGTCCGGTAATTGATGGTTTCCGGATTCTTCACCTCACCCTTGCTCCACGACCGGATGGCGTCCGGCGACGCCAGCGTGATCCCGATGTAATCAACCTGGTTGACTTTTTCGAGACCGAGCAGTTCGCGTGCGTTTTCTTTGGTGGCTGTCATACTCAATTTTTCCGCAATAATAAATGAAAAGGTTGGCTGATCAGAGCGAGGCCAGCGTCTGGGCGGGCGGCTCCACGTTTTCCACGGGGTTGGAATAACCGACTTTGACGTCCAGCCCGAGCGACTGCATTTCCTTGACCAGCACGTTGAAGGACTCGGGAATCCCGGCCTCCAGAGAGTTGTCGCCCTTGACAATGCTCTCGTAAATCCGGGTGCGCCCCTGCACATCGTCGGACTTGACGGTCAACAGTTCCTGCAGGGTGTAGGCGGCGCCATAGGCTTCCATCGCCCACACTTCCATTTCGCCGAAGCGCTGGCCGCCGTATTGCGCCTTGCCGCCCAGCGGTTGCTGGGTGACGAGGGAATAGGGCCCGACCGCGCGGGCGTGAATCTTGTCGGCCACCAAGTGGCCCAGTTTCATCATGTAAATGTAGCCCACGACGATCTCCTGGTCAAACTGCTCGCCGGTGCGGCCGTCATACAGGTGGGTTTTGGCATGTTCGGGCAGGCCCGCCTGCTTGAGATAGGCGCGAATGTCCTTTTCCTTGATGCCGTCAAACACCGGGGTGGCAAACTTCAGGCCCAGCAGCTTGGCCGCCCAGCCCAAGTGCGTTTCCAGCACCTGGCCGACGTTCATGCGCGAGGGCACGCCCAGCGGGTTGAGGACGATTTCCACCGGCGTACCATCCGCCAGAAACGGCATGTCCTCTTCCTTGACAATGCGGGCCACGACGCCCTTGTTGCCGTGGCGGCCGGCCATCTTGTCGCCGACGGACAATTTGCGCTTGGAGGCGATATAAACCTTCACGGATTTGACGATGCCGGCTTCCACGCCGTCGCCCGTCTCCGCGCGGTCCATTTCCTCGTCGTATTGCATCTGCAAGTCATCAAACTTCTTTTTGAAGCTGCCGATGATTTCAGTGATTTTATTGCGGATCGGCGAGGGATCAATCTCGATGCGGTCATACACCAGCGCGAGCTTGCGCAGGAGCGTCTTGGTGATTTTGCGGTTGGCCGGGATGATGATCTCGCCCGTCTCGCTGTTCACGACGTCGAGCGGAATCTTTTCACCGAGCAGGATGTTGCTCAGGGCTTCCGTCAGTTGGTCGCTCAGTTCGTCGGACTTTTTCTTGTGCTCGTCCTCGATCTGCTTGGCCTGGCGTTTCTCCTAGGTGTTGGCGGATTTGATCACGCGTTCGCCGTCTTTCTTGGAGGAGACTTTCACGTCCATGACGATGCCGTAGGTGCCGGAGGGCACCTTCAGGGAGGTGTCCTTCACGTCCGCCGCCTTTTCGCCGAAAATGGCGCGCAGCAGCCGTTCTTCCGGGGCCAGCTCGGTTTCCGACTTGGGCGTGATTTTGCCCACCAGAATGTCGCCGGGCTTGACTTCGGCCCCGACGCGGATGACGCCGTCGGGCCCAAGGTTTTTCAAGGCCTCGTCCCCGAGGTTGGGAATGTCCCGGGTGATTTCCTCGGGGCCGAGCTTGGTGTCGCGCGCGGCGACTTCAAACTCGTCAATGTGAATGCTGGTGAAGATGTCCTCCTTCACAATGCGTTCACTGATGAGGATGGCGTCCTCGAAGTTATAACCGTTCCAGGGCATGAACGCGACGAGCACATTGCGACCGAGGGCGAGTTCGCCGTTCTCGGTGCAGGGGCCGTCGGCGATGACCTGGCCTTTTTTCACGGCGTCACCCTTGCGGACCAGGATTTTCTGGTTGATGCAGGTGGCGGCGTTGGACCGCATGAATTTGCGGATGGGATAGACACAAGTCCCATTGGCGGGATCGTGTTTCAGCTTTTTCTTGCCTTCCGGCAGCTTGCCGTCCGGGGTGATGATCACCTGGCTGCCGGTGACGGAGGCGACTTTGCCCCCCTCTTCGGTCACGACGACGGCGCGGGAATCCCGGGCGACACGGTCTTCCAAACCGGTGGCCACGAGGGGCGCATCGGTGATCAACAGCGGCACGGCCTGGCGTTGCATGTTGGAACCCATCAAGGCGCGGTTCGCGTCATCGTGTTCCAAGAAGGGAATCAGGCTGGCGGCGATGGACACCAATTGCTTGGGCGAAACGTCCATGTAATCCACCTTGGCGGGCTCGACGTCCACGAAATCCCCCCGGCAGCGGCAGACGACGCGGTCGGTGAGGAAATGACCCTTGTCATCCAGCACGGAGTTGGCCTGGGCGACGGTGAATTGCTCTTCGCGGTCGGCGGTGAGGAACTCGATGTCAACCGTAACCCGGCCGTCTTTGACGCGGCGATACGGGGTTTCCAAGAACCCAAATTCATTGATTTTGGCGAAGGTCGCCAGCGAGGCGATCAAACCGATGTTCGGACCTTCGGGCGTTTCAATGGGGCAAATCCGGCCGTAGTGGGAGGGATGCACGTCACGAACTTCAAACCCGGCGCGATCACGGCTCAACCCGCCCGGCCCGAGGGCCGACAACCGGCGTTTGTGGGTCAATTCGGCCAGCGGATTGATTTGATCCATGAACTGGCTCAACTGCGAACGACCGAAGAAATCACGGATGACGGCGGACAAGGCCTTGGGATTGATGAGCTTCTGCGGCATCATCTGCTCGACGCTCTGGTCGAACAACGTCATGCGTTCCTTGACGAGGCGTTCCGTGCGGGCGAGGCCCACGCGGCACTGGTTGGACAAGAGTTCGCCCACGGTGCGGATGCGGCGGCTGCCCAGATGATCAATGTCATCCACGCTGCCCTCGCCCTTTTTCAGGCGCAGCAGGTATTTGGTGGCGGCCACCAGGTCCGACTTGGTCAGGATGCGGGAATCGTTGTCTTTAAGACTCAACTTTTGGTTGATCTTGTAACGACCGACGCGGCCCAAATCATAGCGTTTGGGATCGAAGAACAGGCGCTTGAGCAAAGCCCGCGCATTGGCCGCCGTGGGGGGATCGCCAGGCCGGAGCCGGCGGTAAATGTCCTTGAGGGCTTCCTCTTCATTTTTCGCCGGATCTTTCTTCAGGCATTTGATCATGATGCCGTCGTCCACCGAGGTGTCCACCACCTTGATTTTGGTGATGCCCAGTTCGCCGATCTGTTTGATCACGGCTTTGGAGAGCGGCTCAAAGGCGCGCGCCACCACGAGGCTCTTTTCCTCGTCGGTCACGTCCTGGATCAAGACGCGGTTGGTCAAATCTTCCAGCTTCTCGGCGTCTTTGACGGCGAGATCTTCGATGGTGTAGAACAGCTTGAGGATTTCCTCGTCGCCGCCCCGGGTTTTCTCGCCGTTGTCTTTGCTCTTGTTGTTGAGGCCGCCCTCGACATCCAAAAAGCTCAGGGCGCGGAAAAAGGTGGTGGTCAGGAATTTGCGGCGGCGTTTTTTGCGGTCCAAATAGACATACAATAAATCGCTGGTGTCGAACTGGGCTTCATACCAGGAACCACGGTCCGGGATGACGCGAAAGCTGTGCAGGGTCTTGCCGTTGGGATGCTGGGCGGCCTCGAAGGCGATGCCGGGCGACCGGTGCAATTGGGAAACGACGACGCGTTCGGCACCGTTGATGACAAAGGTGCCCTGCGGGGTCATCAGGGGCAGTTCGCCCATGAACACCTTTTCCTCCTTGCCGCTCTTGCCCTCTTCGCGGAGCAGAAAAGTCACATACAGCGGCGCCCCGTAGGTCAGCCCCTCGCGGAGGCATTCCAGCCAGTCGAGCTTGGGTTCGCCGATTTCGTAGGATTCGTAATCGAGCACGCACTTGCCGTCGTAGCTCTCAATGGGAAACACTTCGCGGAACACTGATTCCAGACCCGTGTGTTTCAGGCGTTTTTTGGGCGAAGCAGCCGCCTGCAGGAATTCCGCATAAGAATTGGTCTGCAATTCGATCATGTTCGGCGGACTGACGATTTCTTTGATCTTGCCGAAATTGATACGTTCTGTGGCACGCGATGGCATTTTAAACTTTCTGTTGGGTGCGTTTTCAGCGCACCGGCTTTTTCACTCAACGACACAAAGCAAGCCGGCCGCGTTCCGCGGCTGACCTGCCAAACCCCGACCCGACTTTGCTAGCGATTCGTAACTGATAAAATTCCAGGCCCCGCCCAAGGCGGGGAAAGGGGTGGCGGCCCGATGGCCGCCACCCCCGGTAATGTGATTACTTGACTTCGACTTTGGCACCGGCGTCTTCGAGCTTCTTCTTGGCAGCTTCGGAATCCGCTTTGTTGGCACCTTCGAGCAGGGGCTTGGGAGCACCCTCGACCAG
>Ga0302277_1001677_pt1 | contig 16183 bp, 9 predicted proteins | sample III_Bog_N3_1_FD_198759 | JGI IMG/M metagenome (GOLD analysis project Ga0302277, IMG submission 198759) | Peat permafrost microbial communities from Stordalen Mire near Abisko, Sweden - III_Bog_N3_1 | ecosystem: Environmental > Terrestrial > Soil > Wetlands > Peat | place: Sweden: Abisko... | reverse complement strand
GCTCAACAGGCTGGCGCGCGTGATGGACCCATCCGTTGGACTGACGGCAAACAGCGAGAGCGAGCCATGTTGCAGCGCCACCAGCTTCGGGTGTTGCGGATCGACCGGCTGCAATGCTAGCGGAATGTCGAACTCCAGCGCGATGCGATCACCGCTCTTCCAGGTGCGCATCACCCTGGCGAAGCGCCCCGAAGTCAGATCAACGCTCGCGCGCTTTCCGTTGATGGAGAGCGTGGTCTTGGGACCAGCCCAGGCGGGAATCCGCAAACGCAGAGCGAAGGTCACATCGCGATCCGAATTCAGTTCGAGTTCGGTGTGCGCGGCGTGCGGATAATCCGTGCGTTGTGTGAGCGTGAGATTGGCGCCATGCTGCTGCCACTTGAGGCGCGAGGGAACAAATAGGTTGACGTAAATTCCGTCGTTGTCGTGAAAGTAGGAGCTGATGCCGTAGTCGGCCGTGATCTGCGGGAAGGTTCCCGAGCAGCAGGGCCACTTATCGGGGTGGTAACCTTTGTGTGCGTGCGTATTGTAGTCGGAGTAATAGAAGCTGGTTCCGTCTTCCTGCAACGGCTTGGCGCCGAGGATGGTGTTGTAGAGCACGGCTTCCATACTGTCGCCGTAGCGGCTGTCGCCGGTGATCGCAATCAGATAGCGGCCAATCTTAAAGTGGGCATATGCGCCGCAGGGAGTCTCGAAGCTAGCATGAGTCTTTGTCAGGCTGGCGCCGATTTCGCCGCTGCCCGGAACGCGGAAAAGCTCATCCGGACCCCAGCCGCCGGTGGCAAAGCTCTGCGTCGCGCGCAGAAAATCAAAACCGTTTTTCGCCGCGAGGAGATGCTTCGGGTTGCCCAGCACGAGGTACGCCTGCATAGCCGAGCTGAAGGCGTTCACATGGCTGTAGGCGTGCTCGCCGGGCAGAACATTTTCGCCGCGCGAGAGCGGATCGAAGTAGAGATCGTCTTCGATGAAGCGGCTGGCCAGTTCGCGATAGCGCGAGCTGCCGGATAAACGATAAGCCAGGAAGAGATTCTCCGGCAGCGTGTAGGTCTCATCCCAGCAATAAGCCTCATCCTTGTGCGGGAGCGCGTATTGCTCCCTGCGCGAAAGCGCTTTTGCAGGAAGATGCGGCATCACTGCCTCAGTAGCTGCGGAGTGAACCGCAAGAGCCTTTTCATCTCCGGCATAGCGATAGGCGTCGATCAGCCCGCAACTGGTCTTGTCGTAGGTATAGGCCGGTAGATGGTAGTCATCGTAGAAAGCGGAGCAAACGGTGGGCGCAAAAAGTTGCACCAGCCGCTGCACTTTCTCCCTGGTGCGCTTGGAGCCGGTGATGGCATAAGCGCGCGCCAATCCGGAAAGATATTGGCCAAAGCTGTGGCCAGGGATGAAGCCGTGAAGATTTGGTGGACCATGAAAGGCCGGGGCGACGCTGTACCAGCCGCCCATATCTTCGCCCGGAGCTTTCATGCCCGCGAGCTGGCGGAATGGCTTCAGCAGCTTGTCGTCATCAAGACGGAGATAGAACTCATGGTTGGTGTCGAATTGCTGGCGCATCGGACCTTCCAGAAGCTCGACCTGGTTGTAATCGAAGACGCCGATCGTGGGCGTAATGGCGACGGAGGGCGCACTCGAAACTCCCGCCGGTGAGGCATAGGCCAGGAGCGATTTGTGAGCAAGTGCGGCGCCGGTGGCCGCTGCGCTCAGAGAGAGAAATCTTCTGCGGGAGTAGCTCTTCATTTGTTGTTTCGCCTCAACTGAGATGGATTCTTTCTATTGCTATCCGGGAAAAAACAGTAGAGCGGCTGCTTTCGACAGCCGCTCCACTGTTCAGGAGGAAGCACGAGGGATCCAATGCGGACCCCCTGGCTTCTAAAATTTGATGTTGGCGCCGAGTTGAATCCAGCGTTGCTCATGTTGACCGCCGGAAACGCCGAAGGATGCGCCATCGGTGACGTTGGTATCCGGGGCATCCAGATTCGGATGGTTGAAGACGTTGAAGATTTCAACACGGAATTCCGCCGAGATCTTCTGGTGGATGGTCGTGAGTTTGTGCAAGGAAGCATTCGTCTCGAAGAATCCGGGGCCGCGGAACAGGTTTTCCTGCTCGTTGCCTTCGGTCCCCACTGTGGGTTGAGTGAATTGTGTGGCCCCGTTCGGGAAGATGCCTCCAGTGCCGCCCCTGTTCAGCGGCAGGAAGTTCTTCCTGCCTTTTAACTGGGCGTACGACGTCACGTTGGGATAGTCGTTGTTGTCGCCATCGGCGTTGTAGTCGCCGCATGCCGCTGTAAACGCAGTCAGGCCAGCACCGCAAACACCGCTGGTGTAACCCTTGGGATTGAAAGGATTGGGGTTGCCCACAGTGAAGGGGTATCCGGATTGTCCGATCACAGTACCGCTCAGGCCCCATCCCCCGGTTGTGCGTCCCACTGCTCCCTTTCCTTCATTTAAGCCGCGGAACTCATAGCTGAAAGTGGAGGAAAGGCGATTGGGTGCGTCCCAGTTGGATGGCCCGTAATACTGCTGCGGATTGCTGTTTTCCGGATAGACCTGAGAGTTGTCCTTGGATGAGGAGCGAGTGTACGAGACATCGACAAAGCCTGTGCCCGCAAAGCGCCCATGCACATCGGCGACAAATTCGTTGAACACCGAGTGGGCCGTGTTATTGGTGTAGCCGATGGTTCCAAAGCTCTGGTTGTACCGAACAGGAGTGGTGCCAGCGAGGACGCCCGGATCGTTCGGCATAGCGTTGATATCCACGCCGTAGCTTACGTTGCCAGGGTTTCCGCCACCGGAAAGCAACTTGTGCGAGATGGCTCCGGAGTAACCCACGCTGGCTACAAAGGAGCGCGTGAGCGGGTGCTCCACTTTCACAGATTCGATGTAAGTGACCGGGGTTTGCAAGTTGGGGTTGACACCGTTGATTGGAACTACCAGAGTGGTGAATCCGCCTTGGCCGTTGAGCGCGAGGGCCGACAGCGTGGGGTACGTAAAGCCGAAGGGCGGTGCTTCTTTTGTGCCCAAACCGAAGATCGGCCGGTGTGCCAGGTTGGTATCGGAGCCATAGAAGTTCGGATAGATGCCTCCGGGTGGGTTGCCGCGCATCTCTTCCTGGACATTAGCCGGTGTAGGCCAGTTGTGGTAGATGCCGGCGCCGCCGTGGAGAATCCACTTGCTGTTTCCGAAGACATCCCAAGCAACGCCACCACGCGGGCTGAGAATGTCGGTGATCGCGCGGTTAAGCGCATGGTTCTTTTGCAGAACGAAGCCGCTGGCAACCTGCTGTGTCATTGACTGGCCAGGGCCCATATAGAAGTTTCCAAAGACGGTCTCGGGCGAGCGTGAGTAGGGGTTGCCCATGTCGTCCCAACGGATGCCGTAGTTGACGGTGAGGTTCCGGTGCGCTTTCCAGGAGTCCTCGAAGAATAATCCACCGGTCCTGCTGGCGGCATTCCAGTCCCACTCCTGGTGCGCGCCAGTAAGGGGGTTGTAGGCCACGCCACCCTCGGAATAGGGCTGCACAGCATTGGGGTTGCTGGTGTCTGTGGCAATCATGTCGCCGAGGTTGTTGAAGTTGAAGGCAGGTTGGTCATGGGGTCCTTGGAATTCTTCGACATCGTCGCCCGTCCAGCCTTCATACCCAAGCTTCATGGTGTGGTTGCCCTTGATGTGGGTGAGCACGTCGCGCCAGTGATAGTTGTGCTGGATGAAATCGCCCTGCGCGAAACCATCGCCGAATGCACCGTTGCCACCGGTGCCGCTCAATGAGCTGACGTTAATCGAGGGAACCTTGAACTCGCCGCCCGACTCCTGAATTCCCTCTACGCGCATGCCGGCAACGCTTGCTTCGTTGATGGTATTGGCGGAGAAAGTGTGGGTTTCATTGCCCTGCCAAGCCAAGGTCCAGGTATTCGCGACCCAGCTAAACGCCGGCCGAGCTTCAGGAGTGCCGCTGGTGAGATTCCCTTTGTAGATGTCGCCATAGAGACGGTCATTGGCGAAGTTCTTGTCGATGCGCACGTTCCACTGCGTGCCGTTGCGAGGGCTGGAGCTAGCCCAAGTTCCGGTATCGATGGCAGTCGCGTTGCAGGCCAACTGTCCCGCCCCGCCGCAATACGCACCCATTCCCGCCTGGGTCATGGTCAGCGAAGGCGAAGAACTGGTGACTTTAACCGGATAGGTTGTGAGAATCTGCGTTCCAACCGTGTTCGGATATGCGGACTTGGCCCAGGCAACAACCGCTGGATCCTCAAAGAGGAAGTTGCTGCCAGACGAAGCCGCGACAGATCGTAGAGGCTCGATGGAAGCGAAGAAGAAGGTCTGCTTCAGCGGCCAAACAGGTCCGCCAACGGTTCCCGACATGTTGTTGCCGTGATACTTGGCAAAATCCGATTGCTTGGCAAAGTCGCTGCTCGTCCACAAAGACTGATTGTTGAAGTAGTCGCTTGCGCTGCCGTGAAATTTATCGCCGCCGCCCTTGGTGGTGATCACCATCTGCATGGAGCTGGCGCGTCCGTAATCGACAGTGTAGGTGTTGACCTGAATGCTGACTTCCTGGACGGAATCCGGATTCGGCTGCAAGTTGAGCACGCCGGGGCGGATGGCGCTGGTAATGTCCAGGCCATCCACAATGAACATATTGCCCATTGCACCTTGGCCATTAGCGCTGGAGTCTGTCTGTTGCTCGGTGGAAAAGTTATCGTTGGAAGATCCGGGAGTGCCGCCGGTCACGAGGCCGAGGCCAGTTACGCCCGGCGCCATGGTAATAAGGGTGGTTAAGTCGCGGGCCGCAAGAGGCATGCCGTCAACCGTATGCTGTTCGAGCGTCATCTGGTTGCGGGTTTCGGCGGTATCCAGAACGGGCGGTTCGCCGGTGACTGCAACGGTGATATTCGCCGAGGCAACGGACAAATTGACCGGAACATCCAGCGTCTGATCGGTTTCTAGCGTCAGAGTCACGGTGGCCTTGGCAAAGCCGGACGCTTGCGTTTCCAGCTTGTATTGCCCAGGGGCCAGGCTCAGGAACCGGTAGCCGCCGGTGGCATTCGAGACGGCGCTGGCCTCCACGCCAGTGTTTGCATTGGTGAGGCGCAGGTGCGCACCGCTTAAAGCCGCGCCGTTCTGGTCCAGGACAGTTCCCTGGATGTTGGCGCTGTATTGGGCAAAGGACGGGAGGGCCGTGAAGATCAATGCGGCAAAAAGCAATCCGCAATAAATCGACCGTACTCCTCTCGTACCCTTCTCGCTTGGCATCCGGCGAAGCGCCGGAATGTTGAAACCGAACAGTTTGTTCACTGTCTCCTCCTAGTGTGGATGGACTGGAGGCGCAAGCGCACAAAAAGTTGACCTATGCTCAACGCGCCCCTTGGATGATCGGCGGCTTCAGCAAACGTTTACGTGGCTGGCCGCTGCCTTGTCCTCGAAACCGATCCTCTGTCATTCGCCGCTATGGTCTTCGGCAAATTCATGCGATTTGCGGAACCCTTTTCAAGGGCGGACTCATACTAAAGGTGGAGAAGATTCGCTGAACATGGTACAGGTGTACTATGGAGTACAACTTGGTTTCGAGACTCCTGGCCGGACCATGGCTGGCGCCTGGGGAGCTTCGGTAGATCTATGAAGAAAATGATATTTAACCGCATCGACCGCGCGCCGGGCCGTCACACTCGGATACTACTCCTGCTTGCTCTCTCGGTGACCGCAGTGGCCTTGTCCGGCTGTCGGCGGGGGGTGCCGACGATCGCAGTGATTCCGCGAACCTGCGGAACATGGCTGTGGGAGGCCGAACACACGGGAGTCGAGCGGCAGGCTGCCGCCTATCGTTTTAACGTTTACTGGAACGCGCCCATGCGAGAAGACGATGTGCAAGGGCAGATATCGATTCTTTCCCATTCTCTGAAGAGTGGCGTGCAGGGAGTCATAGTTGCTCCTGTAGAGGCTTTGCCTTTGCGCACCTCGGTGTACAGGGCAGTGCAGGATGGTACTCCGGTAATTGTGGTGGGGACCGACCTCGGGCTGGCTCCGGGGAAAAAACTCGCCTATGTGCTGAACGATGAACGTACCGGTGGGCAGATGGCTGCGCGCCGGATTGGCGCCGTCCTGAATGGCCATGGCTCTGTGGCCATTCTCGGCATCAGCAACCAACTGACAAGTTCCGCTCAGCGGGCGCGTAGCCTGGAAGCGACCTTGGCTGCGGAGTTTCCCAATATCCACGTCATCTTCCGCAGCCTCGCGCTGCCCACTGTGTCGCAGGAACAGCAGGTTACGGAAAAGCTGCTGGCGGAAGGCACGCATGTGGACGCCATCGTTGCCCTGACGGAAGCCTCCACCCGCGGCGCGTTTTATGCCTTGATTGAATTCGACAGAACCCGGAGCACGCCTCTAATTGGCTTTGATCAGAATATTCTGGCGCCGGTCCGCACCGGTGAGATTGATTCAGTCGTCATCCTCAACACCTATCAGATGGGCCGCTCGGCGATGAGGTTGATGGCGGACGAGATCAGCGGAAACCTGCGCGAACAGTATGTGATCGTGCAGCCGCAACTGGTTACTCGCGAGACGATTGACTCCAGCGCGGTAAGGGAAACTCTTGACTTGAATTGGTTCATGTGATGAGGAAAATGCTTTGATGCGCAAGTGGGCCAGAAAGCAGATCTTATGGCCGGTGGTTGCCGCAATGCTTCTGCTGGCAACTGCCATCGCAGCCCAGTTCGCCTATCTCGAATGGAAGCATCGAGAGCCATATTTTCAAGACGATTTCGATCGCGCCGCAGACAGTCAGACTCGTCAGGGAGGCTGGCAAGCTTTTGGCGGAACCTGGCAGGTTGTTCACGGAGTCATGCAGAATATCGCCGATGACCGTGGCGCCAAGCTGATGAACGGAGATACTCACTGGCATAACTATGTGGTGGAAGCGGATGTGCAACTGCTCGGCGAGACCGGCGATGCTGGCTTCGTGATTCGATCCACGGATGAAGAAGTGGGCGTGGATTCCTATCATGGGTACTTTGCTGGTTTACGCGACTTGGACGACACCTTGATTCTCGGCCGCGCCGACTATGGGTGGCATGAATTCCAGGCCATCCCGGTCCATCCCGGCGTATACAAGAGAACCTGGTACCACCTCAAGGTCATCGCCTACGAATGCACGATTGCGGCCAGCGCCACCACGGAGAAGGGGGAAACAACTATCGCCGCGGTTCACGATCCGCAGTGCATCCGCGCGGGCAGATTCGGCCTGCAGTCCTATTCGACGGGAGCCGTATGGCGCAGAGTGAACTTGCGCGCGGCAACGCGAGATGATTTGAGAACCATGATCGGCAACAACACGCCGCCTGAGCCAATCTTGCCGCCGACGATTCCGCCGATAACGGACTTATCGGCTTTTCAGCGGAACATTGAGCCAATCCGGCGCGAGTTGCGCGATCATCAGGCGGATCTTCATGCTCTGCCGATTGCCAACCTGAGGCTTCTGCCGTCCAATCTGCCTTCCCGCGTGACCGTTCATGGCGTGGTTACGCTGGTCTCGCCCGTTCTCTTCGTGCAGGATTCCACTGGCGGAGTAGCCATTCCCCAGGCAGACGCAGGAAAATCCGTTCAGATCGGTGACGCGGTGGAAGTTCGTGGCGACGCCGAACTGCATGATTTCAGCTCCGTGCTGCGCAATGCGGATGTGCGGCTGCTATGGTCGCATACTCCTGTTCCTCCTGTCTCGGTTACTGCCGCTCAGGCTGCCACTGGGGCTTTCGATGCGCAGTTCATTGAGACAGAAGGAAGGCTTGTATCGGAACAGCGGATCGGCGGCAATTCCGAGGTGTTGAAACTCGATGAGGGAAACCAATCCTTTGTGGCGATTGCGGAATTTCCCAGCATGGCTGAAACATTCAACGAGCTCAAAGTAGGAAGCCGCCTGCGCCTGCGCGGCATCTGCGTTACCGATCGATCTTATGCACAGAATGAGATGCCCTTTGCGCTGCTCATGCGTTCCGTCGAAGATGCGCAGATGATAGAACCTCCGCCTTGGTGGAATGCGGCGCATGTGGTTGGGCTGATTCTCGGCTTGCTGACGTTTTCTCTCGGAATTCAGTTGACCTACACTTCGGTAAAACGGTCGCGGTTGCGCGCAGTAATGGAAGAGCGGGAACGGCTGGCAATGGAGATGCACGACACCCTGGCGCAGAGTTTTGCCGGATTGGGATTCCAGTTGGAAGCGCTCTCCGGCCAGGTCGAGCCGGACAGCCCGATGCACAAGCAACTGGAATCGACAGTAGACATGGTGCGATCAGGACACGCCGAGGCGCGGCGCAACATCGCCGCAATGCGGCCCGGAAACCTGGAGCAAATGGGATTGGCAACAGCTTTGGAACTGGCCGCCAAGACGATTGTGCAGGATGGGCCGATTTCGATTCAAGTATCGGTGCGCGGCGAAGAGAAGCAGATTCCTCTGCGCATTGGCGACACGCTGTTTCGCATCGGGCAGGAGGCGATTGCCAATGCTGTGAGACATGCGCATCCGCGGACAATTCAGTTGCGCCTGGTTTATGGAAGGCCTTCGATCAAGCTGACGATTCGGGACGATGGAGATGGGTTCTTTCCGCAGGGTGAGACCGCGGGATTCGGTATTCGCGGCATGAAGCGCAGGGCTGACGCCATTGCCGCAACTCTGCGCATTCGTAGTTCGCCGGGGCATGGCACCTCCGTGGCGGTGCGTGCCGTACTTCCGCAGCCTCTGCTTTCTTCGTGGTGGTGGCGCACTGCGCGACTGGGAAAATGGAGGAGGAGGCGCTATGGAAAAGCTTAGTGAGCAGAATGCAATTCGAATTCTAATCGTGGACGATCATCCGATCGTGCGCACCGGGCTTGCAACTCTGCTGAAAGCAGAGAGCGGATTCCGGCTGGTGGGTGGCGTAGATGGTGGAGAAGAGGCGCTGGCATTTCTCGGCCTGCACCCGGTCGATGTCGTACTCCTGGATTTACGCATGCCGAAGATGTCCGGGCTAGACGTGTTGCCTGCCATTCAGAAACTCGACCAAGCTCCGTATGTGCTCATCCTTTCCAGCTTCGACTATGAGGAAGACATTTACCGGGCCGCCAAGGCCGGAGCCAGCGGATATTTGATGAAGGACGCCAATAGGCTCCAGATTGTCGAGGCGATTCGCACTGTGGCCTGCGGAAAGCTGCATTTCCCCAAGGGGATTGCCGCGCGCATCCAGGAGCGCGCAGGACGTATCGGGCTTAGCCCACGCGAGAAAGATGTGTTACAGATGATCGCAAAAGGACTGACCAACAAAGAGATTGCCCGAGTGCTGTCGATCAGCCAATTTACCGTGCGCAACCATATAAATCATCTTCTCGAAAAACTGGAAGCCACTGACCGCACCGAAGCGGTTTCAGTTGCCATGCAGCAAGGAGTGATTGAGGTAAATCCCTGACCGCTTCGGCGGGGACCTATCTCGCGGCGCGAAGGCTTTAACCTCGATCAGGCGAAAGAGCGCGGGACTGGGCGGATTGGTGAATTCGATGCGCAGTTCCCGCATCGATAGAGCGGGAAACTCGATGCGGTTCACTCCATTGGCCAACGGCTGCTCAGGGGTTCGCTGCTGGTTCGAAATGTTCTGCCAGCCCTTCTCCGTCCGGTACTGCAAGTCGAAAGCGGCGGGCGCGTGATAGTCTTTGCCATCGGAGAATAAATACAACTCAACAGAGCCGATGACGCGGTTCTGCCCAAAATCGATGGAATACCAACTGCTCGGAGTCTTGGCGACGGGATCGGGCGACCATCCGTTGGGATTTTCCGGGAAAAACCACATCCGGCCGTCAATGGCTTGCGAGAGCGCCGCGGGCGAAATCGTGGAGGATGCCTTCGCCTTCGGACCATAAGGCAATCCTGGATTGGCAGCAAAATCCTCCGGCATCGTTGTCGCCGCGGCGCTATGAGTCTTCGCTGCGAGAGCAATCTCGGCGCGCGCCAGCGGTCCGGGACCGAGGACTCGCTTGCCATCCACGAAAACCGAGAGGCCGCTGCCGATTCCGTATCGGCTGCCATCGGCATCGTAGATTACGCTCACATCATGGCCGTGATACAAAACTCCCTGCACGGCAAAATAATGAATGGGCTGTGCGCCTGCCGGCGTGTCGGCAGTAAGCAGCGGATTCACTTCCAGCACATCGTCGGCGTGCGGCCGGATGCCGATCAAGCCGCTGAGAATCAAATCGACATAGGTCGAGTGGCTGTAGTGGTGCGAGCGCGCGAGGCCGACAATCGGCTTGCCGGTGTCCGGGTTGTAGTCCTCTTGTATGTCCGGGTGTCCCGGCGAGAGAAAGTGTTCCGCGGTGTACTGGCGCAGCAATCTGAGATAGTCGGCGCGCGTGATATATGGCTGATGATAGTCATTCAGCAGATTGGCCAGGGCGGTCAGCGCCTGCGAGGTCTGGAAGGGCCAGGATGGTCCGTTCCACTGGCACTCCGGTTTCCCTGATGCGCGATCATATCGGTATTGCGCCAGATAGCGCGGATACGATGGTTCGACAGTGCGCAGCCCATACGGCCCAGCCAATTCCGCCGGGGAGAGAACGTGCTTCCAGGCGGCGGCATAGTCCACGCTTCCCGCTTGCCCAGCTGCTTTCTTGGGCGGAAGTTCATAGAACCAGGGCAGATAACCGGCCATTTCGCGGCCGCGAATGAAATTTCCCTCGGTCACATAGGGAGTGGATCGCTGGTAATGATCGGTAAAGTGCTGGAAATCCGGATTCCAAAGCTGGCCGAGAACCGCGGAGCGGATATTCTCCGCGCGGAGCGAATAATCCGCGGACAGATCGGGTTTCCCCGCAAGGCGGGCAAAGCGCGCAATGGCCAGCGCGTTGCCGTACTGGTAAGCATTGATGGTCGGCCGGAAGGCAAAACCTTCCCGGAAACCATTGTGGTTATCTTCTTTGCTGGGCTGGCTGACAAACCCCGCTCCGGATGCGTCGATGGAAGAAATCGTATACTCTGTGGCATCGAGAATCGGTTCGATCCAGTAGAGATTCCGCTGTATATCGAAATGATCGTTCCATGTATTGAAGATGGACTGCATGACATCGAGATTGCGCAGGCCGGGTTCCGGGTCGCCGGTTACCCGCGTACTGGCCTCGGTGGCGGCAGCGATGGATTCAGAGAAGTGCCGGTCGTTTCCGCCGCCTACATATAGGTGATCGATCAGGCTGTCAATGATGGCCGGATTCCGCAGCCAGCGTCCCTCTAGGATGTGAAAGGACGAGGAGTCGTTCAGGTCGGTATACGGCTCCATCGCCCAGGGCACATCGTCAAGGAATTCGAGAACCGTCGTTCCTTGCGCGCCAATCTCGCGAATATGAGAGCGATAAAGCTTCCAGCGGTAGTAGTAAATCTGCTGGATCGGGGCATCGTCGATCTCCATAAAGGGTATGTTTTGCAGAAACCAGGGGGCATCGGCGCCAAAGTTTTCCGCCGCCAATTTTTCTCGCGGAAGCACCGGTTCCCGAGCCTCTGCGACCTGCGCCGTTACGATACCTGTAGAAAGAAAAATTCCGAATGAAAGGATTGCCATCGTTCGTCTGGCGTGCATGAAATACCTCGGCCTAAGCAGCAAACTCCTGCTTCGCGAATTGAAACCATCGTGGCTTGCGAAAGAGGAGTTTCCGGGAAGCAGTAGATCACGGAAGCCCGCGAAAACCACCGAAGATAACGTTTTCCAATCTAGCCATGCCTCTCCCCTCGAGGATATAGTACATATGACTCATACTTGGATTCCGAACTAAACCGCTACAATTCACTTCTATCGTTGGAGGAGTATCTTTGCTGCCGGTCCGCGGATGGCCTTTTGGCGCCCTGTTGTTTGCACTTTTAACGACCAGCGCCGCGTGGACGCAGGCGGCGCCCATGCAACCGCAGTCGCCAGCACCACCCAAGACGCCGCAAGGGATGGGCGGCATTGCCGGGGGCATTGGAGCCGCGCCGGTCTATGACGAGCAGAAGCGCCCCATCACCGCCGGAGGCTTTGTGGACAAAGGCTCAGTGGTCTTTCAAGACATCACCAAGGCGGCGGGACTCTCCGGCTGGACGCACAAGATGGGCGTGCCGCAGAAAGATTTTATCGTCGAGACCAACGGCTCGGGCGTATGCCTGATCGACTACGACAACAGCGGCTGGCCGTCGATCTACCTGGTGAACGGCTCGACCTTCCAAGCGCTGGACGGCAAAGAAGAGCCGCCTCATGCCGCATTGTTTCACAACAATCACGATGGGACTTTCACCGACGTTAGCGCCAAGGCCGGGGTGCAGAACGACCGCTGGGGTTATGGCTGCTCGGTTGCCGACTACGACAACGACGGCTGGCCAGATATTTATGTGAATAACTACGGAAAGAACCGGCTTTATCACAACAACCACGACGGGACATTTACCGACGTGGCAGAGAAGGCCGGCGTTACGCTGGGCAATTGGTCACCCGGCTCGGCTTGGGGTGACTACGACGGTGACGGCCTGCTGGACCTCTACGTGACCGGCTATGTTCACTTCGACCGCGAGAATCTTCCCGTTGGCGGCAGCAAGGCGGTAGGGTATTCCTTTTGCCAGTATCGAGGCGAGGCGGTGAACTGCGGTCCGCGCGGCCTGCAAGGCGAGCCCGACCACCTCTTCCACAACAACGGCGACGGCACCTTTACCGATGTGACAGTGAAAGCTGGAGTCGAGGACAAGGACCGCTATTACGGATTTACCGCAATCTTTGTAAGTCTAAAAGGGGACGGTAAGCCGGACCTGGTGGTGGGCAATGACTCGGAGCCCAACTTCTTGTATCTCAATAAGGGGAACGGAACCTTCGAGGATGATAGCTATATCTCCGGCTTCGCGCTGAACAAGGATGGCCGTGAGATTGCATCGATGGGCATTGCTGCGGGCGACTACGATAACTCCGGACAGGTGAGCTTTTTCGTAACTGACTTCGGCGATGACTACAAGGTGCTCTATCACAATGACGGAGATGCCAACTTCACCGACGTGAGCTATAAGACCGGTATCGCGCAGACTACGATTCCCTTTGTCGGTTGGGGAGACGGCTTCCTGGATTACGACAACGACGGCTGGCTGGATCTGTTCATGGTCAGCGGGCACACCTATCCCCAGGTGGACCAGCACGACTGGGGCACGACCTTTGCCGAGCGGCCACTGCTCTTCCACAATGTCCATGAAGGCAAGGATCGGCGCTTCGAATATCTGCCGCCAGTGAAGGGTTCCGGGCTAGCCATGGTCATTCCGGCGCGCGGGGCAGCCTTCGGCGACCTGTTCAACGATGGCAAGATTGACGTGATTATCAATCCCGTCGACGGCCCGCCGGTGCTGCTCCGGAACGTGAACCCAGACCACCATCACTGGGTGGAGATGAAGTTGGTGGGCGGACCCAAAAGTCCGCGCGATGCCACCTGCGCCACGGTGTATTTGAAGGCCAACGGCATGCGCATGCGCCAGGATGTGCTGGCCAGCGGCAGCTACATTTCAGCCAACGACCGGCGCCCGCATTTTGGCCTGGGCGACGCGACCGACGCGGGAACCGCGGAGATCCACTGGCCTTCCGGGGCAAAGGAGATGGTAAAACTGCCTGCGGTTGACCGTATCTTCACCATTACCGAGGGCCAGGGAATCACCGGCGAGCTCTGCGGCGGTACGCCCTGCGCAGTCAAGGATGCAGCGGGCAAACCGGCGCCTCCAGACTCGCCGCGATGAATATAAGCGAGCCGAGCGAAGAATGTGGAAACTCGCCACTCCTTTTTGCTTCCCTCAATTCCCCGGCGCCCATCCCCCTGGTTAATGGTTGCGTACATTTCCTGCATGGCCGCTGACCGGGCAAGTCCTCCTCCACAGGAACGGATCAAACCAATCATCCATCTGTTTCCGTGAACTATAAGAATCTATCCAGAAACTAGCGAAAGGAATCAAGAAAGGAATATGCGGAGAGAGTTGTGGCCGATAGCGTAGGGTCATGTACCCGAGTGATTTAACGGACAAACAGTGGTCTAGGCTAGCGCCGCTGCTGAACGAATCACTAGGTGAGCGTCACGCTGGAGGCCGACCGCGGAAGCATGAGCAGCGCCGGGTGGTGGATGGCCTGCTGTATGTAGTGAGGACCGGCTGTCAGTGGCGTCAGTTACAGAGCGATTTTCCTCCATGGAAGACGGTTCATGAGCATTTTCGCGCCTGGCGCGGCGGCGGCGTTTGGGAGCGCATAGGACAGGCGCTTCGCGAACAGGGCCGCAAGGCAGGCGGGCGAAACGCCACGCCCACAGTGGCGATTATCGATTCGCAGTCGGCCACGACGGTGCTAAAAGGGAGCGGCGCGGTTACGACGTGGGCAAAAAGATCAAGGGATGCAAGCGGCAAATGGCGGTAGATATGCAAGGCAACCTGCTGGCGGTGATTGTGCATTCAGCGGGCATTCAGGACCGTGTGGCGGCCCGCGCCGTGCTGATGCGCTTGTTCTGCCGCTTCGACTCGATCAGCACAGTCTTCGCCGGCGGCGGCTACACAGGCAAGCTGATCGACTGGGCCAAAGATATGTTTGACTACTCCGTCCAGATCGTAAAACGCAACCAGCAACACTTGTTTCGCGTACTTCCCAAGCGCTGGATCGTCGAACGCACATTCGCCTGGCTCAACTGGTCACGCCGCCTCAGCAAAGACTACGAAATCCGCCACACGTCGGCGGAAACCATGATATACATCGCCTTCGCGCACCTGCTCCTGCGCCGATCACCTTAGTTTCCGGACAGGTTCTAAAAAGCCAATCTCCAAAAAAGCGGAGAAACTGATTCTTTTCCTATTCTCCATGCCGGCCAATTCGAGGTCAGGCTACGAGCTGAATTGGGCCTTCGGAACTGATCGGTTCCCGCATTTTGATCAATTTTGAATGTTAGTCTTCGGCAATGTATGCCGGAGCTGGCCAAGCTGTTGCGTAGGCACGTTCTGAGGAGCGCGCAACGGCCCACGGCAAGCAGAGGGGGTGTTGCGCAGTTAATTCATCCGGAGTGGGCAACGGCAACGGGAGTCTTGCGGTATTACTCCAGCTGTTAGCGGGCAAAAAAGATGGCCTGGGAGATCTGTGAAGCTAATTGGTGCCGATTTACGTGATTTTGCTTCTCTTCAAAAAGTACAATTATCTACTTTGGTCATGTTTACCTATACCCGGAGGCGTGTCCCCGTAATCCCCCCGAAGTGTGTCAAAAGTCACAAGAATCAAAAGGTACTGTATACAGTACCCGAGGTCTCACATACAAATCGTTACACTCGACGTGAAACCGGAATTGAGGCATTTTACGGCAGGCACCAAGACGGTAAATATGGCCATAACCGGCTCCGGGGCCGGGGGGTAATACAGGCGTCGGACAGACGGGCTTACCGACAGGCGGCCAAACAGATAAGTGGCGGCGGACCAGTGCCGGTTTCCGGCGCGGGCGCGCGAGGGGTTTTGGGGCAGGCAGGACGGAAACACCTGGTCATTCCTGCACGGCGCCACGGCGGCGGTCCACTTGGAGGGCCACCTCACTGCGAGTCATGTCATTATGCTCGCCCAGTATGCGTGCCGACAGGTCTGCCGCACTCATGCCCACGGAAGAGAACTGGAAGCGCCGGCCGGGATATTCATTCAGGGTGATGCCGCCTGAAGAAACCTCGTCCACGGTGCCAGCGATCTCATCAACCGGGGCAGTGAAGTGGCGGTCGTTCATGCGGATGATCGATTCCCGTGTCTGCTTGACCCGGTTCATGACCTTCTCGTATTCGATCTCCAGTTCGGTATCGCCCTTGGCTTGCTGAGCTACGCGCTGCCTGATGTTGTGGTACTCGCGTGAGTAGGGAGCTACATCGGCCAGGATAGCCATCTTGTGGATGTCGGGATAGTCTTCCGGGTTTACGTCCTTGAGTTCTGGATGGAGTGCTTCGTAGCCGGCGCCGGGCAGGCGGGCGAATCCCTGGTCGACCTTTATATATGGATCACCGACATGGAAGTTGGTGTAGCAGTCATCTCCTGGGAGCCAGCTGGGGGCTGTGTTGGGTATCTCGTTGGCCTGTGGAGAGAAGCTCTCACGCTGTACAAACCGTCTGAATGGCTCTGTATAGCCGAAGGGTTCTGTTCCTGAGACAGAAGGTCCTACAGCGGAGCATTGGTGCCAGACC
>Ga0302277_1001676_pt1 | contig 16186 bp, 8 predicted proteins | sample III_Bog_N3_1_FD_198759 | JGI IMG/M metagenome (GOLD analysis project Ga0302277, IMG submission 198759) | Peat permafrost microbial communities from Stordalen Mire near Abisko, Sweden - III_Bog_N3_1 | ecosystem: Environmental > Terrestrial > Soil > Wetlands > Peat | place: Sweden: Abisko... | reverse complement strand
GACGATCCGATTTTTCTCAGAATGACGCCCGGTTGCGATGAATTGACACGCGCCGATCTGGCGAAACGCATTGCGTTCTACTCGTTCATTCTATTACTGGGGGCGATGTTGCTTGGCTCGTTCGTCCTGCGTTTGTTCGGCCTTTCGATAAGGGACTGTTACCCAAACGAAGCGAGTGCGTTGAGCCATTAAAAATGTCCCCCAAATTGCTTGGTCTGTTTTCCACCTGTGCTGAAAAAGGCCGCATTTTGGAAAACTCCACTTTGCTCGCTGCGGTCAAACGCAGTTGAAGTCGCGACAACTTCCTCTTAATACCACCGTGCTCGTGCGCGCACCGAAAGCGGTCGGGAATAAGCGCATTGAGGACATTGTTGAAAGGAAGCGCGTCTGGATTTACAAAAATCTGGCCGAATGGCGTGACCTCAACGCCACGCGTGTTTTGCGCGAATATCGTAACGGCGAAGGATTTCTTTACCTTGGTCGCAGTTATCGCCTGTTGCTCGTTGCCAATCAGGAAGAGTCGTTACGGTTGAAGAACGGGCGATTCTGCCTACGACGTGATTTGGTTGACCGGGGCGGAATCTCGGCAGCGCAGGCGGCTTTCCGTGACTACTACATTTTACAAGGCAAGCAGCGCATCGCCAAGCGGGTAAATTATTTCGCGCCTAAAGTTGGTGTTGTCGCCGGTAAAATTAATGTTCGTGAGTTGGGACATCGCTGGGCGTCGTGTTCACCAAAAGGTAGCTTGGCATTCCATTGGAAGTGCCTGATGGCCCCACCAACCATCATCGATTACATCGTTGTCCACGAGTTGTGCCATTTTCATCACCTTGACCACACGGAAGCATTCTGGAATGAAGTGGACAAGGTCATGTCCACATACAGCGAACGTAAAGAATGGCTAAAGATAAACGGTGCGGCGCTGGATGTGTGAAGATGCCTTACTGGTTTTTTTTCGTGGTTTTCGTTCCGTGACGCTTTCGACGGACACTTCCCCGTCAACGGGGTTCCAGTCGGTCACTTCATCCGCGCCGATTTCGTCGGCTTTGCGCCGCGCCTCTTTAAGTGAGCGCGCCTTGATCAATACTTCACCACGGCTGTATTGCACAAACGTCAATGTTGCGGTGTATTTTTTCATGTTTGGTTTGGCCGTTTCCAATATCAGTCCTCGTATTCTGCGATTGCGGCCATCAGCGTTTCGATCTTTTCAACAATGTTCAACTGCTCGTAGCCGGGATACTCGTCACGCCAGTTGCGACCGCCAAACCCCTCCATTCGGGTCTCAAGGTCGTTCAATGCCTCTCTTGTCTGGCTCATAGTTTTTCATCGCCGAAACCGCCTGCCCGTTTCTGTCACGCCCTTGGGCTGCTTGACGCCCTTCACCTTCAACATCGCCATTGCGAGTGTCCGTATATTTTCATCCGGCACCTTGGTAGGTAGTAGTTGCGAAAACCGGCCTTCCATTTGTGTAAGCTTTGAACAGATTGAATCCCCGAACCCGAAGAATTTGTGGTTGCCGCTTCGGATGATTGGCAACATTTGTTGTTTTTGGCCTTCCGTCATTGATTCGCCCATCAGCACCACACACTCCTGACGGTCAAACGCCTCGGACGGCGGTTCGGTCATGTCCATTTTCTCGCCGACCTTGCCAGTCTTGACCCACCCCTCAAGTGCCATCACGGCAATCGTGGCTCCGGTGGCGACGGCCATCAGCTTCGACATTTGGGCGAAACTATCTTTCGCATCAACATCGGCCAAGTTTTCGGGCATGAACATCACCTGCTTGCCGTCGCGGCCAACCAGAAACAACGTGGGGGGAAGATTCCCAGTGCCCCTCATGCAATACTCTGCGTAGTGCAGGGCATTGGCCATCAGGTCAGCCAGCGTCTTGGGATTTGGGTTGTGCGACATTCTGGGCTGACATTAACTAAACCGCCGGAACGTCCAAGCGAAATAAACGGTGGTTCCAACGTGATACCGCCGTTTTGGCCGCAGACCGGCTAATTTATCCGAAAATCGGCAAATCCCCTGTGTTCATGAGGCAAACGACGATGCCACAGAAACGCGCGACGAGGCTGACCGGGGCGTCTTGAGTCATTTCTGGCCTGATGGTGCGGTCTGGCCCTTGAGCCACGAAAATCGCCAACGTCGCACGAAAAATTGAATGTGGATGCTGGTCCTTTGACAACTCGATTCTTTGTATGTGTCAGACGAACCACGTTTTACGATTCGGTTCGACTCACTGCACCTGGATGATGTAGAAACCCTGTGGCAGGTTGGTGTTCATGCCGTTGGTGAAGTTGAAATCGCCGTTGTTGTCGAACTGGTTGGTCAGCACCGGTGTCCAGTCGGCTAGCGGTGCGGTCATGTTCGTTGACACCAGCACATAATAAATTCCTCCTGGCAGTCCGCCCGATCCGCCCAACACCAAGCCACTCCCTCCCAAGTTCAGTGCCTTGAACTGCGCCACCGTCTCCACCTGGTTCAAGCTGTTCGTGCTCGGCAGATAGTTGACATCCCCCGAATACGCCGCTGTGACCATGTTCGTTCCCGGCGGCAAATTTGTCGTGTCCACGCTCGTTGCCACACCTCCGGTCAACACCTCTGTGTCAAACAACACACCGTTGGTCTGGAACTGCATATTCCCCGTGGGCGTGTCCACGCCGGTGACTGTCGCACTGAACGTCACATCGCCTTGGTAGGCTGCCGGATTGTTCGAAGAACTAATGGTTGTGGTTGAATTGGCCGGGGTGATAATGCCCGTGACCGTGGTTGTGGTTGAGGTAAGCGCGTAATTCCCGGCCGTTGTCCCGGACAGGCTCAAGCCCGTTATGGTGATCAAATAGCTGCCGGAGTTCTTGTTCGTGAACGCACCCACAACACCGCTGTTACCGAGGTTGACATCGTCACTGCCGATCACTCCGGTCAATGTCCGGGTGGCAATTGCCGTGGCGGCAGTTGTGCCGTCGTAAGTCTTGCTGTTGAGAGTGATGAGGGGTATCAACGGCTCCGTGTTGACCATCACGATTACATTCATGGTGAGCGGGTTATAGTCGGTCGTGTCAGTCGGGATGAAAGTCACCGACTGGCTTGCAGTGCCTGCGCTTGGTGTAGTGGATGGGATGGTGAAGGAGAAGCTACCCGGCACAACTGTGCCTGCCGTGTTGGTAACTACGCCACCACTCAAGATGAGAGCGCTCAATGCCTGGCCGTAGGTGATCGGAGAAGCTGTCGGTGCGGCTTGCAATGCAGGTGTCTGCGGATTGATTGTCACGCTCGCATTGAAACTGATGGTGTTGTAGTTGGTCGTGTCGGTCGGGGTGAATGTCACCGTCTGGCTGGCTGTGCCTGCGCTTGGTGTCGTGGACGGTATGGTGAAAGCGAAGCTGCCCGGCACAACAGTGCCCGCCGCATTGGTGACGACGCCACCGCTCAAGATCGAGGCGCCCAACATCTGGCCGTAAATGATTGCCGAGGCCGTAGGCAGTGTCTTCAATACAGGCGTTGATTTGATGAAACTAGCTGAGAAGTTCAAATTATCAATTCCCAAACCTTGAGCTTTTCCCGTTGAATCCGTCATTTGCCACACTAGCCACAAGGCAGCACCCGATGGCCAGTTGGTGATGGTCTGGTTAAGGACGCCCAAATTGGTCTGGTTGAGCGTCGAAGTGCCGTCAACCGCGACTCCACCCGAATCCGCTGACATGGTGGGTATATTGACATTCAACGCGGGAATAAAGGCTGTTATGTTGGTGGCAAAGTTATTGGTGCCGGTCAAATCTACAAAATAATAGAACTGTAGTGTCTTGGGCAGATTTGATTGACGCCACACTTCGCCAATGTATTGCAGATTCATATGGTTCAATGTAATGGTTGTTCCATTGATGAACCGGACGCCGAACGCTGTTCCCTTCGTTGAGCTCGTGGCCAGCAGGCCAAGTGCCCGATTGGGACTATTGGTTAGGCCGAAACTGATCTGGCCACCTGTGGTCTGGTCGCCGTAAGTCGCACCGAATTGGGCAGTGGCCACGCTAGAGCCATACCAGCCGGCCAGGGCTGATATGCCTAATCCACCACTACTGCCAGTGGCAATGGCCGGATAGGCGAAGTCATATGGATTGGCCAGGGAATAAGTAACACCATTGATGGTTACTGGACTGTTGGCGTTCACCGAAGTTGCTCCAGGATCAGCCAAAGTGTCAAAGTTCTGGGTATAGACTGAACCTGCCTGACTGTAATCAACGAAAGAATGTGCCGGGGTGGCGGTGGCGTTGTTGGATGCACCGGGTGTCGCCTGGAAAAGTTCCTGACGATTGAAACTTTGGCCGTCTGGAACAGAACCGTAAGAATCGTTCGGGCTTATGTTTTGATAGTCAACATAGTCTAGCACCTGTTGCTGGCCGTTGGTGGCGAGCCGGGTCAAAGCCAGCGAGCCGGTTCCACTGGCAAGAGTGAAACTGGTATGCAGTTGATTGGTGGTTGAAAGATTGGTCAGGCTGTCAGCAAAAATCACCTTGAACTGACCAGCATTGATGCTGACGTTTGTCGGGAACGCCCACTGCAAAAGATTTGTATAATTGTTCGCCAGATAAAGTCCGTTCAACGAAATGACATTGGTGCTGGGATTGTAAAGTTCCAGCCAGCCGGTGTGTTGACCTGCGCTGTTGGTGATTCCGTTCAGGTTATCGGCCTGCAATTCGTTGATCCACAAGGACGGGAATGGTGTCAGGGAAGTTGCCACGCTGTTTCGCGAGCTTGGCGTTGCGGAAAACGGCGTGAACGACCAGTTGCCAACACGCCAGTTGTCTTGATGCGAGTCAATCAGTTGTAAGGATGCTCCGGTGCCGTTAGCGTTTGTCAGCCAGGGTAACTGGTTCTCATATTTCACCTCCGCCACCGTAACATTGCTGGAAGTGGTCAAGGTGAGCGTTCCGTTTGACGGCAAATCGCCGCTGAACAGATCAAAAACCTGATTGGTAGCCCCATATTCCTCCGCAAACGCGGCATTGTTCTGCGCCAAAACAAGGTAATTGGTCGGGGACAGCAATGACCCGTTCGGGAAAGTGTAATTTAGCCCAATGATCTGCCAGCCAGACAAATCAAAGGTCATGTTTGTGGAGTTGTTATACAATTCCACAAACTGCGCGTTGTCCAATACTGGCGCATACATGATTTCATTGATGACCACCTGTCCGACGGGTGACGAATTGGTTCCGTTGTAAACGACACTGACGCTGTTGCTGTCACCCGTTATCGCCTGGCTGTTATTGTCAACTCCTGTCACGCTTAAGTTGTTCGTTCCGTTTACGAGCGGCAAGGTGACAATCCAGTTGGTCAGAGTTGTCCATGTTAGCGGATATGCCACGCCATTGATCCAGACGGTCTCCACGTTAATGGGAGCAGTGCCGGTCAAATAGGCCACATTGTTGGTGGTCTTTACGTTGTTGACAGTGAAGTTCGTGGCATTCACCGCCGCCAGTTGCGAGGCGATGCTGGTCTGCGCTTGGGAAAGCCACGGTTCAATGTTCGCGGTCGGATTTTCGACGCTCAGGCCGTTTTCTGTGAAAGCATTGTATTTGGCCATCAGTAACGGACCGCTGTTGGCGACGTTGAGCGGACCGTTGACCAGTTCTTGCAACGCGCGCCAATACATGCGCCGGAAGGTGGGGTTGTTGTAGATGGCCGTCATGTTTGAGTCCTGCGAATTCAGGGTGAACAAATTTTGCCCAGGACTCCATGAACCGCTGTTACCGATCACAATATTATAGTCCCACATCAGCAGCGAATACTTCGTGCCTTGCGTGCCAATATAGCCATAGAGATTTTGGGCGTTTTGCGCGCCAAAGGAATCCCAATTGCCAGCTGCATGATTGGCGGCGAATACACGCATCCAGTTATCCATATTGGCGATGTTTTCCATGTTAGCAACATAGTTTGGAGAAGCAGAGGAATTCGCCGCGTCTATAAGAGAGAACACATTTGTGTAGTCGCTGTAGGAATCGGGGGTGCGACGGATCTCAAAATTCCAGCGGTAACGTGCGGTCTTTTTGACACTACCAGTCGTAGTATAAGGTATTAAATTGCACCAAGCATTGTTTTTATAAGGTATGGAGTCGCCCGAAGGTATTGCACCCATCTCAAACCAAGGCTGCATTTTGTAAAGCAAACCACCGGAGTCATTGGGGAAATGTTCTTTCACAACATCGCCGTTGGGCAGTTGAGTGTCTTCCATCAAATTGCCGTTGCGCCGGTTGCCGTTCACATAAACCGCCACATAGCGCTTGTAGAGCCACGGCACCCCCAACGAACGCAGGAAAGTATTGGCTAACTGCTCTCGTTGGAGGCTGGCATCGTCACCCGGACTGTTGCCCGGCTGATGAATCTTGTCGAAATCGGTCGTGCCCAACAACATGTCGTCGTCATTAAATGTAAAATCATAATGACACAATTTACTACCGTTGGGAGTGTTGAAATCCTGAATGTAGGGACTGCCGGCCCATCGTCCCCCCATGTTGTAGATGACGCGGGTGTCGTTGACGAAGGTGCAATCAATCCTTTCGTTGCTCAAGGCGGCGAGATTGGCCCAGCGGTTGATGTTTGTCTGCGTCATCCATAAATGATACGCGCCGAAACTGCCACCCGGAATGCCGTCGCCGAACATGATCACACATTCACGCACTGGTTCATTGTCATTGGGGCGTATCGCCGGAAAGCGCGTCGCCGCTCCTAGGCTGTCCTTGGATGAAATGTAAAACGCGACGATCTGATTTGCCGCCTGTCCGGGAATGGTCGCGCTAAAAATGCCGTCACCCGGAACCGCATCACCTCCCGTGCCGCTGTCCAGCATCGGCACGGCTATGTAGTTCGTCGCCGGATCAATGCGATAATAAAGCGTGAGATTTGTCACGCCGTCCGGGTCGCTTACATTGACTGTGACAACCGCCGGCTGGTTCGCAGCCGGCAATGATGGTGTATGCGTCACGTTGTAAATTGCCGGCCCGGCGTTGGTGATATAGGTGCTGTTGGGCATTCCAGGACTGCCAAGATTATTTGGCAATGGCATTGGACCGGTCGCTTCCAGCCAGTTGCCGTTCAAACGCAACAGAGCTTCCGGCCAGCCATGCAGCCAGCGTGCTTCAAAGCTCAGAGTCGCTGTTTGTCCCAATCCCATCGTGTTGGTGTTCAATGCGACTTCGCAAGAGTTATCGCCGGTCCATATTTTGTCACTGGACCGGATGTGAAGGGAATTGCCGCTTTGATAACCACTGTTTTCAAGGCTGGAGCGAACCATGCATCCCTGTAAAGACCAGTTGGTCAAACCCAGGCCGTTATCAAACGTTCCATTGGAAACGTAGTTGGCCCCATTATAATTAACCTGGATGTTGTCCACCAGGCATTCTCCGGCATCCAGCAGACCGATTTGCGCGTGAGCAATGCTGGATTCGTAATTGGAGCCGTTGTCGAGCACGCCGGTGTATGAAATGTTGGTCCAGACCGACTTTGCTGTGTCATCGCTGTCCGTCCAGTTGGGTGCCAGCCGGTGATTGGAGTGGGGATCAATCAGTTCCAGGCTGCTGCCGCCGCCACCCGACCATTCTCCCCAGCGTCCGCCCGTGCCATAGCTTACTTCGTCTTCCTCAACGAAAATTGTGTTGGTGCCAAAATAGGATTCGGGCTGTGACAAAACGACCAGTTCGCCATCGTGCGACAGCTTTCCACTGTAATTGCCGTAGGTATTGCCGGAGTTCAGATTGGGATAATTGGCAAACAGATTGGTGGTGTTCTTTCCCACAACGACATAGCTGCCGGGGCCGATGACAGAGTTCGTGGGAAACGTGAAGGTGACACCAGAGGTGAACTGCCAACCGGACAGGCTTACTGTATTCGTGCCTTTGTTGTAAAGTTCGATGTATTGATCGTCATCACTGCCGCTGATCGGGTCATACATCAATTCGTTGATGACAATGTCGCCAATCAAAATCGCGCTGTTGTTCGTGCCGGGCGTGTTAGTAGTGAACGCATAAAAGTCATTCGCGCCATCCGGCCAGCGGCCGTAGGAAACCCCATTGGCCTGTGCACCGAACTGCACGGCGTCGAGTATCCGGCTGTTGTCGGGCTTGATGAAGTATAGCGTCTCACCAGCGCCATAGAGCGTGAAGCCGAATTGCGGTTGAGTGAATGAATAAAATCCCGCCGGGCCAATCACTGTGCCCGATGGAATGACAAATTTGTTGGTCGTCGGATCATCGGTCAGAATGCAACCTGAAATATCCACGCTGTTCGTGCTGTGGTTGTAGAGTTCGATGAACTGCGGCACCGCAGGGTTTTCAGAATGCGGCAGAATTTCGTTGATTAAAACATTGCGGAGCGGGCTGGGTGTGAAGCCGTCCATCTGCCCAGGCGAACCGCCCACGACATCGCTTATGTCCCATGCACGCGGGTCGCCTTCGCCGTAAGTCGGATTGGCCAGCACGATGGAATGTCCCGTGCCATCAGCCGCCACCGGCCAGGGATAAACATCCGTGTAGGGCACAGTGAGCAGCACATTGCTTTGTTCGTCCAACAGTTCCAGAGTTTCAGCATGTTTGAGACTGCCGGTGTATGGCCCAAAGACATTTGTGGTCAGTCCATATACATTGGCGATGCCTTGCGGCGAAGCGGCCAGAACGAAAAAGCCGCCGCCTGGGATCAAAGTATTTGTCGGAAATGTGTAATTCATGTCCGCACAAGTCACAGTGTAACTGCTGATGTCCTGGAAGAATGGATTTGAATTGTAGAGTTCTAGAAATTCCACGTTGTTGCCGTCGGTGCGCGGAGCGGGTTTATACATAATTTCGGAAAACACTATCCCGGTCTTGCGGGTGGATGGCCCCAGCGGTTCGTGGGGATTGACGATAGTGGTTACCACTGCATTGGCGGGCGTCGTTTCATAATTCAGAAATTGTGCCGTGGTCGGTTGGTTTGTATTATGACTGGCAACTGCCAGACCAAGATAAATTTGCGCCGGCATCGCAATCGTCGCCGTGCCCAGTTGTGTCCAATTGATCCCATCATAACTGCCGAAGCCGGTGAATACATTTCCGATACGACTTAGCCGCAGCCAAGTATTGGGATAGTTAGCTGGAAAACTTCCAGCGGTGAGGGCTTGGCCGTTGGTGGTCGTGCGATAGTCAAAGAAATCTCCGTTTATTCCAGGAGTGCCCAGTGCGGCGGCAAATGGACTGCCAGTATCCAGGCTGGATCGGGCCATCAAGCCGGCTTGTGCCATAAGGTCGGACAAACCCAACCCAGCCAGACGGACCGCGACGTCGAAATTGCCGGTCTGAAGTTGATATTCAAAATTAAATTGATCGTTGGTTCCGCCAATGTCGTAGCCGGCACCACTAATGTTCACCCCAAAGGCCGTGACGTTGTCGGTTGAAGCAATGGCTGGATTGCCGATGTCCTGCGACACAAAAGGCAGGCTGGCCAGCGTGGTAAAGCTATCCGAAGGCACCGACCAAAAGACATCTGCAGAGTTTGAAGCGGAGGCGGTGAAATAATATGTCGTGTTCGTCGCAAGACCCGAAACCAGCGCGGTGAATATTCCACCCTTTGTTCCCAGCAAAATTTGGTTTGCCCATGCTGCCGGATTTGTCCCGCCATCGTTCGTTCCATAATAAACCCTGACTACTGGAATCTGGCCACCGGTCGAAAGCACCTGGCCATTAAGATTCGCGGAGGTGGTGAGTATGGAACTTGCAGGCAAGTTGGTGACCACCGAATTAGTGGGAGCTGACAATGAGACCACAGCAATTGACCCGTTAATTGTAAGTAAATTAGTCCAAAACAATCCCGGTCCCAACGATGGGAGATTGATCACTGTGAAACTGCCGCTGTAGCTGGCAATTGTGGAATTGAACAACGTGAAACTGTCACCATTGGCAAGTGGAGTATCGCCTGCATTGGTCACCACAGTAAGTGTGCCGCCATATGTAACAATGCCAGTGCTCACGATTTGGTCGCTGCTCTGATGATTGTTTGACACCTGCATGATGTTGGTGCTGCCTGCGCTCAACGTCAGGCTATTGTTTATGGTCAACACAGTTCCCGCCACGCTGTTACCCACCCCCGGTTGTAGTGTTCCACCTGCTTGATTAATGACTGGGCCGCCGATTGTTCCGGAACCTCCCAATATGGCATTTGTGAGAATGTTGACAGAACCAGATCCTGTGATTCCGTTTATCAGCAATGTGCCGTTGTTGATGGTCGTCGAACCGGCGTAAGTGTTGACACCACCCAAAGTAAGAATGCCGCCACCAGTTTTGATCAGCTTGGCTGTACCGGAAAGAGATCCATTCAAACCAATGTTCCAGGGGTTGGCGTTGATATCCGCCGCCTGAACCGTGATGCTGGTGCCATTTATTTGTATATTATTTGCCGTGGACCAATTGGCAGTCGCACCTAAAATTCCACCGCTGAAAGTAATGCTGCTGGTAAAGTTGGTTGTCTGGGCGGGATATGTGTAAATGCCGCCGCTACCAACATAGAGCGATCCACCCGTCATATTGACCGCCGCCGTCATGTTATCTGCACCTGCGCCCAATCCGATGATTCCAGCCGTTACTGATCCAGCCCGCACCAGGAGTTCGGCATTGCCTGAATACGTAGAACCGACGGAAATACCAGTGGTGGTGTTGGGAACCGAAAGCGTGCCGCCGTTGACATCCAGCAGCGACCAACGGGTTGTGTTGTTCAGGCCGATGATCACTTCGCCGCTCACGGTCAGGCTGCCCGCGTCAACTCGCGCATTGACGGTGGATGGATTACTATAGGAATTCATGTCCAGATTTCCGATGATGTTCACTGTTCCGCCATCCACATAAAGTCCTTCAGTAGTCGAACCGGCGGTGGGCTGGGCAGTATAGGAAAGCGAACTCCGGCCCAACGTAACGCTTGCTACGGTCAGGGAGCCTCCGGTGATTTCAATGAGATCGGACCAATCCTGATTCAATGTCTCCCCCAGATTGGCCAGGAAGGTGGCGGAGCCGGAGGTCACAAAGAACCCTCCCGTTTGGCCTGCAGCTATAGTGCTGGCATTTGTGGCGGTCAGGGAACCGCCATTGACCAGGATTTCTCCACCACCATCCAGTGTTATGTTGGCCGCGCCGCAGTTCACAATGGCATTGGTGGGAATCTGGAGGAGACCGGCATTAACCGTGGTGGAGCCCGAATAGCTGTTGTTGCCCGTCAAAGTTTCCGTCCCAGCCCCGTTCTTGGCCAGATTGATTATGCCGGCCGTGTTTTGAATGACTCCGGAAAAGATTCCGTTGCCTCCGAGATTGCCAATGGTCAGGGTCACTGTCCCGCCGGCCGTGACATTGTCAATGAGGCCGCCACCGGTTAATCCATCAATGGTCGGGCTGAATCCGTTCAGATCAAGAATGCCGCCTGAAAGGACATTTAAACCCCCGCCGGAAATCGCATTGGCGTTGCCCAACTGGAGGGTGCCGGCAGTGACCGTTGTGCCGCCGCTGTAAGTATTCGCGCCACTCAATTCCAGCTTGTTTCCATAAATGCCATCGAAGTTCAATGCCTGGGAGCCGGAAGTGTTCTCAATCATGCCGCTGAACACGGAAGGATTGACCGTGCCGCTGCCTAGAACGATCAATGTCACAGAAGGAGCCCCGCTATTGTTGATGGTTCCGCCGCCAAACAAGCCATTGACCGTGCCGTTCTGACCGCCCAAATCCAGTGTGCCGGAGATGGTCGTGTCGCCTTCTCCAGCACCGTAGGGCAGTACATTTGGTGCGCCCTGTTTCAGGGTTCCGGCGCTAATCGTTGTGGCGCCACCCAGGGTGTCTGCACTGTTCAAGACCAGTGTCCCATTGCCTGTTGTCGTGAGCGTGCCGGGCCCGCTAACGGCTCCTATGGACTGGCTGGCTAAGGCGGGCAGATCGAAAACCAACGCCGAATTATCCAGCACTGTGCCGCTGCCAATCGCGCCCCCGACCGTGCCATTTCCAACCTGGATGGTACCGCTGTTGACAACCGTTTTTCCGGTGTAACTGTTCGTTGTCAGCACCGTCAATGTTCCGCTGCTGTTGTCTGTCAATGTTGCGGAGTCGGCGATGCTTCCGCCGCCGGTGAACGTATAACTCAGGCTGCCGTTGACCGTCACTGTGTTGGGGCTCAAAATACCGCTCAAGTTAACCGTCTGGTTGGACGAGGTATTGTCAAAAATTGTGTTGTCGGTGTTGTTGAACACCGAGGAGACGGAGTTGTCCAGCCAGTCGTTATCACCATTCACATTCCAAAGACCCGATCCTGCTCCGTCACCCACCCATGTTAGATTCTGGGAGATATAAGTGGAAATCACCAGATCCAGCTCGCTCGAGTTGGCGACAATCACCGCCGTCTGGCCTGTCTGCGAAAAGCCCGAAACCGCTATCGAACTGCCGGAACCGGAGATCGTGCCGTTGGGGACACCGATAATTTTATAGATGCCGTCAGGCAATGTTCCCGTGATGCTCAATTGAATTGTACCGGAATTTAATGTCAGATTCCCGCTTCCGGAGGCGCCGATGATAATGATTCCATTGGTGGGGATGGAGGCATTGACGCTCACCGCGATGGTCCCGCCATTCAAAATCAGATTGTTGTTCAACGTCAGCACGCCTGTGCTGCCGGTCGGGTTCAACTGGCCTCCACTATTCAGGGTGAGATTGCCATTAATTGTACCGTAGCCCGACACTGTGGAAGCCAGCGGATAATTGCCCGAGGCTGAAACATCCAGCGTGGCTACTGTGCTGACTGAAGCCGACCCGTTGAGTGAGCCGGACGCTCCCAAGGCCAGTGTGCCCTGGCTGATGGTCGTGTTGCCCGTGTAGGTGTTGGCACCGTTGAACGTGAGCGTGCCGGTCCCGGTTTTCGTCACCGTCGCACCTATTCCGCTGATGGTGCCGTACAATACCGAACTCACGCTGCTATTTCCGACTGTCAATGCGAAGCCGGCTGGCAATATAAGATTTCCCGTCCCCGATAATCCTGCCAGCGTGGCGGCGGTCAAAGAACCGAAGCTCAACGTGCCGGGAAGCGTCGTGTTGAATGTGCTGTTCTGGAGTGCCAACGCATTGTTGATCTGGAGTGTGCCCCTGGAGATGCTGGTCGTGCCGCTGAAAGTGTTCGCCGCACCCAGTTGAACCGAACCGGTCGGGGTGGTCGCCGAAGTGGTGCCCACCGTCAGGCCGACATGCGCGGATCCGTTGTCCGCAATGACCGAGTTGACGACTAGATTTCCGCTGGTGGCCGTGTTGTTGATGATAATCAGGTCGTGTGTGCCGTCGGCATTGGAATTGCCCGAGGTCAATGTGCCACCGGTGATGGTTTCAGTGCTGGCTCCAATGTTGGCGCCCAGTAAAATGCCGCCGGTGGTGATGGTGTTTGCGCCCGTCAGCGTCACGGTCCATGTCCCGTTGGTGTTAAACCGCAGCGAGTTCACTGTGGAACCGGAAGCCGGAGAATCGTTCTTGGTTACGGTGGTGTTGTTGGCGCTCCCCCAGGTATCAGAGGTGTAGGTGGCAATCCCCAGAACAGTTGCCGCACCCTTGGGTAACGCCCAATCATTGGCACCAATCGTTGCATAACCGAGAACCGCCCCTCCCGGTAACGCGTAGGTGTTTGCGTATTTCCCAAAAACGCCCACCGACTTGGAGCCATTGACCGTTGGAACAGCAAAATCCGCCATTGAACCCCCATTGCGTGTCAATGCGGTGAACCCCACGGAATTACCGGAACTGCTGCCGCGTTGGGGTGTGTTTTCAAAAATGTCATCCCCCGGATTCAAGGTCAAACTGATGAACGTTTGTGAATGTTCACCACTGGCATTGACCTCGGATGCATCAAAAATGCTGTTGCCATCCATCGTCAGAAATGTGTTGGCCCCGAAATAATTGATCAGTCCGCTTGAGGAATTTTCCTGGATATACACTTCCAATGTGCTGTTGCTGATGACCAATCCAGCCCCCGTGCTCGATGTCCCGGCCGCTTGCACAGGCGTGGTGGGTTCGTAATAAACCGTGCCCCCTCCCATGATGGTAAGAACATTCGCCCCCAACATCATCAGGTTTGAACCGTTCAAAGTCATGCTTTGTCCGATGGCAACATCCCAAGTCTGATTGGCACCAATGGCCAGCGGAACGCCCAGGGTCAGACTCTGGTTGGCCATGGACAGGTCGATTCCCACACCGATTCCAGCGGCCCCGTTAAGGGTTAGTATGTCGGAAGGATTGTTATCGGTGATGCTCACGGCACCGGCCACGTTGTTGGCAAGCTGGATTTCTCCGATGGAAAAGGTGCCACCGAGCGAGGTGATGGTGTCGCCCGTCGCCGTCGCCAGATTGTTCCATTCACCAATGCCACCCGGGGTGGGTGCAGTGCTGGATATCCATGAACTTCCCACGCTTAACGCAATCGCGTTGGCAGCTTTGATTTGAGTGACAGCCTGCGCGTGGACGTATGGTGCTTCTGCCAGCCCGAGCATGATGGCCAGCACAAAAAGCGGGTGCAGCAGCAATTTTCTGGCCGCCAGATTTTGTTCAACGTAACTGTGCATTCTGCAATTTCAGGTTGCCCGCTTGCTTATCACCATGATCTAAACCCTCATTTTCCATTGCTGATGCCAACGGACTTAAAAAACAGGGCTTTGGTGGGATTTTTATTTGTAGGATTAGAATATAATGCACCTGCCGGATTGTCAATTTTATCAAAGCAACTCGTTCAGAAGGCCCGAAACAATCTCCGCCGGATTAAGGTCGATTTTCTTGCCATGCAGGCTGCCTTCATTGAGAAAGTGGAGGATCTAGAAATTTCAAAATCCAATAGTTTTCGAGCTCTTCTCCGCTCGTGATGTCTTTGCAGTTGGGTCGGCCGGGGAAAGTCTCGTTTTTTAATCATCCCCACCAACTTCAACTCCTCTCTGCTTTTATGAAACGCGGATTTGCCGGGTGCAGTTTTTCATCGAACAAGCAGGATGAAGAGGGTAAAAACTATGTTAAATCTGGGTTGGAGAGGTTTCATATTCTAATTTGGCGATATCCTTAAGTTTCAGGGCCAATGCTTAATCTTTGTGAACAGTATTTAGCCGCTCAATGTCACCGTAATATGGACTAGTCGCCAATTGTTCTTTGAATTCCTTCATGAATATCACCTTGCCCGAATGATTTGCCAGCCAACTCAAATCGCACAACTTCCAGGCCAGATCCATGTTGCCGGAATAAATCAAATCAAACATCTTGCCCTCCCCTAGGCAAACAAGTCAGGGCTTTGGGTGGAAGCTCCGCCTCCGCCATACCATAAAGCAAAGACGTAGCGTGCAAGATACATCACGACTGCCAAACAGCAGAATAATGCGCCAACGGTTCGTTTTGTCATAAATGTAAACGTGTTAAGTCGTCCGATGAAAAAAAGGCTGAACCTCACAGCCAATGATGTCAACCCCGAATGCGGACTCGCTGCGTCAGTCGGAATCGGCTCCGGCAATAAGTCAGACCCACTGTCCATCTTTAAGTTCTTTGGCTTCTTCTCTGGACATCTCAGGTGAATTAAAAACTAAATCACCCATTTTCCCACGAATTGCAGTGAGCCGTTTCAATGCTGAAGGGTCGGCTTCCATTTCCTGATTTATCAGCTTAACGAGCATCATTATGTCTCCACGACATAACGGATATTTATTGTTGTTACTTTTCTTGCCTAGCTTGACATGCTCTGCAAGATAATTGACTGCATTCATGAAATGCTTCTTTTTTTCAATGTTTTCCATGTGTTGTTCGAGCCGCTAATGGCCAGAACTCAACCATGCCGGACGAGTGATGTCAACCGCGATAGCGACCAGTGTTGCTCCGGCGAGTTATAGGCAGCAACAGCGTCATGGCTCTCCGAGGTCCAAACCGAGGGTGAACCCGCTGACAACAGCGGGAGTGGAGGTTGAAACGAGGGACGGTGTTGTATTTGTTTTCATAGGCAGTCAAGTTACACCCAACGCATCCTTTGCGCAGGGCAACTGCCTTCTCATCTAATCTGGTTAGGCAGCACGGCTCTATCTTTAATCATACTCGTTGCAAATGCGTGTCTTTGAAAGCTGTCTCATACTTCAAGCCATATCCAAGCACTCGATCAAAACCGATGTGTGCAAACCAAATCAGCACCA
>Ga0302277_1001675_pt1 | contig 16195 bp, 15 predicted proteins | sample III_Bog_N3_1_FD_198759 | JGI IMG/M metagenome (GOLD analysis project Ga0302277, IMG submission 198759) | Peat permafrost microbial communities from Stordalen Mire near Abisko, Sweden - III_Bog_N3_1 | ecosystem: Environmental > Terrestrial > Soil > Wetlands > Peat | place: Sweden: Abisko... | reverse complement strand
ACGACCTTGGACTTGTGTATATTTGTCGTCTCCTGCTTTCCGCAACGACTCTAGGAATGAAGTGGATTCACATCTGAAGCGAACAATCCAGGGGGTGAGGTAACCGGTAATCACTATCGCACCAGGGGAGGTGGGCTTTATGCTTCTGTCGCTAGGGCCTGTTCACACTACCAGGGCGGTGGCGACGGGAGGCAATTTTCCCGAGTTCCAGGAGCGAGGAGCGCACTGTAGCCGGTTACTGAAGCGACGAGCGACAACGAAATCGGGAAAATTGGTCCCGTCCCTTCGGCTTCCACCCCAGCACGCCAGGTTCGCGTGCCGGGGACCCCGGCTTCCACCCCAGCACGCCAGGTTCGCGTGCCGGGGACCCCGGCTTCCACCCCAGCACGCCAGGTTCGCGTGCCGGGGACCCCGGCTTCCACCCCAGCACGCCAGGTTCGCGTGCCGGGGACCCCGGGTTGCGGTGAAAATCGGTTCATGCTTCGTTGAAATCCTCGGCTGTGGAATGGCGACAGCTCGCCGCGGCGAGATTCCGCCTCGCTTGAACCGATTTTCGCTCGCAACGCCATCCGCCCTGGTAGTGTTAACAGGCCCTAGGGTTTTGGCGCCGCTGCAGACGGCTTCTTGACGGGCGAAGGAACACCGGGACTTAATTGCACAACTTTCGGAAGGGAGCCGTTGCTCATGATGGTAGGATCTGGAGCAACGCCCATGTATTGGACAATCACCGTGATCCTTCGGTTCGAGGCATCAGTTGGCTGCGTAGGCTTGCGCAGGTTGCGATCGGCGTAGCCTCGCACTTGAACAACCTGATCCGGGCGAATACCGCTGGTTTCCATCAGACGCCTCGCGGTATTGGCGCGGTCTGTTGACAGCTCCCAATTTCCGTAGGACTTCGAGTTGGAATACTGAGTTGAATCGGTGTGCCCTTCAATCGATATCGAGTTCGGTAGCTTGCCCACTTCGACGGACAGAATCTTTACGAGGCTCTGCAGGAGTTCGGTTGGCTGGGCGCTGCCGTTTTCAAAGAATGTTCCCTTGGGATCTTCCATCAGTTCGATGCGCAGCCCTTCCGGTGTTACGGTCATCTCAATTAGTTTCTGGAGTTTGTCGAAGTTAGCCAATTTCTGCATGGCTTTCATCAAGTCTTCTTTCAGCTTCGACATATCCTCCTTCTTGAGGGCGGCCGCGTCGCCTGCCCCGCCAAGGCGCGTGCCGGTCTTCTGGGCGGTACCATTGGGATCGCGAAAGTACCCACCCACCGCCTCTTGTATGGGCTTGCTGCTGTTCATCAGCCATAGCACAATAAACAGCGCCATCATGGCAGTGACAAAGTCGGCATAGGCAACCTTCCATGCACCGCCGTGGTGGCCGGCGTGGCCGCTTTTCTTCTTGATGATGATGATTTGCTGATCGTCTGCCATGGTCTCGCCAATCTAGGCGGCTACAGCCGCCGGCTCTGTATTCTTTACTCGGCACGCCTTCTCCACCTCAAGGAAGCTAGGCCTGGCGTGCTCGGGAATCGCGCGGCGTCCCAATTCAACGGCAAGAATCGGAGATGTGTCCTTGATGAAGGCGAGCATCACAACGCGCAACACATGGTAGTAGCCTTGCTCCTCGCCCACTACCTTTGACATATTGGAGGCAAGCGGCCCAACCAATCCGTAGCAAAGCAAAATGCCAAGGAAGGTTCCCACCAGGGCAGCAGCAACCTTATGGCCAATCTCCTCTGGCGGGCCGCCCAGGGAACCCATCGTGACCACGACGCCCAGCACGGCCGCAACGATTCCCAACCCAGGCAATGCATCTGCCATGCTCGTCAATGCCTCGCTCGGTTGGGTGGCCGAATGATGATGGACCTCCATATCCAGTTCCATCATCTGGTCAACATCAAATGCGCTCACCCCACCGGTAATGGCCATGCGCATCGTGTCGCAAACAAAGTCGCGAGCATGATGGTCTTTAAGGAACGTCGGATACTTCGCCAATATTGGGCTTTTATCCGGTTCTTCAATGTCGGATTCAATGGCAATTGCGCCTTCCTTGCGCGACTTGGTCAGGAGGTCAAACATCATCTTCAGGGTCTCTAGATAGCGCTGCTTGTGGAACGGCGATCCCTTGATCACATCCATGAGGCCCGCGACTACCTTCTTCAAGATGCGAATCGGGTTGGCTGTCAACACTGTACCAATGGCAGCTCCGCCGATGATCAGCAGCTCGGCTGGCTGCAAAAGCACGCCAATCTTGCCCTTTTCCATCAGATAACCGGCAATTACGCAAGCAAAGACGACAAAAATTCCACCGATCGAAAGCATTGTCTGTTCCACTCCGTCTGACCGAAAACTGGCACCGGGCCAGGATAGGGGCAAGGTTGAAAGATTACCCGCTACTAGGTGCAGGCTCGATTCCCCTATATCGACTAATCAAGTCAGTCTGTCCAACTATAGGGTTGACAAGTTGGGCGGGGGCAACCCCCTGGATGGAGGAGTCGCGCATCGGAGCGACGCCCTGGAAGCTCTGAGAACCATGGTCACTCCCCAAGAGTGCATCGCGTACGGTGTCGCTGGGAGCGATCGCCGCTGAGGAATGGCTCCTGTAATCAAGCAGATGGAGTCAAAGTATAGCTAACCTGTGAAGTAATCAGGACAATTGGTGACGAGTGATGCGGAAGAGTACGAGTAACAGAGCCAAAATGGGCGGATAATCCGGCGGCGGCGCACATATCCGCCTAAGTGGCTGCCAAATATATACGTTAAGACGCGCGCGTTTCCTAACAGGCAGATAAGTCAACGGCAGTTGTGTCCAATCAATAGTTAACAAAAGTCGTAGCTTATAGTGGAATAAGGTGCTGTAAGATTAAAAACAGGTGGATAACATTCACTCTGAGCTCATGCTATCGGAGTCTTCAACAATGGATCAGCTTGAAGTAGGTTCGTCAACGGCATTAAAGTCAGAAGGCCCCGCTCCATGGGTAATGCAATCACCGGCCGAGCCGAAGATATTGATTGTCGATGATGATGCTGCTCTGGGCAAATTCCTCAGCCGAGAACTCCAACGCTTCCACTTTTCAGTGGAGGTAAGTCAGGATGGCGAGAAAGCATGCAATCAGTTGGAGGAATCTGCTTACAGCATCCTGGTTCTCGATTTAAATATGCCGCGGATGGACGGCATGGCTGTCCTCAAGCGGGTTCGCGCCAGCCAGCCCCGCTTGCCAATTCTCGTATTGACCGCAAGAAATCGAACCGAGGATCTGGTATTGGCGCTTGACAAAGGAGCAGACGATTGCCTGATCAAACCCTTCTCCTTTCAGGAACTTCTGGCGCGGGTTCGCGGTCTGTTACGGCGCAACTCCAAGACATCAGCGAGTTCGTCCCAGGTTGGCAATTTGACCATGAATCGTCAGGAACGCTCGGTGTTTCGCGATGGTAGACGAATTGACCTGACGGTTCGCGAGTTTGCCCTGCTTGAGTATTTGATGGACCGCCTGGGAAAGACGGTCTCGCGTCGGACAATTATGCAGGAAGTATGGAATCTTCCGTTCGATCAGACGAGCAATGTCGTTGAAGTCTACATGAAGTATCTGCGGGATAAGATTGATCCAGACAGGAAAAGGAAGTTGATCCGAACGATCCGTGGAGTCGGCTACGTGATGAGCGACGATTAGCGGGCTTAAGACGTGTGGAATCAATGTGCCTAAGATGACATTGAAGACGCCCTTCTCTGACTTATCTCAGCCCTCACACGCGTCTGCTTGATCGTTAAGCATCCTTCGTGCTGGATCGGGCAACCAACGTTTAGTAGGAATGAGGGCCGAAGATCTGCGGAATACGGCCAGCGGCTCGGTAATTACGCCTGGTGCATCTGTACTCGCTTCAACAACCTGCAGAATTGTATAGCTGTTGTGAGCACCAAACAGGGGCATTGGGGGCGCTGACGAGTAAGTCGCTAACCGCTCTAGCTAGGGTTATCCCGTCGAGTAGACATTGCGGAATTGCCGGCCCTCGACCGATTCTGCTGTTGCGGTTCGAATCTTAATGAAAAATGTGAACGCGCAGGTCGCGACCATGAGTATGGAGGCGGCTCTCACCATGGCTCCTGCCGAGTCTCCGTTGTGAAGCAGCAAGATCCCGTGTCCTGATCTCTCCGCGGCTGTTCACCGTGAAGATCAAGTCGCCGATTGCATTGCTGGCTTTCTTATGTGCGCGCAAACGTCCTGGATTCGCCGACGTAGCTGAGAAGATTTGCAACACGGAGGTTGAGTTATGAGCACGTCTCCTCTCCTGAAGTTTCGTGTTGGCGAGAGCAAGGGCATCAGCGTGTTGCTGGTAAGTCCTAACACCAGACTTCGCACCGAGATGCGAGAAAAGCTGCGCCATGGACGCTGGGAGTTGACTGAGGCTTCCAGCGGTGCGGAGGCGATGGAATACCTGCATGAAATGAGCTGTGAAATCCTTGTGGTTGATCCACTTCTTCCTGATCTTGAGTCCGGTGAGTTTAGCTCCATGGTGCGTGAGCAATTCCCTAATGTCCAAATTCTATCGGTAAACTTCCACACCGGGCAACTTATTCTCGGCAGTTCCTCGCCCACGCCATTGTCGACCCAACTTGCGGAGATGCTCTATAACGGCGGCAGACCCGATGACAGTTCACCGTCTCCCGTGCAACTGCATCGGATGCGAACTGCGAGTGATGGCCGAGCCAGTATACGCGGCATGATAGGGGACTCGGAGGCGATGCTGCACGTCTATGAGCTGACACACATGGTGGCTCGTCGGGATACCGCGGTCCTTGTTACAGGTGAAAGTGGTACGGGTAAAGACTTGATTGCGCAGGCAATCCATCTGATAAGCCCGCGTCAGAAGCAGCCACTCGTTGTGATTAATTGTGCAGCGATCCCTGAGTCGCTGTTGGAAGCAGAGCTTTTCGGCTATGTAAAGGGAGCGTTCACCGGCGCCGTGCAATCTAGAATCGGACGCATTCATGCCGCGCATGGCGGGACGCTGTTTCTGGATGAGATTGGCGATATGCACCTTTCTCTGCAGAGCAAGATACTGCGCTTCTTAGAACAGGGAGAGGTGCCGAGAATTGGCGGGAATGAGAATCTGAAGGTTGATGTCAGAGTAGTGGCTGCGACCAACGCGGATCTACAAGGCCTCGTCAAGCAAAAGCTGTTTCGCGAGGATCTCTACTACCGGCTCTCAATCTTTCCCATCAAACTACCACCTTTGCGTGAGCGCCTTGAGGACGTGGAAAAGCTTTCCAAAGCATTTCTTCTGAAATTCTGTCCGGGTGTGGACTTGAGCGTAGGGGCGTTGGAATCTCTTATGCAGCACGATTGGCCGGGTAATGTGCGCGAGTTGCGCAATGTCCTGGAGCGGGCCAGCATATTGGCTGGAACTGAGCGCGAGATATTGCCGCGACACATTCGTCTCTAAGGTGTGTTGAAATAGTCGCTTGGGGTAAAGGGTTTATCGCTCAGCGCAAAACCCGCGCCGATTTGTCGTTGTTTATAGCGTGACTAAAGATCCGCCCTGACACAAAGCCCGAGAACTCCATCAGGCTTTGCAGACTGAGTTGATGGATCTTATGGCCGTGCGTGACACGCTCCTATAGGATACTGGCCCGGGAATGATCCTGAAGAGCGGGTTGCAATCTAGATTGGCCATCGTCGTGCTTAGTAAATGGGCAGATGCTGCCTAGTTCACATTTCGCACCAATAAATGTATCTCGGACGGATAACCTGTGCGATTGCCGGTTCCATGAGTGTGCCGGCCAACTACAAGGTGATGTGTCCGCGCATGTTAGTTGCGACTCGACCGATGAGTCGGAAAGTCAAGAGAGAACCGCTAAACTCCTGGCCAGCGAATTCTCCGAGTTCATCCTCGCTGCATCTCGGCTCGAAAATTCTTATCGCGCGCTGCAGGCTGAGGTGTCAGAGCTTGGCATCGAGCTGTCAGAGCGGAATGCGGCACTGCAGGACAGCCTTAAGAGCAACCAACGTATGCGCTTGGAATTGCAGCAGATTGTGGATTCAATGCCTTGCGGGGTTGTGGTTGTAGACAACAATGGAATGCTATCGATGGTGAACCCGGAGAGCCGGCGGCTGCTCGGACTTGATGACTCCGGCATTGACGATCAATCGAATGCAACGCTGCAACAGGTATCAGACCGCAGCGGCATCAATCTGGAAGCATCGTACATGGCTGCATCCGGTGACGATGCAGAGCAGGAATTCAGTGTCGATTCGGCGTCGGGAAAGCGATGGCTTGGAGTGCGCAGCCGACGACTGTTTCAGACATCCAATCAAGACAGCGCTTCTTACCATACAGTGTTGATCTTGCGCGAAATAACAGCGCACAAGCGTGCGGAGCAGGATCGTGAAGCTGGGCGCCGCGCGATGGCGATGGCTGAGACCGCGATGATTCTTGCTCATGAGATCAGGAATCCCTTGGCAGGCCTGGAGCTATTTGCGGGATTGATTGAGACGGACGGCCAGCGCCGTGAGGAATGGGTCACTAACTTACGCGCCGGGATTCGTTCACTATCTGCGACCGTGAACAACGTTCTGAGCTTCCATTGCTCTGCCTCATTAACGCTGGCCCCCGTTGTGCTTTCTGAAGTTCTTCGAAGCGCAATCCAGTTTGCCCGGCCGCTGGCCGATCAAGCGTCGGTCCGGTTGGGATGGCCGGAAGGGCAAGAGAACTTGCGCGTGATGGGAAATGAGAGCGCTCTACGTCAAGTTGTCCTGAATCTGGTATCGAATGCTATCCGCTATACCCCGGCGGGAGGCAAGATCAGTGTTTCAATTCGCTCGGAGCGCGATGCGGCAGAAAATGAGAATGGCAGCGAAGGTCGCACCCGTGTAATCGCCGAGTTCTCTGATAATGGCTGCGGAATCCGATCAGATCAGATTGACTTCATATTCGAACCTGGCTTTGGTGGAAATGGTGACACCTCCGGACTAGGCCTGGCGATCTGCCGGCGCATCATGACTCAGCATAGCGGAGAGATATACGCATCGACTTGTACGCCCTGCGGTGCGCGATTCACGCTTATTTTTCCAGAACTTGAAATGGAGTTGGCCACAGCATGAGCAGCAAACCTTCTAACGATCATAGCTCTACCGTGCTTGTAGTCGATGACGAACCTGGAATGCGCACGGCGCTGCAGGCCAACTTCATGCGTTGTGGATGGCATGTTGAAACCGCAAGCGGAGTGCGCGACGCTACTGAGGCCTTTGGCCTCAGAGGATTCGATCTGGTTGTGAGCGATGTTCGCATGAAAGATGGTGATGGATTCGAGCTGTTGTGCACGGTTCAGAAGAACTCGCCCAACACCGCGGTCATTTTGTTAACTGCATTTGGAAGTGTCCCTGAAGCGGTTGAGTCCATGCGCAGTGGTGCATTTGATTATCTAGCGAAGCCTGTGTCGTTTGAGCAACTTCAGGCAGCTGTTGCGCGTGTGATGCAGCGGATCAAAGAGAGTACACCGCGCGATATGCCGCCAGTCAAGAACTCTGGTTTCAGCATCGGGACCACCGGAATTGTCGGCCGCTCTCCGCTTCTGCTGCAAGCACTGCAGAGAGCCCGTGCAGCTGCAAACACGGACGCCGACATTCTGATCGAAGCGGAAAGCGGCACCGGCAAGGAATTGATGGCAAAGTTCATCCATCAAAACAGCTGGCGGAGCCGTAAGTCGTTCGTTGCCGTAAATTGTGCGGCGGTGCCCGAGCACCTTTTGGAAAGCGAATTGTTTGGGCACGCCAAGGGCGCGTTTACAGGCGCCAGTGCGGCCAAGATCGGAAAGTTCGAACTTGCGCAGGGAGGTACGCTGCTGCTCGACGAAATCGGTGAGATGCCGCTGAACTTGCAGCCCAAGCTTCTTCGTATTCTTCAAGAGCGCGAGTTCGAGAGGCTTGGTGAGACGAATTCGATTCATGTGGACATCCGTGTGATCGCGACAACGAATGCTTCCCTCGGAACGATGGTCGAGCAGGGCCGCTTCCGCAGTGATCTTTACTATCGGCTTAACGTCATCCCGCTTTCAATTCCTGGCCTGCGTGACCGAATCGAGGATATTCCACTGCTGGTCCAGCACTTTGCGGAAAAATTTGCCGTGGAGACGAATTGTGCTATCCCTGCGATCGATGCGAGTTTTATTGAAAAGCTAGTAGCTTACAGCTGGCCTGGAAACATACGCGAGCTATCAAACTTCATGCGTCGGGTGCTCGCACTTCATCAAGGCGTGAAGATCGACGCGGCATGCTTCAGCGAGGAGTTTCGCCCACTTCGAATCACCCCCGTCTCTCTGCCAAAAATGCCGGTTCCTGGGACTCCGATTGCGGTTCTAGAAAAGATGCACCTGCAAAACACTTTGACACTGGCTCACGGGAACAGGACCCACGCGGCGTTGATGCTGGGAATCAGTCTGCGCACGATGCGAAACAAGATCAAGGAATACGGCCTTCCGCCGAGGAGTTATGCATGACGCCCACCACACCACTGATGTCAACTCTGGAGAGTTATCTCAAGCTCACCACGATCCGCGAGCAAGCGATCTCGTCGAACATGGCCAACATTGACACTCCCGGTTATCACACGCGCGACATTAACTTTGAAGGTGAGTTGAGCAAGGCTATGACGGGCGCACTGGGTGAGTCTGAAGGCGGCGGAGATGCTTTGCAATTAACTCCGGTGGCGCGCGAAGTGCCGGGGCTGATGGAGCGGCCTGACGGGAATAATGTGAGCCTAGACCGCGAGGGATTGCTCATGTCTCAGACGCAACTGCAGTACCAGATTGGCGTTCAACTGGTGAAGCACCAATTTCACCAGATGTTGAGTGCCATAAACGGGGGAAGTTAGTCATGAATCTATTTGACTCATTGTCGATCAGTGGTTCCGCATTGGCGGCGGAACGCCAGCGTTCTGAGGTTATAGCGGCAAACATGGCTAATGCCGAAACGACCCATACAGAATCCGGTGGCCCCTATCATCGCAGAGAGGTCGTTTTCCAATCATCGGAGCCGTCAGCCTTTCGACTGACACTTGCCAGCACGGGGCATTCGACGGGTCAGGCGTCCGGCGGTGTGAGGATCTCTGAGGTCGTTGACGATCCAACGCCGCCCGTGATGCGCTACGAGCCAGGACATCCAGATGCAAACAAGGAAGGCTACGTTGCCTACCCAGCGATCAATCCAGTGATGGAGATGGTCGATCTCATGAGTTCAGTGCGGGCCTATCAGCTGAATGCCTCGGCAGTAGCCGCGGCCAAGCAAATGATTCAGCAATCGGTCGACATCCTCAAAAGCTAGTCGGGAGAAATAAAGCATGAGCGGTCCAATTCCAGGTCTTGGCGCCATAGGTTCTATTGGCGTGTTGCCTCAACTGTCGCCCTTGAAGCCTGCCGGCGGGGAGGGCGGATTCAGCGGCGTGTTATCCAACGCTTTGCAACAGGTGAATCAGCTAAGCGGAAGCTCTGAGCAACAGATTGGGACATTGCTCAAGGGCGGAAACACAGATATGAGTACGGTGATGATTGCGGTGGAGAAGGCTGATGTCGCATTTCAGTTGATGATGCAGGTGCGCAACAAGATTGTCAGCGCCTATCAAGACATTGAAAAGATGCAGTTTTAGAGCCACGGCATCGAGACGAGGGCTGTGCAGTCCGAATCAAGAACGCAGGCCTCATTATTGCGTGTTCTCAACAACTGTGAGACGAAGGATTCATGGCAGGCAAAACTCAAGTAACGATAGCAAGACCAGGGCGAGGCGCTGGATCATGGCTGGTTCGCGTGAAGCTCTTCTGGGGCGGCCTTCGGCCGCAGCAGCAGGTCTATCTCGGTGTGGGGCTTGCTATCACACTTGCTGCTCTCGGCTTTCTTGTGAAGATGATTGCGACGCCCGACTACAAACCGTTGCTGAAGGGCCTTGAACCGGCCGATGCGCAAGCCGTTACCACCCAACTCGATGCAAAGAAGATCAGCTACCGTGTAAGTCCAGATGGGACTTCAATCAGCGTCCCCGCAGATGAAGTTGATGCGGCCAGGCTTGAAGTCGCGTCGCATGACTCGCCGGACCACGGACGTATCGGCTTTGAAATATTTGACAAAGTGTCATGGGGTCAAACTGAGTTCGATGAGAAAGTGAACTATCAACGCGCGCTAGAAGGTGAACTCGAGCGAACGATTCAAACGATGAGCAATGTGAAAAGTGCTCGCGTGCACGTTGTAATGGCGACTGACTCGGTCTTCATGGATCGCGAGCGGGGAGCAAAGGCTTCAGTCACGCTGCGGCTGAAGCGTGGAAGCTTGTCGAGGGACGACCTTTCGGCAATCTCACGTCTTGTTGCTGGGGCAGTGGATGAGCTTAAGCCGTCAGATGTGGTGATTGTCGATGCGGACTCAACAGAGTCGCAAGGCCAGGGGAGTAGCTCTGGAGATGGAAGTGACGGTATCGAGCAGCAACTGACACGGCGGTTGGTGTCGACGTTGAGTCCGATCGTGGGAGCCGACCATATCCGCGCGACTGTCAATGTTGAATATGAGACTGCGAGTAGTGAAGAGAGCCAGGAAAAATACGATCCTGCCGTAAGCGCCACGCTGACCATGCAGCACAGCGAGGAGACCACGGGTGCGGGCGTGGTGAACGGTGGGGTTCCGGGAGCTTCAAGCAATGTTCCATCCGCAAAAGCCGGCGCGGCAGCAACCATCGCCAAGGACTCCAGCCAGTCATCAAGGACAGACAACAACACATATGGGGTAAATAGGACTAACCGCCATGTTATTGAGCCGGCAGGAGGCATACGGCGGATCACAGCTGCTGTGGTGGTCGACGACGTGCCCGATCGCAAGCAGGTGAATGGCAAATGGGTACAATCCAGCCATAAGCGGCAGCCGGATGAGCTGAAACTCATCAGCGAGTTAGCGCAGGCTGCTATAGGCTTCAATAGTGCCCGTGGCGACGTAATCAGTGTACAAAATCTTACATTTGAACACGCAGCTGCAGATGATCTACCGCCGGCGACTTTCCAGGACAAGGCGCGGAAGGGGCTGAGTGACTATTCATCGGAAGTTCGTTACGGAGTCGTCGTGTTTCTCTTCCTGCTCGTTTATTTGTTGATGATCAAGCCGATTCAAAAGCGTGTTCTTTCGACTCCTGTGTCGCTGCCGGTGCAGGGCCCCCTTGCTCGAGTGGATGAGCATGAGTTCGCATCGATCCCAGAATCCCCGGCTATTTTGGCGCAACGTTCCGCGATTCTAAAGAAGCAGCTCGCCGAACTTGTGCGGACTGAACCAGAGAGCGGCGTCACGGCGGTACGTACATGGCTGCAGGAAGAGACCCAATGACAGCGATCGCTCATGAACCGAAGCTCAGTGGTATTCGCAAAGCTGCGATTCTCTTGACAACCCTTGGCGAGGACGCCGCTGCTGCCGTATTCCGTGGCCTGAATGATGAAGATATGCGGCGCGTTGCGGATGAAGTGGCGAATCTTGGAACGATACCAGTGGAGCTTTCGATCCAGGTGATCGAGGAGTACCAGCAGATGACCAAGGCTCAGGACAGCCTTGATCAGGGAGGTCTTAGTCTGGCCCGCCGGTTGCTGATCAAGGCTGTTGGAGACGTGGAAGCAGAAGGCATTATGAAGCGGATGAGCAGAGCAAGTGAACTGAAGCCACTGCAGTCCTTGCAGCGCGCTGATCCTCATAAGCTTGCACGCTTTCTGGAAGGAGAGCATCCCCAGACGATAGCTCTTATCCTCGGTCAGCTTGGCGATCGGCAGGCGTCGGCTTTACTGATGAGTCTTCCGAACGAGAGGCGCGCTGAGGCGGTCAAGCGGTTAGCTAATCTTCGGCGCTTCTCGCCGGAATTAGCGGGCCGGGTGTCGGCCTTGTTGAGCCAGCGACTGAAGGCAGTGGGTGAGCAGGGAAGACGTGCGTATTCCGGTTTTCAGAGCGTGGCCGACATCATGAACTGCATTGATACCACTGTAGCGCAAGAGATCTTAGAAAGTATTGAGAACGAAGAGCCGACGCTGGCCATAAGCATTCGCAACCTGATGTTCACGTTCCAAGATCTATTACAGGTTGGTGAAGCGCATATTCGCGAGCTTACCGCGGTGGTTGACAAGAGAGTTCTGGCGACTGCTCTCAAGGGGACGGACGAGGATTTGAAGAACCACTTGTTCAGAACGATGTCGTCGAGGGCGGTGGAAATGCTGAAAGAGGATGTAGAACTTCTGGGCGCGGTTCGCAGTAAAGATGTGATCAAGGCGCAAACTGAAATTGTTGCTCTTGCCCGGCAGCTTGAATCCGAGGGGAAGATCGTATTGAAGGGTGAGGCGAATGATGAGTTCCTCGTTTAGCACAGCTACAAGCAATTCGTTTGCGGTTCCGGTTGCATCGTTCCTCTATAGGGATATGGAAACTCCGACGCTGATCAAGGTCAAGGAAGCTAAGCAGGTTGAGAGCGTTGCCCGAGGGGAAAGTGAAATCGAGTCCCAGCTCCGTCCTTCGAGACAGGAGATGAACGACATGCTGAATCTGGCGCGCATCGAGGCCAGTGCAGAGACTGAGAAGCGCCTGATTGAGGAGTTTGCGAAAACGTCCGAAGCAGAAGCTGCAAAGATTCGCCAGGCCCTAGAGCTTTTTGAGGAAGAACGGAAGAGCTACTTCGGCCGCGTCGAGTCCGATGTGGTCCACCTGGCTCTGGCGATCGCTGCAAAAATTATGCATCGTGAGGCCCAGGTTGACCCGCTTCTTGTCTCAACGCTGGTTCGGGTTGCGGTAGGCAAGTTGCATGATGGCTCGAGTGTATCATTGCGCGTTCCAACGGCGAGGGCGGACAAATGGCGTGAGCGGATGGCAAATCCCCTTAACGGGTCGACCATTGCAATCGTGGAGGACCCTCACCTGGGGTCCGATGATTGCATTCTCGAGACCGACGTGGGTTCCGCCAACTTCAGCATCGAAGCGCAACTGAAAGAAGTTGAGCAGGGATTCTTTGACCTGCTTGCGCAGAGGCCTCAAGTCAAATGAACTCTTCGGCTCCCCTTGCTCCCTATTTCGACCGCCTCCATCGTGGATCCACTCTGCGTTGGCGCGGTCGCGTGTTGCAAGTGTTAGGCAACCTCATCGAGTCCGAAGGCCCTTTCTGTTCGATCGGTGAGTCATGCGAGATTACCAACGCGGGCGACAAGAAATATTCTGGACAGGTGATTGGGTTTCGCGGATCAACAATGCTGTCAATGGCTGTGGAAGATCCGCAAGGGATTCGGTTCGGCGACAGGATTGCGGCCTGGGGTACTCGGCCGTCGATCCGAGTTGGCAGTGACATGTTGGGGCGAGTGATCGATGCTACTGGCGAGCCGCTTGATTCGCGAGGTGAATATCGGGGCGAGCGGACAGTCTGGGTGGATGGCTCGGCGCCACTTCCTCTCGATCGCGTTCCAATCCGGGAGGCACTCGGCTGCGGTATTCGCGCCCTGGATGCTTTTGTGACATGCGGACGCGGGCAGCGAATTGGCATCTTCGGTGGAAGTGGGGTGGGGAAGAGTACTCTGCTCGGCATGATGGCTCGCGGAACAAGTGCTGATATGACAGTCCTGGCATTAGTTGGCGAGCGCGGACGCGAAGTTGGAGAGTTCCTCGAGGTCATTGGAGACGAGGGCAGAAAGCGATGCGTGGTCGTTGTGTCCACCTCCGATCAATCGCCGCTGCTTCGATTGCGAGCGGCATTGTCCGCGACGGCAATCGCAGAGTATTTTGCCGGCACTGGGAAGAATGTGCTTTTGGTCGTCGACTCGCTGACCAGGTTCGCGATGGCTCAACGGGAGATTGGCTTGTCAGCCGGAGAGCCGCCAACTGCAAAGGGATATACCCCCTCGGTGCTCAACATGCTTGCACGGTTGGTCGAACGTGCGGGCTGCTTTAAGGGCGGGAGCATTACTGCTTTTTACACCGTCTTGATGGAAGGTGACGATCAGCAGGATCCGGTGGCGGATACGGTGCGGTCTTTGCTCGACGGGCATGTGATCCTCGACAGAAGCCTGGCAATGAGGAATCACTATCCACCGATTTCAATTCTGGAGAGCTTGAGCCGGCTTATGCCGAGCATTGCATCTGCCGAGCACATGCAAAAAGCCAAGGATCTCCGACTCTTGATGGCTTCCTACGAACGTTCTGAAGACTTGATTCGGATTGGCGCGTATCAAAAAGGCGCTGATCCGACCCTGGACCGTGCGGTTGAGATAGTTCCACAGCTGAATACGTTCCTGAACCAGCGGCCAGAAGATATAGTAGCGTTTCCGGATGTCGTCAAATCTCTTCTTGAGGTTCCAAGCTAACATGGCATTTCAGTTTCCATTGGCGACTGTGCTCCGAGTTCGGGGAATTCTTGAGGAGCGCGAAGAGCGGCTCTTGCAAGGGATACTGATCGAAATCTCTAGAACTCGCGAAAGTCTAGCGAGCACTGAGGCCGAGATCACCGGATCGGATGCATTGCGCCACGACAATGTTTTCAAGAAGTGTGCCGGACACAATTTACATGCTGCATACGGCGAAGTGAAGGAATTAAAGCAAAGCCGGCAAGCTCTTGAAGAACAGATTGGGAAACTCGTGCTGTTACGTGACAGGCAGATCGCTGTCTATCAGGGTGCGCGGCGCAATCGTGAGATGATAACGGATATTCAAAACGACCAACGAAGTACTTATGAGTCCGATGCAGCACGACGGGAGCAGAAGACCCTAGATGACAACTACATTGCCCGGCGCGGCCGCTTCTGAACAACGGAGTATGAATCTGGTGCCTATAGACGTGATGCATGCACGACTGTGACGTCTGTTCGATGGAAACTGAGAACCTGTTCATAACTGTCGAGCCACCTGCGGTAAAGTTAAGAACAGGCACTAAAGATAGATAGAGCAAGATAGTCTGGATAGCCTATCGTAAATGTTATCTTCGCAGACGATCCCCAACTAACATCTGTGTCGTAAATGTTGGTGCATGGCATCGCTGTGCATGGAAAGCAGCATAACTACCTAGAAGATGCTGGCATCAACCCGGCACTCTTTGCCGGTGACTGCTCCGGCAAATGTTGCCTGCTTTCTCTGATGAATGATCCACGCGAGTGGAGGCACTCCGTAGAGTACTGATTCGAATGAGGAGGAATATCGTGTTTCGCCGGCAGCGACTAACATTCCATTTGGCCCGACAAATGCAATAAGTCGGCTGTGATTGCAAAAGCCAATATCGAAACGGCATCTCTGGTGGCTGATGGAACGAGCGCGATTGCGCCGGTTGAAACCTTCGCAAAGACGCCGCAAGCATTCAGCGAATCGCTTCTTGTTGCTTCGCGTGCATTGCCGAATGCCGATCCTCGGAGTGACGCCGGCATCCAAGGATCGGGCCGGCCCAAGCAGACGTTCGAGGCCGCGAGGACTGAAGGCTCGATTGCGAACAAAGATACAACCATTGCACGGCACCATCAGCAGACGATCGTGTCTCCAGCAATACCGTTGCCGACGCCGGCTCCAATCAACAATCCAGGACTCGTCCAGACTCAGGTGGCTTTTGCATTGCCGATATCCGGTCCGAAGGCGTCGAACAATGAGCCTGATTCGCCTGGTACAGATGAGGAAGGACCCGCAATGGAAGCGAATGCGGCTTCTCAAGGGGTGGAACAGTCAAGTTCAAGTACGGTTTCAGCCGTTGTCTCCCGCGCCTGCATGAATACGGGCGGATTCTCAAGCGAAGGTGCCGTGCTCAATGCACTTCCACCAGCGAGCGGATGGATGGGCAGTCTGCCGGCGAGTAATGTTCCCGCCATTCTGACGCCAGATGTTGCGAAGGATGGATCAAGCGCGATCTCGACAGGGGCTGGGGATGGAGATCAGCGCCCTGGTTCGGACGGAGTTTCGAGTGTAAGTTCCGATGGAGAAAGGTCCTCGATTGCCAGCCTGGAGGCGGCTGTTGTCGCAAAGCTCGACGCGAGCGGCGGGACACTTGCAGCGGTTCGCACCTTGGGCAACGAATCCCCAAAGGCGCCGGTTGCTGCGCCGCAGAACAGTGGTTCCTCAAAGCGGGTTGTGCCGCCTGCGGCTGGGTTTATCGTGGCCGACTCCAGCATTTCAGGCCCTGTCGCCAATCAGGCAGCTGCATGTTCTCAGTTGGGAGGCGAGCTCGACAAGGCTGGTCAGTTG
>Ga0302277_1001674_pt1 | contig 16198 bp, 16 predicted proteins | sample III_Bog_N3_1_FD_198759 | JGI IMG/M metagenome (GOLD analysis project Ga0302277, IMG submission 198759) | Peat permafrost microbial communities from Stordalen Mire near Abisko, Sweden - III_Bog_N3_1 | ecosystem: Environmental > Terrestrial > Soil > Wetlands > Peat | place: Sweden: Abisko... | reverse complement strand
TGGCTCCTGGGCGAACGCCTCAGCCTATGACCAGGAGACAACCACGCCCTACTACTTCTCGACCCGATTCGACGACTCGCTGATCCGGACGGAGTTCACCCCTTCCGCCCAGAGCGCCATCTTTCGTTTCGGCTTCCCCTCCCCTGGAAGCGTCCTGATTTCCAACCGTTCCAACGGGACCCTGGAGAAGGCCGGGGACAACGCTTTCAGCGGCATCGAGGAATTCGATGGGATGAAGGCGTATGTTTATGGGCTCTTCGACCAACCGGTCTCCATCGAGGCCGCCCGCGCCGGTGACAAGGGAAGACTGACCGTGACTCCCAAGACAACCGGAACGCTGCAACTCCGCTACGGCATCTCCTTCATCAGCGTCGATCAGGCGCGCAAAAACCTGAGCCGGGAAATCCCGGGCTTTGACTTCGCAACGGTGAAGGAAACGGCACGCAACCGCTGGAACAAAGTGCTCGGCCGCATCCGTGTGGAGGGGGGAACCCCGGCCCAGCGCAGGGTCTTCTACACGGCGTTCGCCCGGTGCTACGAGCGCATGGTCTCGATCACCGAGGATGGCCGCTACTACAGCGCCTTCGACCACAAGGTGCACGAGGACACCCGCCCCTTCTATGTGGACAACTGGCTCTGGGACACCTTCCGTGCCAAGGAGCCGCTCCATGCGCTCCTGGATCCCACGATGCAGGCCGACAAGCTCCAGTCGTACGTGCGGATGTACGAGCAGTCAGGCCTGATGCCGACCTTTGCCGTGCTCTTCGGCAACTATGCCTGCATGAACGGAAACCACGCCGCTCCGTGGTTCGCCGACTCCTGGTACAAGGGCATCCGCAATTTTGACTTCGCCAAGGCCTTCGAGGGTCTCAGCAAGCGCTCGCTGAATGTCACCAAACTGCCGTGGAGGAACACGGCCAACTGCCCGCTCGATGACTTCTACAACGCGAAGGGGTACATGCCAGCCCTGCCGCCGGGAACCCAGGAGACCGAACCGCTCGTCAATCCGGGTGAGAAGCGTCAAGCCGTGGCCGTCACGCTGGAAAACAGCTACGACGACTGGTGCATCGCCCAGATCGCGCGCGCCCTCAAGCTTCCCTCGGAACAGGATCGCTTCCTCAAGCGTGCCGCGAACTATCGGAATGTCTTCCGTCCGGACAAGGGGATGATGTGGCCCAAGGATGCCGCGGGCAACTGGATCGAACCCTTCGATCCGAAGACCTCGGGTGGCCAGGGAGGACGCGACTACTTCGACGAGAACACCGAGTACATCTACCAGTGGGATGCCGCGCAGGATTATCAGGGGCTTTTCTCGCTGATGGGTGGACGCAAGGCGGCCGAGGCGAATCTCGACCAGCTTTTCCGCGAGGGGATGGGTCGCCAGAAATTCGATTTTTTCCAGCAGTGGCCCGACTCCACCTCGATGGTGGGTCAGTTCTCGATGGGGAACGAACCCAGTCTTGCCATTCCCTTCATCTACAACAGGCTAGGCGTCCCTTGGAAGACCCAGAAGCGCGTTCGGATGCTGCTGGATTCGTTCTTCACCGACACCCTGCTCGGAATTCCGGGGGACGAGGATGGCGGCGGCATGAGTGCGTTCGTTGTCTTCGCGATGATTGGCATCTACCCGGTGACCCCGGGCTTCCCGGTCTATGACCTCACCTCGCCGGTCTTCACCAAGAGCGTGATCACGCTGGAGAACGGAAACACCTTCACCATCTCGGCGCCCAAGGCCTCGCGCAATAACAAGTACATCCAGTCAGCCCAGCTGAACGAAAAGCCGCTGGATCGTCTCTGGATCACCCATGCCGATGTCCTCGCGGGGGGCACGCTCTCCATGAGTCTCTCCGACACGCCCAACACGGTGCTGGGAACCGATCCCAAGTTCTTCCCCCCCTCCTCGATGGATGCCGATCCCTCCGACTATACGGGACCTTCGGCTGGAGTCTCGGCCAAGGCATCGAAGCAATAGGTGATACAGGCTCTTGGCTTATAGTCTCCAGGCTCTTTTTAACTGAAGCAGGAGGAACCAGCTTTGAATGAACCGCATTGCTGCAGGAACGTTTTGTCTAGCCTGAATGCAGAGAGTATTTTAGCCAGAGTCGGTTAACTTCCAGATTCTTCAGCCCTGGTAATACCGACTTGATGAGCTTTCATGGTCTAGAAATCACCATCAGAAATGACACTATCCGGCTGGTTCTTTTGGCGCTTGGCAGCGTTGTCATCCCTCTGGTTACCTGAAGTTAGCCATCGGTCTTCCGAATTGCCACACCCCAAAACTACCTCGGCACTAAAATACCATTTCTTTCTGTAATTGGCATTATTTTTCCCGGGCGGACTACGATGAATTTTCTAAAAATCGGGCTTTGGATCGCCTTCTTTGCCTGCTCAAGCCAGAGCCTGGATGCCGCTCTTCAGCCACTGAATCAACTCCCCGACACGATTGGCGCGACGATGCAACGGCACATGATCTGGACCGCCCCGAATGCCAAACTGAGTTCGTCATTCGTCGCTTTTCGCAAGAAATTTTCTCTAGCGGCTGTGCCGGAAAAAGCTGAACTCTCCATTTTTGCAGACGTTCGCTATCTTCTTTGGATCAACGGAAAGTATGTCCTTCAGGGGCCGACCCGTTTTAATCCCAAAGGTCCCGAGTATGATAGCGACGAGGTGAGTTCTTATTTGAAAAGGGGAGGCAATGAGATCGTTGTGCTCGTCATGGGGAATCAAAGCAACGGAAAAATGATGCAGCATGTGCCGGGTTTGACTGTCCGATTGGACGTTGGAAATCAGACAATTTTAACCACGGATGAGAACTGGAAGTGGAATGATCATACCCGCTATCGCAATCCGAATGTTGATTGGGGCAATGAAGTGGATGTAATCGACTCGACGGTGGAAGACGGTGACTGGACCCAACCGGATTATAACGATTCCGCCTGGGCGAATGCCGCCAGGATCGATGGCAGCCAATGGGGGCCACTTTCTGCCCGACGAATTCCCCTGCTCCAGCAAACACCCCTCCAAGTCAAACTCAACGGTCAGGATTTTCCGCTCACGCTTTCCGCCGGCCAGCAAGCCAGCTTTTCGTTGAAGCACCTAGTGCAGGCCTACACGGTCATCGATTTCAAAGCGGATGCGGATACAAGGTTTGAATTATCGTACGCCGGAATTTCCTACAAGGCCAAGGCTGGACGGCAGGTCTGTATCTCCACCGATACGCATGGGTTTAAAGACGGCGTCATCAAGGTCACCTCTGGCAAAATGACGATTTATTCGTTCACACCGGTCGAGCGGATTTATCCCTTTCAATGCGTCGGCAGTTTCAGCAGCAGCGATCCGCTCCTCAACAAGCTTTGGAGTCTCTGCGCACGCTCGATACAAGTCATGAGCGAAGACGCTTATGTCGATTGCGCCGATCGTGAGCGGACAGAATGGATGGACTGCTCACCTCCTGATTTCGACGTGACACGCACGGCTATGGCTGGTCCGGGTCCAAACGGCACCAAAATCTACGCCGATCCGCGTCTGCTGGAAGAGATGCTGCGGCGCACGGCGTTGACTTTGCAACCAGACGGGTGGGTGAAGGCCCATACCTGTTCCGACCGCTTCGATATCCACGCCAAAATGGAAGACCGCGCCTGCGACTGGGTGGAAGGCGCACGACTCTATTACGAGAGCACCGGCAATGCGGCACCCATTCGCGAAATCTGGCCCGCCATCGTCGCGCAGATGAACTATTTTCTGGATCGGCGGAGCTCGCGGGGCCTCGTGATCGCCAGGGAATGGGTCATTTGGGGCAACCCGATGGGCTATCAAACATGCGAGGGGGCTGGATTAACCGCCTTTGTCTACAAGGCGCTTGTGGATGCCGCCTTTCTGGGAATGGCCATTGGGAAAACCGAAGATGCCGCGAAATTCGATCAGGCCGCGAAAGAGTTGTCCGTTGCTTTCAACAAGATCCTTTGGGACGAGAAGGACGGGACTTACTACTCAGGCTACTATACCGATCCCAAGGAATTGCCGACTGGAACCGAAAATCCCAAACTCGGGTTGCCGGTCAATCATAACCTGATTGCTCCAACGGTATTCCCGGCTCTCTTTGCCTTGGATCAGGGCATTGTTCCCGCAGACCGACAGGCACAGGTCACCAACTACCTTCTCTCTCAGCCCGATCCCAATGCGCGGATCATGTTCTATTACTATTATTGGAAACAGCTCTACGCTGCGAATCAGCCAACACTGGATAAGCGCATTCTCGATGCCATGCGCAAGAAATGGAGAGGCATGGCTAACTGGCCATGGCAAACGTCATGGGAGGAATTCGACGGTGGGTCACAGGCACATTGCTACGGAATGTTTCCAGGATATTTCCTGAGTGCCTATGTGCTCGGCGTTCGTCTGGATGGTGCTGCGCTGAACAAGCACTTATTGATCGAGCCACATCTAGCAGACCTGTCCCATGCGGAAGGCACCGTCGTCACGGAATTCGGCCCCGTGCCGGTTTCGTGGAAAAAGAGTTCGGACCATCTCGATTTTGAATTTACCATACCCAAGGGAATGACAGCCTCGTTACGCCTTCCCTCTTTTGATGGCAAAGCGACCCTGGTGCTTGATGACCATCCGCTGACCTCCAGCGCCGGGATCGGGGTAAAGTCAGGTCCTCACCACGGCACACTCCATTTCTCCGCAGGAGCGAACACTTTTGCATCCACGCCGAAAGGAGAAAATTTCACTGATGATTTCATCAAAGGAAAAGCCGCGTGGCAGGAAAGATCCGGAGCATGGAAAGTTGAATCCGGAACTTACACCCAGAACGATGCCTCAGGCGGTGCCGTTACCGGTGTCAAGGATCGCTCCTGGTCGGATGCCACGTATGAGTTCACCTGCAAGATCACCCATTCCGATAATTCCGGCAATTGGGCTGGCTTTGGTTTTCGCAAGTCCGCTCCTGAAAGCAACCATGACGATGGTGGCTATCTGCTCTACCTGCGCGCCAATGGCGATTTGGACCTCTACGCAGGGCATGTCCTTCAATCGGTCAAGACAGGTTTGGATCCTGCCAAACCGATAAAATTTAAGGTTGTCGCTGTGGGTGATCACATCCAAGCCTATCTAAACGATAGATCCTCGCCATGCATTGACATCCATGACGACAGCTCAAGTGATGGGTTCATTGGCTTTGAAACCTCCGGCGTTCAGGCAGGTTTTGGCCCCGTTTCTGTCAAAACCGGAGAATAATACCAATCACAGGAAACATGGTATTTTAGCGCCAAAGGTCCGGGATACACTGAGGCAAAGCAAGCTAACCAAGCCGCTCAGGAGAGCGGCACTCGAGAGCCTGGCCAGCGAGGCCCGTAAGGAAGGGAGGCAAGCCCCGTCAATCCAAAGAACCAGCCGATTAGCGTCATTTCTTCAACCCTGAATCAGACGCACCAAGATGACGACTATGGCGATTACGAGCAGGATATGAATGAAGCCGCCCATGGTGTAACTGCTGACGAGTCCCAGGAGCCAGAGGATGATTAGAATAATGGCGATGGTGTAGAGCATAATGGATGTTGATGTTTGCTTTGCTTGAACCAGATTGGCTCGGAACGGCAGCTCCTTCCATGGGGTATATCCCTACCTTGGCTGACACGTGATTTCAATTGACCGTCAGCTGAAGCGGCTCAGGAAAAACTTTGCCCACAAGAAACACAGGAAGAATAGCTCGAGAAATTATCAGGAAAAGGTGCGGGATGAAACTTGCCGTAACGGCTGCGAAGCAGCGACCGGCCCAGCAAACCTGAGACCTGAGTGACCGAAGGCCCTGAAGTGATCTCGCGCAGAGACGCAAAGATTTGGCAACGCCGCCAGATTCGAGGTGAGGTCGACCGTCTCATTTGATCTCGATAAATCTTTCGATCCCACTCTGCGCCTCTGCGCCCCTGCGGGAGAATTTCCCGTTGTGTTTTGCTTGTGCATCTTGTGGCAATGACTGAGCGAATACAGAATCGGTAGGGTTTCACCCTATTGAAGGAGTGCCGGCCAAGCACCATGTTCCGTTTCATGAGAACAATGAATAAGAAACAAAATAACACCTTGGTCACCGCGGGAGCCCTTTTGGTTTTGGCCCTGTCGATTACCGCTTTTGCTGAGGATAAAAAAGAGGACCCGAAAGGTTCATCGCATCAGGCACCCCAGCAACATGCCGTACATCAAGCCGCACCCCAGCATCAAAATGTGCCTCAGCATCAAGTGTCGCACCAGTCAGCTCCTCAGCATGAGCAAGCCATTCAGCACGCCGCTCCCCAGCAGCGGATCTCTCATCAAGATGCACCTCAGCGTCAAAAGACCGCCCAACATCAGAATGTCGCACATCAACAGATGGCACAATCAGCCGGCGGTGGTGGCGGAAAACACGCTCAGAAAAATCAATCCCAATTCTCCTCGAATGAAAATGGAACGCCCTCCAGAGGATCGGCCAATGGATCAACAAGAGAATCAGCCCGACCATCGAATCAATCGAATGTTGCCTCGGTGAATAGACAATCCACGCAGTCAGGGAATACAAACGTCCATAACCAGAGAAATCAGTCTCAGGTTCGGGGCTCTTCCAATCAGCAGAACTCAACCGGATATGCAGTCGGCTCCACCCAGTCGTCGGGAAATGGGCGGAGCGGGGGACGGTATAGCCAGCCTCAGATAACACCAAATGGACAATACAATAGTGGCAATAATTACGGGGGATACTGGTCTTCAGGAAATACACACAATGACTGGAGCCATAGCGGCCGGCATTATTGGAACAATAACAACTATGTCTGGTATCAGGGCGGATGGTTGTTGGTTAACGCTTTTTATAATCCTTTTTATGTCACTTCGGGATACGCCAATAACGGCTATTACAATAATGGATCGCTTGTGAGTCGGGTCCAGACGAGTTTGGCCGGTCTTGGATACTATAACGGCGCTATTGATGGTGATGCCGGTCAAGGCACACGCAATGCCATCGCGAGTTATCAGAATGCTCAGAATCTGAATGTGACCGGACACATCAACGGCGATCTGCTGCAATCGCTCCAAATACAATAAGCAAGTCTCAACGATCCATCTCCGGAACATGACCTACACCATTCCTACAACTGCCCTACTCGCATTCCTCCTACTCGGGGGTTCTCTCACCGGCTGCGTTGCTCCTGGATATCCACCTGCTTATGCCTATGGCACTCCAACGGTATTCCTCCCTCCGGTTGTTATTCAGGGCAGGGGTTATGGATACTGGTACGGAGGAAACTTCTGGCGCTATCGCAACGGCTACGCATTCTACAACGGCCGATATTACCATCACAACGGGGGCTATGGTCGTGGCTATGGTCGTGGCTATGGCGGATACAGAGGATATTGAAACAATCACATTAACTTAGAAACCAAAAAAAATTATGACACATCAAAACACCGCAATCAAACATGACCTTCGGCATCTCGCAGAGAGTGCAGAGTCCGTCGCAAAGGATACCTGCGACTGCGTGACCGAGAATCTGGGTCAGGCATCCGAGGGGCTTAATGCACTCCGCAAAAAAGCTCAGCGTCTTTACCATCTTGTTCAGGATCAAGCTTCGGCAGAGGGGCGGATCATTCATCGGGAGATCCAGGAGCATTCCTTCCGTTATCTCGCACTCGCTGCCGGTCTCGGAGCGCTTCTCGGTTGCCTCGTCGTTGCCAGACTCTCCTCCCTTCGCCACTAATGCAAATGAACTTCACCCATTCCACCCCCTCCTTTGGACTGAAAAAGGGGGTTCTCATGCTTCATGGAAATGCCATTGGCACCGTGACGAGGAAGATGGTCTTCCAACGAGCGGTCGAGTTGGCGGCGATCAACGGGGTTTCCTATCATGCAATTTCCAAATCCGACTGGGAACAGGCAAAGAGGGAACTGACTGGTGAGTCCGTGCTTGATCCTGACCAGGCACTTCTGGAATCGATTCCAGAATCAGAACGCTGGGATCCGGTTCCCGGAACACCCGGCACCAGGGCTCCGGAATCCTCAAGTGAAGACGAGGATGCAGATGGTCACAGTGACAGCGCCAGGCTCGTGGAAGAGGGCATCAGCGAAGCAGCTCACGATCAGATGCTTCAGTCGAGACGGAGTAACCTCGGCTGAATGACCCGATGCTTCCGTGATCGCAGAACTTGGAGCCATCATCATCTCATGGCTGGAGCAATTAAGCGGTTTGGTCTGGATGTTGCGGGACACCGGCTCCGAAATCATTGAGTGTCTGGTTCGCCACAAGGCACCACTGCGACTGGATCAGTTCTTTTATCAGTGTAACCGGGCAGGGGTCGGCTCCATTCCAATGGTTGTTCTTCTTTCGCTCTTTATTGGTCTGACCATGGCGCTGCTCACAGGATATCAACTGGAGATCTTTGGACTCGTCACACTCGTTCCAGCCATCGTCTCGGTCTCCTTCACGAGGGAAATGGGGCCGCTGTTCACAGGGATCGTTCTCGCGGCTCGAATCGGTGCAGCGTACACCGCAGAGCTTGGAGCAATGACTGCGGGCGGTGAGGTGGATGCCATTGAGGGAATGGGAATCGGAGCACTACGCTACCTCGTGACTCCGAGAATTCTGGCAATTTTCTGTCTCACTCCCTCTCTGAGCATAGTCTCCGTTCTTTCAGGAATTGTCGGGGCTGCATTCATCTCCAATCTGCTTCTCCACATTGGCTATGGATATTTTTATGACCAGGTGATCAGGAATTTTCTCATCAAGGATCTGATGTCAGGAGTGGTCAAAAGCCTTATGTTCGGAGCCATCATCGGGGTCATCGCCTGTTACAAAGGGATTTCCATGAACGGGGGAGCCGTCGGAGTTGGAAACGCGACGACACAAAGTGTGGTGGCCTCGATCTGCACAGTAATCGCCTGCGATTCCCTCTGCAATATCATGATGATCATCTTTTTCCCATGAATGCAGCATTGCAAAGAGTCATCGAACTTCGTGGGATAACACTGAAGTTTAAAGACAAAGTTGTCTTAAACGAGGTCACCATTTCAGTCCAATCTCGAGAGACCCGGGTCATCATGGGAATGAGCGGTTGTGGCAAAAGCACCTTGCTTAGTATCCTGCTCGGACTTCTCACTCCGGATGCTGGCTCCGTGGACTTTAAAGGGAAAAACCTGACCCAGTTGTCCCGCTCTGAACTCAACAAAGTCCGTATGAAAATCGGGATGGTATATCAAAATGCAGCCCTCCTAAGTTCGCTCACCATTGGAGAGAATGTCGGCCTGCCACTTCAGGAATTATCAACGATGAATTCTGCGCAGAGAGACGCCATCATCCAGGAGAAACTCGAACTCGTGGGACTTCAGGATGCCCGGAACGAACTTCCATCAGAACTCAGCGGGGGCATGCAAAAAAGAGCAGGCATGGCCCGCGCCCTCGCACTGAATCCCGAGTTAATACTCTTCGACGAGCCAACCGCCGGGCTTGACCCCATCAACAGCAATTTGATTAACGAGCTCATTATCACACTGAGAGACAAGCAGAAGGTGACTTCCATTATTGTGACTCACGAAATGGAAAGTGCATTTGCACTCGCGACGCAAATGGCCTTTCTGGATAAGGGTAAAATGATTCTTTTAGGATCCCCGGATGAGTTTCGGAACTCGGATATTCCCATCGTCAAAGATTTCCTTGGCCCTTTTTCCAATCACCACACATCGAAACAATAAAAAGAGTGCAAATTCACAAAAATGAGATCACCACCGGGATTCTGGTCCTGTTAACGTTAGGGGGGTTTGTCCTTCTTCTGATCATTGTCGGAATGCCTGGAATTCTCAAGCCACTGAACACCTACCGAATTTACTATGACAATGCCAGCGGGATTCGCCCGGGAGCCCCCGTCTTGCTTGCAGGTCGTGAAATCGGGAAGGTCAGCGCCCTCCATTCACCAGTATTGCTTGCGGATCGACCCTCGGGACATCCTGATGATGAAGTCTCAATCGATGTGCAGGTTTCCCGTAATGAACCGATTTATCGTGATGCGACAGTCCATCTCACCCAACAGGGACTGATGGGGCAGCCGGTCATCGACTTTGTCCACGAAGACGCAGGGAGCGGCCTCGCGACAAATCACAGCGTGTTTGTGGGTGACCGTATTCCAGATGTCTCCGAGGCGGTTTCAAAAAACATGGACCGACTCTTCGGGCCAGCTTCCGATCTCACAGCCACGATCAAAAACGCTAAAATATTCATGGAGAGTCTGAACAACGGCGATATTACCCAAATGATGCGAAATACTGAAGAATTCACCGGGGTTCTTAAGAGGGAGCCGTGGCGGCTTATTTGGCCTGAGGGGGCTAAAAAGCCTGACGATCCGTCACCCCCTTCTGGACGAAACAAATCAAAAAGATTTCACTTCCTTGGATCATGAAGCCAGCACTTCTCCTAGCAATTCTCCTGCTCATCCTTGGAGCGACTATTCTCTGCTGCCAAGGATTCACTTACACGACTCATGACAAGGCCATGCAGTTTGGGCCGATTCAGGTGACGACGGAAGAAAAACACACCATCCCGTTTGAGCCGCTAGCTGGAGTTGTCCTTCTGCTTGGCGGGGGAATCATCCTGGCAATGTCTTTGAGAAAAAGCTGACTTTTTACGATGAAAATAGTGCTCATAGCATCTGAAAAACTAATCATTCTGTTTTCTTGCATTACTTTGCTTTTGTCCGGTTGTGCGAATTCCCCGCAGACGAGCATGATGATGGATCGAAGCACTACCGGACACACCATCGTCATCCACCTCGATCAGCAAAAAGCTTATCTTTACAAAGGAAGCAGACTGGTAGGCATATCACCGGTTTCCACGGGTCGGGAGGGCCATGACACACCCGCAGGAGCTTATCATGTCCTTGCAAAGGATCTGAATCACCGTTCCAGCTTCTACGGCGCCTATCTCAGGGATGGCAAAATCATCCAGTCAGGTGTCGATGCACGAAGAGATCCGATACCAGCGGGAGCAAAATTCGTAGGAGCCCCCATGCCCTACTATCTTCAAATTGCCCCCGCTTATGGATTGCATGCCGGTTACCTGCCGGGTTATCCCGCCTCCCATGGGTGTATCAGGATGCCTGAAGCATGGGCACAACGATTTTACTACGCCGCCGAAAGAGGCACCCTTCTAACCATCTATCGTTAAGGAAACTCCCTTTGAAAAGTAAACCGACACTCTTTCTGCTGGGAAGTTTTCAAAAATTCGCCCAGACCGTGGTTCGTACAAGCGGACATCCGATGGCCTTCACTCTGGCACTCGCGATCATTCTAGCCTGGTTGCTTACCGGGCCGTTTTTTCATTTTGGAAACACCTGGCTGCTGGTCATTGATACGGTGGGAAACCTCATCACTTTTCTCATGATCTTTCTGATTCGCAACGCCCAGAACCGGGAGAGTGAGGCCATTCAGCTAAAGCTCGATGAACTCATTCGGGCAACCAAGACGGCCCATAACGCGCTTCTCGATATCGAGGAGCTTTCCGAAACGGATCTGGATAAAATCAAGGGGCGTTTTGAACGACTCGCAAAGACGGCAAGAAAACTTCCCGTCGTGAATGGGTAGTTGGGTAGGGTTTCACCCTATAGCCAGAGAGCCATCTTGAGCCTATTGATTTTCTATCAAGATCTCGTATTCAGGCTCCAGCTTAGAATCCTCCTTAGACTCCTTCACTAACAACCCAATGAAAGTTCTTCACCTCCTGAGCCTCTCTGCACTTCTTTGCATCAGCACCCTTCACGCCGGACAACAACTACAAATTGATACCAATGCCCTTTCGGTTCTTAAGGACATGAGCGAAACTCTCGCAACTGCGAAGGGAGTGACATTTCGGTCGCAAAGCATCCATGAAGTCTCTGCCGTCACCGGGCAATTCATTACCTTTTTTTCTGTTGCTGAAGTCGCCCTCAAGCGTCCTGACAAACTTCGGGCCAGGCACGGAGGGGATGCCCCTGCCTTTGATTTCTACTACGACGGCTCCTCGGTCTCGGCGATAGCCCCTCAGACAAAGGTGTACTCAACCTCTGAGGCTCCGGGAACAATTGACGGAATGCTTGCCGGCCTCCGGGCAGAGACAGGAATTCGATTCCCCTCCTCTCCGCTGCTCCGTAGCGACCCCTATGCCATCCTGAGTCACAACCTCATCAGTGCTGTCGTTGTCGGATCCACAAGAGTTGATGGGATTGAGTGCAATCACCTTGCCTTCCGCTCTCCCGGCGTCAATTGGGAAATCTGGATCGATGCACGCACTTCACTCCCCCGGCGACTCGCCGTCACATTCACCGACACGCCCGGTTTTCCTCGGACAGTCATCGATTTCTCCCATTGGAACCTCCATCCATCGCTTCCTAACTCCTCGTTCGTCTTTCATAAACCGTCTGGTTTCCGGCAAATCCCGTTTTCGGCGGTACTCCACTCAGCTGATCGCTAGAGAATAGCCAACTCCATACCCATCCTTTCACCAGATGAAATCCCGCAGCGCACTTCTCTCCTTACCGGCAGCACTCTGCTTGATCCTCTCCATGACCCAGAGCGGCTGCGTCGGTGGGAATTACAGTGTACCGGTTGTTTATTCTCCATTGCCGGCAGTCGTTCCGATCGTGGGTTGGAACAGTTCTGGATTCTACGGCGGTTCCTATTATGGGAATAATCCGGGTTACTACAATTCCCGATACTCAGGTGGTGGCTCCTACCAGAACTCCCGGGGAGGCTCGGCCTCGTGGGGAGGAGGTTCCGGCTCCTGGCATGGGGCCAATGGAGGCTCCGGTTCGTGGCACCGATGAAACAAGCGGTGATTCCCGGTGTGATTCTGGGCGCGGGGCCGGTTTCATTCTGATACCATTTCTCAGAGATAACTGGACTATATGGCGAAGGGGTTATGGTGTGAGGCAAGGCGGAAGACGGAAGAGTGATGGCTATCTTAAGATAACCAGAACGATGACAACGAAGCTTCGCGCCGTAAGAACAAGCAAGAAGGTCTAATGATCTATGAGAGATGGTATAAGTAGGGTTTCACCCTATGTTTTCTGGGGGAACTTCCCATAGATTGGATGGATGGACACTAATAAAATGATGGATCTCAAGCTCCTCTTTCAGCCCTTCCGCTTGAGATCCTTGGAATTGAAAAACCGCATCGTGATGGCTCCGATGACGCGCTCCTTTTCCCCCGGAGGTATTCCCACGCCGGATGTCGCCGAGTATTATGTCCGACGCGCGCAGGGGGAAGTCGGCCTGATCATCACGGAAGGAACCGTGGTCAATCGCCCGGCTTCCTCCAATGATCCGAACATTCCCCATTGCTATGGGGAAGAGGCCCTTCGCGGATGGAAAGGTGTCGTCGATGCCGTACATTCAGCAGGAGGTCTGATTGCCCCACAAATCTGGCACATGGGTGTCGTGGAGCCCAATGCCTCGGGCTGGCTTCCTGCCACCCCCTTCGAAGGCCCTTCAGGGCTTGTCGCACCCGGCAAAGTCGGTGGCGTGGCCATGACGGAAAAAGCCATTACCGAAACGATCGGGGCCTTTGCCCAGGCGGCTGCCAACGCCAAGCGAATAGGCTTCAATGCCGTTGAGATCCATGGTGCGCACGGATATTTGATCGATCAATTCTTCTGGCATCCGACTAATCAACGCACGGATGGATGGGGAGGAGAGAAACTGCCGGAACGTTCCCGCTTTGCCGTCGAGATTGTCCGCGCAGTGCGTCAGGCCGTAGGTCTGGAATTCGCCATCAGTTTCCGCATCTCCCAATGGAAGCTCCAGGATTACAAGGCCAGGCTTGCCCTCACCCCGGCAGAGCTTGCGGCATGGTTACTCCCCCTGGCGGACGCTGGAGTTGATATTTTTCACTGCTCCCAACGCCGCTTTGAGGATGCGGAGTTCGCCACCTCTGATTTGAATCTTGCCGGCTGGGTCAAGAAACTAACCGGCAAGCCCTCAATCACGGTGGGTTCAATCGGGTTATCAGGAGATTTTCTGGCAGCCTTCAAAGGGGAGTCCTCCAAACCGAGCAATCTGGATGAGCTGCTGCGCCGCCTGGATCGTGGGGATTTTGATCTCGTGGCCATAGGACGCCAACTGATCACCAACGCCGATTGGCCCCGGCTCATTCATGAGGGGCATGCTTCTGAAATTGTCGGGTTTGATAAAAAAGCCCTCACCTCGCTCGTTTAAAGAACCACCAAGTCCCCCACAAAGCTACTACCGATTCCCATGAGCCTTGTGGCGATCCCCTTAAGCCTTGTGGCGATCCCCACAAAGCTCCTCCCCACTGCCATAAGGCTCATGCCTAGTGCCACAAGGCTCGTGACGTTTGTCATCCTCCTCGTGTTGACGATGAGCCTGGCTCCTGGTGCGACCGAGGGTCGGCAGATGCCATCCTCCTCGGTTTCTCTGGAAAAAGGGGATTATGTCTGGCACCCGGAGACATCCCCCGTCGGGGCAGTGGTCATCATCGTCAGTCTGCCCGACCAGGCTCTTGCCGTGTATCGCAACGGGATACCCATTGGTCGCTCCACCATCAGCTCGGGAAAGTCGGGCCACGACACGCCTACGGGGATCTTCACGATTCTTCAGAAAAATGTTCGTCACCACTCCAACATTTACCATGAAGCCACGATGCCCTACATGGAACGCCTCACCTGGAGCGGCATTGCGATGCATGGCGGAGAGCTGCCCGGCTATGCCGACTCCCATGGCTGCGTGCGACTGCCGCTCGAATTTGCAAGGAAGCTCTACACGCTCACGGCCGATGGCACGACCGTGATCGTTACGGATCATAGGTTTCATTTCGGCACTCAAAAGGTTCCTGCTCTTCTTTTTACCTCTTCCACAGAAGCCATCGTCCCACCGGGAGTGACTTATTGGAATCTCTCGAAATCACCCGAAGGTCCGCTCTCCATCGTGGCAAGCAGTGCTGATGGGGAAGTCTATGTCTATCGGCACGGGCTGGAAATCGGCCGTTCTCCCTTCGGTGGACTCCATGGCCTCAGTGGATTGTATGTCTATTACGCCCTCGGTACTCATGATCAGGAGGGCAGACAGAACTGGCTCTCCACCGCCAGCATTGTCGGTCGTCCCCCCCTGGTGAAGGATCTGATCAATCAAGTGAGCGTTGATCCGCGGTTTCTTGCCGCGATGCGCTGCCTCATCACTACGGGAACCACGCTCATTATCACGGACGCACCCGTTTATTCCGGGACGCCTCGCAACTCCAAGGTCGAAATTCTGACCACGGCGACGAGCGGCTCCTAATCCCATGAACTTCATCGCCCTGAAAATGCTCTTCGGGGACAGGGCCAAGTTCATCGGCATTGTCATCGGGTTGACCTTTGCCTCCCTGCTGATCACCCAGCAATCGGCAATCTTTGCGGGTATCATGACGCGGACCTTCAGTTTTCTTCTGGATGTCGGATTGCCGGAGATTTGGGTGGTCGATCCCAGGGTGAAATATATCGACGATATCAAACCGATGGATGATGACGCCTATCTGCGAGTGCGAGGAGTGGAAGGGGTGCAGTGGGCCGTGCCGCTCTACAAGGGAACTCTCGCGGTCCGCACAAAGGATGGAACCTACCAGAGCTGCACCGTTGTGGGTCTGGATGATGAAACCCTCATGGGAGGGCCTGCGACGATGGTCTCCGGCGACCTCTCCTACCTCAGGCGAAGTGGTGCGGTGATCGTGGATCAGACAGGGTCCTCGGGAAAATTGGCGCATCTGCTTCCCGATGGAACAAGCATTCCGCTCCGGGTGGGTGCAGAGATCGAGATCAATGATAACGAGGCCGTTGTGGTCGGCATCTGCAAGGTTTCCCAGACCTTTCAGAATGTCCCAGTCATCTACATGACCTATTCCGCCGCGACTCTCTTTTCACCCGGACAGCGGCTGCTTCTCTCCTTTGTCTGTGTGAAGGGGAAGCCGGGTCAGGACCTTCATGTCTTATGCCAGAGGATTGAGCGTGCCACGGGGCTCAGGGCCTACACGCGCAACGAGTTCAAGGTGCTGACCTTTCTCTATTATCTCGAGTACACGGGCATGCCGATTAACTTCCTCACGGCAGTGGCCCTGGGCTTCCTTGTGGGAGTCGCCATCTCGGGCCAGACCTTTTACAATTTCACCCTTGATAACCTCCGGTACTTCGGAACGCTCAAGGCGATGGGGGCAAGTAA
>Ga0302277_1001653_pt1 | contig 16329 bp, 8 predicted proteins | sample III_Bog_N3_1_FD_198759 | JGI IMG/M metagenome (GOLD analysis project Ga0302277, IMG submission 198759) | Peat permafrost microbial communities from Stordalen Mire near Abisko, Sweden - III_Bog_N3_1 | ecosystem: Environmental > Terrestrial > Soil > Wetlands > Peat | place: Sweden: Abisko... | reverse complement strand
ACGTAATTTAGAAAACAGCGTATATTATGCTTTAATGGATGCCTTCACAATTAATATTAGTGGTGAAGTAATGTCTACTACTGATTGCACTACATATAAATCTAAGTTTAATAATTGGTCACCAACAGGAAATGTGGCTGTTAAATTAAATGGTTCTCCTGTTCTTAGTGGGATTAATATGTCGTATACCAGTGGAAATGTAATATTCCCTGCAAGTAACAAAATAAGTGATATAGTCACTCTAACATATAGTCCATGTTCTTTGTATTATAGTCGGGAATATCCAGATAATTATGAAGATGTTGTTTTGCCGAGCGTGGCAATTATGATGAGTGAAATGACAGAAACACCTTATGAGTTAGGTAACGCTTCAAGTAAAATCATGAAAATGTGGTTTGATGTAGTTGTGTTTGCTCAAAGAATGGGACAAAGATCAGATATAGTTGATACTATTAAATGTAGTTTCGATATGGATGTTCCGGCGTATGACTATAACCTGGGGTTTCCTTATAACTCTAATGGAAGCGTAAACGTAAATTTCCCAAATGTTAATCAAAAAATTGGATTTATTGTTAATGAAGATAACATAAATATCACCAATTCCAGAAGTTTAAGACATGGAAATGTAGAACAATATATGTCTGCTTTAAGTTTCCTATTGTCATATTATCGTTAATTAAAGGAGTGTGAAAGATAATGGCACCTACTTCGCCAAGACCGTCAAGAGTTAGATTTACAAATATTGCTTGTTATCTTGAAGACAAGCAAGCTGATCGTGTTCAGGAGCTAGGTAGCACTACTAACCTAACCACTGAGGACATCTTCGAACTAAGCAACTTGAATAAAGCTGAAATTGTAGATGATGTTCCTACTGTAGACGTTGCTTTAAATACCAATGAATATGGTTCCAATGCAACTATTGGAATGCTCGCAGATGTTGGTTATGGTTGCCAGTGTGTTGCTATGGGGACTATGGCTAGTGCTGGTACTAACCAGATCAACCTTTGGAAAGGTGGTTTCCCTTATAACGGTGAGATTATCTATTTCTCTGGTAGTGGCCCGATAACTCTTACGAGTGGACAGGGTACATGGTCTATAGGACTTAATCCAAATCCAGTAACTGCTACTGGTAATAACAGATGGATGATTGTAACTGGAACTGGTGCTCTTTTGACTGCTGGATATGTACAGTTAGCAACTTATAGTGCTACTGCAGCAAACGTAGTCACCCAGGCATTTATTACAGATCAGCGAATTGGTTGGTCTGGAATGACTCATCTAAACTTTGAGTATGCAAGAGTTGCCATTGCCGCCCCGATGAGACAATCCGGGACTGCGACAATTACTCGTACCATGTATATGGACAACTGTTTCGTAGATAAACTAGATGTTACTTATCAGACTAAAGGGGCTGCTACCGAGAATGTTACCCTTGAAACAGATAACAAGCGTTGGTTTTTGAACTCTGCTGCAAACGTGAAGACAGATTATTTCCTGGCTACCGCAGCACAGACTAATTTTGTTCTGTCAGCAGCTCCGGTACAACTTGCTAACTATCGGTATACCCTTAGGGCATATCAGGATGGCATCGAGATTGGCGAGACAGCTCCTAGTGGAACAGGCGCATTTGGTGTAGTTGGATCTACGTTGACACTTACAACCCCTGCGACTGCTGGAGATATTCTGAAAGTTAGATATATCACATCTTCTGCCGCCGCATGGCCTACTCCGGTTACAGTCATCGGTCAGTATGAGTATTATCCCGGTGCTGTAAAAGAAGGACAAGTAGAAATATATCTAAACGATAACTTAGGTGCTTTCATGACCCGTTGTCAGTCAGTTACTATCAGTGTTCCATTCCAACGTGATGTAATGCAACAGCTTGGTGCTATGAAACCATATGATAGACCTCTTAATATTCCAATCGAACTGACAGTATCCTTAGAGTTCATAGATAGTGATTTACAGGAACTCGTGAGATTTACTAACCAGAATGCTGTATTTGGAACTATTACTCAGGTTGATATCATGGATCTAGTCAAGACAATGGGTTGTGTTATAAAGGTTTACAAGGCTACCGATCTAATCCGTGGAAAAGAACCTGCCGGACACCCTGATCAGTATCCAATCAGAACCATAACAATTAACAACCTAGTTCCAACCTCTGAAAAGTGGGATATCAAAGTAAAAGACAATGCTAGTCAGACATTCGATTTTAGAACTGATAACATTGCATGGACTGATAGATTACTATAATCTTTAAAAAAATAGAATATATAATGTATGAATAGGGAATATGCTGAATGAGGGAAGGGATAAAGGTGGACAATGCACGTTTGAATAACTTTGCAAAAAAGTGCATTATGAAGGTAGTCAAGGATATGCTTGACTATCTGGAGGCGATATTGCCAAAAGAGCAATTTGAGCTTATGAGGAAGCGAATTTTAAGGTCGGGTAATAACGAAGTTAGGGAATTTGCGGAAGTCCTGCGTGAATATAACGTAGAACATATTCCTCAAATAAACGAGACTATCGTTTTCAAGGATTAACCTTAAAATTATCGGGGAAGCTCATATGGGCTTCCCCTATTTTTATTTAAAACTATAAAAAGGATGGGATAGAAATGGCGAAACAACAAGAACAACCAACTGATCAGGAACTACGAGAGGGCATGAATGAGATAGTTACAGGACGTAGATTATTTTCGACTAAGAAGTTTGGCAAGGTATCAGTGCGCTTTCCTTCTACCGAGGAACAGAGATTAGCTGACTGGGAATATTCTTTAGCAATGACTAGAGGATTAAGAGATGGACTTATGACTAATGCAAAATTAGAGTCTGTTCTTGAAGAGTCTGGAATATGGGGTCAAAAAGAGAAAGATAAGTTAATGAAGATTGATGAGGATATTAATGTTGAATTAGTTTATCTAAGTAAATTGAAAACTGAAAAAACCCAAGAACCAGTTCAGATTAAAATTAATGGACTTAAACAAGAGAGAATGACACTTCTAACCGAAAGACAGAAGTTTATGAATATTAGTGTTGAAGCAAAATCAGAAGAGACACGGATCTCATATCTTACATATAGTTGTACAGAAAATGCTGAAACACAAGAGAGAATATGGGCCACATATAAGGACTTTATGGCAGAAAAGAATAGTGAGGATATGGGGATTATTGTTATGCAGTTCCTAACATTCATTAATGGGCTATCCCCAAACTTATTCGAACTATTGCACGAGGAGGCGCAGACACCGGAAGAATCTGGCGAGCAAGGTGGAGAATAGGAACAAAAACTGCTTCGGCTCTTTTTCCTGGTGAGATCTACAATTGGGACATTAACAAAGTAGCTCTTTGTCACTGGTCAATGTTTTATGACAGTATCTATGAATGTCCTGACAAACCTCCTGCCCATGTAATTAACAACAATGATCTGATTGATAAATGGTATGAAAAGAAGATCGATGAGATAGAAGCAAACATGAGAGAAAGCAATAGGATGCATAATAGTTCAAATGCCTATGATTATGACGAAGTAATAGTTTTCTCATCAGGAGATGAACAAGATTATGATGAGGATGACGAATATTACGGAGATGAAACAGTCGAAGGCTATGAATAGTAGGAGGATTTGAATATGGGCGATGGTAATTATAGCTATGTTATAGATGCCAGTTTTAAAGTTCTTCCAGGAAGTCTAAATGATCTACTAACAGAAGCAAAAAAAATGGAACAACAAATCAGCCAAGCTTTGAGTAATATAAAGCTTGGCGTTAGCTTGGTCACTACTGAGCAATTACCTAAGCTACAAGGCGAACTAAATACAAACATAATCCAAAAATTAACTGACTTTGCAAAAAATAATCCAATTATTCTTGATGTGCAAGCTCCAGCACTTAACGGGATAATGGCTCAGTTAAATGAGATAGATACCAAGATGAAGAGTATGTCGAGAGGACAATTACAAAAATTGGTACTTGGTCAGGGAGCTAGATTAAACGCTGGACAGGTATCTACTTCATCTAGTTCTATGCCTGGAAACACCGCTTCTGCTGTAATGACAACAGCGCAGATGACTCAATTAGTTGATCTTGTGCTTGCTAGGGTTGCTCAAAGCCCAACCATAGCCGCAGGGCAAAGACAGGTAAATCAATATTCAAAAGATCCTACTGTTGACGCAAGAATTAGGAACATAGAGAAGCTTCAAGGACAAGGCGTGAACCGCAAAGATATTATGACTCAAACTGGAGTAAGTAAAGATCAGTATAGACATTATACCGATAGTCTTAAAAAACTGGGGCCTTCTGTTGGTAATGCCAATGCAAATTCTTCTCCTAAAAACTCCGTAGTTGGAATTTCTACCAAAGATTTTAAGTCACTTCTGGCTATGGGGGTTGCAGAACACGGAGCTTCACAGAAGAATTATTTTACTGATAGTAAGACATCTCAGAATTTAGACACAAATGCACAACTAAATGCTCTAAAAGAAGGAACTGCTGAAAAAGTAGCACAATCTAAATTAGATCTATTGGCAATAGTTAATCAAGAAAAAATGATTACTTTGACACAAAAAGAAAATGCTAATAGACAAAATATATTAAATATCGCAAAAGCCAAAGACGAAAAATCTGGATTATCATTAAAAAAGGCAACCGCAAATAATGATGCATATAATAGTTTGGGTGGACAAGGAGCAGATGCGGCACATCAAAAAGAAATGCTTGCTCAGCGTTATGCTGGATCTTCTGGAATAGCTAATATGCGTTCTATTATGCAAGATGGATTAGATGCTGGTGGTAATTCCGAAGCGATAAGAAGACAAATGGCTGAAATACAACGTCAAAAAGATGAACATACTAAGATGGCTCAAGATACTGGAGCTAACTTTACTAAATCATATTCATATGTTGACCCAACCGATGGGACGGTTGTTAAAGAATCTACTGTAGCTTATAAGGGATTAGCCGGTGCTGTTGATACAGCAAATAAGTCATTCGGTTCTTTTGGTTCGTCTATGGTTCAACATATGTTATATTACCATGCAATGTCCTTAGGAATGTATGGAATGATTGATGCTTTCAATGAAGGCATCAGAACAATGACTGAATATGAACTTGAATGGACAAGACTTTCTACTGTTCTTGAACAGCAGGGAATAAACACGACAACAATGCAATCAAGCATATATGGAATATCTCAAGATACTGGGGCTAACATTACTACAACTGCAAAGATAGCCCAGAGAGCAGCACAAACGCGGTCATTAACAGGTGATGGCGGAGATAAAGAAAATAATATTGCAATGCTAACTAGAGCCGCCACCATGGGTGTTAATATATCCGGCGAAGACATCGAGCCTGAGGAATTTGGAGAAGACTTAAACTCCATCCTTTTACAGACAGGGCAGAAAGCTTCTGCGGCACCAAAAATGTTAGACATGATGACATATGTTCAGAATACAGTTGGTGCTAATGTAAAAGATCAAATGGAAGGATTAAAAGCAGTTGCCGCTCAGGGTAAATTATTAGGAGCAGATCCTAATTTTATGTTATCTATGTTGGGTTCCTTCCAGACACAATCTGGTGAATCTGGTGCTGATTCTGGTACTATGTTCCAGACATTCCTAAGAAGAATAACCGCAACTCCAAACCAAGCGGTAATCAAGGAAAATACGATGGGGACTGATGGGCAGGGAATTGAAGTAATGAAAGGCCCTGGTCAATATAAAGATCTTCCCGCTTTCTTACAGCAATTATATCAGAAATATTCGAGCGGTCAATTGTCACAGAGTAATCAAATTGGGCTTGAAGAAGCCTTAGGATTCAAACAACTGGATCAATTCCAGGCGTTTATGCAATCTATTCCTCAAGCAATGGATACATACAAGAATAGCTCTCAATCTGTCGGGGCGGCAGAGTTAAAAAACAATGAGATTATGGCAACCGCTGTGGGACAATGGAATAAGTTTAAAGAAACCGTAGATCAATTAATGGTCGATATTGGGTCAAGCGGATTATTGAGCGCCTTAACGCTTGTCTTAGCGGCATTTAATCAGATATTTACTGTGGCAGATATGGTCGTCGAAGGATTCAATAAACTTCCAGATCCTATCAAAGATACTACTTCCGCTATTGTTGGATTAGTAATTGCAATACAGCTACTAAACGCCGCAATGTCAGCAGTAAAGTCATCTCAAATTGGGACTGGAATAGGTAGCATGGTCGGCAGTTTAACTTCTGGTGGCCTTTTAGGTGCGGTCAGAAAAGTAGGGGCGGCAAAGATTGCTTCCAAGGCGGGGAACGCACTAGAAGATACTGCCCTGGCTGCTCCTGCACCTGTACTAACAGCAGAACAAGAATATATGAAGATATATGGTATTAAGGGAGCAGAACCAATTGTTGCGAGAGCAACAACAGGGGCAACAACCGCCATGTCCGAATTTGGAGTAGGGCTATTGGCTGTAACTCCTTACTTAGCCGCTTTTGCCCTTGTTGTTGCCGGGATAATTGCAATATATGATAAATGGAAAAGTGATCAAACTAATGCATTACAAACAAGCCAAAAGAACTTAACTGCACTTGGAGCACAAGGGACAAGCGACGAAATAACACAATGGAAAAGACTATATACAAAATCACAAGCAGGTACTTTAACTGGAAATGACCAAGCAAACTTTGATCAATATAATAAAGATCTAGATATTAAGAGATCTATAACTAGCTATGGTCATCACGTAACAACTGCTTATGCAGGGACATATCAAGATGCAAGTGGCAATACACAAACATTAAACCTAAATAATGGAACGAATCAAAATGCCTTTTTTGGCCAAATACAATCACAATATGGTAATAATCAACCTAGTATAAGTAATGAAGCTAATGGAAGTGCTATGTGGGATTCTACTCAGCCACAACAAGCGCAAGATGCTGTCAACCAAACTCTTAAAGAATTTAATGATCTACTTCAGGCTGAGGCATCTAATCTTGATATAATAAAACAAAAATATGCTAACTATACTGATTCTATTAATTATGCATCAGATTCAGTGGCTAACTTAAATGGGCAACAAGCTGCATATACTCAGCAAATACAATATGCAAGCTCACAATTGCCATATTATACCCAACTGTTAGAGGGACACAAACAAATACTAAGTGATGTTGAACAACGACAAGGCGCATCACAATATCAAGAAATGGTCTATGAATATCAAAACTCTCCAGATAAGTCAGCAGAGCAAGCACAGTCTGGCGATATGGGACTTATCGCAAATAACTACGATCAAGCACAAGGACTGCAACCGATAGTCGATAGTTTAAATGATAGCATGCAAAAGGGCAATGAACAGATTGCAGAGATTAACGAACAAAAGATGCAATTACTTTTAAATAGTGATAAATATCTTGCATCTTGGGATTCTATTAATCAAAGGTTAACTGCCGCAAAACAAATATTAATAGACATGAAAAATATATCCGTTAAAAATGCTACCCTTCCTGGATTAACTCAGAACAGACAACTAATTGAGGGAGCAACTTTTAATGGGGGACAATATGCGGCACAACAATACTCTTCATCAAGGGATACTAGTCTTAATAATTATGACAAGATAATACAGATATTACAGACTGCTCCTGGAGATAAAAAGACACTAACAGATGCTTTTAAAGAAGCGAATTCAACAACAACTAGCGATATGGTTGATGATGTAGTTACCCCATTAAAAGACTTAATATCCAGTGATTTTACATCTGGAGTTACTAGTTTTAATACTGCTGTTAACAATTTTAGTGCATTACCATCACAACTACAAACTTCACTTGAACAAGCCATTGAATATGCTAAAAATGGTGGGGCAGTAAGTGGAAGTGCTGGATATATTTCCGATGCAAGCATTAATGCCCTACTTCTTAAGGCGTTACCAGATAAAACAATGCAACAAGACTTTACGACAGCGGCAAATACTTTTAATGTTCCCGTAGATATTTTAAAGTCTATTGGAGCCGAAGAAAGCGGATTAAGCATGACACCTAAAGGGCAAAAGTCGAGTGGGGCTTGGGGAGTTATGCAGTTAGAACCTGCTACAGCAAAGGGACTAGGTGTTAATAGAACAAATGAGGCTGATAATATTTATGGTGGAGCAAAACTATTAAGTCAGAATCTTGCCCAAGAGGGCGGAGATATGACTAGGGCAATTGAAGCGTACTACCTGGGAGCCGGAAATTTAGCACAGCATGGCGGAAACTGGATTCCTTCTGGAAATGTCCTTACGGGAGATCAATATGCTCAAAAAATCCTTAATGGGGCAGGGCAATCTGCTTTATTTAGTTCCGTTCCTGGAGCACCATCTGGTGGAGGTGGCTCAGGTTCCCCAACGACTCCTACTGTAAATAATGACTTAGCTAATAATAATGCGGCAGGACTAACGGATGCCTCTTTATTAGTTCCTAATTGGCTGAACAGCATACATGATGAAGTTCTAACTGAAATTCAAGGATATGCTGCTCTATCTGGAACGGCAACACAGAGTCAATATCAAGCACAGGCGAAGTATGATACAACAGGATTATATAGCGGATATATGTCTGACATGTATCAATCAAAACTTACTCAGACAGAAGGTATCCGATCTCAGATTCTAAATGACCAATCAATTGTGGCTAATTCAGGTAATATATGGGCTGGTGGAAAACAAAGTATTGAGACTATGCGAGATAACCTTGATACAGGCAGTTCTACTTATAAATCTGACTACAAAAATTTATCTGATGTTATTAATAATTGGAATGATCCTGCTGTCAAACAGAAATTCGACGAATATATTAACGCCCTACAAGGAAATATTGATGTCCAGACTAAAATAGCCAATCAAAATGATCAGATACTTTTACAAACTAATCCTGCAAATAGTATTACACAAAATATGGGGATATTTAGCAAGAACATTTCTGATATAGGAAAAACATCTGGTAGTCTTACGGATTCGAAGTATATGCAAGCAATATCAGAGGCTTTAGACACCTGGAGTAATGGATTAAACCCCGATAAACTACTTTCCACCATGAAATCTTTTTGGGGGACAACTGGGGCTGGATACTCTCAATATAATCAAGCTCAAAGTAGCGATTGGCAGTATACAATGGCTGTTAAGCAATCTCAGGTTGCCGGGATACAGCAAGCACTTCCAGGGGCAAGCGGCGATGAGAGAGATCAGATGCTTAATGACGAGGCAGGAGTTCTTAATAGTTTATATTCAGATTTCCAGTCATGGTTGAATAATATTAAAACTCTATTTGAGGATACTGGAACCAATTACTCTGACTACATAAGAATGGCGGCTGAAGAGTTCGGGCAAACCATCTATCAAAATGAAAACATGATTGCCGCATCCGAAGGTCAGATGGGTATTTCTACTAACCAATCAAGACAGGCGTTATTAGATTTAGCTTCAGCAGAGCAAGCACAAATAACTTTGCTACAGCAACAAAGAGATGCTTTAACAACTGCTTATGATACCGGAAATATAGGGTTAACTCAGCTAATAACTAACCTAAAAGAGCTAAGAGGCAGCGGCACAAGCAGAAAATCTTTATAACACAACCCAAAGTAGTATTGGGTCTTCTTTCTCTAGTGCGTTATCAGAAAGTATGGGAGGAAATTTCCAATCACAGCAAGACTTAGTAGACTCTGTAAAGAGCAGTTTATCATCTATGTTATCTCAGCAAGTATCCACTGCATTGATGAATAGTACCGGATTAACATCCATGTTCTCAGGAATCTCTAATCTATTTGCTGGAACGGCTGGTCAGTCTTTAAGCGGCATCGAAGGAATTTTAAGTAGTAGTGATTTGCAAGATTCTCTTAATGGTGTACTGGATGAAATTATGCCTGTTATGCAGGACATATCTGATTCAACAAACGGAATCTTTAGAACGGTATCTAATGAGAATTATAATGCTCCATCTGGATTCGCTATCGCTCCTTATTTATCTCAGTTTGTTACTGCTCAAACTCTTCCTGCGACTACTGGATATCTAGCTGATTCAGGCAATGCGGCAATCACCGCTGCCGGTTCATTGTACTCTAATACTGCTTCAGCCGGAACAGCTACAGCACAAACATTTACCTCTGGAAATGGAACATATACTGGAGCACTTACTGACATTACATCAACATTACAAAGCATTCTCACGGCGTTAAACGGCGGAGGAAATGGTTCAAGTGGAAGTAGTGATCCTAACAGTAGCGGGGACATGTTACTTTCTATTGCCAAATATGTTTATGGGCAAGGAAGTCCATATCTAGCAACAAGCGCCTCAACGACCATAAGGAGTGCCTATACAACATCAGATCCAAATGATACAGAATCATTATCTACTCTATTGAGTCAACAAGGATTAACGATGGATCAATTCCAAGCCGCTCTCAATAAGTCTCAAGAAACTCCTACTCAAATATTGCAGGACATTGTTAAGGCAAGCACCGCAGGGAATACTGATCTACAAAATCTACCAACATTAGCTAGTTATATGTCGCAATTAGTTGCTTTAGAAGGAAAGAGTAGTACAAGAAGTAGTTCTTCAAGTTCATCTAGTTCATCTAGTTCTTCTAGTCCATCTAGTTCTTCTGCTGGTAATACAAATGTTGGTGGGTCTAGCGGAGGAAAAACTGCTACCTTAGATTATGTGACAAAGGGAGGGTTAATATATCCAATTGGAGTTACTGCTGGGAAAGGTAATTATATTTATGTAAATGCTGCTGGTCAGTCTTGTGTAACAACCGCAAATCCTGCACACTTTGGACCAGGAATGGCCATGAGTGGATCGGTTGCTGAAGACTCTACGGGGTCGATAGTTGCTAAATTCCATCAGGGCGGAATTATAGGAACGAGCATTGGTTCTAATGAGTCATTAATATTAGGCCAAGTTGGAGAGGCTGTATTACCAAAAAGTCTTACTAACTTGCTCATGCAAACCGCAGCCAATCCAAACTCTAGATCGTCAGCAAGTCCTACGTTAAACGTAAACGTAACTGCAAATGGGTCAAACTTAGATGAAGATACGATCACTAGAGCCGCAAACGCAGGAGCAACGACTGCTTTACAACAATGGCAAAAACAACAAAGGAATAACAATTTAAGATCAACTGGAGTTAGTTATTCAAGATAAGTAATTAGTTTATAATATAGTAAATATATAGTAGATAAAAAATCGGGGTGTCTTAACCGGCACCCCAAATGTAAGGAGAGTGGGCATAAAAATGAATTATCAATTTAATGGATATACTTTCTCGCACAATCCCACTCAGGCGGATAAGGATATTACTTATATAGGAGATAACGTAAAGACGCTTTCTGGTAGGATGATTATTCAACCCACCTATTTTAAGAATAGCACATCTATAGTTTCGACATTTTGGCAAGCGAGAGATCTGTCTTTGCTCCCTATTCCTATTAATGATAATGTAATATGTTTTAATAAAAGTACAAATAATTTTTATACTTACAATCTTTCTGGAGAAGTAATAAATATATATAATTCTAACTTGCTATATATAAATTCAATAGATTTATCTCTATTAACTCTTACATCTGTAGATGATATTACTTCTTTTGGATCTAATGTATATCTCTCTGCCAGTAATTTAAGCGGAAGACAAATATATACAATACCAATACAACCAACTCAACCCACTTATAATCTGGCATCTATAGTTAATACGGCTTCACAATTAAATAATGCTGAATTGTTTGTCGCTTCGGTCGAGGCAGGATCTCTTCTTTTTGAGTATATATTAGGAATACCTAATATTGAAAATGTTCCAACTGGAGTCCCAATAGCTGCTACTGTTATGGGAATGGCTAATGATGGAACAAATATATGGATATTAGATAGCAACCATAATATATCATCTTTTCAGGGCGGGGTATTATATCCTGAAATGTCTTTAAATACACAAACTACAGGATTAGAATTTTCTAATGGTCTATTTCTAACAATTTATAATAATGGGGCAAACACACTAATGTTGAGCGTAGGGACTACCCCGCAAGGAATTGCAGAAATAGTTGATGGAACTTATGTCCCCGAAACAGCAACAATAGAATCAATATGTTTAAAAAATACAAACACATTATATTACATAGACGCTAATCATAATCAAGTTTACAATATGTCTATTAACACAGTCTTGCAAGATATATATCATCTTGAATATATGTGTGAAATGGGTGGAGTGTTGCCTCTAACTGATCAATATGGAAGAACAGAGTATGTTACTGTATTAGAGATAGATAAAAAAAGATTAGACAAACTACCAAAAGCCTATCAAGTAACGATTAAGACTGAGGGAGTGTGGTAAACATGCAAAGATGGCAACTAGGTTCATTCTCTCTTGTCTTTAATCCATCTGCTGATGATATAGATAATACATATGACATAACTAATAATTATTCTCTTTCTGGAAAACAAGCATCTTCTCTTTATTTAGAACATCCTACTAGAGAGTTTTCAACAGTGTTGTTTAATAGGACTGGTAGCTGTATAACACAGTTAACTACATTAACGGGTGGATATATAGATCAAGATTATTTTAACCAATATTCATATGTAGCCTCTGGTAATAAAATAAGTAGGTATAGTAGCTATAATTTTAATTATATACAACAATATACTATATCTCAAATAAATAAAATATATGGGATTGCCATTGACAATACCACTCAACCGTCCAATCCATTTGCTTATGTATATGGAGATACTGGAATATTTAAGTTTAATAGTAACAACTTTAGTTTATTACAGAGTTATACGTCACCACAGGCTACTGGGTTATGCCTAACTTATAATCCTAATGATGGAAATCTTTATACGCTTGGACAAGATTCTATAAATCAAATAAACTTTTTATCTAACACATCAATGCCCTTTATGTATATATCAACAACTTCTTTTTCTGGGTTATATCTTGATAATTGGAGTCCATATTATTTTTGGTATTATGATAAGATTAACAATATGTTGGCGCAATATGATTTGAATGGCAATGCTGTTAGCTGTATTGATATGGGAGAACTTAATGTGGGAAACATATATGATATCTCTATTAACAGAATATCGAATACAATCACGGTTATCACTAATAATATGGTATATATTATAAGTCCTAATCAGGTTAATGAACAATATTATAATTTAATGAACCAATTAAAATCACCACTGCTTTCTTTAACAGATGAACTTGGAAGAGTAATGAATGCTTATTCTACTGAAATTAAAATATCCGAAGATACAGGACATAACGTAAATAAGCCTTATTACAAACTGGATTTAAAAATGATTATATGTCCGTGATAGAAGGTGAATAAATATGATTTCTGTTAGCGATCAATACATGACTGCTTTAACTGGAAATGTTAGAACAGTTACTTATATCGTTCAAATGGCAAGAGAAGACAACTGGAATAATTGGATTGATATTTCAGATAGGGTTCTTGATATTGAAACAGATGCGGCACTTGCTAATTCTAATACTACGCTTACCATGGATATTGATAACTCTGATTATTCATTCTCTCCATCTAATACTACTAGCACAATAAATATAGATTCAACTGGGACATATAATCCTTTGCTTTATCCTGGTCATTTGGTTAGAATTGTTGCTGGTTTTGAAGAGGCGGCGGGAGATGGTACCAATATTACCTGTACTCAAAGCCAACAACTAACCTTATTCCAAGGAAAACTAGTAAATTCTAATCAATTAATAGCTGATTCATCTGGAAACATAACTTTAATGCATAATTATACAAGTTCTCCTTCCTATATAAATCAATCAACATCTCCAAGTTTAACTGCTAAAGCTCTTGATGGGGCTATAGGTGTAGGAACAGAATATACCTATCCATGTTATACAATATGGGAAGAAATAGTACAAACATTTACTGTTGCTGGCAGTTGTCCTCAATTACTAGAAAGTATTAGCGTATATTGTATCCCTGGTAAGACAGCATCATCATATGGGGTTGGTGCTGTTCAAATTCAAATAGGTGCTTTACCAGCAGACATATCTGTTACGTATTCTGGAACTAATCCTCCAATTAATATAACAAATAATTCTATCTCTGTAGCTCCGACTAACGGATGGATGACATTTAATTTTAGTGATCAGATATATTTACAACCAGGAGAACAATATGGATTTTATATTAATGACACACATATAGCTAATTCTTATCCAAACCAACCAGTAGGATCTAACGATACTTATGCAACGGGATCTGCTTATCCAGGAAACAGTTATTGGTATCAACATTATTGTAATTTTCAACCAACAACTGGTTATTATCAACAGTACACGGGAACATCAATAGGATTTCAACTAAATACAAGAAGTGCGTATTATTATACTAATGGAACTGCAACGGTTGTCTTCGATTGTACAGATAACATAATGGGATATACATCAATTGAATTTAGCGGAAATGCACCAAATGGAACAACTATAACCTATCAGTATGCCTCTAGCATAGATAATGTTAACTGGTCATCATGGCAAACTAACCTTAATAATGTTCCTCCAGATAGGTATTTTGCTACATTAATAAATATGACGACAACAAGCATTGACATATCTCCATATATTAGCAGTATAACATTTAATTATGAAATATCTGCTAGTGAAACATCTCCTGGAATGATTCCAATATTTTATGGATTAACTGGTGATGATACAGATTCACAAACTTATCCTGGTAAGATTCAATTAACGGTGCGTGACCTATCTAAGAATTTTTCAGATCTTTATATTCCTATTCAACAACCAACTCAATCATATGTAAATAGCTTAGCCGAGCAAGTAATATCCAGTATATTAACTCAATATACACCTGCCACAAAATTGGGCAGTTTTCTTACTAATATAAACGCGTATTTTATCGCGACTCAAACTAATTACCTTATAAGCAATGCAGTATTTAGATCAACTGATGTTTGGAGCGCTTTGCAGTCTATTTCAGATTTAATGGGTTGGTACTTACTATTTAATCAAGCGGGAATTCTTACATTGCAACCTCGTAAATGGCAAAACTTTGCTGATATTATTTTTGACGAAGACATGCTTATTACGAATGAATTGAAATTTAGTGATGCCGATATTAGAAATGTTATTTATTTAAAGGCGGACACTTACAATGCGGGGACATTAACTGGATGTGCCATTGATATGGAATCTATTGCTCAATTTGGGCAAAGATATTTTGAGATTGATCAGTCAATAACTGCCATGGTTACATCACAAGATCAACTTAATGCTTTAGGAGAAGCTATAAAACAGGACTATGCTTGGTTTACAGCAACATGTACTGCAACTATCCCATTTTTCCCAATTATCGAATTGGGAGACATAGTGGGAATTAGAGACAATAGGCAAGGGATTAATGAAACAACAAATTTATTTAGAGTGGTTGAGGTAGTTCATAATTTAGCTCAAGACAATAAGCGTACAACATTAACACTCCAAGTGTATAGATCATTTCAATTTGAATGCTCTTATTATCCATTAGCCCCTACTAATGTCTCTGGTTCAATCATCGACAAGACTTTGCAGTGGTATTCAGGATGTAGCTGGTCTGGTAAGGCACAGAGGACATTCTATTATCCTGAAATATCATGGGTTGCTCCGACAGCAAATTCAGACGGAACCCCAGTAACATTTTTATCTGGATATAAAGTCTATAGAAGTGATTCTAGTGCAAGTAATTGGATAAGCGGAAACTTTAGCTCTACTGTTGTAAATGCAAATAATGAAATAGCTCTTGATGTTATTGCTGGAACATTTCTCGATCAATCAAACACAACTAATCCATGTTATACGATAAAACCTAATTATCAATATATAGGACAGACATTTAGTCCAGCAGGTAATAACATAAGCGAGATAGATGTATACTTTGAAAATGTCCCCACAAATACTACTCTTACATTATACGCATATAGTGGTGTCTATTCTACATATGTTTCTTGTTATACAGGATGCACCAATACATGGGTTCCATTTAAATTACCAGCTCCTATTGCGGCATCAACCTATTCGAATTTTAAAATATATGCCAATAATATCAATACTACATTATGGGCATCTCCATCTCAATATGGTGGAGGAAACTTAACATCTGCGAATATAAATTACCCTAGTCAAGATTTATTATTTAGGACATACTCTTCAACTCCCAAAGCCTTTGGCACTTGGACATCTCAGGTATTTGATTTTACGGCAATACCAAGCGGGATTACTTTAACCAGTAATATAACTTTAAATAATAGTAATG
>Ga0302277_1001644_pt1 | contig 16396 bp, 19 predicted proteins | sample III_Bog_N3_1_FD_198759 | JGI IMG/M metagenome (GOLD analysis project Ga0302277, IMG submission 198759) | Peat permafrost microbial communities from Stordalen Mire near Abisko, Sweden - III_Bog_N3_1 | ecosystem: Environmental > Terrestrial > Soil > Wetlands > Peat | place: Sweden: Abisko... | reverse complement strand
AACGCCCTGAGTCACTTGGAATCCAGCATCTGTAATACTGCCCTCGTGAAGACCATCTGCGCTTGCGCTGCCAGCCCAAGCCCGCATTATGGGAGAGCGATGTTTTCCCCAAGCATAGACAGGAAAAGACGGCATTAAACAAAAAACCCGCTAACTGCAACGAGTTTAGCGGGTTTCGTGTACGGTGTTAGATGGGGTAAAACGGTAAAATGGTGCGCTCGGCGGGAGTCGAACCCACGACCCTCGGCTTCGGAAACCGATACTCTATCCAGCTGAGCTACGAGCGCTTTGTGAAGAAAACTGCAATGAGACCAATGGTCATTTTACCCTACCACGCCCGAATGACATAAGCTTCGGAAACCAATACTCTATCCAGCTGAGCTACGGACGCATCTAAGACCGCATAGTATAACGCAGCCTCCCCACCCGCGCACGCCGCACCTGAAATGAAGTTCGCAGGGATGAGCAATAGATTGCTCAACTCGCAAAAGCTTTACAGCAGGCTGGACAATTTATTGCCCAACTTGCAAAAGCACTATAGCAAGATGGGCGATGTGTCCCCCAGCTCACAAAAATGCTATCGTGCGCACCATGACTTTGATTATCCCAGCACCATGACTTTCGCCAACCCCGGCCCGGACGAGATTTGCCACATGTTGAGCAGCATCCGCACCATCGCGGTGATAGGCCTGTCGCCCAATCCTGCACGCCCCAGCCATCGCGTAGCGCGCGCCATGCAAGGAAATGGCTACCGTATCGTACCGGTGCGTCCACTTGTGAAAGAAGTACTCGGCGAACTCGCTTATACTGACTTGGAGAGCATCCCATTCAAGGTTGACATGGTGGATGTGTTCCGCGCGCCGCAACATGTGCCTGCCATCGTGGAAAGCTGCATTGTGCTTGGCATCCCACGCTTGTGGTTACAGGATGGGGTGGTTCACGAAGAGGCTGCGCAACGGGCGCAGGCGGCTGGCATTGAGGTGGTAATGGATCGCTGTATCTGGCGCGACTATTCCCAATTATGCGCATTATGAACAGGCAGCGCTGTACTTGGCCCGGCAATGATCCTTTATATTGCGCCTACCACGATGAGGAATGGGGCGTGCCGCTGCATGATGACCGCGCACTGTTCGAGTTCCTGATTCTGGAGGGCGCGCAGGCGGGCTTGAGCTGGATTACAATTTTACGCAAGCGCGAAAATTACCGCGCGGCTTTTGATAATTTCGACGCCGAGTGCATTGCCCGCTATGACGCGAGTAAAATAGAATCGCTGTTGCAGGATGCGGGTATCGTGCGCAATCGGCTGAAGGTGGAAGCGGCGGTGAACAATGCACAGAAATTTCTCGACGTGCAGGAACAGTTCGGCAGCTTCGATGCCTTTATCTGGCAATTCGTGGGCGGCAAGCCCAAACAGAACCGCCAGCGCAGCCCTGCCGAAATATCGGCAAGCACCCCGGAATCGGATGCAATGAGCAAGGAACTAAAACGGCGCGGCTTTAAGTTTGTCGGCAGCACCATTTGCTACGCGCACATGCAGGCAACCGGGATGGTGAATGACCATACAGTGGATTGCTTCAGATATTTGGAAGTTCAGAGAGAAAGTTAATACGCAATGATTTTGAAGTTCACTAAAATGCACGGCGCAGGGAATGATTTCGTGATGCTCAACGGCGTGCACCAGCGTATCCAGCTTACGCCGGAACAATTGCGTTTGCTGGCTAACCGCCATTTCGGCGTAGGTTGCGACCAGATATTGCTGGTTGAAACTACCAAGTCGCCCGATGCGGATTTCCGCTACCGCATCTTCAACGCAGACGGTGGAGAGGTAGAACAATGCGGCAACGGCGCGCGCTGCTTTGTGCGCTTTGTGCATGACCAAGGACTGACGCATAAACGCGAAATCGTGGTAGAAACCAGGGGCGGGCTGATCTCGCCGCGACTGGAAGAAGATGGCCGGGTAACGGTAAACATGGGCGCGCCGATTTTCGAGGCTGCGCGCATTCCGTTTAATACCCATAGCGATGCCATTATCCAGCCGCTCGAAGTGGATGGCGAAACGGTACAAATCACCGCCGTTTCCATGGGCAACCCGCACGCAGTGCAGGTGGTAGCCGATGTCGAACTCGCTCCTGTCGTCGCACAGGGCGCGCTGATCGAATACCACCCACAATTCCCCAAGCGGGTGAATGCAGGCTTCATGCAAGTAATGAATCGCGACCACATCAAGCTGCGAGTGTATGAGCGCGGTGCGGGAGAGACGTTATCTTGCGGCACCGGCGCATGCGCCGCAGTGGTGACGGGCATCAAGCGCGGCTTGCTGGATGACCGCGTACAGGTTGCCACCAAGGGCGGCATGCTAAACATCACGTGGGCAGGGGACGGCGCACCGGTGCTGATGACAGGGCCGGCGATTAGCGTCTTTACCGGCGAAATAAATTTATAAACTTACTACTCAAAATCACAATATGAAAGCGACAATATGAGAGCCGAAGACATCGCGCAGTATCTGCAAGACAACCCGCAATTTTTTGATACCTACGCCGAAATGCTGGCGGAAATAGTCATTCCCCATCCCTATGGCGGGCGCACCGTCTCACTCTCTGAGCGACAGATGCTGACCCTGCGCGAGAAGAATAAGGAACTGGAAAAAAAGTTGCACGAGATGTTGGATTTCGCTCAGGAGAACGATGTTCTGCAAAACAAGGTACACCAGTTCACACTGGCATTGTTTGGCGCTCACGACCTGATGGGATTGCAGGATGTAGTCGGGAGCAACCTGCGCGATATATTCGCCGTACCTCATATCGCGCTGCATGTCTGGAAAGGCCTGCCACCCAGCGCCGAAGTGCTGGCATTCGCCGACGAGTATAAACAGCCAGTATGTACCCATCACGCGGTGCATGAAACGCTGAATTGGTTCGGCGAGGCCGCGCCACACCTGCGCTCATTCGCTTACTTGCCGTTACGTGCAAAAGAACAATCCATCGGCCTGCTGGTGCTCGCCAGCGAAGATGCGCAGCGCTTCTATCCCGAGATGGGCACGGTGTTCCTGCAACGCATTGCAGAAATCGTGAGCAGCGCGCTGCAACCGCGTTTGTAAACTTGAGTAAGCTATTTAGCCACGGATTAACACGGATGATCACGGATAATCAACTCCTCGAACAAAACCCACCCGCCACCGGAAAAATGGGTTGGGAGAGCATTGGTTTTATCCGTGGCAAATCCGTGTGTATCTGTGGCTAATTGCCGTTTCCATTAATATGCCGGATAACGCCGCGCATTCCAATCAGGACACCCTGCACGGCTTCCTCGCGCATCTGCGCAACGAACGGAACTACTCCGAACTTACTCTGGAAAATTATGCGCGCGACCTGCGCCGCTTGTTCGAACTTGCTGGAACCACGCCGCTAGCCGAACTGAAAAGCCACCACATTCGCCGCTTCGTTGCTCAACTGCACGGACAAGGTTTGGGTGGGAAAACGCTGGCGCGCATGTTGTCGGCATGGCGCAGCTTCTATGCCTATCTGATGCGCGATCACCGATGCAAAGGCAATCCCTGCATCGGGTTGCGCGCACCGAAATCGGCACGTAACCTGCCGCACGCACTATCGCCGGACGAAGCGGTGCGCATGGTGGAACTACCCACCAATGATGACCCGCTGGCGGTGCGCGACAAGGCGATGTTCGAGCTATTTTATTCTTCCGGCCTGCGCTTGGCGGAACTGGTCAGCCTTGACCTTGAACCTACTCAAGCCGATCTGATTGCGGGTGAGATCCGCGTTACAGGAAAAGGTAGCAAGACGCGCATCGTGCCGATAGGCAGTCACGCCATTGCGGCGCTGCATGCCTGGCTGACGGTGCGCCCGGCGCTGGCTAAAGATAACGAGGCGCTGTTTATCAACCGTAACGGCGGGCGCATCAGCGCACGTTCGGTGCAACTACGCATGAAAGAATGGGGCATCAAACAAGGCATCACCAGCGGCGTGCATCCGCACTTGCTACGTCACTCGTTCGCCACGCACGTATTGCAATCCAGCGGTGACTTGCGCGCAGTGCAGGAAATGCTCGGCCATGCCAGCATCTCCACCACGCAGGTTTATACTCATCTCGATTTTCAGTACCTTGCCAAAATTTACGACGCCGCTCATCCGCGCGCCAAGAGAAAACCATGAGCACCCAAAAGACAAAATCCCATTCAACGCCGCACCGCCCATCGCAAGGAAACAGGGATTTTCGGAATCGAACACAGCGTAGCGGAAAGCCTGCTGACGACCAGAACAACACCCCGCGTGCCGCTCCGCAGCCGCACACCGGTGTCGCTACCGCGCAACCCGGCATCCTCCTCCAGGCTGGCCGCGAAAAATCTCTGCTGCGCCGCCACCCGTGGATTTTTTCCGGTGCTGTTGCAAGTGTAAATGGCGCACCCGCTAACGGCGACACGCTTCCCGTGCGTAGCGCGCAAGGTCAATTTCTCGCTTGGGCAGCCTACAACGCCGGATCGCAAATTACTGCGCGGGTGTGGTCATGGCGCGAAGAGGAAGTCATAAACGCGGAGTTTTTTCGGAGTCGGATCAAGGCCGCACTAGCAGCGCGCGACACACTTAGCTTATCAACTCGACACAACAAACTTAAACCCGTTCGTCCTGAGCTTGTCGAAGGACATGAAAAAGGCTCCTCCGTAGGTTTGGTGCAGGCTTCGACAAGCTCAGCCCGAACGGAGTGTAAAGATAGTAACGGAGCACGTCTGATCCACGCCGAATCAGACGGTCTGCCGGGATTGATCGTCGATCAATACGGCGACGTGCTGGTGATGCAGATCGGCAGTGCGGGCGCAGAACGTTGGCGCGACACATGCGCCGACATCCTGCAAGAATTATGCGACCCCGTATGCATTTACGAACGCTCCGATTCCGACTCGCGCACACTGGAAGGCTTAGAGTTACGCAACGGCATCCTGCGCGGCACGTTGCCGGACAACGTAGAAGTGGTGGAAAACGGCCTGCGCTTCAAGGTGGATGTGGCGTCTGGGCAAAAGACCGGCTTCTATCTCGACCAGCGCGACAACCGCGCACTGACCGAAACACTGGTGCACAATAAAGATGTGCTGAATTGTTTTTGCTACACTGGCGGGTTCTCGCTGTATGCGCTGCGCGGCGGCGCAAAATCGGTGCTATCCATAGACGCATCCGGCGATGCGTTGCGCATTGCCGAAGGAAATCTGGCGCGCAATGGTCTGAATGCAGCGCGCGCCGAGTGGCAGGAAGCGGATGTGTTTCTGGCACTACGCAAGCTGCGCGACCAAGGCCGCTCATTCGATCTCATCATTCTCGACCCGCCCAAGTTCGCCCCCACCACCGCCTTCGCCGAAAAAGCCGCGCGCGGCTACAAGGACATCAATCTGCTCGGCTTCAAACTGCTCAGGCCGGGTGGCATCCTCGCCACCTACTCCTGCTCCGGCGGCATCAGCGAAGACCTGTTCCAGAAAATCATCGCAGGCGCGGCACTCGATGCCGGTGTGGATGCGCAGATCGTGCATTACCTGCACGCCAGCGCCGATCACCCGGTGCTGCTGAGCTTTCCCGAGGGAGCGTATTTGAAGGGGTTGGTGTTGCGGGTAGGGTTGTGATCGAGCTACTTCTTGCCATAGGTGCTGTCGTGATCGGATGAAATGGTTAAGAATCTCAGAAAATTCTGCTGGCGATAAGCCGTTGCCCTCCTTGATCGGGTAATTCTCAAGGAGTAGATCGCTTCTATTCCTTCCGGCGGCTTAACGCTATACACTTTTTCCCACTTCAAACCTTGGTCACGGTACACCTGATTCCAGGTAAGTTTGCGCAGCTTGTTAAACGTATCCAACACGGCATTACGCTCCTGCTTTTCCAACGCAAACAAATTGTCCTGAAAGACCGGATTGTTTAAGTCGAGTCTGACCAGCCCATCATTGGTTTTGACTTCCTCTGCTTCAATCTTTCTCGCCATACCCGCTAGTCTTTCGCCAGCTTTTTGAGCACAACGTCTGTTGACGAATCGTCGGGGGCATTATTTTGTGCCCAAGACAAAGCTTTCTGCAAAGCCTCAGCCGCTTTGGGTTGATGCAGCCAGCTTTCATTATCAGGCACCACCGTTGCTGAACGCACCAGCCAAACACCCGGTTCCCGTTCTTCAACCAATACCTGACGACCGGCAAACTGCTTACCCAGCGAAATTTGACCATTTGCACCCACCACCTTGACGCTGGGAGCCGTGGAAACTGTTGCCATAACAAACCTCTTTTATTTAGTAACGCACTATAGCACTATAGCACTAAAATTAAATAAGGCAAATAACCAGCAGGGATTATTTGAAGGGGGTATCTTGCGGTGCGTATTACATACTTGCAACTATGTCATTTATGACATAGTTTTAACTGCTATAGGCAAACAGCATAAACGCCATGAAGACTAACAAATTAGAGCGCCTCAAAGCCGTAGGCTGGGAGGTTGGCAACGCAGAGGATTTTCTGCAATTAAGTGATGAGGAAGCACGGCTCGTCGCAAGCATTACAACAACGCACGACATTCCGGGGGCATTTACGATAAACGAGGTGCGAGCTTGAGAATCGCTTCATAAATCGATCATCGGTGACAAGATTATGAGCATACTACGAACTTTAGCCAGAGCGATGGCTCTATTCCTATTTCTTTGTAATTACGCTACGGCAGACAGTTTGCCAAGAGAACCAGTTTTTCTACCTTTTGCGGCTTGTCAAAAGGCGGCTATTTTGGCCTTTGATTTTGAGGCGATAGAAGATAATAGTTACGTTTTTCTTTTGACGCTTCAATGGTCGGAGAATGATACAGCCCAGCGGGAGCACCTTGCAAAATTTATGGGTGACGGAGGATACGATCCAAAGACAAACAAGCAAATAAACACCGGCCTTCCCATTCCTTTGAGGTTGAAAATCAGCCGTCTCGACCCTGCCGGTGAAATATCAATCTATGACAAAGAAATCATGGAAGAAGAGCTTCAATCTAGGGGCCCAAAAGAACTCGAAAAAGTAATTGACCGCATCAAACTATCCACCGGAAATTATCGCGTCCATGTAGAAGCCTTGACAGGTATTCCAGAATTGGTGGGTACGCCAATTGGATTGGGCATTTATGTCCATAGGCCAAGTGTCGACTTACGGCCTTGGCGGTGGCAGTTTCCGTCTCAACGGTGGGTGTTCCCCAATGGGTGGGTGAAATGCACGTCATGAGCGCGGGAGCAGATCCATCCTACAAAACCCTACACCCAATCCTTCGGTACCAAAAACTCTTCATACAATCTCGCTTCCGGCGTGCCCTTCTCCGGGTGCCAGTCGTAGCGCCATTTCACCAGTGGCGGCATGGAAAGTAATATGGATTCGGTGCGGCCATTGCTTTGCAGGCCGAAGATGGTGCCGCGATCTATCACCAGATTGAATTCGACGTAGCGACCACGGCGATATAGTTGAAAATCGCGTTCGCGCTCGCCGTAGGGCGTGTCCTTGCGGCGCTCCAAAAGCGGCACGTATGCCGACAGAAAGTGGTCGCCCACGCTTTGCTGGATGGCAAATGCCGTGTCGAAATCAGGCTCGCTCAGGTCATCGAAAAAAATGCCGCCCACGCCGCGCGGTTCGTTGCGATGCTTGAGGAAGAAATATTCGTCGCACCATTTTTTGTATTCCGGGTGCAGGTCTGCGCCGAAAGGATCGAGCGCATCCTTGCAAGTTTTATGGAAGTGCACGGCATCTTCTTCGAATCCATAATAGGGCGTGAGATCCATGCCGCCGCCGAACCAGAATACAGTGTCGCCATCGGGTTTGTTCGCCATGAACATGCGCACATTTGCATGGGCAGTCGGCGCATAGGGGTTGCGCGGATGCATTACCAGCGACACACCCATCGCTTCCCAACTGCAACCGGCCAGTTCCGGGCGGTGCGCGGTGGCCGAGGCAGGCATCTTGTCCCCTTGCACATGCGAAAACGCCACACCGCCGCGTTCCAGCACATTGCCTTCCTCGATGATGCAACTGATCCCGCCGCCTGCGCCAATGCCCGCTCCGCCAGCTTCGCGCGCCCACTGATCGCGGATAAATTTTTTCCCGTCCACTTGCTCCAGACGGGACACGATCTTATCCTGCAATTCGATCAGATATTGTTTGACTGCGTTGCTATCCATTCTTACTCCAATCTGGTTGATCAATTGCGTACAATTCTACCATCCACCCATGAGCATATCGTGGATGGCTTCCTGCGTTTTCCCACTCGTCCCGGCAATACCCACACCTGCGCTCCGAACAGACGCTGGCATTGCGCGTAGGTGCGCGCAGGCTTGCCGCCGCTACGGTTGGCGCTGGTGGAAACTAGCGGCATGTTCAGCACATGGCACAATGTTGCCGCTTCGCGGTGCGCGGTGAGTCGTACCGCGAGAGTGTCATGCGCTCCGCGCAGCCAGCGCGGACAACTTGCCTTGACGGGCATCAGATAGGTAATCGCCTGCGCGCCATCATTTTTCAGGGTGGCTTGTTCGGCGGGCGTGAGGGCTTGCAGGTAAGGCGCAAGTTGGGCGTATTTGTTTGCGATGAGGATCAGCCCCTTGTGCTGCGGGCGTTGCTTGAGTCTTAACAAACGCCGCACCGCGTTGCGGTTGCGCGGATCGCAGCCCAGACCATAGCAGTATTCAGTTGGATAGGCGATGAGGCCGCCGCGCGCGAGGTGTGCGGCGAGTCGTCGGAAAGATGTGGTAGTTTGCAACGGGCTTCCCCCTGATGGAACTACTAGCCATTCCACTAGGCTGCCCAAAGACGGCATCCAAGTGGCTGGTTATCCCCAGCCCTCCCCCGCAAGGAGAGGGAGTAAGGATTATTTCCTTGAAATAGCACGCCAGCCGATGTCGCGCCGCATCTGGCATCCGTCGAAGTGAATCCCATCGGCAATTTCATAGGCGCGTTTCTGCGCCATTTTCACCATGTCTCCCAACGCGGTAACGCACAGCACGCGTCCGCCGTTGGTGACAACCTTGCCATCCTGCACGATTGTGCCTGCGTGGAACACATGCGCGTCTTCCAGCTTTTTCGGCAAGTCGGTGATGGCATCGCCTTTGCGCGGCGTGTCGGGATAATTGGCAGCAGCCATGACCACGCCAAGCGCGGTGCGCCTGTCCCATTCCGCTTCCACCTTGTCCAGCGTGCCGTCAATGGCGTGTTCGACTATTACTGCGAAATCGCTTTTCAAGCGCAACATGATCGGCTGAGTTTCCGGATCGCCCATGCGACAGTTGAATTCCAGTACCTTGGCATTACCCTGCGCATCTATCATCAACCCGGCATAGAGGAAGCCGGTGTAAGTGATGCCTTCCTTTTCCATACCGCGCACCACCGGCTGGATCACCTCGCGCAACACGCGTGCATGAAGTTGCGGCGTGACTACCGGCGCGGGGGAATATGCACCCATGCCGCCAGTGTTGGGGCCGTTGTCGCCATCCAGCAAGCGTTTGTGATCCTGACTGGTGGCGAGCGCCAGCACATTCTTGCCGTCGACCATGACGATAAAACTGGCTTCTTCACCCGCGAGAAATTCTTCGACCACTACACGCGCACCAGCATCACCCAGCTTGTTGTCCGACGGGTGCCCGGCCAAAAGTTCTTTGGACAGCATCATATCTATGGCATCGAAAGCTTCGTCCTTGCTCATCGCCACCACCACGCCTTTTCCTGCGGCCAATCCATCGGCCTTGATGACGATGGGCGCGCCGTGTTTTTCCACGTAGGTGCGCGCTGCCGCCACATCGCTGAAGGTCTGGTAGAACGCGGTAGGAATATTGTGGCGCACCATAAATGCTTTGGCGAAATCCTTGGAGGATTCCAGTTGCGCCGCCGCCTTGGTTGGGCCGAATATTTTCAGTCCGACGGCGCGGAAGGAGTCAACAATACCTGCCGCCAGCGGCACTTCCGAGCCGACTACGGTCATGTAGATGTCTTCGCGTTTGACGAATTCGATCAGGTCGGGAATGGCGGTAATGGCGATATTCTCCACGCCGTCTTCCAGCGCCGTGCCCGCATTGCCGGGTGCGACATATACCTTTTGAACTTTGACACCTTGCGCCAAACGCCACGCCAGTGCGTGTTCGCGTCCGCCGGAACCAATAACCAGAATTTTCATATCAATGCCTGAAGTGTCTGTAACCGGTAAACACCATCGCCAACCCATGTTCGTCCGCCGCCGCAATCACTTCTTCGTCGCGCATCGAGCCACCAGGTTGAATCACGGCTTTCGCGCCCGCCGCCGCCAGCACATCAATGCCGTCGCGGAACGGAAAAAAAGCGTCCGATGCGACCACCGAATCGACTAGGGTCAAACCGGCGTTCTGCGCCTTGATCGAGGCAATGCGCGTGCTATCCACGCGGCTCATTTGCCCCGCGCCCACGCCCAGCGTCTGGCCATTCTTGCAGAATACGATCGCATTCGATTTCACGTATTTTGCCACGCGCCAGGCAAACAACAGGTCTTGCAATTGTTCGGCGCTGGGCTGCACCTTGGTCACTAACTTGAGCTGCGCTGCCTGCACGTTGAGCGTGTCCGGTGATTGCACTAGCAGTCCGCCGCTAACGCGTTTGAAGTCGAACTGGTTATGCGCGTTGGACAACGGCACGGTGAGCACGCGCACGTTCTGCTTCGCTGCGGTGACTTTGAGCGCAGCCTCGGAAGCGGAAGGTGCGATAATGAGTTCGACAAACTGATTGGCGGTGATCTGCGTCGCACTGTCGGCATCCAGTTCGCGGTTAAAGGCGATGATGCCGCCGAACGCAGATGTGGTGTCGGTGGCATAGGCCAGTTTGTAGGCATTCAGTGCGTTGTCGGCAATCGCCACACCGCACGGGTTAGCGTGTTTGACGATGACGCAGGCTGGCTGATCGAAAGTCTTGACCAGTTCCCATGCGGCATCGGCGTCCCCAATGTTGTTGTAACTTAACTCCTTGCCCTGCAACTGCGTGTAGTCGGCGATGCCGCCCGGCACCGGAATGAGATCACGGTAGAACGCGGCAGTTTGGTGCGGATTCTCGCCGTAGCGCATTTCCTGCACTTTGGCGAAATTGAAATTGATCTGCGCCGGGAATGCGCTCTTGGTGCCGTCTGCATTGATCGTGGTGAGATAGTTGCTGATTGCGGAATCGTAAGCGGCAGTATGCGAGTAAGCTTTTTTCGCCAGATCGAAACGTGTCGCGTCGGAAACTGCGCCGCCGTTGGTCTGCATCTCGGCCAGCACATCCGAGTAATCCGCCGGGTCAGTAACGATGGCGACATGCGCATGGTTCTTCGCTGCCGCGCGCACCATGGTCGGGCCGCCGATGTCGATATTCTCAATGGCGTCTTCCAGCGTGCAATTCGGCTTAGCCACTGTGGCGCTGAACGGATACAGATTGACGACTACCAAATCAATGGTCGGGATGCCGTGCTTTTCCAGCGTGGCGACATGCTCCGGTAGATCGCGTCGCGCCAGAATGCCCGCGTGGACTTTTGGTTGCAGCGTTTTTACTCGGCCATCCAGCATCTCGGGAAAGCCGGTGTAATCCGCCACTTCGGTAACCGGGATGTTGTTGTCGGCGAGCATTTTGGCGGTGCCGCCGGTGGAGAGGATTTTTACGCCGAGTTCATGCAAACCCTGTGCGAATTCAAGTACACCCGATTTGTCCGAGACGCTGATGAGTGCTTGTTTGATTGTGGCCATGTCTGTTCCGATTAGCTTATGGTTACGATTTTATTTTATGCGCCTGGATTTTCTTGCGCAGAGTGTTGCGGTTCAGTCCTAATAATTCGGCTGCCCGCGTTTGATTACCACCTGCGTGATCCAACACGGTTTCAATTAGCGGTTTCTCGACGCAATTGATCACCATGTCATAGACTGCACAAGAAGGCTCTTCGCCATCAAGATCGGTAAAATATTCGCCCACCGCCTGACGTACATACCGCGCCACATCATTTTCATTTAACACACCACTCTCCCCCTTTTTTTTCATGCTGCCAGCACCTCGGCATATTGCAGACTCTCCCCAGCCTGCAACTGTCCCTCAAAAAAATCATTCACTGCTTTTAATTGTTCGGCAACGCTTTCAAGTTGATTCATCTGATGGCGGAAATTCGCCGAACCGACCAGCCCCTTGGTGTACCAAGAGATATGTTTGCGCGCCACACGCAAACCGGTGTGTTCGCCATAAAACTCGTACAACTCGTGCACATGCGAGGTCAGCACGCGCTGGATTTCGTCCACCTGCGGTGCAGGCATATGCTCGCCGGTAGCAAGAAAATGCGCAATCTCGCGGAACAACCACGGACGACCTTGTGCGGCGCGACCGATCATCACCGCATCGGCGCCGGTATGTTCCAGCACATATTTGGCTTTTTCCGGGGTGGTGATATCGCCGTTGGCGATGACGGGAATCCTAATCTCGGCTTTCACTGCAGAGATGGTGTCGTATTCCGCATCGCCGGTGTAGGCGCAGGCACGAGTGCGACCATGAATGGCAAGCGCCTGAATGCCGCTGGCTTCGGCGATCTTCGCGATGCGCACCGCGTTGCGGTTGCCTTTATCCCAGCCTGTGCGTATCTTCAGGGTCACCGGCACGTCTACTGCACCAACCACCGCTTCGAGTATCTCCGCTACCAGCTTCTCATTCTGCATCAGCGCGGAACCAGCCATCACATTACAGATTTTTTTCGCCGGGCATCCCATGTTTATGTCTATGACCTGTGCGCCTGCATCCACGTTGTAGCGTGCGGCCTGTGCCAGCACTTTTGGATCGGCGCCGACAATCTGCACCGAGATGGGATCGACCTCACCTTCGTGGTTGGCGCGGCGCTTGGTCTTCTCTGAACCGTACAGCAGCGAGTTTGAGGACACCATCTCGCTCACTGCCATACCCGCGCCCATGCGCTTGCACAACATGCGGAAAGGACGATCCGTCACGCCCGCCATAGGGGCGACGATGAGGTTGTTTTTCAGTTTATGGGGGCCGATTTGCATGTTGTTTTCCGCGAGGGGCGCTGATTATAAATTAATCAACCGCCTCGTGCTATCATTCTGGTCATTGCAATAGTAAAAGGCGATTTAGCCACGGATTAACAGGATGGTCACGGATAAAACCCATGGTTCAATGGCCGTTATCAGTGTGAATCAGTGTTCATCCGTGGCTAATTTCTGTTTTAGAGATAAACCTGATGACCTTTGATATCCTGATTATAGGCGGCGGGTTAGTGGGCGCTAGCTTGGCTGCGGCACTCAAACCCAGCGGGCTATCGGTAGCGCTGGTGGAAGCTCAGTCCATGACTCCTGAGAACGAGGGTTGGGATAGTCGCATCTATGCTATCAGCCCCGGCGGCGCATCTTTTCTGACGCAATGTGGCGCATGGCAGTTGCTCGATAAGAGCCGCGTGCAGCAGGTCGAACAGATGCGCGTGTTCGGCGACGAGGGCGCGGAGCTGGATTTTTCTGCTTACCAGTTGGGCGCACCGGAATTGGCCTTTATTTTGGAAAATCGCTTGTTGCAGCAGGCACTGTGGCAAGGGCTGCAACAGCAAGATAACCTCACCCTGTTCCATCCTGCGTCCTGCGCCAGTCTTGCTTGGCGCGATGATGCCGCATGCCTGCAACTGGAAGATGGGCGCGATATACAAGCCAAACTGATCATCGGCGCGGACGGGCGCGATTCCTGGGTACGGAGACAGGCAGGAATAATCGAGCCGCCCACGCTGTATCAGCAGCACGGCGTGGTGGCGAACTTCAGCGCTGAAAAACCGCATCGGGGCACGGCATTTCAATGGTTCCAGCCGGATGGCATTCTTGCCTTGCTGCCGTTGCCGCAGCAGATGGTTTCAATGGTGTGGTCGGTCAGCCCGGAAAAATCGGAGAACTTGCTGCAATTGTCGCATGAGGAACTCTGCACTCAGGTCGCTGTCGCATCGCAATACACATTAGGTGCATTGCAAATGGTTACTCCACCCGCCGCTTTCCCGCTACGCCTGCTGAACCTGCCGCAACTCGTCAAGCCGCGTCTGGCTTTGGTGGGTGATGCCGCGCACAACGTACATCCGCTTGCCGGGCAGGGCGTCAATTTGGGTTTCCGCGATGCGCGCCAACTGGCGCAGGTGTTATTGCAGCGTGGGGCGCAGCAGGATTGCGGCAATATCCACCTGCTGCGCCGCTATGAGCGCGCACGCAAGGAAGATATTCTCTCCATGCAGCTCACTACCGATGCGTTGAAAAAATTATTTAACAACGACAACCCGCTGCTGCGCACCGCGCGCAACTTGGGGCTATCCACCACCAATCGTATTGTGCCGCTGAAGAAGATGTTGGCACGTCATGCACTTAATTAATCTAACCTTTCAGGACTCACAATGTTTAAATATCTGCTGTTATTGCTCACTGCCTTCTTTTGTTTGAATTCTTACGCCGACGAAGCCAAGGTGAAAAGTATGCTGGAAAAAAATTATCCGCAGATTGGCAAGGTTGATAACGTTTATAAAGCCCCTTTTCTCGGATTGTACGAAGTGGTGACCGATGATCAGTTGTTCTATACCGACGAAAAGGCGCGATACCTCATCAACGGTAGCATCTACGATTTGAAAAGTGGGCGCAATCTCACTGAGGAGCGTTCGCACAAACTGTTTGCGGTTGACTTCAATAGCCTGCCCTTCGAGCTTGCGGTGAAAAGGGTAAAAGGCAATGGCCAACGCAAAATGGCGTATTTAACTGACCCTAATTGCGGTTACTGCAAAAAGCTGGAGGGCGTGTTGAAAAATGTGGACAACGTCACGCTCTACCGCTTCCTGTATCCGATATTCCCTGGCTCGGACGAGAAGGTGCGGAATATTTTATGCAGCAATGATCCGAACAAAACATGGGAGGACTGGATGCTGAATGGCGTACCTCCGCCTTCCGGTAATTGCGCCACCCAAACAGAAAAAGTGTTAGCATTGGGTAAAAAACTGCATGTAAATGGCACACCGACGTTAATTTTTGCCGACGGCACCCAGGTTCCCGGATACATGCCTGCTGCCGATCTGGAGAAGGCGTTGAATGGCACCGCTGACCGCTAATGATTTCGGACCCTTGCCACCGAACAGAGGTGGGTGGCGATAAGCCACTTGCAAAAGAGGGGCTATTTAAATTGCAAGGCTAATTCATTCTGGGTGATAATCGCCAACAGTCTGGTATATTGCTATTCGCACGGAGCTATTATTTTCATCCTATAAACATGAAAAGACTTCCGACATCTTCAGAAATCTACAGCCTGTTTGCCAATGACAACCCGGATGAAGTCTGGGCCAAGGCGGTCGATATTGTCGGAAGCATGAGCCCCGCGTATGACTTTTCTCTTGTCCTGATTACCTTCGATGAGTGTATTCCTATGTGCGGTAAGACTGGCGCACGGTGTACATACTTCAGGCACCCCGCTGGCTGACGACGAAATCACCCGGATCATGCTCGCCGCCTTGATGCACGACATTGGATATGCGCAACTGCACGGCGAAGATACGGGCACGGGCGCTCAGTACACGCGGGATCATGTCAGGCGGGGTGTTGAGTTTATGCAAAACCACCTCGTCAAATGGCATTTTCCGCTTGCGTGGGCCGCATCTCTGGAGCCCATGATGCTATCCACCGACCATATGGGCGAGTTCCAAAAAATTAATTTTCCTGATGAACGGGCTCGCCTGCTCGGACAAATTGTCGCCACTGCCGATTTGGTCGGGCAGATGTCTGATCGCACTTATCTGGAAAAACTGTTGTTCCTGTATATGGAGTTCAAGGAAGCGCATTTAGGTAACTACCAAAGCATGCTTGACCTGCTCCGGAAGACCAAGGTTTTTTACGAGGTTACCCGGCAAAAAAAGCTTGATGGTGAACTGGAAGGCCTCTACACAAAACTGACTTTCCACTTCAAGGACTACTTTGGCGTCGAACGTAATTATTATCTGGAATCGTTGGAGAAAAACATGGATTATTTATCGCACGTTACCCAGCTCGATGAGGCAGAATTTCTCTCCATGTTCAAGCGTGGCGGCATAGTGGAAAAAGCAAAAATTCTGGTTCTGTAAAGCTCCAGTTTGACACCGCTTTTGTGGCGGCTATTTGCTACGAGTTCTTGCAGAAATTCCAGTACGTTGTCTGCCAATGACTTACCGTCTTGCTGACTTTTTAGAAGTGCACAAATCCCACCTTAAAATCAGGCTGTGATTGCATCCATCAGCGCGGCCTTTTTGGTTTTTCCAGCGCGTGAAGGCGGGCGACAGATACCACAAACATAGTTTTTGCATAGATCGTTGGTATGCACCACGAAGTGGCCCCCGCATTCTTGACAATCTGTGAGTTGCAGCATCTTCGCGTCAAAGAA
>Ga0302277_1001634_pt1 | contig 16451 bp, 18 predicted proteins | sample III_Bog_N3_1_FD_198759 | JGI IMG/M metagenome (GOLD analysis project Ga0302277, IMG submission 198759) | Peat permafrost microbial communities from Stordalen Mire near Abisko, Sweden - III_Bog_N3_1 | ecosystem: Environmental > Terrestrial > Soil > Wetlands > Peat | place: Sweden: Abisko... | reverse complement strand
GCCATGGATCCCGTGGATCCAATGACACGACATCCGCGTAACTTGGCTAGTTGCCCAGCCACGTTTCCTACAGCTCCGGCGGCACCTGAAATAAATAAGATATCCCCGGCTTTGACCTCCCCTGTATTCAGCCCCGCCCATGCCGTCATTCCCGTCATGCCAAGAGCACCGAGGTAAACCGAGAGGGGCTGGATGTCACGGCTGACCGGATGCAAGTCCTTCGGTTCGGCAACAAAGTATTCCCTCCAGCCAAGGTTCGAGGTAACGGCGTCACCGGGCTTTAATCCTTTGGTGCGTGACTCGACGACCTCGCCTACTGCGCCTCCTTCCATGGCTTTTCCCAATTCAAATGCGGGAACATAAGATTTCCCTTCGTTCATGCGACCGCGCATGTAGGGATCCACCGACATGAAGAGATTGCGAACGAGCACCTGTTGATCTTGCAATGGCTCCAGCTCCGTCCTGGCCAAGGTGAAGTTTGCCACGACAGGCGTCCCCTTGGGGCGCGCCACTAACCGAATCTCGCTGCTCGTTATTTTGGTCATAAAAATACTCGCTGCCCTTCAATCGCTGGCGGAAGCCCATCGCAAGATCGAAAATCCCAACGCCTTAACGATTATTATTTATTCTCTTCCTTCTGCTTTTTGGCGGCTTGGACCATCTGATCGTGTTCGGCTTCCAAGACGCCTTCTTCGACAAGCCTTTCGCTAACGCTTCGGCCTTCGTCGTCCTCATCGTCAATGGAGGTAGCGAACACAACTTGCCCCGAGGCCCCCGGCAGTGGATCCCATCGTTCGGATTCGGGTGCGGATTCAAGTAGGGCCTCATTAGGATCCTGATCAGAACCGCCAGTTAATTCCCGTTTGGCTTGTTCCCAATCGGACTTTGATACTTCTTGCTCGGCACGTCCGTCAATTACGGCCAGTTCAACAGCTCGCTTCCGAACCATCTTGTCGGTCACCGTCCCGACGCCGGTTGAATTGATAATCAGGGCGGCTTCTTTTGGTGGGTTGATTTTCATAAGCAGACGGTTGATTATTCGGCGGCCTGCGTGTGAGCCTCGACAAACCAGAGCCACTTATCGATACCCCGAGAAACCTCGGTGAACAGATCGGCGGTGTCGGCATCATCCAAGTCATCCGCTTCAGTGATGGTCCCCCTTGCCTCGTGTCCAAAGGTCGAAAGAGCCATGACGACCGCACTGATATGAGACGTGCCTTCGGCAACCGCCAATGGGTATTCGTCGAGTTGGGAGCGGGCGGCCGAAACGCGAACCGTACCTTCGGCAATGCCTCCGAGTTGGACAATGCGCTCGGCGATCAAATCGACGTAGGACTCTGCGGCTTCGGCGATCTTATCGAAGAGTTCATGCAGTCCGATGAAGTTGGGGCCTTTGACATTCCAATGCGCCTGCTTCAATTGCATTTGCAAATCGACGGCTGACGCCAACCTTTGGTTCAAGATGGCGTTTATCTCCAGCCGTTGATTTTGGGAAATATCGTTCCCAGTCCGATACATTTTCAGGTCCTCTTCTTTGCCGGTGCTGGCCGCATTCGCCTTAAGTTCCTTGAGAGGAATCTGGCCTAAGCTGGCGCGGTCATCTGCTTCGAGCCAATCGAACGTGGTGCTCGTTTCAGGATTAAGTCCAAGCTTTGAGCAGTTTTCAATGAAGTAATCGCGCTTCTCCGGATTTTTCATCGGGCTGCTGGCCTCGACTTCGTCTGACCATGTTTTAATTTCCGCTGATGTTTTCGATGTGCCATTGGCCACCAGCCAAGCTCCGACGTCCTCATATGTTTTGGAGGCTTGAACGGCGTTTTTGAATTGTGCGCCGGTTATGCCCTTGAAGGTGAAAAGAACTTTGTCCAAGGGACAATCATAATGATATTCACCAAGCTTTCCTGCGACTTCGGCACGGCATTTATCGACAGTACGGCTGGCAATGGCGAATCCGCCGATCCGATTACGCGGGCTATGCGGGGCATTTTGGGTGAGATCAGCATTGAGAATTGGAGTATTCATAATTATTTTCTGGTTTGGTTTAGATCAAGGGATTCCTGATTGCCCCTGCTTACCAGCTTCAGATTACTGGACGGGCCTGCTGGCGATATGGGGTGAACACCCCATACAACTCGGCCACGACCCAACCTAGGATTTGAACTGGGAATTAACCCTGCCGAAAGAATAAAATTATGACCGAAAACAATGCAATCGTGGCGACTTACAAATCCCACACCGAAGCCGAAAGTGCTGTCAAAGAACTGCAACAATCCGGGTTCGACATGAAGAAACTCTCCATTGTCGGACGCGACTACCAAACCGATGAACACGTCGTCGGCTACTACAACGCCGGCGACCGCGTCAAGTACTGGGGGACTTTGGGAGCCTTCTGGGGCGGAATCTGGGGATTGCTGTTTGGATCCGCATTCTTTTTGATCCCGGGTTTTGGACCTTTACTCGTCGCGGGACCTCTCGTCGCATGGATTGTCGCTGCCCTCGAAAACGCGGTGATTGTGGGCGGGCTAAGTGCGCTCGGGGCCGGGCTGTATAGCCAGGGCATTCCGAAGGACAGTGTCCTGAAATACGAAACCGGCATCAAGACCGGCAAGTTTGTTCTGATCGCTCATGGGACAGCCCAGGATGCTGTCCGGGCACGCGAAATCATCGACAGGACCAACCCGGACGCATTAGAGGGTTATACGTTTTCAAAAAACGGCGAAGAGTTGTTGGCCGCCTAGCCCTTCTGCGGAAAGAGATCCTCCTTAATGGGGGATTTGCTTTCTCTCAAGGAGCGTTGACCCGCCAGTTGCCATCGTCGGCGCGGCCACTTACCGTTTTTACCAGTATGCGTATTCTAGATTGGCCCGGACGACCGTGACAGCTTCTCGTCGGAGTCACTAGGAATGCGGCATGCGTTTTCATAGCGGTTCACTAAATTGAACCAACTCAGCATCAGAATCAGTTTCCTCGTTTTATCGACACCCCAGCGCTCGATGGCTGCTTCCAGCAAGTCCTCTCCGAGGGTTGCGCGATCTGCGATGTCGTCCGCCATCCGCGCTATCAAAACGATGTCTGGATCTATTCCGGCGACTGGGACTTCAGCGGTGAGCGCCTCCACCTCAGTTTTTGAAAGCCCGCTATTGAGCGCTATACGAGTGGAAGCATGTAGAGCATAAATGCAGTTTAAACGCGCGGCGGTTCGCACAATTATTGCTTCCCGCAACCTGGTGTCGGCAGCGGTGCAGGCGAAGACCGCCCTCATTAGGGCAAGAGCTGGACCTGCGAGATCGCCCGCCGCTGCCAGCGCAATTGCCCCATTAAGCGTTTTGTCAGGATTGAAATCGTTTCCGAAAGCGGCTCGCCCCTCTTCGGCTGTTGCCATCGGCAAACAGATATTGGTCATTGCTCTCCTTGGTGGATTAGACATTTTGTGACCTGAGGTGGCTGAGAGGAGAGCGTCATGAGGGTTGACTTTGCATTTGGGTGGGCAAATGGTTCGTCAAAACTCCAGAGGCTCATGAGTCACGCCGATACCGCAGTTCCGCTTGCAGAAGTTCAATATCGCGCCAGAGACTGAAAATTAACCGGAGCGTCTTTCGGCTCACCTGATTATTACGTCGGTAGTGCTCGAATCTGCGTAATTGGTAGATATCATCATCATCGAAAATCAAGTCAGCCGCGGGTCTGGCTAGTGCATCACCGAAAAGACCTAGCAGGCAGTAATGCCGGAGCATCTCCGGATGTATGCCCGCTAGCCCAGCAGCAGTCTCGAGCGAATAGGTCGCGAGCCCCGTCTCGGGCACGCAAACCAGTGTTAGAGACCTTTCCTCTGCGAAGACGGTGTTGTTCATGATTCACTCCTGGGTTTGAAGGTGGACAAGCTGGAAAGTTGCTCCCAAAGGAGGCGTTCCTTCTCGCTGGTGTTTTTCGGGAGTTGGACATCAACCACGACGTAAAGATCGCCGGGATTCTCTGTTTTTCCCTTAGGCAAACCGTGCTTGGGTATGCGCAACTGCAAACCGTTATTAGTTCCCGGTGGGATACGGAGATTAACGTGACCTTTGAGGGTCGGGACCTTCACGGTCGTGCCCAATACGCCTTCCCAAGGCGCGAGATCAAGATCGTAAAAGAGATCGGCCCCACGAACGCGAAAATCAGGATGCGCAGCCAGCCTAACCCTTAGATAAAGATCCCCAGGCACAGCTCTCCCGGATCCCTCGCCGCCTTTTCCAGGCACCCGAATTCGTTGACCTTCACGAACCCCGGGCGGAATCCGCACTTTGAAATGGTGCGTTTTTGCTTCGCCGGTCCGTGGATCAGTAGTTTGAAGAGAAAGGTCCCGAACGGCCCCGTTGACCACCTCATCAAGGGTAACTAGAATGTCTCCTTCAATGTCTCTTCCCGGCATCGAAGCGCGCGATTGACCGAATGGATCAGAGTTGGCGCCATTCCCCTGAGGGGAAAACCCCGATCTTCCCCCTCCGCCAAACATTTGTTCGAAAAAGTCGCTGAATCCGGTGCCCTCAAAATGAAAATCGCCACCTGGGCCTTGGCGAGAGGTACCGTTGCGGCCCGACTGCGGCCCGGAAGCTTGTTGGTAGGTGGCCTCTTCCTTCCAGTTCGCACCCAATTCATCATATTGCTTCCGCTTTAAGGGATCGCTGAGCACTTCGTGCGCCTCGTTGATCTCCTTGAACTTCTCCTCCCCTAACTTTTTATCCTTCGCGACGTCAGGATGATATTTGCGGGCAAGCTTCCGGAACGCCTTCTTAATCTCGTCATTGCTCGCGGTTCGCGAGATGCCCAATGTAACGTAATAATCTTTGAACTCGACGGGCATAGCGGGAAATTCTTACTTGCCTAGATCATTGACGATAACCTTCGCCGGACGAAAAATCTCCTTGCCGCGACGGTAGCCACGCTGAGCAGTATCCAATACGGAATGATCGGGTTTGGTTGGATCGTGACGGGAACTAATCGCTTCGTGCCGAAGCGGATCGAAAGGCTTGCCCTGACTTTCCTCCGCCTCCACCTCATTTTGGCGTAGGAGTTGCCGAAGCTGTTGCAGAATCATATCCACTCCCTTGAGGAGTTGCTCGAACGAGGTATTCGGCCCCACCGCCAGTGCCCGCTCCAGATTATCAATGATCGGCAGGAGTTCATGAATCAACGCCTCCTTTTTCGCGCCGGAGCGGCGCTCCGATTCCTGAGCCGTTCTCTTGCGAAAGTTATCAAAATCGGCCGCCAGGCGGAGATAACGATCCTTCTGTTCTGCCAACTCGGCTTGATGGTTATCCGGAACTGCTTCGATGACGGCGCTGGCAGCCGCAGTTCCGTTTTCCGTCGGTTCGACGTGTGAATGTTTCTTTGAATTCATAAGGATGCTGATTGGACCGTAAAATGACCTTGATTTGCCCTGTGAGCTAGGCGCGAATCAAACTCAATGTTTGGCCTGTTCCTCCACCAGTTCTGCATCAACCACATCGCCGTCCTTGTGCTCAGGTTCAGCAGCTCCATTCGTGTGAACACCATTTTGGCCGGCTGCCGCCTTGGCTGAGGAAGTTCGATAAATGGCTGCGGACGCGGCTTGCCATACCTGATTCAGGCGCTGGCTTGCCGATTTCATGGTGGGGACATCTCCGTTGGCTAAGGCATCCTTGGTTTTTTGGGCGGCTTCCTCAATTTGTATCCGGTCGCTTTCGGAAAGCTTACCCAGGTTGTCCTTGAACAATTTATCGGAGCGATAGACGGCGCCATCTGCTTCATTACGTACCTCGATCTGCTCGCGTTTCTCTTTATCTTCATCGGCATGAGCGTCGGCGTCTCTCCGCATCTTCTCGATCTCGTCCTTGGACAAGCCACTGCTGGCAGTAATGGTGATCTTTTGTTCCTTGCCGGTGCCCAGATCTTTAGCGCTTACATTCAGGATGCCGTTGGCGTCGATGTCGAAGGAAACCGCAATTTGAGGGGTGCCGCGCGGAGCTGGCGGGATGTCAGTGAGTTCGAATTTCCCAATCGACTTATTGTCCTTGGCCAAAGGACGGTCTCCCTGCAAGACGTGAATTTCAACCCCCGGCTGATTGTCGGCTGCTGTACTGAAAGTTTCCGACTTGTGGCTGGGGATAGTCGTATTGCGGTCGATTAGCTTTGTGAGAACACCACCCAAGGTCTCGATGCCCAGGGACAGTGGCGTAACATCAAGCAACACGACATCTTTGACTTCGCCCTTCAGCACCCCGGCCTGAATGGCCGCGCCAATAGCCACGACTTCATCGGGGTTGACTCCCTGATGGGGCTTCTTGTCGACCAGAGATCGGGCCACTTCCACCACTCGGGGCATACGGGTCATACCACCAACCATGACCAGTTCGTCAATCTTGTCGGCCGCGATTCCGGCATCCAGCAGGCATTTCTTGACCGGGCCAAGGGTCCGGTCGAAGAGATCCTCGCAAAGTTGATCCATCTTGGCCCGGGTGAGCTTGAGATCGATGTGTTTGGGGCCACTGGCGTCAGCTGTGATGAAAGGCAAATTGATTCCATATTCGAGCGTGCTGGATAGGGCAATTTTGGCCTTTTCCGCTTCCTCCTTGATGCGTTGAAGAGAATCAGGCTGCTTGCTGAGTTCCATCCCGTGTGTCTTTTTGAATTCGGCAAGAATCCAATCCATGATCCGCGCATCCCAATCGTCCCCGCCCAGATGGGTGTCACCATTCGTGGCCTTGACTTCAAAAACTCCGTCGCCGATGTCCAGAATGGAAATATCGAAGGTACCTCCGCCCAAGTCATAAACCGCAACCTGCTCATTCTTCTTTTTGTCGAGACCGTACGCAAGGGAAGCCGCCGTCGGTTCATTGATAATTCGCAAAACCTCCAGTCCGGCAATGCGCCCTGCATCCTTGGTTGCCTGGCGCTGTGAATCGTTGAAGTAAGCCGGTACCGTGATGACCGCTTGGGTAATTTTCTCACCGACGCGCATTTCCGCATCGGCCTTGAGCTTCGAGAGAATCATCGCTGAAACTTCCGGCGGAGTGAACTGCTTAACCTTGCCGCCAACGGTGACTTCTACGGCTGCGTCGCCATTGGAAGCCCGGACTACTTTATAGGGGACGCGTTTGATCTCTTCCTGCACCTCATCGAATTTGCGTCCCATGAAGCGCTTGATCGAATAGATGGTATTGCGTGAGTTGGTGACGGCCTGCCTTTTGGCAGCCTCTCCGACGACACGTTCTCCTGTTTTGGTGAAGGCGACAATCGATGGCATGATTCGCTTGCCTTCGGAATTTTCCAAGACCAAGGGTTCGCCTCCTTCCATGACGGCCATACATGAGTTCGTCGTTCCAAGATCAATTCCGAGTACTTTTGCCATATGCGTATTTCCTGACGTGTTTGTTAACTTGAGTGAGTTATGTCAAAGATTCGTCCGTTAGATTCCAAGGTGGTGTTTGATTTCGTGCTCGGCCTTGAACCAGTCCTCGAGCTCGTGGCTCCGGCCACGTCCGCGTCTTTCGAAAAGATCGTAAGCCCGTTTACTGATGAGTTCAGAAAGAGGAACCTTAGGTCCCGAGGTGTCCTCGATGGGGCACGCGTCAGGGAATAAAGTGAAAGGTGAATTGCTTTTCATTAAACGTTCGCCCTTGGATTGATTGCTGCGATCAGTCGTTTTAGGGGCTGTACGTCACGTTAAGTCGCGAATTTTCCCAAAGCTATGGGGTGTTCACCCCATAGCCCGCCTTTGGGCCGTAGCGCATGCTGACTACACGAGAGGAGGCGCAACGAGCCGCCTCATCACGGCCTCAAGCGTTACTTTTATGAAAACAACCACTCAACTTACCGGCGCACATCAGCGGACTTTCGACCGTATTTTCCAACACCCGATATCTCACAACCTGGAATGGCGCGATGTTCACGCGCTTCTAGGTGAAATGGGCAAGCTCACTAAAGAACATAACGGCAGCTTCAAAGTGACGCGGAATGGACAGATCCTCCTCCTGCATCCAACCAGCAAGAAGGACGTAACGGAGATGGGCGAACTCATGAGCCTGCGTCATTTTTTAGAACGGTCGGAATCAGCGGCACCCCGGACAAATGAAAAAGTGATCCATTGGCTGCTTGTGATCGATCACCATGAAGCGCGCATTTTCCAGACCGAGATAGACGGCCCCATTCCACGCAGGATTCTGCCCTACCACCCGGAAAACCATCTTCGGCATGCTCATGAATCAATCGCGACTTCGAGAGGCCAGGAAAAGCCTGACCCGAATACATTCTTTGAGCCAGTGTCCAAGGTACTTCAGACTGGAGGTCAGATCCTCGTCTTCGGCACAGGGACGGGAACCAGTAGCGAAAGTGAGCAGTTTACCGCGTGGTTAAAACATCATCACCCAGAGTCGGCTAGAAAGATCATCGGTTCGCTTACCGTTGATGAACACCACTTGACCGATGGTGAGCTTCTAGCCAAAGCGCGCGAGTTTTATGCCGCCGCTCTGGCACCTGAAGTTGGAGTGCCGTGAACAAGAGATGTATTCGCTCGAACTGCGTTGGGGCAACCCTTGGTTTGGCTTAGGGGGCGACTTGATTGCAAAACTTGGCGCAGTTACCACCTCTCTGCTACAGGGGTTGAGCAGCGTCGTGTGGATGACGAGGGGGACCGTTTCTGAAATCTCAGAGCGGATTGCCTGCCATCGTGCGCCATTTCGCAGGGAGGACTTTTTCTATCAGTGTAACCGGGTTGGCGTGGGATCGGTCCCCATGGTGATCCTTTTGTCGGTCTTTGTTGGGCTCACCATGGCTTTGCTGACTGGTTATCAACTACAGTATTTCGGTCTCGTTACTCTGGTTCCAGCCGTCGTCTCAGTCTCTTTCACGAGAGAGATGGGCCCCCTTTTCACGGGTATCGTACTGGCCTCACGGATCGGTGCCGCTTACACGGCAGAATTGGGGGCGATGACCGCCGGGGGCGAAGTGGATGCGATTGAAGGGATGGGTGTAGGTGCGCTTCGCTACCTGGTCACGCCTCGAATTTTGGCGATCTTGTGCCTTACACCTTGCCTGACCGTGATCTCGGTCGTTGCTGGGATTCTTGGGGCGGCTTTCATTTCTAGGCTCATGCTGCAAATCAGCTACAGTTACTTTTACGATCAGGTCATTACCAACCTGCTCGTCAAAGACTTGATGGCGGGAATCGTGAAAAGCTTTTTGTTCGGCGGAATAATCGGAATTACCGCCTGTTACAAGGGGCTGTCCGTGCGAGCCGGCGCGGTCGGAGTGGGAATCGCGACGACGTCCAGCGTGGTCACGGCCATCACCACCGTGATTGTCTGTGATTCCCTCTGCAACATTTTTATTGTCATCTTTTTCCCATGAGTTCAATGGTCGGAAATCTTGTTGAGATGCGCGGAGTAAAATTTTCATACGCCGATAAAATGATTTTAGACGGAGTCGATATTTCCGTCCGCGAGCAAGAAGTTCTTGTGATCATGGGGCTCAGCGGGGGCGGGAAAAGCACATTGCTCAGCATCCTCCTTGGGTTGCTCAAACCAAGTGCAGGAGCAGTGCTTTTCAAGCAACAGGATATGACCAAGCTTTCTCGCTCGAAATTGAATGCAGCTCGAACACATATGGGCATGGTCTATCAAAATGCCGCGTTAATCAGTTCTATGACGGTTCGTGAAAACGTTGGGTTTCCCCTTGAAGAGCTCTCGGATAAAAATGACAAGGAGATCGCTGCCATCGTTGAGCAGAAGCTTCAAGTGGTGGGCCTCAAAGACGCCGGAGACAAGCTCCCTTCCGAGCTAAGTGGCGGGATGCAAAAAAGGGTCGGTCTGGCCCGAGCTCTGGCCATGGAACCGGAACTGGTGCTTTTTGACGAACCGACGGCGGGGTTGGATCCGATCAATACAGAAACCATCGACGATCTCATCATCCAATTGCGTGAGAAGCTGAAGGTCACTTCGATCATCGTCACGCACGAAATGGAGAGCGCGTTTGCCGTGGCGACTCGAATGGCGTTTCTTTATGAGGGAAAAATCATCCTTGAGGCAACACCCGGGCAGTTTCGGAATTCCGACATCCCCATCGTCAGGAAATTTCTTTCGTCGTTCTCAGGACACGAAACTGAGAAGGGAGTAACTCATGCAAATCCACAAAAATGAAATCACCACGGGCATTCTGGTCTTGGTGACGTTCGGTATTTTCATCTCCATTTTGATTATTATCGGGCTGCCTGGCCTAATCAGGCCGCTCAAGACCTACCGAATCTACTTTGACAATGCACAGGGTATTCGTCCGGGGGCACCCGTGTTACTGGCCGGTCGCGAAATCGGCAAGGTCACGGCCTTGAAATCTCCGGTGCCGTGGGATAAGCGACCGAAAGGACATTCCGACTACGAGGTTTCCGTTGACGTGCGCGTGGCAAGGGACGCGGAGATATATCAGACAGTGACCGTCCATTTGACTCAACAAGGTCTCATGGGTCAGGAGGTAATCGACTTTGTGAAGGGGGACCCCAGCAGCGGCATGGCTGAAAACCACACCGAGTTTGTTGGTACCCGGGTGCCTGATCTTTCCGAATCGGTCTCTGATAACATGACGCGCCTTACTGGGCCTGACTCTGACCTGGCTTGCACCATCAAAAATGTCCAGGGCCTAACTGCGCCCGATTCGAATCTTGCGCTTTCAATCGCAAATTTGAAACTTCTGACGGGCCCTGAAGCTGATTTGTCACTCACGCTCAAAAAGACGAATCGCTTTATGGGAACACTGAATGACTCCCACGTATCCCAGGTAATCCTGAATACCGAGCAATTGACCGATACGCTCAAGCGACAGCCTTGGAGGTTGTTTTGGCCCAGCACGAAGTCCTACCCAAGTGATAAAGACCCTTCACCCGCGATAAAGAGGCAATGAGATGACACCTTCAATCGTCAATCGACCGTGCTTTGCCTTTCATCCGCATGAAACTGTAGAAAAGGGTTTCATGCGCATCCTTAAGCAAATGGCAGCTCTGGCGGTCGTTGTCGCGCAACCTTCCAAAGGAAAGCTGTCGGACTCGGTTCATAACACGCGGGTTTTGATCAAACGCCTTCGCGCGCTTCTTTGGTTTGCCTCGCCAACGATTTCCCCATCAAAAATGAATCGAGCGAAAGCGTCCCTGCAGAAAGCCTCTCATCTTTTGGCCGCCCATCGCGATCTCGTAGTAACACGTTCTATTTTACAGATGCTGTCCCGCAAAACTTCAAATCGGACGTATCGAAAAAAGCTTATCGAAATTTCCAATGAATCGACTGATACGCCAGCCACCTACGCAAAGACCGTCCAGGCCCTGCTGCAAGCTGCCGCAATTCTTCTCGAGACTATCAAAACATTAGAGCGGCACCTCGAAAAACATTCCCATTGGCCTACAGCTGCTAAGCGCGTCTCCCAAGCTTTTGTGGCCACCAAGAAAGCAGGCAAAAGGGCGCTTAAAAGCCACGGCCCGGCGCAATTTCATGAGTGGCGCAAAAAAACCAAAAGACTTCTCTACCTGTTACAACTGACTCAAATTTTCCTCGACACACGCACCTCTCGGCTCATCGCAAAAGTCGATGAGATCCAGGCAAAACTCGGTGACTATCACGACAGCGTCGTCGTGCAGGATCATTTTCAGAAAAATCCTCCAGACGGAGCTACTCCACTACTTATTATACATAGCTTGAAACTTCTCGAAACAAGAAAGCACCATTTACGAGAAGAAGTGCAGACAATTGCAAGGCAGAGCGAATCGATTTGATCCAGCACACAATTCCCCATTCATAAAATATGAGCACCCGCACCTCTTCCTCTTCCTGGCAGAACCTCCAGAAACATTTCAGCGTCCAAAAGAACGTCCATATGCGCGACCTCTTCGCGCAAGACCCCGAACGCTTCAAAACATTCTCGCTCGATTTTGATGGCCTATTACTGGATTTCTCCAAGAACCGAATCACCAGTGAAACGATGAAACTGCTGCAAGCGCTGGCCATGGAGTGCGACGTGCCCGGCTGGACCAAGAAGATGTTCAACGGGGAGAAGATCAATCTCACGGAAAATCGGGCCGTGCTTCATATCGCCCTCCGAAACCGCACCAACCGGCCCATCCTCGTTGATGGCAAGAATGTTATGCCCGAGATAAACGCCGTACTCGATCACATGGGAACATTCTCCAAGGCGATTCGTTCCGGCCAATGGAAAGGCTACACCGGGAAAGCGATTACCGACTTCGTCAACATCGGCATCGGTGGGTCAGACCTGGGACCGGTCATGGTTACCGAGGCCCTCAAGGCTTATGCGGATGGTCCCCAAGCCCATTTTGTCTCCAACGTGGACGGCACCCACATCGTTGAAACGCTAAAGACACTCTCGCCCGAAACAACCCTCTTCATCATCGCCTCCAAGACTTTCACCACACAGGAAACTCTGACCAACGCCCATTCGGCCCGCGACTGGTTGCTTGCCGCCGCGAAGGACCAGGCCGCGGTGGCCAAGCACTTCGTCGCGCTCTCGACCAATGACCAGGAGGTTCGCAAGTTTGGGATCGATCCGGCCAATATGTTTGAGTTCTGGGATTGGGTTGGCGGACGTTACTCGCTTTGGAGTGCCATCGGCCTGTCCATCGTGCTTAGCATCGGTTTTGAGAATTTCATCGAAATGCTCGAAGGTGCTCACGCAATGGACGAGCATTTCCTGAACGCGCCTCCCGACAAAAATCTTCCTCTGACCCTCGGCCTACTCGGCATCTGGTACAACAATTTCTTTGGAACCCGCACGCATGCGCTTCTCCCTTATGACCAATATATGCACCGCTTTCCCGCCTACTTCCAGCAGGGCGACATGGAGAGCAACGGAAAGAGCGTGACTCGCCAAGGCGAGAAGCTCGATATCGCAAGCGGCCCCGTGATCTGGGGAGAGCCGGGCACGAATGGACAGCATGCCTTCTATCAATTGATCCACCAAGGCACCCAGATGGTCCCAGCCGATTTCCTCGCCCCCATCGAGACACAAAACCCGCTTGGCGAACATCACCTCATCCTGCTTTCGAATTTCTTCGCGCAGACCGAGGCATTGATGAAGGGCAAGACCGCTGACGAGGTGCGCCAGGAACTCGAGAAAGACGGGCTCGAGGTGGAGGCGCTGGAAAAGTTGATTCCTCATAAGGTCTTCACTGGAAATCGCCCGACCAACTCGATTCTTTTTCACAAGCTGACGCCTAAAACTCTCGGCGTCCTGATCGCCCTCTATGAACACAAGATTTTTACGCAGGGCATCATCTGGAATATCAATTCGTTTGACCAATGGGGAGTTGAACTAGGCAAGCAACTGGCCAAGGCAATCCTGCCCGAACTTGAAAAACCCGGAGCAATCATCAGTCACGATAGTTCGACCAACGGCCTGATTAACCGATTCAAGGACTACCGTGCAGCCACCAACGTAGACATAAGGGATTGACCGGGCTTAACCACCGCAGGAATCGGCGGGAAATCCTCTGCTCCTGTGGATTTTTCATTGGAAGCAGGTATGTTAATTTATGACAGAATATTTCGCCGTACTGGATGACAACGACCGCCGAGGTCCGTTTGAATCCATGAACGAGCCGGTCGAAATCCTCAAGAAAACTTCTAGCGACCGGGGCTATACGGACGCACAGGCACAGAACTTCTTTCTCCATCACTCAGCGGTGGAACAGGTGGATACCGTTGGCGGCAAGACGGAATGCTTCCGATTGGGCTGGCTGGCGCGGGAAGAATCTGGAAGGAACGAGAAATTACCGCCGGAGAACTCGATAGAGATTCTTTCAATCGACGAGCTTCTCCGAGTTAGGGAGGACGCTTTGGCGGACACACATTTCACCGTGACTGCCCGCAAGGCAGCCGAAGTCAACGAAGGCGGCCTGGTTGATCCTCAAGTGCCTTAGGGCATCGTCAATACTGCCGCGCCTTGCAACTGGCCAGTGCGTAGATGGGTCAGAGCTTCGTTGGCCTCTCTAAAGGGGAAAGTCTGGACACTGGTCTTTATCGGAAAGGTTGAGGCCAGGGTCATAAATTCTTCTCCATCGCGCCGTGTCAAATTGGCTACCGAACAGACCGTTCGTTCCCGCCATAAAATGTCGTAAGGAAACGATGGAATGTCGCTCATGTGAATACCTCCGCAGACAACGGTTCCACCAGGTGCAACGGCCCTTAGTGCCTGGGGTACCAACTCCCCGCTTGAGGCAAAGATGATCGCAGCATCCAGTTGCTCGGGCGGTTGGGTCTTCGAATCCCCCGCCCAAACGGCACCCAAAGAAAGAGCAAATTTCTGCGCCTTATCATCGCCCGGCCGCGTGAAAGCGAAAATCTTGCGCCCTTGGTGCTTGGCAATCTGGCAGACAATGTGCGCCGCTGCCCCGAAACCATAAATGCCTAATCGTTCCGCATCGCCCGCCTTGACCAGTGATCGATAGCCGATGAGCCCCGCGCACAATAATGGAGCGGCGTGCACATCGGAATAGCTTTCGGGAATGGCAAAGCAAAATTGTTCATCGGTGACCATGTATTCCGCGTAACCACCCTCGAGAGTGTAACCGTTAAACTTGGCCTTTTCGCAGAGATTTTCCCGGCCAGAACGACAATATCGGCATTCGCCGCAGGTCCAGCCCAGCCAGGGAATGCCTACTCTCGCGCCCAATTTGAAGCGTTCTGCATCCTTACCAGCTTCGACCACCCGCCCTACGACCTCATGGCCAAGGATCAAAGGCAGATTGGGATGAGGCAAGTCGCCGTCTGCGACTTGAAGATCGGTCCGGCAGACCGCGCAGGCGCAGACTTGTACCAAGATCTGGCCTTGACGAGGTTTGGGTCTTGGCAGGTTTTTCTCAATCAACTGAGATTTGGCCGACTCAAGAACCATCGCCCGCATCATTGGTGCGTCAGCCTGATTCGTATTCATATCGGGAAAGTCTTACTCCGTTTTCTTGAGGTGATACGTTCGCGGCCATTTCGTCTTCGTCACTCACTCCTTAGGCAAGGAACTCATGCTTCCGATGACGTCCGATGGGCCGGGGATGCAATCTCCTCGACCGTCGGTTAAAATTACTATTTTCTGTGTTCGACAGCTTTTCCAGCCGCCGCACCCGAACCACCGCCGACGACTGCGCCAGCGACTCCGCCGACTGCGGCCCCTACTGGCCCGCCGACGACTGCGCCAACTGCTCCCAATGCGGCTGCACCCACAACCGCTCCAGCCGTTAAACCAAGAACATCCTCTCGAAGGTTGCGAGAACCGTTCGGGTTGTATTCGGCCTTAAATTTATCGAAAATGTCAATGACGGGAGTAGAATCGGTGACACCGTAAACCGCCACCAGCACCTTCCCTTCACGGATCACCTTGTCGTAATAATTTGCCTGATATTCTGAGAAACCACGATCCGTCAACAGATCGCTGTAAACGCCCTCATTTTGGTCATCATCCAATTCAACGATTACTTCGATATTGTGCAAAGGGATGGCTAAATCTTCAAAAGCCGCAACGGCCTTGTCGGCGTTCTTGCGATTTGAGAATGTTCCGCCAATAATTTGACCTTCGTATGTTCTAGCTATTGTTTTGGGCATAATAATCTTTCGATATTTGTTGTTTAAAAAAGCTGTTAAACTGAATTCATCTGCTTGTTGCGGCAAGCGAACCGCCACCAGTTTAATGGGTGTTATTCTGACTTCGGTGATGAATGTCCTTCATGTCCTTGCTATCCGTCGCCGACGATTGTGAACTGGAGGAATGCCTTTCATCTGAAGCACAACCAACCAGCGAAACGAGCTCCAAACCGACAAGACAGGAGAGAAGCAATGATGAGATTCGAATGGACTTAGTTTTCATGTTTATAAAGTCACCATAAACCCAAGATCGATTGAAGCCTATGGGGTCAACACCCCATCCACCGACAATGGCTTTTAAGCGTAAGCTTTGAATCTTAGAAACCGATGCCGCAACGCTTCAATGGATGATCTAAATGATGCTTTCTTTCCTTTGTTTTCTTCTGACCGTTGGCCTCACGGCATTTAGTGCCAGTCGATTTCAGCCTGGTACTTGGCATGAAGAGCTGATTAAGCCGTCTTGGAATCCTCCGAACTGGGTCTTTGCTCCTGTTTGGTCTGTCCTCTATTTTTTCATGGCAATTTCAGGCTGGCTGGTCTGGCTTCAAACACATGATCCCTTTCACCCCGCGCTGATCATCTGGATCTTGCAATTGTTCGTTAATGGATTGTGGTCTTACCTGTTTTTTGGGCGGCATAGTTCCGGTCTTGCTTTGGCCGATATCTTGGCGCTTCTCGCTTTGATAATCGTTTTCCTTCTTTGTGCCCATTCGGTAAGCACACTTGCAGCGCTTTTATTCATTCCGTATTTGTTGTGGGTGATGTTCGCCGCAGTCCTCAACTTTTACCTTTGGCAACTGAATCGAAAGG
>Ga0302277_1001621_pt1 | contig 16581 bp, 15 predicted proteins | sample III_Bog_N3_1_FD_198759 | JGI IMG/M metagenome (GOLD analysis project Ga0302277, IMG submission 198759) | Peat permafrost microbial communities from Stordalen Mire near Abisko, Sweden - III_Bog_N3_1 | ecosystem: Environmental > Terrestrial > Soil > Wetlands > Peat | place: Sweden: Abisko... | reverse complement strand
CCGCTATGCGGAAGACAGTCTTCGACAATTTGCTCCGCCAATTCGCGGTCGGCCGCGCGCGAGCTCTCAATCAGAGTTATGGCCTGCGCCAGAACGGCGCGATCTCCATGCAGGATGCCATCGACATATTGCTCGACAGAAAGCGCGCGGCGGCGAACCGAGACCTGTCCGGCCAAGCCCGACGGAGCCTCGGGCGGCTGGCAGCCACGCCGCACACGCATCGCATTCTCTTCCGGCTCCATCAACCAGCGACGCCCCTGACCGCGCGACTGCCTAAGAGTGTGAGAATCCGCTGGGCCGCCTCCGGAATCACTGTACCTGGCCCATAGATCCCAGCCACACCGGCCTGGTACAAGAATTCGTAGTCCTGCGGTGGTATGACACCGCCTACGACGACAAGTATGTCGTCCCTATAAAGCTTGCGCAGCTCATCCATGAGTTGCGGCACCAGTGTCTTGTGGCCAGCCGCCAACGAAGACACGCCCACTACGTGTACATCGCATTCGGCAGCGTTGCGCGCAACTTCATAGGGAGTCTGGAACAGCGGGCCGATGTCGACATCGAAACCAATATCGGCAAAAGCGGTAGCAATAACCTTTGCTCCACGATCATGGCCATCCTGCCCCATCTTCGCCACCAGAATCCTTGGACGCCGGCCTTCCTCAATTTCAAACTCCGCAACCATTTGCCGCGCCCTCTTGAACTCCTCGAAGCTGGCGCTCGCCGCCGAATAAACGCCGGCAATGGTCCGGGTGGCGGCCCGGTAGCGGCCCCACACTTTCTCCAGCGCCGATGAAATCTCTCCCAGCGTTGCGCGCTTACGTGCTGCGTCCACAGCGCATTCAAGCAAGTTTCCATTTCCGCTGGCGGCGCATTGTTCCAACTGTTCGAGCGACCTCAGCACTGCATCGTTGTCTCGTTCGCGCTTCAACATCGCAAGCCTCTCTATTTGCGACTTGCGCACCGCTGCATTGTCGATATCAAGCACAGGAATCAATGTCTGCTCCGGCGAAAGGTACGCGTTGATGCCAACAATCACATCCTTGCCCGAATCGATGGAAGCCTGCCTGCGCGCGGCCGCTTCCTCAATCCGCATCTTGGGAACGCCGGTCTCAATTGCCCTGGTCATGCCGCCTAGTGCCTCGATCTCTTCGATCAGCGCCCATGCCGCATGCATCAATTCGTGCGTGAGCCGCTCCACATAGTAGGAGCCTGCCCAGGGATCCACGACTCGCGTGATTCCGATTTCCTGCTGTAAGTAGATTTGCGTGTTGCGAGCTATGCGAGCGGAGAAATCGGTAGGCAGCGCCAGGGCTTCATCTAGAGCATTGGTGTGCAGTGACTGGGTATGCCCGAACGCGGCGGCCAATGCCTCGACGCATGTTCGCACCACGTTGTTGTAAGGATCCTGTGCGGTCAAGCTCCAACCTGAAGTCTGCGAGTGCGTCCGCAAGACCAGCGATTTGGGATTCTTCGGATTAAAGGTCTTGACTAACTTCGCCCATAACATGCGCGCAGCCCGCATCTTGGCAATCTCCATAAAGTGGTTCATGCCAATGCCCCAGAAAAAGGAGATTCGCGGCGCAAAACTATCGATATCGAGCCCGGCTTTCACTCCCGTGCGGAGATACTCCAGACCGTCAGCCAGCGTGTATGCCAGCTCTATATCGGCAGTGGCTCCGGCCTCCTGCATGTGGTACCCGCTGACGCTGATGCAGTTGAACTTCGGCATCTTCGCGGAGCAATAACGGAAGATATCGCCGATTATCCGCATGGAACCTTTCGGCGGATAGATATAAGTATTGCGAACCATGAACTCTTTGAGAATGTCATTCTGAATGGTACCGCTCAACAGTTCCGGCATAACTCCCTGCTCTTCCCCAGCCACGATATAGAACGCCATGATGGGAAGCACTGCGCCGTTCATGGTCATCGAAACGGACATTCGATCCAGCGGAATCTGGTCGAACAGGACCTTCATGTCGAGGACAGAGTCGATGGCCACGCCGGCCTTGCCCACGTCTCCTGTTACGCGCTCGTGATCGGAATCGTATCCACGATGTGTCGCAAGATCGAACGCGACAGAGAGCCCTTTCTGCCCAGCGGCCAGATTGCGGCGGTAAAAAGCGTTTGAATCTTCGGCGGTAGAGAAGCCCGCGTATTGCCGAATCGTCCACGGCTGCTTAACATACATCGTGCTGTAGGGTCCACGCAGATAGGGCGGCATTCCCGCCGCATATTCAAGATGCTCGAGCCCTTCAAGATCCGCAAGCGAATAAGAACTCTTCACCGCGATGTGTTCCGGGGAGAGCCATTCGTCACTCGCAGGCGCCTGGGGTGCTTCTTGCACGGGCTTGTAGTCAATGTTTGAGAAATCCGGACGCATGACTACTCCTCGATCCCTAACCGTTGCTGCCATTTTGTAAGAACCTCAATGGGATTGCTGCGGATGTGAACAAAATCCGCGACGCCCGCCGCGCGCAGTTGCTCCGCCGTATCCGGGTTGCCTGCAATCACAATGGGAGTCGTTCGCCCAATCGCATGGAACCTGGAGCTGAGTTCCGTAGCTAGCGAGAGGTACTCAGCATCGGAACTGCACATCACAATGAGATCGGCATCCTCTGCCGCGATGTCATCGACGCTGTGAAATTGCAGTGTGACGATATCGAATCCCGCGCAGGCAAAGAAGCTGGCAGCGAAGCCGGAACGCGCGGTCCGCATCTTTACATCTCCGAATTCTGCCAACAGAACGCGGGGGCACTTGCCGGTCCGCGCCGCATGCCGCTCGGTGCGCAAACGGAGTTCCTCGTAGCTCTCAGTGGCGCGCCGATGACCCGTCGAATGCGAAGAGTCGATGCGGTCCAAAGCCTTTTCCGCAAGATTGGCGAAATCGTTGGTCCCGGTGAAGATGCGGCGGCGAGATTCGACAGCCTTTTCTTTGGCGGCCAGCGATTGCTCCAGCATCCGTTGCATCTGCCCATCCATCTGAGCCTTCCGATAACCCCCGGCGCCTTCGATCTTCTGCATGAGCTTCCAACCCTCACGCGCAATGAAGTCAGTTACGACCTCAAGGTAGTACGACCCTGCGCCAGGATCGGCGACACGGGAAAGCAGTGCCTCCTGTTTGAGTAGTATCTGCGTATTCCGCGCAAGGCGGCGACTCGCCTCATCAGGCATCTTGTAACACTCGTCAAACGCCGCCACGGTAATTGAGTCCACGCCACCCAGAGCGGCGGACATGGCTTCCGTTGTCCCGCGCAGAATATTCACGTGGGGATCGTAGACAGTCTTGTTCCAACGTGAAGTGCGGGCATGAATAAGGGCTCTTGCGCTCTCGTTGCTCCCGCCAAACCTTTCCACCACCTGCGCCCACAACAAGCGGAAGGCGCGGAATTTGGCCATCTGAAAGAAGAAATTTGAGCCAATCGCGAACCGGAACGCGATTGAAGCTGCCGCACGATCGATATTCACTTTGCGCGCTTGCATCTCGGACAGAAAATCAACGGCGGCGGCAAGCGTGAGCCCCACTTCTTCGACCGCAGTCGCTCCCGATTCTTCAAATTCCCCGCCGTGGATGGCGAAGGGTACGAGCGCAGGCGTCGCCGCTCGAACTAGTTCCGCGGCAAAATCCACGTTTGTCAGCGGATCGAAGCCCGTCCCAATCCGTGACGTTGCTTTCTGTGTATTCAGGCGCTCGATCAACAAGCGAAGTAACGGTTCCTTCGCATTCTCAAAATTGACCGGAATCTCCTGCAAGCCGGCCAGCAACATTCCCAGGTCTGAAGCATGGTGGATTTGAACGTTGCAAAACGCGATCTCCTCCGCCCCAGCAGCCACGGCATGGCGCGCCGAAAGGTTGGCCTCTTCGGGATCGGCCAAGTCTATCTCTTCACGAATGCGCCAGTTTCCAGTAGATTGAGCGCCGCGCAAACAGAGAGGATCTCCATGCGCCCCATCCAGATGGAGCAACCCAAGAACATCCTCGGTCCGATAGTAGGGCTTCACCGCCAGCCCTTCCTCCGTTTGCCAGATCAGTTTCTTCCCGTAGGCGGAGCCCTTCAGATCCTTGGCGATCGCTTCTTCCCAGGCCTGGGTGCTTAGCGGAGGAAACTCCTGGAGCAAATTGTCCGTTGACATTTCTTTCACTTGCTTTCAGGGTCTTCGACAATTTCAATCAGAAGCCCAAATGGATTGTCGGCCCTCGATTTGGGATGAACAAAAAACACCGTTGTCCCGCGCGAGCCTTTGCGGGGAGCCTTATCGATGATATGGAATCCACTGGCCTGCATGGCGTCGAATGCCTGCTGGGCGTGCTCCACGCGGAAGGCCACATGGGCCAGTCCGCCGCGGCCACCGTTCTTGTCCATCATCTTTTGCACCGGTGAATCCGCGGTCAAGGGCTCAAGCAGCTGAATCAGGTTAGGGCCATCGCCAATCTCAAGCAACGCTTCGCGCACTTGATCCGATCCCAGCACTTCTTCACGATGAATCTCTTTGAAACCAAGCAACTCGTAAGCCTTGACCTGGCCATCCAGTTCTCCCTGTTTCACTGCGATCGCTACGTGATCGACGAACAGTATCCCTGGAACCTGCTTCAAATCCTCATGAACACTGCTCATTTGCTCCCCTTCCAGCCGCGCCTGACGCCGCGGTGCATCTTCAATGCAGGCCATTACTCGAACTCAACGATCACCTGATTTACCTTCACTGAGTCGCCCGCCGTTACGTTCACACTCTTCACAATTCCCGCACCGGGCGCTGTAACATTCGTTTCCATCTTCATCGCTTCGAGTACCATGATCAGTTCGTTCTTCTCAATCGACTGACCTGGCGCAACATTCACCTTGATGACCAGGCCCGTGATCGGACTACGGCACACCCGCTCGCCGCCGTTTCCCCAGGGGTCTTCGGCATTGGTTTGCGCACCGGAAAGCGGCATCGCATGAGGCGCGACGCCAACTGGGCGATACGACCCATAACTCGGAGGCAGCGCGTCTGCTTCCTCTTCCAGGACTTCGACTTCAACCTCGTAACTCTTTCCTTCGACCGTGATCTGAAGCTTCAAGTCATGTGCTCCTTTCTTCGAGCGGACTCTCCTCAAGCCCTGCGGAGGTTATGCGAAGCTTGCACGAATACCCGCCCTTGCTGCGACCATGGGCTCATCGCCTGACGGGGCGATTGCAGACGCTTTGCCGAAACGATGCGCACTTTCCTGCCAAGAAATGCAGTAACGGCCGCGGCAATTACCGTCATCGTTTCCGGTGTAACTTCCTCTTCTGAGCGATCGATCGCGTCTTCCGCAAAAGCAGGCACGGTTTCGGAAACCACTTCCGCGGCAGCCGCCATTGTGAAGTCCGAAGCGATGGCTGCTTCAGGTTCCGGAGTCCGAGTCAGTTGAGCCACCCTGCCTTCAAGAATCTTGACTGTGTCTGCCAGCTCGCTCAACTGGCGTTCCGTTGCCTGTTGGCGCTCCGAAACAGCCTCTCGCAGCGTACGCCGCAACCCGATATAGAGCACTGCGAAGCCGCCCGCAACCAGCACCGTCATTGCAGCCAAATTCGCCCAATTCACCGCCATGTGCATCTCTCCGTTACAGTGGGATCAATCCATGTTTTTTCTGCGGACGCAGTTCGCGTTTGCCGTGCAATGACTCAAGAGCGCGCGCCAGGTATTTCCGTGTCTCCGCAGGCGCGATGATGTCATCCACCAGCCGCCTGCCACCCGCAACGTAGGGGTTTGCAAACGTCTCCCGATATTCGTCGACCAACTCCTTGCGGCGCGCCGCCTGGTCTGCGGCCGAATCGATCTCACGCCGAAACACGATCTCCGCGGCGCCGTCGGCCCCCATCACCGCGATCTCCGCCGTGGGCCACGCCACCACCCGGTCCGCGCCCAACCCCTTCGAACACATGGCAATGTACGCGCCACCGTACGCTTTGCGCAAAACCACAGTGATCTTCGGGACCGTGGCCGCCGAGTACGCAAACAGCAGCTTGGCGCCATGGCGAATAATGCCGCCCCGCTCCTGTTCCACTCCGGGCAGAAACCCTGGCACATCGACAAAGGTGAGCAGCGGAATATTGAACGCGTTGCAGAAGCGGACAAAGCGCGCCGATTTATCCGAGGCGTCAATATCCAGAGCTCCGGCCTGCACGCAAGGCTGGTTTGCCACAATTCCCACTGGCCGGCCTTGCAACCGCCCAAAGCCGATCACGATATTCGCCGCGAACCCGGGCTGAATTTCAAGAAAATCCTCGTAATCCACCACCCGCACGATCACTCCCCGCACGTCATACGCAACCTTGTTGTCGACGGGGACGATCCCATTCATATCCGAATCCGATTTCAACTTCGAATTGAACGGCATGCGGGGCGGGTCCTCGAGATTGTTCGAAGGCATAAAGCTAAGCAGCCGCCGGCAAAGCTGAAGCGCTTCGTCGTCATTGCGGGCAATAAGATGCACCACGCCCGAGTTGTTCATTTGCGACTGTGGGCCGCCCAATTCCTCGGCAGTTACAACTTCGCCGGTGACCTGTTTAATTACCTGTGGCCCGGTAATGAACATGCGCCCTTGCTGGGTCTGGATCACGAAGTCGGTCAGAGCCGGGCTGTAGGCGGCACCGCCCGCGCAGGGCCCACAAATCAGGGATATCTGCGGCACCGTGCCCGACAGCATTACATTGTTGTAGAAGACGCGTGCATAGCCCGCAAGGCTGTCAATGCCCTCCTGAACGCGCGCGCCGCCGGAGTCGTTGATGAAGATGAAAGGGCTGCCGGTCTTGAGAGACATGCTCAGCATGTCAGCCACTTTGTTGCTGTGGGTTTCGCCCGCGGCACCGCCCGCCACGGTGAAATCCTGACTCGCCAAATGAACAAGGCGCCCATCGATGGTTGCGCACCCTGTCACCACTCCATCCGCAGGCAGCTCTTTGTCGGCCATCCCAAAGTACGTCGCACGATGACGCGCAAACAACCCGATCTCCTCAAAACTTCCGCGGTCCACAAGCTTTGCCACGCGTTCCCGGGCCGTCAGCTTTCCGGAAGCATGCTGCTTGTCGATGCGCTCCTTGCCGCCGCCCAGTTCCAGTTGGGCACGTATTGCCTCAAGTTCAGAAATCTTGTCCTGGATTGCTTTCTTCTTCGGAATCTCTTCCAGCTTGGCCATTCTTGCTCCTGGATCAATGGAAATAAAGATGAATCTGCTTGCTTGTGTTCAAGTCCGCGCAGCATTGTCGCATTTTGCCGTTTACCCCATTTGCAGACCTCACGTTGTGCTCCGTTCATTTCCCCGACTGCCAGAGGTGGACAGTTTCCCCGAACCACGGTTAGATGGACCCTGGCGAGGTGCAAAGCACTCCTTTACGGTCACGAAAGAACTATGGTGACTACAAGGGGGACACGGCATGGATCGGCATATCCTCATTAAAGGGAGTTTATGCCGAAAACGAATACCCGTATGTGATCAGATTCACTGATGCTTGCGGAGTGGTAAGTCATTGAAGATCATCGAGATTACGGGCAGTTTTACCCCTCAAGTTGAATTCCCCGAAGCCCGGAAGCCGTTGAAACAATCTCCCCCCAGGAACAGGCCGAACCAGAGCTGGTTACCAGTGCCTGAAAAGGCAACCTTCGGGAATCCTTGAGCAGAAACCGCGCGACGCAGAGCCATTCTTTCCCTGGAAGGGAATAAGAACTGGCCCAAGAGCGTAATGGCTGCAGCAGGCGGAAGACATCGGCCTGCCAAGTGACCCGGGGGGCTTCAAGCCGTGCGCGCGCCCGCACGCATTTTCTGTCCGAACTCAGTCCAAACGTCTCGCAGTCCAAACACAAAGTACGATTCGACCATCAGGAGAACCACCCCTGCCCCGGCAACCGCGCCCACCATCCCCATAGACAGCGGCAGAGCGAAATGCAACAGGGTCATGCAGACAGGCAAAGACACCAGCATGACAGCCACCAGCTTGATCACAGGCACAAGAGTAATCGATACATGGTTATCAAATAGCTTTCTGTTTTCCCTATAGATCAGCACCATTTGTGTTGTCTCAGACGCCAGCCATACGCATAGAAACCCATACAAACCAAATTCCCGGATGACAGGCACGCTCAATCCGATCATCACCAGGTTCGTGAAAAAGACAATCATTGAAAGCCGCTTATGCGTGTTGGTTGAGAACTGAAAGAACTGTTTGTGATCCCGCATGCTGATTGCCGCGGAAATGAGTGCCATCAGCCCATACGTATATAGGTCGAAAAGTGCCGGCCTGTGCAGCCAGACTTGCAGAATGATCGGAGCAAACAGAAACGCACCCAGGTTTGCAATTGGAATTCCGGCAAACACAATCCTCTCGGATTGGTGAAAGATATACAGCATCTTTTTCATATCCCGATTGGCGAAACTGAAAGTAATCTCCGGAGCGATGGCATTTGTGATTGGAGATAACAATTGACGTGCGCTGGAGAGCACGGTGCGGCTGGTATTGAACAAGACGACGACCGATGGGCCAAGTATCCATTGCAGTATGTTTACCGGAACCTGGTATGTAAGGATTTGTTGCGCGAAAATCATGGCAAACATTCCGCTCGGCTTCAATGTTCGCAACGCCACCTTCCAGCTTGCTCCCTGAAGCCCAAGTGGCAAATCTCCCAACCTCCGCTTGAGGTCATAAACCGAGAGCAGGGTTATTACGACTACGGCGATGAGCTGCCCAAGCGCAAGGTAGCGGAAATTGGCTCGAAATGTCGTCAGAATGAAGCAGACAATTGTTGCTCCGAAGGAACGTGCGATTCCCCAGGACAACCCGCGGTGCGTTTGTTCCACGACCATAAACAAGTTGTTGAAATAGCCCGCGAGTATATTCATAAGCATTTGCAGGCCAAGAAAGAACGCAGTCACAGTTACATCTCCCGGTGGAATCGCGGAAAGATGTAAGAGCTTCGGCAGCGGCAGGTAAAATACGGAGGATGTGGCCACAAGGCCGATGCAAACCATGCAGACGAGCAGCGCCAAAGTGGAACCCTGCAGCTTGCGGTATTCCTCGATCTCCGCCCTTTTCCGCAGCATCGTTAGTTGGTTGCTTGCATAAGTTGTAATTCCAAAGTTAAGTGTCGCCAGGTAACTCAGCGTTCCTGAAAGTACAATCCACTCGCCGTACATGCTTACGCCGTAGTAATGAAGGAAAGCTGGCGGCAGCAGAAGCTGCGTGACCAGCGTCAGACCCGTGCTGGTGCCCAACGCGCCGAGCATCTTAAGAATTCGCTGGATCATCTTCCTTCAATACTGCACCGACAACTCTTTGACCGTGGCCCGTTTGCCTTCGTGTTCCACACTGCACATGGTCCCCATCGATATGTAGCGCTTGTATCCATCAACGGGCAATGGCTGAACCCTATCCAGGACTCACTTGATGAGCAACGCGATCAACAATTTCCAATGCCCTCTTCGCCGTCACGTCATAATTGAACTGCTCATCAAAACATTGCCTGCTGCACACACGGAAAGAGGCAACTTGCTCGCCGCTTAGTGCCTGCCACTGCGTCAAACTTGCCGCGGCCCCTTCCACCGTGTCCTTGCATACCAGCCCGGCTCGATAGTTGGCGACCTCTCTCCAGATATTCACCTTGTCTGAAACAATCACAGGCAGATTACAGACCATTGCCTCTGCAACAACGATTCCAAAGTTCTCCTGGTGCGATGGAAGCACGAACACATCAGAGGCCGTTAAAGCACCCCATTTCAGCGTGCCTTTCAGCATACCAGCCCAGGTAATCCTGTTCGCGATACCCAGTCTGTCCGCGAGTGCTTCCAGTTCCTTCTGCAAGCCACTGCTGTCAGGGCCGGCAATGACCAGGTGCCACAATGGATCCTTTGCGAGTGTCCGGGCAAAGGCCTCAATCAGGATATCTAACGCCTTCTTGGGATGGAGCCTGCCCATCGAGATAGCCAGCCGCTTGCCCCGGAGGATCGGCCACCGAGCTAGGAACTCTTCCGTTGCAGCCACAGTGTCGCAATCTGGACCGAATATTCCAAAAGGTACGACAGTCTCCCGCACTTGATATTTTGGGAAAGACTCCCTCGCCAGGATCTTCTCCTCTTCGCACGTGAAAAGAACAGCGCTCGCATCACGAAGAATCCTGTGCAGAAACAAGTGCCAGTAAATGGTCTTCTTTATATGCTTGAGCGGAAATCTTCTCTTGAAATACGGGTCGAGCATGCCATGGGTAAACACTGCGTAGGGCATATGTGTTCCTGCCAGGGCACGGTAAGCTGCCAGTGTGTCGTATTGCCAAATGCAATTGATAAAGACAACGTCATACCGGGCGAGGTTCTCCTTGAACCACTTGGCCGCACGGGGCGAGTATCCGTACACTCCCCAACCGGGCCCGAGAGCAAAGACCCGCGTCGGGAATTCATATTTTTCGATCAACTCGGGTGAATCAAGTGAAGCGACATCCACCTCGTGCCCACCAATTCGATAAATATGACAAAGCTGCCTAAGCCCCTCTGCAGGCCCGCCACTCGCCGGATTCACGGACGGGATAACATGAAGGATTTTCATTGAAGACCCTCGTGCAACACCGATTGCGACATGTGCAGGTTGAGCGCCCGCGCGCCCACTCCGACCGCTTGAGGTTTGAATTCCGCTTCGAATCAGTATACCTAGGCAATTAGCCGATTCTGGAGTTCATCATTCCATCTCAGTTGGCCTGGCCCGCAGCACTCTGAGTGGATTCCCAGCACATACCATCTTCGCCGGGACATCCTTGAGTACAACGCTACATGCTCCAACGACTGCCCCTCGCCCTATCGTCACTCCTGGTCCAACAAAAACATGTGTAGCTATCCATGCTTCTGACTCAACGCGAATTGGCTTCGCGAATTGATCGAATGTAGGGCGCGTGTAGTCGTGAGAACTCGCACACAAATACGCATGCTGCGAGATGACTGTATTCTCGGCAATCGTAATCTCTCCGAGTGTGTAGAGTGTTGCTTGGTCGCCAACCCAACACCAGTCACCAATGGTAAGCTTCCACGGATACGTCACGCTCACAGACCGCCTGATGAGAACACCCTTTCCAATCCGGGCGCCAAACGTGCGCAGCAGGAACCGGCGCCATCCGTACAGCACTTGCGGCGAAGGGTGAAACAGCAGCATCTCCACTATCCACCACAGTTGAACAAACCACGCCGGCCGTCCGCGAAATCCAGACGGCACCTTAAACTTCGAGAGATCTTGAATCTGTCCCCCCATTTCCCACCTTCGCAGCTAAAAGCTGCCCCGTCGAATCCCGTCGCCTGCGCTGGATACGCGGCTAGCTCGCCCCATGCAGTTTAATTCCCTTGCGAACCGCGAGCTCTCTGTACACTGATTGGACACATTCTCCGTAGCGGTCCCAGCCGCCCAGACTCTTGACACGCTCAAGAGCCGCTCCCGCCATCCGATCGCGCAGATCCCGGTTGTCCATCATCCATTGCAATTTTTCCCGGATCGATTCGGGGCTTCGGATCGGAACGATAAATCCTTCTATGCCGTCCGTAAACAGATCCTCTGCTCCAGTATTTGTCGTCGCGATCACGGGAACACCGCAGGCCATTGCCTGCGCTTGCACTAACCCAAATCCTTCCTCCACTGACGCTAATACAAGCACTGACGATTGAGAATAAAGCCGCCACAGATCTCTCCGGGGACATGCTCCCTTGTACTCAAATATACTGCTGTATCGATCAAGGAGCCGCCGAATATGAGGGTCAATCTCACCCACAAGCCAGAGTTCGACTTTATGTTTCCTTGCAAGCGGCTCGACAGCTTGAAGAAGGTACCCGATCCCCTTTCTAACTGTTATCTGTCCAACATAGATCACACGGAAAATGTTGTCTCGCTTAACATCCGATTGAAATTCCGATAGATCGACCCCATATGGACATACATACACTCTCTCACTTGCTATGCCATGTTGCAGGAACGATCTCCGTGCAAACTGGGATGGCACCGTAATCGCATCAGACTCCTCATATTCGGCCACGCATCGTTCAAGGCGGGCCGGCGAAAACTCCGGCGGAGGCACATCCCAATGTTTATTCTCATCCACAAGTATCTCTCTCTGGGTCAGAATGTGCGAACATCCTCGATCGCAAATCCATAACTTACCGCATTTCTTCACAAATCGACCTGGCCTGGGGCCGACACCATCGAGTCCATGGAAAATGTCCGTCCACCCAGAGTCCAATGAGCGCTCCAACCATGCCCCTAAATCCTTGAGTAACACTTCGTCCAACCAGTACAGCTTCGAAGCTAGGCCAAGCCTATTTCCAACCGCGAACGGGATTCGATATCGAGGGCGCGTCTTGACGTATGGCAACAAGTCTGAGTCGACCTTGGCTCGGGGATTGCTTGTGAAGAGCGAGAGACGGTGTCCGAGCCGGAGAATTTGGCGTCCCAGATCAAAGTGATGAAATCTCCCAATGGTGAATACCGAGACGTTCATTTCATTTCTTCCTCTCGCGAATACACCGGTCTCTGCATTGACTTTGCCCCTCAGGCTATTGACTACCAAACAAACCAAGCCAGGACTGCTCTATCGCCCGGGCAATCGCGAGATGGCCCTTTGCATTCAAATGGACCCCATTGTCAAGGGTGATCTCGCTGAATGAATAAGGCGCTTCGGCGTTAGTGAGATCCACCATACTCTCATGATGAGCCATACTCCAGGCCTGGAGCAACGCCCCCGCACTCTTGCTCTCCTGCGGAATATCCTTCCTGATTGGAATGTAGATGATAATCAGTCGAGCGCCTTGACTCGTCGCCAACTCATCTATCCTTTCAATGTCTGCGAGGTTTCGACGGGTAACTTCATCTGCGTTCGCAACTACGCTATCCCCCGCATCTGACTTCCGAATAAGATGGAATAGACGTGGCCGGATATATCGTGAAAATAGCTCGCCGATCGCAGACGCTGGGCGCTGCTGGGGCAAGTCGTCCCCAACCATTGCAATGGTCGACCGCGGTTGCGTTAGATCTCCGTCGTTCAGCACCAGAAGAACAATGTCCGAATGAAAAGTGCCTCTCGATTGAATGTAGGATAATTCGTTATCCGGCGCCCAAGCTCCGGCGGAAGCATTCAACACTTCCACCGGGCGATGCACGATAGCTGGAAGCTCGCGATGTAACACCTCAGTAAATATATCCTTCTGGTCAACCCTGGTTGTTCCATAGGTGACCGAATCTCCAACAAACAGCAGGCGAAGCGTACCTGTCTTATGCTCAGCAGCAATTTCATCCGACCGCATGCCATAGTGATTAATGTGAGTACGGACGAAAAACCGCATAACATTCTGGTCGGGCTTGAGAATATAGTCACACGCTGGGTCAGGTTGAATTAGGATGGGATTGCCTAGTCCAAGACCAAACCGCAACGAGCCTTCAAATATCGCAGCAGCTAGAGCAAGGCCAAGCAATATGCTCGCGATATGCCGAACTCTGGCGGGCCGACCTTGCCGGCCTCTCGGAAATGCGGCCCCTGTCTCAGTCCCTAAGGTCATTCCGCTTACCTCTTTTGATCACGCACGCCTTCACCCGTATCGGAAGGACATTGGAGTATCGATGGAAATCTCATTGTGTCAATCCGGGGCGAGGACCGCTCCCAAATCTCCCTTGACCGGAATCATTCGTACAATTACTCCCATGGCATAGGAAAGAATTAAGATTGCGATCGGCGCGCGTAGAGTCAGCCCTAATAGGCCGCCCATGTTGACCTGCGCGAACTGAAAGCAGAATGCGCCGGTCGCAACCATTCCCCAGGGTCTTCTCATGTCGAACATACTCTCATAGAGAATAAACACTGTTGGAAACGCGAGAAGTCCAACAACCATTACGCCGAAAAAGCCAAATGCCCCAAAGCTATCGCCGATGACTGTAATCAGAAACTCGCCGTTTTCAACGTCATCTCCGTTCACTCCAGTAACCCGTCCCGTGTACGCAGCGCCGTCCGTCTCCGGCTTATTCTTGTAAATGAAGCGCGGGAGGTTGTGCAAGACATCCATTCTTAGAGCTGTAAAGCCATAGTGAAACCCGCCTGAACAGGCATATATCATATTGCTATCGGCACGGATTGCAGATAAGCGACTTAGGACAAATGTTCCGGGCCGCTGATAGTATTCTTCTCTCGAACCCGACTCGACTCCGGCACTACTGGCCTGTTTGACGACCGTCCAATCCGGCAGTGACCTGACAAGATCGTAACCTTCGTAAATCCTGCCTCGGAACTCCAACGGCCGCATCGTTGCGCGCGCATAGATCTCGAACGGTGAGATAACAAAGGCGAACGCGGCTACTCCTAAGACAGCGGCGAAATAATGCCTCTTGCGGAACTTGTATCCACTCGCGTAACAGGTGAAGAGATATACGACCGTTGACAAAATCATGTGCCCACGGGACGTCTCAACGAATCCAAAGAACACCGACGCCCCCCAGGGGATGAGTGCCTTCATTCCAAAGCTGTGCCTGCCATTGGTGCTCCTTATTCGGCTTTGGACCGCGAGGACAATCGAGAAGAGCAACAAGGTTGAAAAAGCAAGGCCAATGCTATGCGCAGGTGAAGCTCTCTCATTCGGATTCGACGATGTCTCATAAACCTCGTATAAAAGACTTGCCAGGAGGCCGACCGTAACAGAGATCGTGTATTGCAGGTTTGCCTGGGCAACCGTCTTCGGCTCGAGGGGCCCGGGTAACGTAACACGGAGGCGGCAATAGACGGAAGTGCCCACCAAGATGCAGAAGTAGAACAGGAAGTACACCTTGATAGTAAGTTCAGGAGACTCGAGCGGCCTGTTTGCCGGCTCCATTAGAATGACTTTTGCAAATTGCGAAACCACGATAGTGCAGGATGCGAAACCCGCAAACGCGATGCCACTGATGGTGCTCACTCCACCGAGTATGTTGTACGTTATCCCGATACAAATCAGCGTCGCTGCAGCGAAGGCAGCAAAGAGGGGCTCTGTGCCAGTGGCGATCTCTCCGACTGTCAGCAGCGCCACCGTGGCCACCAATAGCACTGTCGGGATCCTATACGGCTTGAGCATTCTTGTTCCTTACTTTGCCAACCAACATGCATCGCTGTTCCAGTAATGCTCTCTAGCATTGCAAGCACTATGGCTTGCGAGGCTTTGGCGCTTTCAGCACAACTGCATAAGACATTGCAATGCATACCAGCATCTACTTGAAGATACTGGCCGTATCGCTTACCCCATACAGCAGCGAAGCAACGACGCCTGCTCCTCCGGCAGCCATTCCCGCTTTGAAGGCGTTTGCCGGCACCAAGAGAATGTCGTTGGAAAGGAGGCCAACGTCTTGCTGTTGTCCGAACATGATCTTCTTCAAATCAAGCCTGATCTCAACTTGCTGGTTGTCCGCAGTGGTCCGGATGATTCGCGCCTTTGACAGCCCAGCTCCGTAATTCACTCCTCCCGCCATAGCAAGGGCCCGCAGAACAGTTATTGGCGCGTTGTTCGTTAGCGGGATTGCTGCAGGTGTCTTCACATATCCCAACACAAAAACACTTCCGACTTTGGAGACAATTACTGTATCTCCCGGCATCAAGGGAATATCGCCTGCGTTCGCTGTCTTCGGATCTGTTCCCAGTTCGACCGAGATAGGTTCAGAGTCGCCGACCCTGCGAATTGTAACGCTGTGGCTGGCCAGCGGCGTAAAGCCTCCGCAAGCAGAGATTGCATCCAACAGGCGCACTTGTCCAAACGCTGGAATCGGGCTAGGCTTGATCACTTCGCCGATCACCGTGATCGCGCGCGTCGGGGAGTCTACCAACTGCACACTTATCTGCGGATCGACCAGGAAGCCGCCTTGTTTCAGAGCATTGCTCAAATACTCGGCTACTTCCGCCGGAGTCAAGCCTGCAACCCGGACCGAGCCAAGATAAGGTAGAAATATCTCACCTTTCGATCCGACCTTGATGCCCAGCAGCATGGGAGAACTAGCTCCAAACGCAATGCCACCAGACGAGGTTTGAGACGATGTCGTAAGTTCAGGCGCGCCGTAAGTCGCAATGGATATTACATCCCCAGGGGCGATTTTTGCTTCCCTGTATGGAGCGTTCAATGCGGAATCGGGCGCACTGGCCGGATTGGGCGGAGATGCGACGGCTGGTCCAATGAATTGGGCCGACGCGGCCACGGAATAAAGGCCCAACGCAGCTACCACCATCAATAAACCGCGGACGTCGCTCTTCATCGAGGTCTTCATATGCTCTCTCCAGTCTCCGCACAGGTTCCGCAGTAACTACTTCTTATAGTCATAAGAGTAGTAACCAAGGTAGCCATAATACTCCGGAAGACTTGCATCGACTCCGTTAAGAACGAAGCCGTACACTTTGACACCTACATCTCTGAAAACCTCTCCAACACGGGAGAGCATGGCGCGCGTGCAGTACCCCTGACGAATCACCAGGACCAGTCCATCCGCCAGCGAAGCAACAATCAGGGGGTCGGTAACCGATAAGGCAGGCGGCGAATCGAAGATCACATATTCGTAACGCTCACGCAATACTTCCACAAACTTCTTCATCTGG
>Ga0302277_1001617_pt1 | contig 16587 bp, 13 predicted proteins | sample III_Bog_N3_1_FD_198759 | JGI IMG/M metagenome (GOLD analysis project Ga0302277, IMG submission 198759) | Peat permafrost microbial communities from Stordalen Mire near Abisko, Sweden - III_Bog_N3_1 | ecosystem: Environmental > Terrestrial > Soil > Wetlands > Peat | place: Sweden: Abisko... | reverse complement strand
GACAAAGATACGTTCCCTGCCCGTCGTTTAGCCGTAGCCGATCGCGTACGCCTAGTCCCGGGAGGGTCGTCCATCCGCGAAGGCGCTTATGTTGCGCCCACGGTGATCTGTATGCCGCCAATGTTCATCAACGTCGGTGCCTACGTCGATGAAGGCTCGATGATCGATTCCCATGCTCTGGTTGGCTCCTGCGCCCAGGTTGGCAAGCGCGTCCATGTCAGCGCCGCCGCGCAGATTGGAGGCGTGCTTGAGCCGATCAATGCCGCTCCTGTCATCATCGAAGACGACGTTCTCATCGGCGGCAATTGCGGAGTCTACGAAGGCACGCTAGTCGGCGCTCGCGCCGTCCTTGGAGCGGGAACAATTCTGACCAGATCCACCCCACTCTATGATCTGGTGCGAGGAGAGATTTATCGCGCCACAGCAGATCAACCACTCACAGTGCCCGAAAATGCCGTCGTGGTCCCTGGCTCTCGAGCGGTGAAAAAAGGCAAAGGTATTTCCGACGACTGGAACCTGTCTTTGTACACACCTGTCATCGTGAAGTATCGTGACGACAAAACGGAGCGCGGGATTGAGTTGGAAGATTGGCTGAGGTAGATAGATCAGGTAAAGAGCGCCGAGGAAGACGCCTCAGGGAGTTGTACCTGTTCCGCTACAAGCCGTTTCCGCATTTCTAAATGCTTGCCCCGAAAATGCGCCCGCGCTCGTCCGCCCCAGGCTCGGACGAAATAGTAGTTCAGCGCGCATCCGATTGCCGAGCTCGCAATGGGAATCAACCGGCCTGCCCACTTCTCGACCACATCCGAACCGGCTTGCACCGCGATCCTCTGAATCACCTTCGGAACAAATTTGTTGACCACTTCTTTTTCCAACAATTCGCGGCTGATATCCACTCCCGCGGCGCTGGCTGCCGCTATCCAGAGCTCAGCGATTTCGGAATCCGTGTTCAATTCGAAGCCGTAGATCAGGCTCAGCTTTTGGATCGTGCGCATCGTGATCGTTGAAAGCACACCCAGGTCAGGGACGATGGTGAGTATTCCTCCCAACCCGAAGCCCGCGCCCTCGGCGGCAGCTAACTTCATCCCGCCGCGAATGACCGACTCCGCAACATCGTCGAGACGTTCAACAGGCAAAGTATAGACGCCATGAAAAGTAGCCAGAGGCAGTTCGTGCGCCACACGCAGTTGCATCAGAAAGCGCGCAGGATCGACCTTCACCGTATCGTAGGCGCGAGTCAGCCCTCCGCGAATTGCACCTTCGACGCTCCGCCGGAGCCAGGATCGCTTCTCGTTGCCGGGTAAATCGCCGACGGTTGCATTGCCACGAATTGAATCGCCCATCTGAAAGTAGTTTAGCAGTCCGAGTTACGTTCGCTGGGGAGTGCATAGCCATCCATCTATTCGCGTTCTTCTAACGCCTGAGTTAGCGGAGTTGCTCTTCGCTCGCTGGCCCTCTGTGCTAGCATCGACGTAACTAATGTCAACAGGAAAACTGCACATCGTTCCGCTGGGCGGCATGGGCGAGTTCGGTATGAACTGCATGGCCATACGCTACGGCGACGACATCGTCGTGGTCGATGCCGGATTAATGTTCCCCGAAGCGGAATTGCTCGGTGTAGACATCGTCGTCCCCGATATCTCCTATCTACTGGAAAATCGCAAGCACGTGCGCGGCATTGTCCTCACGCATGGGCACGAAGATCATATCGGCGCGCTGCCTTGGATTCTCGGCGAACTCAACGTACCCGTCTTCGCCACTGAGTTCACCCTCGCCTACGTTGAAGACAAGCTCGATGAACATCAGCTACTCGACAATGCTGACCTCCGCGAAATTCGTCCGGGCGAACGGTTCAAGGTTGGGCCGTTTACCATTCATTCGCTGCAGGTCACGCACAGCCTTGTCGATTGCGTTGCGCTCGCCATCCATACGCCGCTCGGAGTCGTGCTTCACACCGGCGATTTTAAAGTCGATCCCACGCCGACCGACAATCGCTTATTCGATCTGCACGGCTTTGCGGAGTACGGCAAAGAAGGTGTACTTGCGCTTTTGCAGGACTCAACCAACGTCGAGCGCAAAGGTTACACGCCCAGCGAACGCGCCGTCCATCGGAAGTTCGAAGAGGTCTTCGTTCGTACCAAACGACGCCTCTTTATCTCCTGCTTCTCGTCTTCGATCCATCGCATCAAGCTGACCGTCGACATGGCGCGTGAGCATGGACGCAAGATTTGTTTCATCGGCCGCTCCATGGAAAATTCTTCTGAGATCGCCGAGGATCTCGGCTATATCCAAATTCCGGATGGCCTTTTGATTCATCCCGGCGAAATGAAGAATTATCCCGCGGAAAAGGTTTGCGTCCTAATTAGCGGCACCCAAGGCGAGCCAATGTCAGCGTTGTCGCGCGCCGCCGTCGACAATCACAAACACGCAAAGATCGAAAAGGGAGACACGGTCGTGCTCTCTTCGCGCATCATTCCCGGCAACGAAAAAGCCATCTACCGGGTCGTCGATCACCTTTTCCGACGCGAAGCCTTCGTCATTTATGACGACGGATCCTATCCACCTATTCACGTCAGCGGGCACGCCAGTCAGGAAGAACTCAAACTCATCATCAACCTGGTTCGTCCTAAATATTTCATCCCGATTCATGGCGAATACCGGCAACTCAAACTTCACGCCGAACTCGCGGGATCGATGACGGGCGCGGTCGGCAAGGTCATGCTGATCGAAAGTGGCGACGTTCTCGAAATCGATGAACACGGCGCCCGCAAAGCCGGACGCGTGAATGTAGGGCGCGTTTGCATCGATTCCGGGTCGCGCACCGATGTCGTCGAAGATATCGTGATCAAAGATCGCCGTCACTTGAGCGAAGACGGATTTGTCATGCCTGTGATCGCGATCAACAAACTGACAGGACGCGTCGAAGCTACGCCCGAGATTGTGACGCGAGGATTCAATCCGGGAGAAACCATCTCCATCGACCGCATCAAAGAAATCGTTACAGAAACTCTCGATGCTTCGAGCGCTGAAGAGAAAGCCGACTACGGCGTGATCAAAGAGAAAATCCGGACAGACCTGAAGAGATATATCTCGCGCCAAACGCAAAGAAGACCGCTGATTATGCCGGTCATACTGGAGATTTAGCTGGTCTGAGGTCTCGCCGCTGAATTCTGCCCACTTCGCTTGAGCCCCCGCGAGCGCCCCTTGTCAGCCCTGCTTCCCGAATAAACGACCCCGTCATCCTCACCTCGCGGACTTTACCTGAAAGCACGATCGTCATGACATGATCTGGCCCTTACCTTATATTGTTGTCATGACGAAATCAGTAGCAACAAAGTCGTCCGCGACGAAATCGGGGAAAGCCCGGGTCCTTTCCTCTCGCGTCAGTTATCAGGGTCCGGTGTTTAGCGTCACGACGGATCAAGTAGAAGAGCCCGGAGGTGTGCGGGCGCGGCGAGACGTCGTACGGCATTCCGGTTCAATAGTCGTCCTAGCCGTTGATAGATCGGGTAAAGGCGCGCGAAAAACCGAACCACTGATCCTCCTCGAACGGCAATATCGGCACGCCGCCCGGTCGATGATGTGGGAACTGCCAGCCGGGCGCATCGATGATGGCGAGACCGCTATCACCGCCGCCAAGCGCGAACTGCTGGAGGAAACCGGCTACTCGGCTCGCAACTGGAAGCGCATTCTGCATTTCTATGTCAGCCCCGGCTTTCTGGACGAAACGATGACCATCTTCCTGGCGGAAAATCTTCGTGCTGGAGAAGCTCAGCCCGAAGCGGACGAAAGGATTGCGGTTAAGTTTTTCACGCTTTCTGAGGCCACACGGATGGCGATCGGTGGTCGAATTCAGGATGCCAAGACCATCGCCGGCATCTTGTGGCTCGCTGAGAAAGGCCGGCCCGCACGATAGCCACGGAGTCAACAAACGGCGGGTGAACCCACGGTTTTCGCCGTCGTAGGCAACCATACATATGTGATTGCAAGCCTTGACAGTCCTTCCCTTCGGCAGCACAATTCCTACACATTTTTTGCAGATCCCTGAAATTGCGCCTTTTCGCGGCAATCTGCAAGAAAAAGGGGGAAGCACGTGGATCGAATGAAAGGCACCGTCAAGTGGTTTAACAATGCCAAGGGATACGGCTTTCTCGGCCGTGACGATGGACCCGATGTTTTTATTCACTACAGTTCCATCACTACCGAAGGCTATAAGAGCCTGCAAGAGGGCGATCAGGTGGAATTCGAGATTGTGCAGGGGCAGAAAGGTCCCCAAGCCGCCAACGTAACCAAGACTACATAAAGTAGTAGGCCATTTCCAAGGTCTGCCGAGGTCAGCCGGTTGAAGTGTCTTCCGGCAATTTTGGCGGTCTTGCTTTGTTTCTTCTCTTGCCCCCGCTAGCCCTCTAGACCCGCATCATTTAACCTTTAACCTTGATTTTTGTCACATGGATAACAAAGCCATCGCTACCCTCCTTTACGAGACCGCAGATCTTCTCGAGATCGACGGACAAGATTCCTTCCGCATACGCTCGTATCGCAACGCGGCGGAGGCCATCGAAGCGCTGCCTCAGCAAGTAGCCGATCTCATCGGAGAGCCCAAGAAACTCCTCGCCGTGCAAGGCATCGGCAAAGGCATGCTGGCCAACCTGCAAATGCTCTTCAAAGATGGGCGCATCGAGGCCCATGCCGAATTGCTGAAGAAGTATCGGCCCTCGATGCTCGAGTTGCTGAAGATTCAGGGACTCGGACCGAAAACGATCTCCTTGATATGGAGCGCCTACCAAGTTTGCGATCTCGAAGGTGTCGAAAACCTCGCTCGCGAGGGCAAGATTCGCACGCTGCCCCGCATGGGCGAAAAGCACGAGCAGAAACTGCTCAAGGCCATCGAAGACTATCGCCGCATCGCTGGCCGATTCCTTATCGATACCGCCGAAGAACTGGCCGAAAAACTGGTGGAGTTTTTATTAGCGGTTCCCGGAATTAAAGAGGCGACGCCGGCCGGTTCGCTACGCCGTGGACGCGAAACGGTGGGCGATCTGGACATTCTCGTTACTGGCAAAGCGTGTATCGACGCGGAGCCACGCCAGGAACTGATTCAACATCTCCTGCGATTCCCCGGCTTGATGGACATCATGGCGCAGGGCGATAACAAAGTGAGCTTCCGTCATCGCAACGGGATGCAAGTAGACGTACGCCTTCTTCCTCCGGAATCCTTCGGAGCGGCGATGCAGTATTTTACCGGCTCGAAGGCGCACAATGTCGCATTACGCCAGCGAGCCCTCAAGATGGGTTTTACTCTCAACGAATACAGCCTCGCTAATCTCGAAGACAACCGGCCTGTTGCAAGCAAAACAGAAAAAGAAATTTACGCCAAACTGGGGCTCGACTTTATCGCTCCCGAGCTGCGGGAGAATTTAGGTGAACTCGAAGCCGCCGCCAACCACACTTTGCCGAAACTGCTGGAACTCTCCGACATTCGCGGCGACGTGCACATGCACACGGTCGAAACCGACGGGCGCAACACGATCGAAGAAATGGCCGAGGCGGCGCGCGCACGCGGCTACCAGTACATGGCCATCACGGATCATTCCAAGAATCTGGCCTTCGCCAATGGACTGACCGACGAACGCTCCCTCGCCCACATCGAGAGAATTCGAGCCGTGGAAGGGAACATGGGAGGTATTCGCATCTTTGCCGGAATCGAAGTGGACATCCTCGGCGATGGCTCGCTCGATCTTTCCGATTCCGTGCTCGAACAGATGGACATCGTCATTGCCAGTGTGCATTCCCTCTTCAGTCAGGACCGCGCCGCCATGACCGATCGTTTACTCAAAGCAATTTCCAATCCGAATACTTCCCTGCTCGGCCATCCTACGGGGCGTCTGCTGCTACGCCGCGACGGCTACCAGTTCGATCTGGACGCCATTCTCAAAGCCGCTGCCGAACGGAAGGTGGCGATGGAATTGAACTCCTATCCTGACCGGCTGGACCTGAGCGACGTTCATCTGCGCTTAGCCAAGCAGCACGGGGTCAAAATCGTCATTAATACCGATTCCCACCACACGTCGCATATGGAGAAGATTCGCTACGGCGTCACACAGGCTCGACGCGCTTGGCTGAGCAAGGACGATGTTCTCAATACTTTGCCGGTAGATCGGTTTGCGTCCGCCATGAAGCATGGTTGGTAAGAAATGGCTGGTAAAGGGACAGGAAGCGGCGAGAATTTTGGGAGAAGACATTTCCACTCGTCGGGCGCATCATCGCAAATCGCTTCACTTCATCCTCAGCGATCCCGGCGATTCTGAGGTAAAATAGTTAGTGTCTATTGTTTTGAATGGTTTACGAGCTGCAGAAAGCTATAACTTTAGGAGGGTGAATTGCTTCTTCCTAACGTTCTGGTTGAATTGTGGGAAGCGTGAAGCCGGCAATGCCGAGATTCATTCGTGGCATCCGCCAAGGTACCGGCGGTGACCTGCACCCCAGCAAGTAGATTGACGTGCCACGACCATTAGGGCGAACTTACAAATAGGACCCCCCAAGTGATTTTGATTTCAGCATAAATTTCAGCTAGAACATCCGGGAGGAATACTGCTTTGAACGCGACAATGAGTCATCTAATCGCCCCACACGGGGGAGAACTTGTCCAGCTGCAAGTGCCGGCCGCGCGCGCCGCAGAACTGAAAGCGCAATCGAAGGATTGGCCTTCGTGGGACCTGACCGGCCGGCAACTTTGCGATCTGGAATTGCTGATGAGCGGCGGTTTTTCTCCTCTGCGCGGATTCATGAATCGCGCTGATTACGAAGGGGTCTGCAAAGACATGCGTCTGGCGAACGGCACGCTTTGGCCGATGCCGATTACCCTCGACGTCAGCGAAGATTTTGCCAAGAAACTGGTAGCTGGCAGCAGCAAGATTGCTCTGCGCGATCCGGAAGGCGTGATGCTCGCCGTCCTTCACGTGGAAGATGTATGGCAGCCCGACCGCACCGCCGAAGCCAAGGCTGTTTTCGGTTCCACCAGTGCCGCTCATCCCGGTGCGGACTACGCCATCAACAAATCCAACCCGTGGTACGTCGGTGGAAAAATCGAAGGCGTGCAAGATCCGTCACATTATGATTTCCGCGCCCTGCGCCTGACTCCCGCGGATCTTCGGGCAGAGTTCGGCCGTCTTGGCTGGACAAAGATTGTCGCCTTCCAGACTCGGAATCCCATGCACCGCGCTCACGTCGAACTGACCATGCGCGCCGCCAAGCAAGTCGAAGCCAATTTGCTGATTCATCCGTCGGTTGGAATGACGAAGCCAGGAGACGTGGACTACTTCGTCCGCACCCGCTGCTATCAACTGCTGCTTTCGAAATACCCCAAAGGCACGGTGGAACTCGCCATGTTGCCGCTCGCCATGCGCATGGGGGGACCGCGCGAGGCCGTCTGGCATGGCATCATTCGCAAGAATCACGGCTGCACCCACTTCATCGTTGGGCGCGATCACGCCGGCCCAGGAAAAGACGCTGATGGCAAGCCGTTTTACGGTCCATACGATGCGCAGGAACTCTTCAAGAAACATGAAGAGGAAATCGGCGTCACCATGGTTCCCTTCCAGATGATGGTCTATCTTGAAAACGAGGACCGTTACGTTCCAGCTGACGAAGTTCCCAAGGGCGCCAAGGTTCTCGACGTCTCGGGCACGGAATTGCGCGACCGGCTCAACGAGGGACGCGACATTCCGGCTTGGTTTACCTATCCGGAAGTGGTCAAGGAATTGCGCCGCAGCTATCCGCCACGGCACAAACAAGGTGTCACGATTTTCTTTACCGGCCTTTCGGGATCAGGCAAGTCGACCATCGCGAATGCCCTGATCACGAAATTTCTGGAGATGGGTGGACGTCCGGTCACGTTGCTGGACGGCGATCTCGTGCGCAAGAATCTGTCGAGTGAACTTGGCTTCTCCAAAGAGCATCGCGACATTAATATTCGCCGCATCGGTTACGTCGCATCGGAGATCACCAAGAACGGTGGCATTGCGGTTTGTGCTCCCATCGCCCCATACGAAGCGACTCGCAAGGCCGTGCGCGCCATGATTGAGCCTTTCGGCGGATTCATTCTGGTGCACGCTGCGACTTCCATCGAAGTTTGCGAACAACGCGATCGAAAAGGTTTGTATGCGAAGGCCCGCGCCGGCATCGTAAAAGAGTTCACGGGTATCTCCGATCCCTACGAGGCGCCCAGCAACGCCGAAGTTGTGATCGATACAGCGAAACTAAGCCCGGAAGAAGCGGCGCAGACCATCCTTCTACACCTCGAGCGCGAAGGTTTCGTGGGCGCGAATGGTAATGGCTAGGAATGCCCGCGAAGTCGATTAGTACCGTCGGCTTCGTGGAATAATTTTGTCGCAAGGTGGTTTCCGGTAAGTCAGTTCTCCGTGCCGTAACATGTTTTTGCTTTAATGAGACTGAAGAATCGGAAGTTCTGAAATCCTGAAAAACGGCATGGAATTCCTGTACCTAAAAATTCTGATCGGCTTCATTGTCGGAACGCTGATTGGTTTGACGGGTTTGGGCGGCGGCGTATTGCTGCTGCCCATGCTCATTTTCGGCCTGCACATCCCTGCCATCATTGCCGTCGGCAGCGATGCCATGTTCAATTTTTTTACCAAGATTCCCGCCAGCCTCATGCATTTGTGGAAGGGAACGGTGCGAAAGAAAGTTGTAATGGCGCTGGCAGTGGGCAGTATTCCCGGCTCCTACCTCGGGGTGACGCTGTTGGTGCATTTGCGCCAAGTGTACGGCGCTCACGTTAACGATTTTATTAAATCCGCAGTAGGACTTTTGCTGGTGCTGATTCCGACGCTGCTGCTTTTTCAGGGACGCATCGAAGAGCATCTCGCCAAGCGTCAGCCCACCATGAAGAATTTTGCCTTCATGAGTGTGATCGGCTTGGTCGGCGGATTTCTGGTCGGCATCACTTCGGTGGGCTCCGGAAGCATCATTATGATGCTGCTTCTTTTGTTCTATTCGTTCGCTCCCAAGATTATGGTCGGCACTGATATTGCCCATGCCGTGATTCTCACCGGCGTCACCAGCCTCCTGCATTACCGCGCCGGCAATGTTGACGGTCACTTGGTAGGCGCACTACTGATCGGTTCAATACCAGGCGGTTTGTTGGGCTCACACCTCAGTACCCGGGTGCCAGTCTTATGGCTGCGGCGAATCCTGTGCACGGTCTTGCTCATGACCGGAGCGAGAATGCTGTGGGCGTAAATCTGTTTCTGTAGAGGCGGGGCTTGCCCCGTCTTGCAGGGCGAAGAGTAAAGTCGGGCGGTCAAGAGACGCGGCAAATCGTGTCTCTAAGCAAGCACTAAATTTCAGCCACGGAGCATGAATGTCGTCTTCTACTTCGCAGGAATTTCTCGAACGCATCCACGCTGGACTCGAAGCGGCTCGCGCCGTGCTCAACCGCTTTACGCCTGGCGCCATCGAAACGGAATACAAGGTCGGACATGATCCGGTCACCGAAGCCGACCGCGCGGTGGATGATGTATTGCGCAAGAATCTGCTTCGCGCCGGCGAAGGTTGGCTTTCGGAAGAGACTGTCGACGACCTTACGCGGCTCGACAAGAAGTACGTTTGGGTGGTCGATCCCCTGGATGGCACGCGCGAGTTCGTGCAAGGCATCCCGGAATTTTGCGTTTCGATTGCCCTGGTTGAGAACGGAGTTCCCATTGCCGGAGGCATTTGCAATCCAGCCACCGACGAACTGATCCTGGGCTCACGCGACACCGGCGTCACTTACAACGGCAAGCCTACGCAGCCAAGCCAGCGCAAAGATCTTCACGGAGCCTCAGTGCTGGCCAGCCGCAGTGAAGTAAAACGCGGAGAGTGGAAGCAGTTTGAGTCCGCCGAATTTAACATTAAGCCCATGGGGTCGGTCGCCTATAAACTCGGCCTCGTTGCTGCGGGCCGCGCCGATCTTACGTTCACTCTGGTCCCCAAGAACGAATGGGACGTCGCCGCTGGAGCCGCCTTGATCGAAAGCGCCGGTGGATGGACCTTGAAACTTGATCATTCTCCGCTGCGCTGCAACCAGAAAAATCCGTTGATCTCGGGTCTGCTCGCTGGGGCGCCCCATTTACGCGAGCCTCTTCTGGAACTGCTCGAACGGCATGCACAGATGGTGGACGAGAAGCCCTAGCCTCCATGTCCGCACCGTACATCGTGTTTCTGATGTATCACGAACTCGAACTTCCTGGCCGAGCGCTGTGTCAGTCGGAGCCGGGCTACGTTCGCTACATTCTTTCAGAGGACACGTTCCGTCGCCAGATGGCGTGGCTAAGAGAATCAAATTGGCGGGGACTGAACGTGAGCGAGGCGCTTCGCTATCCGGTCGAACCGGCCGTATGCATCACTTTCGACGACGGATGCGAAACCGATCTGCTGGTTGCGGCCCCGGTCTTGCATGAATTCGGTTTCAATGCAACCTTCTACCTCACTACCGGATTTCTCGGCACTCCCGGATATCTCAAGGCAGATCAGGTGCGCGAACTCAACGCGCTGGGCTTTCAAATCGGCTGCCATTCGATGACGCACCCTTACCTGTCCGACCTGACCGATGCCGAACTGAAGCGCGAGATTATGGATGCGAAGTTACAAATCGAACAAATCGTGCACCATCCCATCGAACATTTCTCGTGTCCAGGCGGGCGCTACGACGCTCGCACTCTGCAATGCGCGCGTGCGGCCGGATTTTCCACCGTTGCCAACAGTGAATTTCACGCGAACTCTTCGAGCACTAGCCCCTATGAACTGGGGCGTGTCGCCATGCTGAGAGACCTCACCCTTGCGCAGTTCGCCGGTACCTGTCGTGGTGAGGGATTATGGAAGAAACGTCTGCAGCATCGGACGCGGCGGGGTGTCCAACGTGCACTCGGAAACACCGCGTACGATTCGCTGCGCGCCTTGTTGCTGCGTGAACCCCACGAGTAACCATCCCCAAGTTATCTAAGTCACTCCCCGCTTTTTCCGACTTTTTTGCTCGCCTTCTAGTACTATCGATCCGCTGAAACGCCTTCTCCTAGGCTGTTCTCGCTTATTCATCGATTCTTATCCGCGAAACACTGGCGGCCACTGTGTCGCCGCGAATCGGTACATGACGTTCCTTCATGTACCAACGGGTTCTCGATGAACTTCTGATATCTGGGAACGCTGTGCCTGTGCCGATACATTCAGCGTGAGGACAATCGACTAGTCCCCCACTTCGTACGGTCGAGGCTCAAATGATGTTTGAAACATCGCCACAAGTTCATTTAGAAGATGCACTTCTAACCGGATATTCCAGGTACTCCTCCACCCCCTTAAAATATTTCAGTTTACTGGTACTCTTACTTGCCATATCACTGACGACCACGTCATGCGGCGCGGCGCAAGCGGCAGGCTCCTCCTCGAACAACCCACAGACGAATCTAAGAGTGGCCGGCACACTGCCCGCTGGTTCGATTAGCGAATCCTATAATGCCGTGCTCGCCGTGGGCGGCGGCCACTCTCCCTACTATTTCTCGGTAAAGACAGGTTCGCTTCCGCCTGGGATCACTTTGAACCCCAGCACTGGAACGTTCTCGGGCAAGCCGACGACAGCAGGAAGCTATACATTCGAAGTAATTGTGACTGACTCTCCTCACATGGACGAGGGTAGCCAGAGTTTTTCGATTAGCGTCGCCGGCACAAATGGCGCCGGGAGCGTTAAAGTGAGTGTGTCTCCGACGAACGTCGCGCTGGTCTCGAGTCAGACGCAGCAGTTCACAGCGTCGGTCACGGGAACGTCGAATACAGCCGTAATTTGGTCGGCCTCGATCGGTTCCGTCGACAGCAAGGGACTCTACACCGCACCCACAGTCAAAGTGCAAACGAACGGGGTCGTGATCGCAACCAGCATCGCCGCCTCGAGCAAGTCCGCCGCCGCTTCCGTTACTGTGCAACCCCCAAACAGCAATGGTCCCCAAATAACCACCGGTAGTTTACCCACAGGCCAACAAGGGGACGTGTACGGCGAGGTATTCGCCGCAACTGGCGGCACAACTCCTTATAGTTGGGGCGTCTCCTCCGGTAGCCTTCCAGCAGGAATCACATTGAGTTCGGATGGCGATCTCGCGGGTGTTCCAACTACGACCGGGACCTCAAGTTTTACCGTCACGGTCACGGACGCGAACCGCAAGACAGCAAGCGGTAATTTCAGTGTCACTATCGACGCGAGTGGAAATTACGATGGTCCGGCAAAGTTACCCATCGCAACCGTACCCAGTTCCATGGCGGACACACCCGCTCCGGGATCGCTCATTCCAGTCAAGGTTGGCGGCAACCTGCAAACGGCTTTGAATAGCGCTCTCTGTGGCGACACAATTCAGTTGCAGGCGGGAGCGACGTTTACCGGCCAGTTCATTGTTCCGGCGAAGAACTGCGATATTAATCACTGGATCATCATCCGCACCAGTTCCTCTGACAGTGCCCTACCGGCCGAAGGGCAGCGTCTCACGCCGTGCTACGCCGGAGTTGCTTCGTTAGAAGGACGTCCGCAATATGCGTGCAGCAAGCCCACAAACGTTCTGGCTCGTGTGCAAATGCAAAATCGCGGCGACGGTCCTTTCCAGCTTGCCAACGGCGCGAATTTCTATCGCTTCGTCGGACTGGAGGTAACGCGTCCCAACGGCGCGCCGGGGACGGCACGGTTATTGGCTGGCCAAGGCACTGCCGATCACATCATCGTGGATCGCTCCTGGTTCCACGGACAGACGCAGGATGAAACACACGACGGGATCGATCTCAACGGAATCACGAACGCGGCGGTAGTCGACTCCTATTTCAGCGATTTCCATTGCATCGCGGCAACGGGCGCATGCGTCGACTCTCATGCCATCGCTGGTGGCACCAGCGGTACGCAGGATGGTACTTACAAGATCCAGGACAATTTCCTGGAAGCTTCGGGCGAGGCCGTAATGTTCGGCGGCGGCGCCGCTGATCTTACGCCAACCGACATCACGATTACAGGCAACCACTTCTGGAAACCCTTTCAGTGGATGAAGGGCAACAACCCGTTCGTTGGCGGTCCAGACGGCAATCCTTTCATCGTCAAGAATCATCTGGAGCTAAAAAACGCGATTCGTGTGCTCGTCGAAGCGAACCTGATGGAAAACAGTTGGGGAGGCTTTAGCCAAACCGGCTACGGAATCCTACTCACCCCAAAGAATCAACACTCCCAAAGCGGTAGCAATGTTTGCCCATTATGCCAAGTAACGGATATCACCATCCGTTACGTTCGCATTTCGCACGCCGGTGGTGGAATTCAAATGGCAACCGTTCTCTCGGGAAACGGGAGCGGTGGCGCACCCGCCCTTGCGGGCACGCGCTGGAGCATTCATGACGTCGTGCTGGATGACCTGAGCACGCAATACGTCGGCGGCGGTACGGCGTTCGAAATAATGAACGGATGGCCGAAGAACCCCCTCAATACTGTGACTATCAATCACGTCACGGCGTTCCCTGACCCAGGAAGCCACATGATCATCATGGGCAACACGGTGAAGACCGCCGCCATGTTTGGACTCATTTTTACGAACAATATGGTGGTGACAGCCCAATATCCAATATGGAACACCGGTGGGGGATCGGACAGTTGCGCTTTCAAAGACGTTCCGATCACCAGCATCAACGGATGTTTCACAACCAATACGTTCGGCAACAATGGATTAGTGGCGACGCCGCCGGCGTTCCCGCCCTCCGTTTGGCCCGCGAATAATATGTTTCCGGAGACGGTGGCTGACGTTCAATTCGTCAACTACAACAACGGTAATGGCGGAAACTACGAACTTTTGTCGTCCAGCCCGTACAAGAACAAGGGGACGGACGGCAAGGATCTAGGAGCCGACATCGTTGGTCTCAATGCAGCTCTTGCAAACATCGAATAACTGTCTCTCTAGCCCGCGGTTTCATCTCCTGAAAACAAGGTCCGTACGCTTCGGACCTTGTATTTTTTCACTCCATGCTTAGTCCCCTAACTGGCGTCGCTTATTGTCGATTCTTTCTACATCCCCCTTCGCCACGGGCGGTGAGTTTACCGAAGAACGGATGCGGAACTTCAGACGGCGCCCGGCTGCAAGGGCAAAGTGGCAAGGGGGGTCCGATAGCCGAACGAATGACTTCCGTAACCCCTTTTTTAACAATGGCTTCAAACGACCCGACGTTTCCGGCGTGGTAAACTTTTTAGAGTGCCCTTGTCTATCCCAAGTGATCGTAAACATGCTCCCGTCTTCGTAATGGGGTGCCATCGCTCGGGCACAAATCTGCTTTACGACATGCTATTGTCGTCGGGAGGCTTCGCCCTCTATCGCGGTTTCTTGCCCATTTACAAGATTTTAATTCCGCGCTTTGGCTCAATGGCAAACGCCGCCAATCGCGAGAAAATCCTCCAAACATGGCTTAGGAGCAAAGGATTTCGCCGGTCCGGCCTGGACGCCGAGCAACTGTCCACGCGGGTTTTAAGCGAGTGCCGAAACGGAGGCGACTTTATTCGCGTCGTCATGGATTCGGTAGCCGAGAGTCAGCAGATGCAACGTTGGGCAGTCTACGATCCCGACAACGTCTTACATGTCGAGCGCGTCAAGCGCGACATTCCGAATGCCCTCTTCGTGCACATCATCCGCGACGGACGCGACATCGCACTCTCACTCAAGAAAATGGGAGGCTTTACGCCGTTCCCGTGGGATCGCTCTCAGACCGATAGTCTGGTTGCGACTGCGCTTTATTGGGAGTGGATGGTTCATAAAGGCCGTACCCATGGACAAAAGTTTCCGTCGGACTATGTGGAAATTCGCTACGAGGACTTGATCACGAATCCAAATGAAACGCTCGGCAAACTGGGCAGCTTTCTCGATCACGATTTAGACTACGATCGCATTCAGCGAGCGGGTCTCGGCCGTCTTTCAGAAACCAATTCCTCGTTTCGAGAAGAGGGAGCGAAAGAGAAAATCAATCCTTTGGGCCGATGGAAAGAGCGTCTATCGCCCGCCGAGGTCCGTGCAATCGAAGCGACGGTCGGCGACTGTCTCGAAGAGAATGGCTATCCACTTTCTTTGCCCGCCTCGGAGCTCGCCCCCGGCTTGCGGCGGTCGTTGCGGCGATCATTGATGCGCAGCATGTATCCCGCATTTCTGGGCGGCAAACTTTGGATGAAGTTGCATACTCCGATCGGTCGCATGGCGAACATGTCTGCGCTCGAGCTTCAGGAATCGCCCGTGCCTGTGGAGCAGTCTGTTAGCTCCTAAGAAGCAGTCTGCAAGAATCATGAATCCGCCGACCACCATCCCGGGACGAAGCCTCACAGACGATATGAACGCGGTCATGGAAAATGGCCCGGCGAGAAATCCGGTTGCCGGGAACGCTCGTGGTCCCCGTTCACTATCTCCCGTATTTGTTCTGGGTTGTGGCCGTTCCGGCACCAAATTCCTTTATCACACACTACTTTCCGCGGGCGGTTTCGCGGTCTACCACGCGGAGAGCAACGCTTTCAATCTACTCGGTCTACGCTTTGGCAATCTCGCCAGTCGCCGCAATCGCCGAAAACTTCTAAACGCGTACTACAAGAGCAAGCTTTTTCAGCGAACCGGGCTTGAGCCCAACGATATCGACGATCTCGTAATGGACAACTGCCGCAATGCTGGCGACTTCTTACGCATCGTGATGGAAACCATCGCTGCGAAGCAAGGCGCGCAGCGCTGGGCAGAATCAACACCGCTTCATCTGCTCTATCTTCCACTGATCAAAAAAGTGATTCCCGACGCGCTGGTGATTCATATCATTCGGGATGGCCGCGATGTCACCGCATCCCTGCATCGGATCGGATGGATTCGTCCCTTGCCTTGGGACAAGAGCCGTGCATTTCTCGTGCCCGCGATTTTCTGGCGTTGGATCGTCGGCAAAGGCCGCCGTTACGGCAAAGCTCTCGGCCAGGACTACATGGAAGTGCACTACGAAAATCTCGTGCAAAACCCGCGCGCGACACTGGCGCAAATCGGCGAATTCATCGACCACGATTTGGACCACGATCGCATTCAACAGGTGGCGCTCGGTTCTGTGCATAATCCCAATTCTTCCTTCCGAGGAGACGGCAAAGAAACCGAAGCCGCGACCATAGGACGTTGGAAGCGTATGTTCACCGCGCCGCAAGGTCGCGACATAGAATCGAGCATCGGCGGTTTGCTCGTCGATACCGGATACAAGCTCGAAACTCCCGTAGCGGAGCTGCATCCGTCGCTGCCCGTACGCATCATGAATTTCCTGTACCCGTTATATTTCGACTTCAAGCTGTGGCTCAAATCCGACACTCCGCTCGCCCGCCTGGCCGAAAAAGGACGCATGGGAGTTCCGGAATCCGCTCCGAAGCTGGGGTCGTAACGAAGTTGTGGACGGAGTTTTGCGAGCACAGCCGAGCGCCAACGATACGAAACCAATGAATGCGATTTCGCTAACCTGGCAGCCTGAAGGCTCGTTTCACCATATCGGGTTTGTCGTCGCCTCGATTCCTAATTCTGTCCACGGCTTCAT
>Ga0302277_1001607_pt1 | contig 16628 bp, 13 predicted proteins | sample III_Bog_N3_1_FD_198759 | JGI IMG/M metagenome (GOLD analysis project Ga0302277, IMG submission 198759) | Peat permafrost microbial communities from Stordalen Mire near Abisko, Sweden - III_Bog_N3_1 | ecosystem: Environmental > Terrestrial > Soil > Wetlands > Peat | place: Sweden: Abisko... | reverse complement strand
CTCTCTCCGGGAAATACACGACCTCAAGGCCGCGCTGGACGAACACGCCATCGTGGCAATCACAGATCCCCGTGGAAAAATCACCTACGCCAACGACAAGTTCTGCACCATATCCAAATATACGCGGGAGGAACTGCTGGGCGAAGATCATCGCATCCTCAATTCGGGATTTCATCCCAAGGAATTCATGCGCGAAATGTGGGCGACCATCCAGAATGGAAAAGTCTGGAAAGGGGAAATTAAAAACAAGGCCAAGGATGGTTCGTTCTACTGGTTGGATACGACCATCGTTCCATTTCTCGGCGAAGACGGCAAACCGCGCCAATATGTCGCCATCCGGGTGGACATCACGGAGCGCAAAAATGCGGAAATGGCGGCCGAGCGGCTGGCGGCGATAGTGGAATCCTCGGACGACGCCATCTTGAGCAACGACCTCGATGGCATCGTCACCAGTTGGAACAAAAGTGCGGAGAAGATATTCGGCTACACCGCCGCCGATATGATCGGGACGCCCGTCATGCGCTTGATTCCAACCGACCGGCAGGATGAGGAAAGACAAATTTTGGCGAAGATCAAGAACGGCGAGATCGTGGACCATTTTGAAACGCTGCGGCAGAACTCGCATGGTCGTTTGATTGATGTTTCGCTCACGGCTTCCCCCATCAAGGATGCCGCCGGCAAGGTCATCGGCGTGTCGAAAACGGCGCGCGACATCACCAGGAACAAACGTGCCGCGCAGGAACTGCGCCAGAGCCGGGAGGAGTTCAAGGACCTGTTCGACAATGCGCCGCTGGGCTATCACGAGGTGGACCTGGAAGGCCGCATAACACACGTCAACGAGACGGAATTGAAGATGCTGGGTTATTCCGCCCCGGAACTGCTGGGGCAGTTTGTGTGGAAGATTTCCGCAGATGAAGATCTTTCCCGCCGTGCCGCGCTGGCGAAGCTGAAGGGGCAGACACCGCCTGCGCAAGGTTTTGAACGGACGCTCCGCCGGAAGGACGGTTCCACTTTTCCGGTATGGATCAACGACCATCTCATCAAACGGGAAGATGGCGTGATTACCGGCATTCGTTCCGCCATTCAGGACATAACGGAACGGAAACAGGTGGAGGCCAGGATTCATGAGAGCGAGGAGCGCTATCGCAGCGTGGTGGACAATGCCCGCGACGCCATCTTCATCATTTCCCGGGATGGCATGATGCTGTCGGCAAACCCCGCCTGCGAAAAAATCACGGGATTGCGCCGCGAGGACTGGCTTGGCAAACCGTTCGGGCTGCTGGTGCATCCGGATGACCGGGCGCTGGCCGCGGAATTTTTCAAGCGGGCGCTGGGTGGCGAAAAGACACCCACAGCCGAGATGAACGTCATCACGGGGTCGGGGGAAAAACTGATGCTGGAATTTCTCAGCGCACCGCAGATAGAAAACGGCCAGGTGGTGGGGGTGCTGGGCATCGGACGCGACATCACGCGCCGCAGGAAGGCGGAGGAGGAAGCGAAGGAATCGCAGGCTCTCTATCATTCACTGGTTGAACAAACACCCGCCGGCATCTTCCGCAAGGATCGCGAAGGCCGTTACGTCTTTGCCAACTCCTGGTTCTGCCAGCTCCGCGGCCTGGACCCGAAGAAAATCATCGGGCGGACAACAGAAGAACTGTTGGCGGAGGAAGAAAGCGGCCCGGCAAAACCGGAAATCACAAAGCTGCTCCGCGAGGGAAGCAAGCACCACAAGGAAATATTGCGCACCGGCAAACCGATTCACGTGGATGAGTTCTACCTGACCCCGGAGGGCGGCAAACGCTACCTGCACGTCGTGAAATCGGCGGTGTTCGGTTCCGACGGCGAAATCATCGGTACGCAGGGCATCCAGTTCGACACCACACAACGCATGGAGGCGGAGAAGGCGCTGGATCACCAACGCGATCTGCTGGATACGCTGATGAACAATTCGCCGGACAACATATATTTCAAAGACACCCAGTCCCGCTTTGTCAAATGCAGCAAGACCCAGGCCCGGCATTTCGGATTGGATTCCCCGGATAATCTGGTGGGCAAGACGGATTTTGATTTCTACCCTGAGTCGCATGCCCGCCCCCGATATGAAGATGAACAAAAAATCATCCGCACCGGCCGTCCGATGATTGACAAGGAGGAGTTGGAGGAGCTAAGCAGCGGCCATGTCACATGGGTGTCTAGCACGAAGATGCCGTGGTTCGATGCCGCCGGGAAGGTCATCGGCATCATCGGCATTTCGCGGGAAATCACCGGACGCAAGCAGGCGGAACTGGCGTTGCTCGAAAGCGAGGGGCGCTACCGTCAGCTGTTTGACCTGGCGGCGGACGCCGTCGTCCTGGTGGACATGGAAACCCACCACTATGTGGACGTGAACAAGGCGGCGCAGAAACTTTATGGCTACAGCCGTGAGGAGTTTCTCAATATGTCACCGGAGGATGTTTCAACCGAGCCGGAAAAAACACATGACCATATAAACTCCGGCGATGCTTATGTTCCGATCCGCTGGCACAAAAAGAAGAATGGCGAGAAGTTTGCCGTGGAAATCAAGGCCAACCAGATCAGGCATCTGGGCCGCGCGACGGCGCTGGTGACCCTGCGGGACATCACCGAGCGCAAGCTGGCGGAAAAGGCTGTGGAAGATGCCGGGCGTTTCTCCCAGTCCACCATTGACGCGCTCTCAACCCACCTTTGCGTGCTGGATGAGAACGGCAGGATCATCGCCACCAATTCGTCATGGCAGAAGTTTGCCGAGGCGAATCCGCCCCAGTCCCTGCGGGCAAACGTGGGCGACAATTACCTGCACGTCTGCGATGCCGTGACCGGGCCGGAAGCCGCCGATGCCGCCGCGTTCGCCGTCGGCATCCGCAAGGTGATAGACGGCGAGTCTGAGGATTTCGCGATGGAATACGCCTGCCATTCCACCGCGGAACAGAACTGGTTCGTCGGGCGTGTCACGCGCTTTCCCGTGGACGGCTCGGTGCGGGTGGTGGTGGCGCACGAGAACATCACCGCGCAGAGGAAGCTGGAGATACAATTCCGCCAGGCCCAAAAAATGGAAGGCATCGGCCAGCTGGCCGGCGGCGTGGCGCATGACTTCAACAACATCCTGGCGGTGATCCAGATGCAGGCGGACTTGTTGAAGATCAGCGAGAACATCACCCCGGAACAACTGGAGTGCGCCAACTCGATCGCCAGCTCCACCCTGCGTGCCGCCTCGCTCATCCGCCAGTTGCTGCTGTTCAGCCGGAAGCAGCCGTTTCAGGCGCAAGACCTGGAGTTCAATGAATCCATCATGGAGCTGACCAAGATGCTGCGGCGCACCCTTGGCGAACACATCCAGCTGCAATGCCAGTTCTCCATGGAGCCGCTGTACGTCAACGCCGACGCCGGCATGATGGACCAGGTGTTGATGAACCTCTCGGTCAACGCGCGCGATGCGATGCCCAAGGGCGGACGTCTTGTCATTCAAACCTCCTCGGTGGAATTCGACAAATCTGTCCAGGTGCATTCACCGCAGGCCCGGCCCGGTTCATTCGTGTGCCTGAGCGTGAGCGACACCGGCTCCGGCATCAAACCGGAAATTCTGCCGAGGATTTTCGAGCCGTTCTTCACCACCAAGGACATCGGCAAGGGCACCGGCCTGGGGTTGGCCACCGTTTTTGGAATCGTCCAGCAGCATCAGGGCTGGATCAATGTCTACAGCGAGATCGGCCGGGGAACCACCTTCAAAATTTATCTTCCACGGCTGGCCGGAATGACCGGGAAAAGTCAGGAAGAACCCGATTTAGCATCCATGCGGGGCGGCAATGAAACCATCCTGCTGGTTGAGGACGACAAGTACCTGCGCACGTCCGTGCGCAGAGCCTTGTCACAGCTCGGCTATAGCGTGCTTGAAGCCGCCAACGGCAATGAAGCTCTGGAAATCTGGAAATACCAGCGGTATGTGATCCAGTTGCTGCTCACCGACATGGTGATGCCGGGAGGAATCAGTGGAAAAGAACTGGCCGAACGGATGTTGAAGGAGAATCCAAAATTGAAGGTGATTTATTCCAGCGGTTACACCGCAGAAGTCAGCGAATCGGATTTCCCCCTGGAGGAAGGCATCAATTTCCTCCACAAACCTTACGAGGCCCACAAGCTCGCGCTGACCGTCCGCCTGAGACTCGACAAGAAAGTCTAGCCGTCGGTTTGCCGGGGCCGTCACATGATTTCCGGGAGGCTGTTGGTGGACGGTGCTGATGCTGGCGCATTGGCGGGTGGTGATACCGCCGGAGAGGAGGCCGCCGCGGCACCCGATGGATTAAGAAACAGGCTCAGGTTCGTGACGCCCAAAACGGTGAGTTGATTCGTGCTATCGAGCACCATCTCCGGCTTGTCGTGATAGTTCGTTATTTTGCCGCTGATCTCGATTGATTTTCCCTTCAGCACATTTGCATCGCCGTAAAAACTGCTTTTGCCGTGAAAGATCACCACCGCGAACGGCGATTCGGGATATTTTTCGTCGAGATTTATGAATGTGATGGAGGGCCGGATGGTCACCTGCACCACCCTGCCCGTCACGATCATTTCCTTGTCGTAATAATTGGTGGCGGCGTAGGTGCTGATTTTCTGCGGAGCCGGGCTGCTGATGTCGGACGCGGATAATCTGGCAGTCGTGAACGCGAAAACCGACAGAATCAGTGATAACTTCCTCATGCGCACAGTGGACGAATTTTGCCCGGTTTCGGCAACATTAAATATTCACTCGTTCCGTGCGGCCAGGAATCGTTCCGCGTCGATCGCCGCCGCGCAGCCTGCACCCGCCGCGGTGATGGCCTGGCGATAAACCTGGTCCGCGCAGTCGCCGGCCACAAACACACCGGGCACGCTGGTCATCGTTCCCTTTTTTGGGATGATGAAACCGTGCGCGTCCATTTCAACATGCCCCTTGAAAATATTCGTGTTTGGTCCATGTCCGATGGCGATGAAGACACCCGCGCAATCCAAAATGGATTCCGCGCCGGTCTTGAGATTTTTCAATTTCACGCCGGTGACCTTGTCCTGCTTCACGTCGAGCACTTCCGTGACGGCTGAATCCCAGACGGGCTTGATCTTCGGATTCGCCAGCGTGCGGTCGGCCATGATTTTGGACGCGCGCAACGAATCGCGGCGGTGCACCAGATGCACCACCGACGCAAATCGCGTGAGATAAGTCGCCTCCTCGCAGGCCGAATCGCCTCCGCCGACCACGACGAGCGGCTGGTTGCGGAAAACCGGCAGCGCGCCATCACACGTCGCGCAATACGTCACTCCCTTGGTCTCCAGCAAATCTTCGCCGGGTACGTCCAGATGCCTGTGACTTGCGCCGGTGGCGATGATGACCGTCTCGGCCTGGTTCTTTTCCCCGTCCACGGTCAATTCAAAAGGTGACTTGGAAAAATCAACCTTCTCGACAGTGCCGAAAGTTGATTTCGCGCCGAAACGCTCGGCCTGCTTCTGCATCCGCGTCATCAGTTCGTAGCCATCAACGCCTTCCGGGAATCCCGGGAAATTTTCGACGATGCTCGTGGTCGTGAGCAGGCCGCCGGGCTGTGCGCCCATGAGCACGAGAGGGGCAAGGTTGGCCCGCGCGGTATAAAGCGCCGCCGTCCAGCCGGCGCATCCTGAACCGATGATGACAACTTTTTTCATAGGGACGCGCAAGATAGTTTGCAACCGCTTGTGTTGCAAGTTTGGATGAATTGAAATTGCAGTCGGCCCTGTTTGAAGATTAACTTGACGCCCGAAAATGAAGTTTTTCCGACATTTCAGGCTCATCGCCTGCGCCTTTTTTGCAATCACGCAGCTTGATGGCCATGCTCAATCCGGCGCGACCAATTTTTGGACTCTGAATGTGGCGGGTTTTGGCGGTGGTTCATCCCCCGCCCTGGCGTCCGACGGAACCATTTATCAGGGGACTTTTGACGGCAAGCTTCTCGCCATCACACCTCAGGGCGGGATCAAATGGACTTTCAAAGCGGGCCGTGAAATCAAATCGTCCCCGGCGGTCGCCGACGACGGGACGATTTATTTCGGTTCGCGCGACAGGAAGCTCTATGCCGTCACGCCGGACGGGGAAAAGAAATGGACTTTTGCGGCCGGCGCATGGATTGATTCCTCGCCCGCAATCGCAACTGACGGGACGGTCTATTTTGGTTCGTGGGACTCCAGTTTCTACGCGCTGAACGCCGACGGCTCGTTGAAATGGAAATTCGCGGTTGGCGGGATCATTGATTCCTCGCCGGCGGTCGGCCCGGATGGGACGATTTATTTTGGTTCGCATGACAAGGCGTTTTACGCGCTCACGCCGGACGGAAAGCTTCGCTGGAAATTTCCAACGCATGGGGAAATCTTTTCATCCCCCGCCGTCAATTCTGACGGCTCAATTTATTTCACCTCGACGGATGGGAATCTCTACGCCATGAATCCGGACGGCACGGAACGCTGGCGCCTGCACACGGGCGGATACACGGAATCTTCGCCGGTGCTGGACGCGCAGGGACGGGTTTATCTTGGCGTGAATTACTCAAAGAGGTGCATTGGTGCGGATGGAAAGGAAATTTGGGCGGGCGGTTGTCCGCAGCTGGTTGGAGATTCGCCGGCGGTCGCGGCAGATGGAATGGTCTGTTTCGCCTCGGCATGGGGCAGTCTCTCCGCCTTCAACGGCCAGGGACAGGTGGCATGGGAGACGTTCATTGGCCAGGGGGTGGTTCCAACCTCGTCCCTGGTGATCGGCCCGGATGGTGCAATTTATGTGTGCGATGGACCCACGTTGTTTTCATTTGTGTCCACGAACAATGTGCCTCTGGCGAAAACTGCCTGGCCGATGTTCCGGGCGAATCCGCGCCACACCGGACGGGTGAATGTGAATTGAAAACTACAGCCGTTCGCGGCCGCCAAAGCCGGTTTCCAAATCGTGCCAGAATTCCACTGCATCCTCATCCTGTTCCCAGCAGAGAAAAACCTCCTTGTCGCCGATGATGGCTGGAAAATCCAGCAGCCCGCGCTCAAGGTCCTTGATGAAAATCTCGCGCTTTTGAAATTCGGCGAGCAGTTCCTGCGTGTCCGCCAGCGAGCGGATCCATTTGTTCACGGTTTCGCCGCCGATGTCGTTCCCCTGCTCCGTCAGGCCGCTCAGGCGCTGTTCGTAGCGGTGCAGTTCTTCACGCAGCCGGTTCAGGCGGTCCAGCCACAAGCGGATTTGCGGCAGCAGTCCGTTCGCCTCCTCAAGCGTGTAATGCTTTTTAAAACGATGTTTCATCGTCTGTATTCACCTTCACAAATAAAGACCGTTCGCGGACGGACGCGACTGGCGCGCCGTCCGCGAACGGATGAATTGAACCGCACTACAGAATTACTTCTGCCAGGTGCGCTTCTTGTGACGATTCAAGCGCAGCTTCTTGCGCCGTTTGTGCTTGTTGATTTTTGCCTTGCGGCGTTTTTTGATTGAACCCATATAAAGGATTGATGATGAAATAAACTAAAATGGGCGCAATGCCAATCTAAATTTGCTCCGGCCCGTTTTCTTTGTTTGCTTCAAAATGAAAAATTGGACGATTTCAGTAAACCACTTTGTTCAGCGGATATTCAATGATGCCTTCAGCGCCCGCCGCCTTCAGTTGCGGAATCAATTCACGCACCACGTGCTCGTCAATGATGGTTTCGACGGCGACCCAGCCCTTCAAACTCAAACTGGCAATCGTCGGATTGCGCAGTGCGGGCAAATCCTTCAGCAGCTTCGCCAGGTTTTTTTCCGCGATATTCATTTTCAAGCCGACTTTCGCCTCGGCTTCGAGCGCGCCGTTCAACAGCATCGCCAGCGTCTCGATTTTTTTGCGCTTCCACGAATCCTTCCAGGCATCGTTGTTCACGATCAATCGAGGTGTCGAAGACAACAGCGTGTCCACGATGCGCAGCTTGTTCGCGCGCAATGACGAGCCGGTCTCAGTGACCTCGACAATCGCGTCTACCAGTTCGTGCGCCTTCACCTCGGTCGCGCCCCATGAAAATTCCACCTCGGCCTTCACGCCGTTTTTCTTCAGATATTTTTTTGTCAGGTTGACGACTTCGGTAGCGATGCGTTTGCCCTCCAAATCTTTCACCGATTTGACCGGCGAATTTTCCGGCACGCACAACACCCAGCGCGCGGGCTGGCGCGTGGCCTTGCTGAATAGAAATTCGCCGACCTCGTGGACTTTCGAGCCGTTCTCGATCACCCAGTCGTGACCGGTGATGCCGCAATCCAAATAACCGTGCTCGACGTATCGGCTGATTTCCTGGGCGCGAATAAGCCGGATTTCCATCTCCTCGTCGTCCACATGCGGAATGTAGGAACGGCTGCTAACGGTGATGTTGAATCCTGCCTTGGCCATTTTTTCGATGGTTGCTTCCTGCAGGCTGCCCTTGGGCAGTCCAAATTTTAATTTATTGCTCATCTGAATTGTGTGATCCACGTTTGGCGCGAGGTCTCAAAAGATAATCTCTGGATACTTCAAGCACGTGACGGACTTAGTTTGCCAAGTACGAGTACAAAACGCCACTTTTAATGCATCCGACTGTCATCTGCTGAAATTTCAATTTGGAAGAAGAAGGACTATTTCTTCCAAATCACTTTTCTTCCGGCGACGGAAATCTCGCCGCGCGCGACCGCCGCCACACATTTCGGGTAAAGCTCATGTTCTGCCGAGTGAATCCGTGCTTGCAGACTTTCCGGCTTGTCGTCATCCAGCACCGGCACCGTTTGCTGTCCGATGATCGGCCCGGCATCCACGCCCGCGTCTACAAAATGCACCGTGCAGCCCGTCACCTTCACGCCGTGATCCAGCGCCTGCTTCCATGCCTCAAGTCCGGGAAACGACGGCAGCAGCGACGGATGCACATTCACGATGCGGCCTTCGAACGCGCGAAGAAATTCACCCTTCAAGACGCGCATGAAACCGGCGAGCACTATTAAATCTACTTTGGCTTCGCTCAATATCTTAACAAAATTTCCCTCGGCTTCCTCATCCAGCTTCGTGCGAAATTTTCCCGGTGGAATGAATTGCGCATGAATACTCCGTTCCCGCGCGTGCTCCAATATTCTTGCGCTCTCGACGTCGCTCAAAACGACGGCCACTTGCGCTGGAATTTTCCCGCAAGCGACGGCATCGGCGATGGCCGCGAAGTTGGAGCCTTTGCCTGAACCGAGAACTCCGAGTCGAAATGGATTGCTCACGACGATTTGAATAACAGACGTGACGCTCAAAACAAGTTGAAAGCAGCGAGACGCCGTTCAATTCACCGGATCAAAAATGATACCCATGAAAAAAAAACGGATTGAATCTGCTCATAGGCAATCACAAACAAGAATGGACGAGTGACAAGCATTTCAAATTGTTTTACCAAAGCGGTCAACTTTTTTGATGACACATCGGTTTGCGGCATAAACAATGGTGACATCGAATGACCATCACGCTTTTCATCCCTTGTTTTATGGACGCGCTGTATCCGCGCGCCGGCATCAGCATGGTCGAAATTTTGGAACGCCTCGGACACACCGTCGTTTGCCCGGAAGAAATCGCCTGCTGCGGACAGCCGCCGTTCAACTCTGGCTATTGGGCCGAGGCGCGCGCCATCGCCACGCCGGTGTTGAAAAAACTCAAAGACGCCGAGGCTGTGGTCATCGGCTCCGGCTCCTGCGGCGCGATGGTGAAAAAGTTTTACCCCGAGCTTTTCAAAGATACGCCGCACGCCGAACTGGCCAAACAAGTCGCCGCGCGCACCTGGGAATTTTCCGATTTTCTCGTGAGCAAACTCAGCGTGACCGATCTCGGCGCGAAATTTCCGCACAAGGTCACCTTCCACGACGGCTGCCACGGCTTGCGTGAACTTGGCATCCACAAACAGCCGCGCGCCTTGCTCACGAAAGTCCGAGGTTTGGAACTCGTTGAGTTGACCGAGGTTTCGTGCTGTGGCTTCGGTGGCACTTTTGCGGCGAAGTTCCCGATGATTTCCACCGCAATGGGCGACGTGAAATGCGCCGCCGCCGCCGAGACCGGCGCGGAATACATCGTCTCCAGCGATTCGAGCTGTCTGATGCACATCCAAGGCTTACTGTCGCGCCAGGGCAAGCCGACCAAAACCATCAGCCTCGCCGAGGTGTTGAACACGCGATGAATTTATCCACGAACAATTTTGCTGTCGTTGAATCGTTACCTTGCTACATAGTCGCGTCGGTTTCCGATTCAACGATTCAACGATTCAACATTTTACACTTTTCCGCATGAGCTCCGCTTCCGATTTCAAAACGCGCGCCACCGAGAAAGCCGGCGACCTGCGGCACCGGTCGGTCATTCGCACCGCGCTGCGCAGCTACGAGATTGTCCGCGATAAACGCAAGGCCGCGTTTCAAAACTGGGAATCCGCCCGGCAGGCCGCCGCTGAAACAAAATGGGAAGCCATCAACCACCTCGACAAACATCTCGAAGTGCTCGTCGCCAAGCTGGAAGCGCGCGGCACGAAAGTTCACTGGGCCAGCAACGGCGAACAGGCGCGCGAAATCATCGCCCAAATTCTCCGCGACAAAAAAGCACACTGCATCATCAAGTCCAAGGCGATGACGAGCGAAGAAATTCACCTAAACCACGCGTTGGAAAAAGAAGGCTTCACCGTCGTGGAGTCTGACCTCGGCGAATTCATCGTCCAGCTCCGGCACGAACCGCCGTATCACATTGTTTTCCCCTCGATGCACCTGACGCGCGGCGAGATTAAAGATTTGTTTCAGAAAGAACTTGGCGATGCGCCATCGGATTCGCCGGAAGAATTGACGATGGTCGCGCGCCGCGTGATGCGGCAGAAATACATCACCGCCGACGTCGGTTTCACCGGCGCAAATTTTGCCATCGCCGAGACCGGTATGATTTCCATCACGGAAAACGAGGGCAACGCGCGCCTCACCGCCGCGCTGCCGAAGACAATGATCACCTTGCTCGGCATTGAGAAAGTATTACCGCGCTTCAGCGACCTCGCACTGTTTCTGCCGATGCTCGCCACCGCCGGTGCCGGCCAGCCGATGACCTGCTACAACACGATGTATTCCGGCCCGCGCCAGCCCGGCGAATGCGACGGCCCGGAAGAGTGGCACGTGGTCCTCCTCGACAATCGCCGCACCGAACTCCTCGCCGACGCCGAGCAGCGCGACGCGCTGCACTGCATCCGCTGCGGCGCGTGCCTGAACGTCTGCCCGATTTTCCGCAACGTCGGCGGCCACACTTACGGCACCACCTACAGCGGCCCGGTCGGCTCGGTCATTACGCCGCACTTGCGCGGGTTGCAGGATTGGAAACATCTTTCCAACGCGTCGTCGCTCTGCGGCGCATGCACCGAGGCGTGTCCGGTAAAAATCGATTTGCACCACCACCTGTTGCAAAACCGGCGCAACGCCTCTGCGAGCGAACCGGCGTTTTTCGAGAAGCTGGCGTATCAAATCTTCGGCATCGTGGCGAACGAACCGATTTTCTGGTCGCTCGCAAAAAAGATCGGCTGGCTTACGCAGCCGCTTCAACGCGCGGTGAAAGGCTCGGCGCTGGATCCGGCTAAGGCGTGGACAAAAACCCGCGACTTGCCGCCGCAACCGCTCGAAAGCTTCAAAGACTGGTGGAGGAACCGGAAATGAATTCAACCTCTCATAAACATAAATGGACACCGATGCCGGAGCGCGGGTCTGTGACACGCAGCAACTCGAAAGCCTGTTTCGTCTCCGCTGGGCTGCGGCTCACAGAGCCGCGCTCCAAGCCCGTTTCAAATCCGTGTTTATCCGTGTCCATCCGTGGTTAAATTAAATTCCATGAGCGAACGCGAAAACATTTTAGGCCGCATCCGCGAGGCGTTGAAAGTATCGGCTCCGCTGCCCGGCTCGCACGGAGAACGGAGCGCGGAGCATCGCTCCGCCGGCGAATCCACCGCCAACGCGCGAAGCAATGCTTCGCGCTCCGCAACGGCCCGCGAATGGCTGCCGCTGGTCGGCGACAGCGTGGCGGAACAATTTGAACTCTTCGCCAAGAACGCCGCCGACTTAAAAGCGGATTTTCAACTTTTCACCAGCCGCGAGGAATTAACAGCCGCACTCCTCAAAATCCGCGACGCGGAAAATTGGCGACGCGTCGCCAGCCACGGCGGCGAACTGACAGACTTTGCATGCAAGATGCTCGGTCTGCCGGTGACGCTTACCGACCGCGGTTACGAGGTTCAGGAAATGGAGCAGTGCGACGCCGGCATCACCGAATGCGACGCGCTCATCGCGCAGACCGGCGGCGTGGTGGTAACGAGTCGCAGCGCGGGCGGACGCGCGTTGTCCGTGCTGCCGCCGCATCACATCGTCATCGCGCGCCGCGAACAGCTCGTGGCCGACCTGCCGGCGGCGTTCGCATTCCTGCAGCAGAAATACGCGCCGGATTTTCCGAGCATGATTTCGTTCATCACCGGCCCGAGCCGCACCGGCGACATCGAGCGCATCCTTGTCCTCGGCGCGCATGGGCCGAAGAAGCTTACCATTCTCTGTTTTTAAAGTAGGAGCGAGGTGAGGAGACTCAAATCAAATTAGAGACTCCTTACGATGCCCACTACTTGTTGATGAATAGCGTGTCTAAGTTAAATTTCACCTGCACAACACCACCGATGTAGAAAATTGCTTTATCTGCACCGGGTTTGAAGGAAAAACCGACCGGCTTATCCTTCGAGACGAGGACGATGTTGAACGTCCGCTTTTTCAGCATTCCCTTGAACGAGCCAACACGTTTGCCGATGGTAAGCATCCGGCTTTGTTCGTCCCAGTTGATGGGGATGGTGGCAAAGAATTTCTTCTCGTAATTGTAGGTCAGGCCGTCGTCCTCGTAGAGCGTGAACTGGCCGTCCGCGCCCGTGTAAATGCAGAGCGTGATCGGGTCGGCCGGTTTTTCGCCGGCATATTGAATTTCCGGGCCGAATGGAATAATCGAACCGGCTCGGATGAACAGCGGCATGGCATCGTAAGGCGCGGGCGCGTCAATGGTCTGTCCGCCCACAATGCTTTTGCCGCTCCAGAAATCATACCAGTCGCCCGTTGTTGGCGGCAGATAAACGGAACGTGTTTGCGCCTGATAGGTGGTGACCGGTGCAACGAGGAACGCCGGACCGAACATATATTCATCGGCAATTTCACGCGAGGCCATGTCGTTTTGGAAATCCATGACCAGCGGACGCATCAACGTGCCGGCATCCTGGGTCATTTCACCGGCGAGCGAATAAATGTAGGGCATTAGGCTATAGCGCAGTTTGTCGAATTTTACGATGGCCTGATACGCCGGGCTTGTGTCTCCGCCAAAAGCCCACGGTTCACGGGGCTGGAGTTCGCCATGCAGACGCGTGATGGGGCAGAATGTTCCGAACTCAAACCAGCGGGCATTTAGCTCGCGCCATTCGTCGAGATTTTCCGGCGTGGGATTTTTAGCGGAAAATTTGTTTTCCATCGTGTAGCCACCGATGTCCATCGTCCAATACGGCATCCCGGAAATGCAAAAGCCCAGGCCGGCGGCGATCTGTTTTTTCATCGCGGTCCAGGTCGAAGTCGTATCGCCGGACCAGGTGGCCGTGCCATAGCGTTGGATGCCTGCGAAACCCGAGCGAGTCAGTATGAAAACCCGCTGGTCAGGCGCGACGCTGCGCTGTCCTTCATATACACCCTTGCTGTTCATCAGCGCGTAGCCGTTCATCACGCGCGACGCCGTGCCCATCGCCGTCGGGTTCATGTGACTGCGCTGGCCTTCGAGCGTGGGCGGCGAGGCGGTGAGATCGGGTTCGGTGGCGTCTTCCCACCAGGCGTCAATCCCCTTGCTGAACAGCGCGGTGTTGATTTGATCCCAATAAAGATTTCGCGCAGCGGGATTGAAAGCATCGTAAAATGTATAGGGATAATTGATCCAATCTCTCAACCCTTCCTTCAGGTTCGGCTGGTAAAGAAAACCGGCCTTCTGCATCGCTTCAAAATTGGCCGTACCGGTGTAAAATTTGCCCCACACCGAAATCATGACGTGCGCGTGCAGGTCGTGAAGCGATTTGATCCAGCCGTCGGGATCGGGGAAACGCGCCGGGTCAAACTGATGCGAACCCCATGCGTCGGGATGCCAGTATTGCCAGTCCTGAACGATGTTGTCGAAGGGGATGGCGCGCCGGCGAAATTCCTTCACCACATCCAGGCTTTCCTGCGCCGTCTCATAACGCTGGCGCGACTGCCATAAACCGAACGCCCATTCCGGCATCAACGAAGCCTGCCCCGTCAACTGGCGGAATCCGGCGATGACATGATCCAGCGCCGGCCCTTGGACAAAATAATAATCCACGCCATCGCCGGCCTCGGACCACAAAGCTGTATCAGAATTCGGCGGCGGGGTTTTCCAGGTCAACTGCATCGTCGTCGCCTGATCGCCGCCGTGTTCGATTTTGATCGCGTAATGCTGTCCGGCCTGAAGCGGAACTTTTATCTGGTCGTTGTCCGTCAACCACCCCTGCCGCCAATGGTCAATGACCGGTTTTCCGTCCAGCCACATTTTGATGCCGCCGTTCGAGTAGATGCGGAATTGATAGTCACCGGTGGCGGGCGCAACCACTTCGCCGGCCCATCGCGTCATCCGGTTGCCGCCGCGTTCGCCGCGCGCGGCGGAAATGACATTGGTGACGCGGATATTCTGCAACTCATCGGGATTTGCCGCGCTGAACGTGCCGGTCGTCAAACCGCCGGGCTGGTTCGAGGCATCCATCAAGCAATCGGCGGGAATCGCCTCAAACTGCCGGAGATCGCCGAAACGCGAATACGAAAGGTTGTCCCACAAAATTCCGTAGCCCCGGCTCGACACCAGAAACGGAATCACGACGTGCGTGTTGTGCTGCCACAGATCAAGGTCGTAGCCCTTGATGTCCACGACGCCAATTTGCCGCTGGCCGAGGCCGTAAAGCGATTCCCTGTCGTTCGGCTCCCATTCCTGGCTGACATGAAACGTTTGTTCGCCCTGCACCTCTGCCGGTACGATTTTCCGCCCATCTGATGTCTCGGCGAGAATTAATTTTCCACCGGCATCAAAAAACGAAACTGCTCCGGACGCCAGACTGACGTGAACCTGCAGGTTTGTTGTCGAAAGAATCGCCTCGCCATTTTCCATCTTCAAAGACCAGCGTGTCTTGATGGCTTTTTTTGGTTCTGTGACAATGCTGTCGCGGTTGAAAAATGCGCGGTCCTTTGCACAGGCGATGCGCACCACATCGGGCGCATAAAACTGCACATTAAGAAAGGTATCGTTGATGGGAACAACAATTCCGTCTGCAAGTTTTTCAGGCGGGTTGACGGAAGTTTGCGCAAAGGTCTGGCCGCAAACCGCAATCAAGGCAATGAAAATTGCGTTCTTGAAAAAAACTTTCATGGTGTTGGGCCATGTTCAATTGAAGACGGACTTTTGGCAACAAACTTTCACACCCCGCCAAAGCGCCGGTTGCGCTTGGCGTATTCTTCCAGCGCGGCAAAGAATTGCGGCCTCTTGAAATCCGGCCATAGCGTCGGAGTGATGACCAGTTCCGCGTAGGAAATCTGCCATAGCAGGAAATTACTCACGCGCATCTCGCCGCTCGTGCGGATGAGCAAATCCGGATCCGGCACGTTGCGCGTCCAGAGATGATCGGAAATGACCTTCTCGTTGATGTCCGCCGTTTCCAACTGCCCGCGCCGCACCTTGTCCGCGATCTGCCGCACGGCATCCACAATCTCAATCCGGCTGCCGTAACTCAACGCCATGATCAGCGTCAGGCCGTTGTTCTTGGAAAGCGTCACGATGGATTTTTGCAGGTGCTCCTGCACATTGTCCGGCAGGCGATGAATCTGCCCGATGACCTCCAGGCGGACGTTGTTCTTGTTCAAATCCTTCGTCTCGGTCTTGAGGTAATGGACAAGATATTTCATCAGCGCGTCCACCTCGTCCTTGGGACGGTTCCAGTTCTCCGCTGAAAACGCGTAGAGCGTGAGATACTTGACGCCGAGTTCGCCCGCCGTGCGGATGATTTCACGCGCCGAATCCGCGCCGCGCCGGTGGCCTTCGATGCGCGGCAGATGGCGAGACTTCGCCCAACGCCCGTTGCCGTCCATGATCACCGCGACGTGGCGCGGGAGATTGGCGGCGGCTTCAGCGCTCAAATGTGAAGTGGCGGGATTCATTTGCGTAGCGCAGACTACGCGGAATGCGGGATTTTAAAAACTGAAAAATTTAGATGGTTCCAGTCGCTGTTCTCGAAATCCGACAAAGCATATCTAAATTTTGGAAATTGTCATGAGCAGGGCTACAACTAACTCCTCCGGGCGGGTTGAGGCGGTAAATTCGATAATTGCCTCCAACCAGTTCTATCCTGAAGAATACACATCCACTTGTTTTAAATTTGTGCCCTCGGGACACAACAAATTATCATGAAAATATCGGGCCCGACGACGGTCTTCATTGACTTCTGAAATTGCGCCGGATAAGTGCAGGGAGCCAATAAATTCATCATTGGCTCCCTGCCTTCAAAAGTAAACCGGCATCCTTCACGGCACGAACACCCTT
>Ga0302277_1001605_pt1 | contig 16638 bp, 13 predicted proteins | sample III_Bog_N3_1_FD_198759 | JGI IMG/M metagenome (GOLD analysis project Ga0302277, IMG submission 198759) | Peat permafrost microbial communities from Stordalen Mire near Abisko, Sweden - III_Bog_N3_1 | ecosystem: Environmental > Terrestrial > Soil > Wetlands > Peat | place: Sweden: Abisko... | reverse complement strand
ATCCGTTGAAATACACACCTCGTCGGCGCCCAGCCGCTTGCCATCGTTTATTTTGCTCGGAGAGGTGGTAAACAACACCACATGTGCACCCATGGCATGTGCAATTTTCACACCCACGTGCCCAAGGCCGCCGAGACCGACAATCCCCACCTTTTTGCCGGGCCCTACTCCCCAGTGACGCAACGGCGAGTATGTGGTGATGCCGGCACACAAGAGCGGAGCAACGCTTGCCAAATCCTTCTCGTCATGCTTAATGTGCAACACAAAGGATTCCTTGACGACGATGCTCTGTGAATAACCACCATAGGTATTTTCACCGCCAAAGACCGGCCCATTGTAGGTTCCAGTAAAACCGCTCTCACAGTATTGCTCTTCGCCTTCATGACAAGGATGACAATGCCCGCAACTATCAACCATACAGCCCACACCAGCTAGATCACCCAACTTGAAACCTTGAACCTGGTTTCCTACGGCAACCACGCGACCAACGATTTCGTGGCCGGGTACGGAGGGATAGAGGGTATTTTTCCACTCGTTGCGAGCAGTGTGCAAATCAGAATGGCAGACACCACAATAGAGGATCTCAATCTGCACATCTTCGGGGTCAGGTGCGCGACGCTGAATTTCAAAGGGGGCCAGTGGACTGGATGAACTTTGTGCAGCATACGACTTTGTTTTAATCATAATATTTTTCTCCATGTTAAGCTCCGAATGCAGTAACTAACTCGTATTATGCTCCAAAATTAAATCCCTTTTCGACTGACTGCATCTGGCACATTTCGGAAGTTTGCGCAGTGCAGCTTCTTGGATTAAATTATCCATAACTTTGATATAGATATAAGAAACACCATCTATTTTTGATCGTGCATTATGATCCGCGAAACGAACATAATCGCCAAGACATTTGCCGCCATCGCTATATACCCTACAGTTGCATATCCGACTATTTTCCCCGCGCCGTCTTGCGTGATGATAAAACCTGCCAATGTAGTGGCTAGGCCCATGGCGAACGACTGCATGGTGGAGTTAAGTGACATGAAAGTGCCGCGCAGTTTCGCCTGCGCAGCCGAAGTGACGATGGCCATCGCAGGAATCATGCGTCCAGAAACCAGCACGAAAAATGTCGTGGTGCAAATCAGCCACAGCCATAGTGGTTCGATTCCGGCTTGGCTAATCACAAACAATGGCAACAAAGCGGCGGCGGCTACCAATCGATAGACTTTTACTTTTCCGCGCAGGTCAGCCCAATGGCCGATCCGTCTGGCAGTAATAAACGTTGCCGCACCGCCTACGAGGTAGACGAATGGAATGTCATGTTGCGAAATGCCGACGTTTCTTACTGCATAAAGGGTGATGTAGGGAATCACCGTGAAGCCGGAAAAAATGATCAACGCCGAAAGTAGCAAGGCTCGCAGATGGTTAGCGTCGCGTAACACAGCAAACATTGCCACAAAAGGATGGGCGCGCTTATTCGCACTAATGTGATGGCGCAATTCCGGCAAGATGCGCAGGCCGATGATGACAAAAAATACGGCCAACCCTGCAATCATGATAAAAGGTGCACGCCATCCTATGTGATTGGCCAGCCACAACGACAGCGGCACACCGGCAACTGTGGAAAGCGAAAATGCAGTCGAAACCACACCGTTGGCATGTGCGCGACGTTCAAACGGGATCACATCTCCAACGATGGTTTGTACCATCGTTCCCATTACGCCGCCAAACACTCCTGCCAGCCCACGCGCAACAATCAATGTTGCATATCCCGGAGCAAGGCCGCATGCCAGCGTCGACAGAGCAAATAGAACAAATGCGGTTAGTAACAACCGTTTTCGTTCGAAGCGATCAACAAACGTCGCCGCCAACAATCCCGACAAGGCGGCGCTGAAGCTATACGACGATACAAGAAGGCCGAACTCATGCGTGCTCATGCCGAACGAACTCATCAGGATAGGCCCGAGCGGCATCATGATCATGAAATCTAGGATGTTGATGAACTGAATGCCAGCGAGCGTGAGCAGCAAGTAGTTTTCGCGTTGCGGGGTGATCAATGGATGCATAATTCTAAACAGGTCAAAACCAATTAACTCAATCAGCATCCTACTGTTTTGATTTGAGATCGACTTACGCGCTTCATGGCGCGCTACCGTCAGACAATCTTGCTATTTCGCTGCCATAACAAGAATGATCGTGAGTTACCACTCGGCAGTGATGCTAAACGGAGATTCATTTTACAGCAAAATATTCTGCTTCAGCATAGCGTCCAGTCGAGTCTTTTGGTATATGCCGCGTTGACAGTATGTCTGATAATATTTTTTTCCCGTCCCGCTTAAAATGAATGAATTTCATCCCTAAACGGAATTGACTATGTACAGAATCTAACAATGTGTATGTCGTACTACATTCGATTTCTACGATGGTTTCTTTTTGTCCAAGATGCATTGGAGGGATTGCAAGCAATATAACGACCTCTGACGTAAATGAAATATTTTGCTCTATAAGTATGCTTACGCCAGACAAAGACAGGTCATATGTGCGCCCATGATAGATTTCGTGTTTTCCGCCACTCTTATTGACAATGGCAACACGCCAATGAAGCGGATGCCGATAATTTTCTCTTTTGTCTAAGCTCTTATCAACAGGTGGTATCTTCTTATCGTAACTAATGGTATCTTCAGTTTCACTTACATCCTCTTTATTTACATTGTGTTGCGTTATTTCGCTGGGCTCATTTATAGACTCCGGTGGTGTGAATGATGCAAGTAATTCAGCAAGTTCTAGCGATAAATCGAAAGCGTTACTTGCCTCAAAACTCGTCGTGGCAGGAATGGATGCCTCGCTAAGCTTGGGTAATTCATCATGAACACTCCCGGGTGCGGAAGTGGGTAAATTTTCGACGTGCATGGTTCTGTAAAAATCAGAATTTATCAGATGATCATTCTACCAACGCCCAGGTGGGAGCGATAGCGAATGCAGACAAGCGGCAGCTCTTGGGACATTGCCGCATCCCATACAATGCCTATTCCGTAACCGCGCCCGATAATGATCGTGTTGGCATATCCTGAACGACCACCCGGTTTGAGGCTAGGAACATATACATGGCTGGTACCACGAACAGTGTAAACAGCGTGCCAATCGACAGACCAGTGAATATAACCAATCCCATGGCATGGCGGCCAGCAGCACCTGCGCCGAAGGCAATTACCAGCGGCACCACACCAAAAACCATGGCGGCAGTCGTCATGAGTATGGGACGCAAACGTATCGTCGCTGCCCCTACAATAGCATCAAGCTTGCTGAGGCCGGTGTTGCGTAACTGGTTGGCTACTTCGACTATAAGAATGCCATGTTTGCTAATCAAACCCATGAGTGTCACCAGCCCCACTTCGGTATAGATATTCATCGAAGAAAAACCCAGGAAGATAAATATCATGGCGCCAAACAAAGCCAAAGGCACGGACACCAGAATCACAATGGGATCGCGGAAACTTTCAAACAGTGCCGCCAATGCCAGGAACACAATAACGACAGCGAACAGCATGGTCACAAGAAATCCACCCGATTCCTGTATATATTGCCGCGACTGCCCAGAGTAATCCACGGTATAGCCCGTTGGCGCCACCTGCTTCACGGTATCGCGCATGAATTGCAGTACATCGCCTTGCGACGATCCTGATACACCTGATAATGTCACCGAATTCAGTTGCTGAAACCGCGTGATGGATTCTGGTACGACTTCATATTTAAGACTGGCTACCGTACTTACCGGAAGCATTCCACCACCGGGGGCCTTGATATAATAATCGAGCACTTGCGCAGGGTTAAGGCGATCCGTTTGCAATACTTGCGGAATCACTTTGTAGGAACGTCCGTCAATCGAGAAGTAATTGACATAACCGCCACCCAGCGCTGAGCTGAGGGCATTCCCCACGTCTTGCTGTGTCAAACCCAGTGCGGCAATCTTGTCGCGGTCTAATGTGACGGTAGCTTGCGGTTTGTCGATTTTCAGATCGGTATCGACGAAATAAAACTTGCCCGAAGCCTTCGCTTTTTCGAGGACTTGCTGAGCCACTTCATTGAGATTTTCAAAGGGCTCGGTAGTTGTTATTACAAACTGAACCGGCAAGCCGGAAGAACCCGGTAAGGGCGGGAATTGGAAAGCAGCTACGCGAGCACCGGCCACTTTATTCCAGCGCGCCTGAAGATCTTGTTGAATCTGATGGGCGCTGCGTGAGCGCTGATCCCAAGGCTTAAGCAGGACACCCCCAATTCCCGCGTTTAAGGTTGGAACGCCTGTAATCTGGAACATTTGCGTGTACTCAGGCATGCTCTTACCAATTTTGAAAATCTGGTCAGCATAGGTTTGCATTTGATCCGAAGTTGCCGTTGGCGAACCCACAACCTGCGACAAGACGATACCTTGATCTTCTTCCGGCGCCAGTTCGGACTGCGACATCTTGAACATCACCAAAAGCAGGACGATCAACAGACCACCCAGCACTATCATCACTGGCCAAGTTTTCAATAAACTGTGCAGCGTACGTTGATAGGTTTGGCGAATACTCTCGAAAGTCCTGTCAATTGCGTGTACAAAACGGCTACTGTCCTGTTCCGAATTGAAGAAGCGCGAGCACATCATGGGGGAAAGCGTGAGCGCCACAACACCGGATACCGCCACCGCCCCCGCAAGCGTAAAAGCAAATTCCGTGAATAGCGCGCCAGTCAATCCACCCTGAAATCCGATGGGGACATATACCGCGATCAGCACGATGGTCATCGCCAGAATCGGGCTGCCGAGTTCCCTTCCCGCGATGAGTGCCGCATCTAGCGGAGAAGAGCCTTCCCTCATGTGGCGGTCGACATTTTCAACCACAATGATCGCATCATCAACCACAAGGCCAATGGCGAGCACCAGAGCCAGCAAAGTGAGCAGATTGATGGAATAGCCGAGCATCAGCATGATGAAAAAAGTGCCGATAAGTGAAAGCGGCATCGCGATCACCGGCACCAGCACCGCGCGTAAACTGCCAAGGAATAGAAAGATAACAACGGTGACGATCAGCAGCGCTTCTACCAGCGTTTTAATCACCTCTCTAATAGAGGTGTTGATAAAATCTGTTGAGTCATAAACGATTTGGCCGGTAAGGCCTGCAGGCAATTGACTGCGAATGTCGGGGAATGCGTTACGCACGCGTTTTGCGACATCGAGAATATTTGCCTCGGGCGCGACCTTGATGCCGATAAACACTGAGCGCACACCGCTGAATGCGACGTTGAAATCATAATTCTCCGAACCCAGTGTGACAGTCGCCACATCCTCCAGATGCACAATAGCATCGCCATTTTGTTTGACAGCCAGCTTCTTGAATTCATCCACCGTATGCAGGTCAGTACCCGCAGTCAAAGGAATGGTCACCATTTGGCCTTTGCTGGAACCTAACGCCGCGAGAAAATTATTATTACTAAGTGCAGCACTAACATCGGCAGCAGTAATGCCATGAGCGGCCATCTTGTTGGAATCCAGCCATGCACGCAGCGCAAACTGCCGGGCCCCAAGAAGCTCGGCGGTCTGCACACCTTCGATCGAGTCCAGCTTGGGTTTGACCACGCGCAACAGGTAGTCGGTGACGTTGTTAGTCGGCAAGGTGTCGCTGTAGAAACCCATGTACATGGCATCTGTTGTTTGCCCGGTTTGTACGGTTAATACGGGCACTTGCGCCTGAGCGGGCAACTGATTTTTGACCGAATTAACCTGGGTATTGATTTCCGTCAGTGCGCGGTTGGCATCGTAGTTCAACCGCAGTGTTGCGGTAATAGTTGAAACTCCGCTGCTGCTGGAAGAAGACAAATAGTCGATGCCCTGCGCTTGGGCGATGGCAGATTCCAGAGGCTGAGTGATGAAGCCGGCTACCGTCTGGGCATCTGCACCATAATAGGTTGTCGATATGGTTACCACCGCATTCTGCGTACGCGGATATTGATTGACCGGCAGATTGAACAGCGAGCGTAATCCAAGCACGACGATGAGCAGACTCACTGTCGTAGCCAGAACGGGGCGGCGAATAAAAAAATCGGTGAAGTTCATGGCAATGCCTCAGTGTTCTTGCGGTGTTGGGTTGGGGCTATTGGCCGGTTGCACCGAATTATCAACAACGATAGAGGTTCCATTTTTGAGCTTGATCTGCCCGCTGGTAACGACTGTTTGGCCCTCATGCAGACCACTCGTGATGGCCACTTGATCGCCACGAGTTTCACCAGTAGTTACGAAAGCCTGCTGCACCTCCAGGCCTGCTTCGTGTTGTGGAGTGGCAGCCTCGCCTTCTTTAGCTGCGACAGGTGTTACAACAAACACGGTTGAGCCGTAGGGGTTGTAAGTGATGGCGGTCTGCGGCAGCGTCAGATAATGTTTTTTCTCGCCCACATCGACCATGGCATTGGCAAACATTCCAGGCAGCAACTGATGTTTTGGATTAGCAATGGTCGCTTCAACCTGCACATTGCGCGTGGTCGTGTCGACCTTCGGACTGATCGCGGTGATTTTTCCGCGAAAGGTTTTATTTTCGTAGGAATCGCTTTGGGCATTGACCACCTGGCCAACGGACAATGCGCCAACCTGCCGCTGCGGTAAATAAAAGTCGACATAAATCGGATCAATCGTTTGCAAGGTCACGATTTTGTCGCCGGGATTTAAATACTGTCCCGGATTGGTGGTGGTGATGCCCAGTCGGCCTGCGAAGGGCGCGCGTATGGTCTTTTTTGCAACCAGTGCTTGTTGCTGCGCTACCAGTGCATTCTTGCTTTTCAAATCGGCTGCATCCCCGTCAACTTGTGCCTGACTGACGCCCTGCGCGATCAATTGCGCCTGATCACGCTTCAAGGTTATTACGGCGAGATCCGCAGCGGCCTGAAGCGAGGCCAGTTGAGCTATATCCGAATCCGCATTAAGTTGCACCAGCACATTGCCAGCTTTTACCTCCTGCCCGGATTTGAAATTGACCTTGCGTACCTGCCCTGCAACTTCACTGCTGATATCCACGCCATGCACCGCAGTCAGCGACCCCACCGAGGTAAGTTGCGGCTGCCATTCCAGCGCTGAGACTACCGCTGTAGTCACCGTTTGCGGTCCCGGTTTCGGGGAATTGGCGATCAGTTTCTGGATGTGCAAGTAAAAGCCGAAAGCCAGTGCCGCAATTAACACCAGCACGCAGCCCAGCATGATTAACATTCGTTTAGTCATAGTCTTCTCTTTGAATAATCAGTTTACAATTTCGTTACAGGCTTGGAGAGCTGATACAACTTGCTTAAACCGGGTACAACTTCCGGTATCCTAACTTTTCCCAGAGGCTTTTTTGGTAGTTGAACCATCCTCTTCTGCGGGTCGATTCCACCAGCCCCCACCCAGTGACACGAACAAGGCCGCAGTATCGGTAAGCCGCGCGGACTGAGCCACTACTAGATTAATATAGGCTTGTTGATAACTGCGTTCTGCATCAAGCAAGGTCAAATAATTGATGCCGCCCAACTGATATTGATGCTGACTGATCTCCAACGACTCTTTCGCCAGCGACTCGGCGTTAGCCTGATCTTTGAGTGTGGTGGCATCAGCGTCAATCGCACGCAGGTTGTCCGCCACATTTTGAAACGCCGTCAACACTGTCCAGCGATATTGGGCCTCGGTCTGATCATATGCGGCCTCGGCGGCACGACGTTTTGCGCTAAGCGAACCGCCATCGAAGATCGACTGTGTCAGCCCGGCACCAAGACTCCACAGGGTACTGCTTGCACCAAGACCACCGAGCTGAACACGTTCGACGGCAAAGCTTCCAGTCAGATTGATTTGTGGATACTGGTTAGCTGTAGCCACCCCCAATTGTGCACTGGCCTCATGCAACAGCGCCTCGCTAGCGCGAATATCAGGGCGTTGCCGTACCAGTGCAGAGGGCAACGAAACTGGCAGATCTTGCGGTAATTGCAGGGAGTCGAGCTGAAACTCGGGTAGACCTGATTCGCTAGGGAGTTTGCCAACATAAACTGCCAATTGATGACGCGTTTGTGCGAGTGATTTTTCCAACGGCGCCATCTGGGCTTGCGTTTGTGCCACCAGAGTGCTCTGCGTGAGTTTCACAGAGCGAGTGACAGCGCCGAGTGCAAGTTGTTTTTCAATGATGTCTAACTGCTTCTGCTGCGCCTCCAGCACACTCTGGGTCGCTTGCAATTGCGCTCGCAACGAAGCTTCCTTGATAGCAGTCGTTACCACATTGGAGACCAACATCTGGTAGGCGGCTTCAAGTTCAAATTGCTGATAATCAACCGCGGCCATCAGGCTTTCAAGCTGACGACGTGAGGCGCCGAATACATCCACAGTATAGGAAACATTGACGGACGCGTTATAAAGGTTAAAGTCGCTGGGTGTAGCATTATAAAGCTGCGCTCGCTCTCGAGTAGCCCCAAGCTGGCCATTGACGTTCGGGTATTGCAGCGAACCGGTCTCAGCATTGAAATTTTCCTTGGCTTGGCGCAAGGACGCCTGTGCAGAGGCCAATGTAGGATTTTGTTGCAGCGCGCTGCGTATCAGTTGGTCCAGAGATTCGGAATGAAAAAGTGCCCACCACTGTGCGGGCAGTTCCTGCCCGTAAACAATATGCTGGGCAATACCCGTATTGCCGACATCCGTCCCTGTCGCCGCCGCAGTGGTTGTGGGCAGCGCCGCAGAACCATACAGGTTGCCAGCAGTTGGCGGTGGCATGGGTGATTTGAAGTTCGGGCCAACCGCACATCCGCTGAATGCCAAACTGATCGCCAAGCCCAAACTGAGGCGGCGCAGCAAAACACGTCTAATCATGTTGCTCTTTCGGTGTGTCCGAACCATTCTGCTGGTGTTTGTCGCCGCAACACCCACGCATCCCAGTCTGGAATTTATCGCGCTCTTCCTGCGTCATTTGTTCCCAGCGGTGACGATGCCAACGCCCATGTGCACCATGGCAACGAAATCCACCGAACAATATCTTGCTCAACAGCAGCACACCCATCGCTTGCACGTAGTCGATCTCTTTGCCGCCTACAAACAATGTCGGAATCAGCCAATTCCATAGCGCCATCACCACCCAGCCCAACGCGGCGACGCCCAGTACGACTAACAATCCTATCTTCCAGCATTTCGTTTTGCAGCTCATGTCTGTTCTCCTTTACAAATTGAATTCGTCATATATCGTTTGCAGGCGTGCCCGTAGATGCAGCACCGCATAGCGTTTGCGCGCCAGCAGTGTGTTCAGCGGCACACCGCTTTCCACAGCCAGTTCCTTGAAGCTGCGCCCTTCCAGTTCGTGAGCGATGAATACGACGCGCTGCTCCAGCGGAAGTTCGTCGAGTGCGGCATGCAGTTCCTCCAACAACACCGCCCGTGCATAAGCTGCTTCCGGCCCGGACGCAGGAGATGGCAGGACATTTTCCAGCCAATGCTCGTCACCATCCTCATCTGACCTTTGCGGCAACGGTTCTTCCCGCTTCTTGCGAAAGCGGTCAATAATACGGTTGCGCGCCACGCCGAACAGCCATGCCCCCACCTGCTCGATGGGTTCCGGCAACCGGTACGCTGCCACGAATTCATAGAACACATCTTGCAGAATGTCCTCGGCCTCACTCGAATCGTGCACCCGCCGCCGAATAAAATTCCCGAGCCGCCCCCGCTCGCGTGAGATGGCTTCAGCGATTCGTTTATTTTGCTCGGTCATCAGCGCGTTAGGGGTTAGCGTCGTATCCATGCCAATGAAGACGAATCAGGATTGAAAATATTGTATTGCTCATCATGAAATAATAAAACTGCAAGAAGAATAGGGTGATACTTGCTGCCGTGACCATCTCGCCAACACCAATATATTCAGCATCAACAATCTCCTGCATCCGTGATAACCGCCTTTGCCTTGAATGCGCTTTTAATTTTCTTACATTCAACTTGATGATGGGTGCCTTGGCATGGAACTCTTTTGCCATTACTAACCAAGCGGTTGAATGCCGCGACAAACATTCGGCCCGCCTGCCGCGACGATTCTTCGGTGGAAGCGTTGACGTTCAACACGGTGATACCCACTACCGTGGCGTGAAACAAGGCCAGCTCATTAGCATCCAGGCTCAGGCCATAATGCAAGAAAGCCAAGCGCATGCGCTCCTGAATGCGCAAATCGAATTCAGCCATCCAAACTTTCAGCGAAGGATCCTCGTCGGAGGCTACCGATAACGCCATCATCAGACGTGGCATGTGCGTGTCTCTGGCATGCTCGACCATGGCTTGCCGGAAGTCGTCTAATGTGGGCGGCAGCAATGCAGCTGAAGATCCCATAGTTTCAAGCACTACCTGTGAGCCGCTTTCTACAACAGCCGTCAAAAGATCGCTGCGGGTAGGGAAGTAGTAGGTCAGGTGGCTCTGGCGAACTCCGGCAAGCGAGGCCACGCGAGCCTGAGTAAAGGCTTGGATGCCTTGGCAAAGCAGAATTTCAAGAGCTGCATCAAGAAGCTTCTGACGCACATCCTCACGCGGCACCCGCCCTGCCCCGTAAACCGACTCGGCGTGAACAGAAGAGGTATGAGAAGAACGAACAGTCAAGATTAGTGCCCACCCAATAATTTGGTCATAATACCAATTGCTTGGTAGCATAACCAGTATTATGTTGGGCTACTGTCAATTTATCACCCTTGAATCTGATTCGCGACTTACGCTCGAAACTAAAGACATTCTCAGGTATAGTGCTTTTGCGTGGCATAGAAGGGCTTAAGAAATTCCCAATTTTAAAGACAGGCCAAGTTATGTATGCCTCAATTTTTTCAAAATTATTTCTTCTCCTGATATGCCAAATTTGCATCTCGTCGGCAATTGCAGCAGATGAGTCCATACCCTTTGTTGAAAAACCAGCTACTCGATCACTCATCAATCAGCTGCGTTCAGGTGGTTATGTGTTGTACATGCGTCATGGCAGCACTGACAAATCACACCCTGATCGCACTCCACAAGTAGACCTCAATGATTGCAGTACGCAACGCGCCCTGACAGCCGAAGGGCGAGAACAGGTTGCACGAGTGGGCGAATACATTCGGAAAGCAAAAATACCGGTAGGTGAAGTTTTGTCCAGCCCGCTTTGCCGTGCGAAAGAATCTGCTGAAGCCGCATTCGGTCACTTTGTTGTGGAAACGAACCTAATGTATACAGGGAACATGACGGATGCTGAAAAAATTCCTGTCAACAAAAAAACCCGTGAATTGCTCTCCAAACCAGTTCCAGCTAAAACCAACCGCTTGATCGTGGCCCATGCACCCAATCTGATGGATGCCATGGGCTATTTTCCAAAAACGGAAGGGACAGTCGTAGTATTTCGGCCCAATGCAGAAAAAGGTTTTGAATATCTCGGTTCGATTGTGCCCGGGCAATGGGAAGAGTTGTTGCAGAAATGACCTGATCATGAAGCGGTTCAATTCGACGCTGTTTATTTTTCTGCTTCCGGCTATTTTTGTAGCGTTGCTCGCCGCAGCGATTAATCTAGCTACCCTATTTATCTTCAGCCGAAATCAGCAGAGTGTACTGTCACTGGTTGACCGTCAAGTGTCTGTGATTGCTGAGGCATCAAGCCTGGTGGTTGATTTCGGCCACCTTCACCAAGTGGTAAGCAACGTGCTTGACGATGCATCATCAGGCAAGCTGGATGAGGTAGCCGTGTATCGCATCCATAGTAAGATAATTAACGATATGGCTGTACTCGACCAGCGCATCAAAATACTCCGTAAAAATGTTAATGAGCTTGATTTAAGCAGTCAGGAAGTTAATGAACTTCAACTGAATTTTGATGAATATCGTAACTTTGTCATGATGGCGACTGATGCCGCTACCATTGATACCAAAACAGCTACTCGCTATATCGTCGAGGCACAACAACATTATTTATCGTTTGCACAAAATGCCCATACTGTTTCCAGCTTAATTGGAGATATGAACCGCTCCAAAATAACCTCATCACTGGACGAGTCCAAAATCAATTTCATAAGGATCATACAGATAGGCTTGGTGGGTTTGGTAGCAATGCTAGGGCTGTCATATTTTTCTGCAGCACGGCTGTCTCGACGCATGAGCAAGGTGATTGATGCGATCAGGATTATCGCTCGCAAAGATACTGAGCCGCCAGCGTTGCCCCATTTAGTTGAGATGCGGGAAAAGGAAAGTGGTGACATCAAAATTCTGGCAGATGCGGTTCTGCGTTTTCGGGAGGCCCTTATTGAGCGAAGGAATACCGAGTCTGAGGTGCGCATTGCCGCCACGGCATTCGAGTCGCAAGAAAGCTTGATGATCACCGATGCCGATGGTGTGATTCTGCGGGTCAATAAAGCATTTACGGAAAACACCGGCTTTACGGCCAAGGAAGCGGTGGGTCAGACACCGCGCCTGCTCAAGTCAGGTCGCCACAATGCGGACTTCTATCGCACGATGTGGGAGTCTATCCAACGCACTGGGGTTTGGCAGGGAGAAATCTGGGATCGACGTAAAAATGGTGAGGTATATCCCAAATGGCTGACTATTAGTTCCGTCAAAAATAAGGATGGGGCAGTCACTCATTATGTCGGAGCACACATCGATATTACGGAACGTAAGGCAGCGGAAGAAAAAATTCAGCAACTTGCGTTCTATGACCCCCTCACGCGCCTGCCCAATCGCCGGCTTCTTACAGATAGGCTCCAACATGGACTGGCTTCCAGTGCACGGAGTGGTCGTCATGGCGCACTGCTGTTCATGGACTTGGACAATTTCAAGACCATCAACGACACTCTTGGACATAACGTAGGCGACATACTGCTGCAACAGGTTGCGGGACGCTTGGAGTCCTGTGTCCGAGAAGGTGACACTGTGGCACGTATCGGTGGAGATGAGTTCGTAGTGGTGCTTGAAGACCTAAACCAACACGCTCTTGCGGCGGCAGAGGAGACCGAAGATGTTAGCGAAAAAATTCTCGCCACACTCAACCAGCCTTACCAACTTGCTACGCATGAATATCGCAACACCGCCAGCATTGGCGTCATCCTGTTTAATGGGCACCAACAGTCGATAGATGAATTGATGAAACAAGCAGACATCTCCATGTACCAAGCCAAGAAAGCAGGCCGCAATACTTTGCGTTTTTACGATCCGCAAATGCAGGAAAACATCACTGCCCGTGCCTCACTAGAATCAGAATTATTCAAAGCACTTGAGCACCAGCAATTCCAATTGCATTACCAAATTCAGGTGGACAGTTCAAATCGCCCCTTCGGAGCAGAAGCATTGATCCGCTGGATGCATCCTGAACGTGGTTTAATATTTTCCGCCCAGTTTATTCCTCTGGCTGAAGAAACTGGCCTGATATTGCCCATTGGGAAATGGGCGATGGAGGTAGCTTGTGCTCAGCTCAAGGCATGGCAGCAAGATGCGTTCACTCGCGATCTCGTTATGTGTGTAAACGTCAGTGCCAAGCGATTCCGTCAAGCTGATTTCGCAGCTCAGGTACAAGCCGCCGTGCAACGCCATGCAATCAATCCAAAGCTGCTCAAGCTAGAACTCACCGAAAGCATGTTGCTGGAGGACATCGACGACACCATTGCAACCATGAACGAATTGAATGCAATCGGTGTGCGGTTCTCATTGGACGACTTCGGCACCGGTTATTCATCCCTGCAATACCTCAAACGGCTTCCTCTCGATGAGCTCAAGATCGACCAGTCATTTGTGCGCGATATTGCTACCGATAGCAGCGACAAGGCAATCGTGAGTACCATCATTGCCATGGCACAAAGCCTAAACTTGGATGTTATTGCCGAAGGGGTGGAGACTGAGGAACAACGGAATTTTCTCCTAAAAGCGGGTTGCACTCGCTTCCAAGGGTATTTGTTTGCTCGGCCAGTTCCGATTAACGAATTTGAGGCATTACTTAGGAATGGCTGATTATTTTTTAAGCTGTGGTGAGCGACCGCTCGTGGTTGCCTTCTGAATCGGGTGAATGGTGGCGTTGTGGGGCAGCGTACTGTTATTTCTAGATAGGCGAATAAGCTAACAAAAAGTTCAACGGCTTATAGCTTGAACGCTGATGATGTCGAATTATGCAGAATTACATTACCCCACTGTTTTAGTGGCGTCCCCAACGAGATTCGAACTCGTGTTATCGCCGTGAAAGGGCGGTGTCCTAGGCCTCTAGACGATGGGGACTAAAGGGCTTTGTGCAACTTCTTGGTGGAGGTAAGCGGGATCGAACCGCTGACCTCTTGCATGCCATGCAAGCGCTCTCCCAGCTGAGCTATACCCCCAAAAAGAGGGCGCATTATAATGATCGAACCTCCCCTTGTAAAGCAAAGTTACGGGAGATTTCGCGCCATGCGCGACAATACGGTCTCGCGTGGGAACAGCGTCACTACTGCATCTACCGAAGGAGTGTGCGTTTGTCCGACCAGCATTACGCGCAGCGGCATGGCCAGCTTGGGCATTTTCAGGCCATGTTTACCGATTACCTCTTTGATGACCGCGCCGACTGCCGGAGCTTCCCATGGCACTTCCTTGAATCGTTCTGCTAATTCACGCAAGGCTGGTATCGCTTCGGTGGAAAGTTGCGCATCCAGCAATTCCTTAGCGGGATGCAGGTCGATATAAAATACTTCGGCGGCATCAGCCAGCTCATTGAGCGTTGCCACACGCTCTTTGTAAAGCGCCACGATGGATTCCAGCGCAGGTGCGTCGCTCACCGTCACACCGCGCGCTGTCAGACGCGGACGTACCAGCGCAGCGAGACGCGTATTGTCGGCCTGTTTCAAGTATTGCTGGTTGACCCAATTTAATTTCTCGGTGTTGAATTGCGCGGCGGACGGCGTGATGTGGTCGAGATCGAACCATGAGCAGAATTGCTCCGCCGAAAATATTTCTTCGTCGCCGTGCGACCATCCCAAACGTGCGAGGTAATTGATCACCGCTTCCGGCAGGTAGCCATCCTCGTCATATTGCATCACGCTGACCGCACCGTGACGCTTGGAGAGCTTGGTGCCATCGTCGCCGAGGATCATGGACAGGTGCGCATACTGCGGTACCGTCGCACCGAGTGCCTTGAGTATGTTGATCTGACGCGGGGTGTTGTTGACATGGTCATCGCCGCGTATCACGTGCGTAATGCCCATATCCCAGTCGTCCACCACCACGCAGAAATTGTAGGTGGGTGTGCCATCGGCGCGCGCGATGATGAGGTCATCCAACTCGCCGTTGTCGAATTCAATAACGCCCTTTACCAAATCCTTCCACATCACCGAACCATGGGCGGGGTTCTTGAAGCGCACCACCGGTTTGACCTCAGCAGGCGGTTCGGGCAGCATCTTACCGGGTTCCGGGCGCCAGAGACCATCGTAGCGAGGCTTCTCGCCGCGTGCGCGTTGCGCCTCGCGTATTGCCTCTAGCTCTGCCGAGGAGGTGTAGCAATAATAAGCTGTGCCCTCATCCAGCATTTTTTGGAGCACGGTCTTGTAGCGCTCCATGCGCTGCATCTGGTAGAACGGACCCTCGTCGTAAGCCAGAGCTAGCCATGCCATACCATCCAGAATAGCCTGCACCGCTTCAGGAGTGGAGCGTTCCACATCAGTATCTTCGATACGCAGAATGAAGGTGCCGCCGTGTTTGCGGGCATAGGCCCAGGAAAACAGCGCCGTGCGGGCGCCGCCGATATGCAGATAACCCGTGGGACTGGGCGCGAAACGAGTACGTATAGTCATGGCTTAAACTGAAAACAAGAAGCGCGCATTTTACGCTAGCTTACCTGTTCCGCCATAAAGAATTGACCGCAATGTTAACTCCCTGCTCACCCAAGACGTAACCTGTAAAAATAAAATTGCTGAGCTGTGCTGATGCGTTTTATTCTTCAAACCGCTAGCCGAAATATTCATCTCTATTCGTGAAATGCACCTTAAAACTTGATGCCATATTGAACGCTGACAACCACATCCGTTCTGCCTGAATCAGTGGCTGGATGCAGTCTGTAAGTGATTGCAGAATCAAACCCGCTGTATTTATCAACCTTCGCTGAATACGCAAATGAGGCATTGATTTTCTGCGTAGCCACCAGCGACAGGACTTGAATCCATTTGGTCACGGAGCTATCCAATTGAGTCTGGAAAACGGTTCCCACAAAACATAGCGTGTCGTTAACTGCCGGCATCGGAGCATTTGCAGTGAAGGAAGCACGGTCATTTTTTGAAAACATGTTGCTGCGGGAATTCGTCATGCCCAAACCATCGACGCGGAAAAATTTCACATTCAACGATGCATTCATCCCATTGTCAAAACCAGGGATGGCATCCACTCCTACCGGTTGATTTTCAAACTCAGCGTTTTTATACACACCAGACGGAAAGTGTTGCGTCATGGCGGATGGGGAGATATCCGCTACTGGGTCGGATTCAAATATTTGGGCAAATGACGGCATCGACAAGAGCGCCGCCAGAACTGAAAAGTTGCTCGATACCATTAATTTCATAGCGCCCCCTTCGAGGCATGCATCCCAGATTGTCCGTCAGGCCAGAAGCGCCTGTTTTAGGTGGTTTCCTAATTGAATTCATTAGAAATTTATACCTCAAACATTGAACTATCTGTGCGTT
>Ga0302277_1001602_pt1 | contig 16650 bp, 17 predicted proteins | sample III_Bog_N3_1_FD_198759 | JGI IMG/M metagenome (GOLD analysis project Ga0302277, IMG submission 198759) | Peat permafrost microbial communities from Stordalen Mire near Abisko, Sweden - III_Bog_N3_1 | ecosystem: Environmental > Terrestrial > Soil > Wetlands > Peat | place: Sweden: Abisko... | reverse complement strand
GGGTTTTGCCAGCGACTATGACTACTCTATTCATTTGGCCAAAGAAGCGGGTGTAGCTACCGTTCCTCTCTCGACTTTTTATCTGGATCACAAATCTGCGGGTATGATTCGTTTTTGTTTCGCGAAAAAAGAGGAAACGCTGCAATTGGCCATCGATAAACTTAAAGCCTACCGGCAAGTGAAGGTTTAGCTTGGCTTTTTACCAATCCACCGAATCTATTGTCATTCAGGCGAAAGCCAAAAGGGTTTATGAAGCCCTGACCGACTGGAAAGAGCGCATGGTTTGGCGTCAGGGACTTTTGCTTCAATGGGAAGGTTCAGACAAAGCGGTGGTGGGTCAAAAAATCACCGCTCAGCTTAAAAAATTTCCCTCGTCCCCCTTTGAGTTTCAAATTACCCAGTTGGAACCGCCTTACCGTATCTTTATGGAATACATCGGTAAGCCTTTCCGGGGCCGGGCGGCTTTTGAAATTGTTCCCGATGGGGCCAACTGCCACGTTTCCTTTTACTGGATGAAAGTGGAAGTAGTGGGTTTTTGGAACAGGCTTTATTTTCAGATGGGGTTTGGTTTAAAAACTCATCGTCAAAGAAGCCAGAAAACCCTGCGGTTGCTCAAAGACTACTTGGAAAAAAAGAATTAGCCGCAAATTTACGCAAATCATCGCCATTTAATCTTTTAAGCATGAATAGGAAAATCATTATTGCGAATATTTGCGCTGATTTGCGGCTAATGTGTTTCGGTATTGTTTTGCCGTACTTGCCCTCTTATCATGACCTTCCTAGTTTTAAACTTATTTAACGCGTTTACGGAGAATCGGTATGAATTTAAGTCAAGAGCAGATCAAGCGTTATACCCGGCACATTTTGCTACCCGAAATCGGAGTGGAAGGCCAAAAGAAACTGTTGGCCGCAAAGGTTTTGGTAGTGGGGGCCGGCGGTTTGGGCTGTCCGATCTCCCTTTATTTGGCCGCGGCGGGTGTGGGGACTATCGGCCTAGTGGACTTTGACACCGTGGACGCCAGCAACCTTCAGCGCCAGATTCTCTTTACGACCGAAGACGTTGGCAAACCCAAGGTGGAAGTGGCTGCTAAGCGCTTGAGAGCTTTAAATCCTGATGTCACGGTAAATACTTACGCGGTCGCTTTGAAGAGCGACAACATTATGGATATTCTCAAGAACTACGACATGATTATCGACGGTACGGATAATTTCCCGACTCGCTACCTTACCAATGACGCAGCGGCCTTGCAGGGCAAGCCGAACATTTATGGTTCCATTTTCCGTTTTGACGGCCAATTAACGGTTTTTAAAACCCCCGAAGGACCCTGCTACCGTTGCTTATACCCCGAACCGCCTCCCCCGGGCGAAGTGCCTTCCTGCGCCGAGGGTGGTGTCATGGGAGCCATGGTTGGGACGATTGGCGCGATGCAGGCCACCGAGGCCATTAAGCTCATCACCGGTGTGGGCACTCCCGCCATCGGCAAGTTGGTCATTTATAACTCGCTGGACATGCAGTTCCGCAATTTGAAACTGCGCAAAGACCCCAACTGTCCTTTATGCGGCGAACATCCAACGGTCAAAGAATTGATTGACTATGAAATGTTCTGCGGCATGAAGGTTGAAGAAACCCAGACCAAGGAGACGGCTGTGAAAAAAGACGAAATCGACGCGTTGGGTCTCAAGGTGAAGATGGACGAAAAACAGGATTTTGTTTTGGTCGACGTGCGCGAGCAAAATGAATATGACATGGCGCGCATTCCCGGCTCCATCCTGGTTCCCTTATCCCAGTTGCCCAACCGTTTTCACGAGCTGGACAAGTACAAGGGCAAAGAAATCGTGGTTCATTGCAAAATGGGAGGCCGCAGCGCTAAAGCCATCGCTTTCCTGAAACAGCAGGGTTTTGATAATCTGGTCAATGTGGCCGGCGGTATTACGGGCTGGAGCGACCAGGTCGATCCTTCCGTTCCTAAATATTAAGATTTTTACCACAGAGTTCACGAAGTAGACAGAGTTAAAGATTTGAGATTTCACAAAAAATCTTTGGTGTGTCTTACTCTGTGAACTCTGTGTACTCCGTGGTTAAGAAAGTCTTTTATGTCTGAAGATATGAAAACCGAGGTCGGGGTGGCGCGGGTCTGTTTTGCCAACCGGTTTCAGGCCTTTGTGGATTATCAAACCTCGGAAGAAGATGTCATTGGCCGTGAAAGAGATGTGATTCAGCTCTTTTCCCTCACCTTCGTCAAAGTTCTTTTTCTTTTAGGTGAAAACAAGCAGGCGCCCATGCTGTTGCAATACGTTCAGGCCGCCATGGGGGATACGGTGACGCCTAAAGGCCTCTTTCGCCCGACCATCATGGGCCAGGGTCAGATGTTGCTGGATACCCTGCCGGAAAAAATCGAAACCACCGCCGTCATTAAACTGATCCAAGAGGAAGAAACCCGCACGGTCGAACTGGTGATGCCGTTGGGGGAAGAAGGCCACTTTTATCCGGCGACGGCGATTTTCTTTCTCCAATATCTCATCCGCACCTTAAGCGACTCGTCTCTTTTCTTCCTCATGCTGGTTTTGGGCGGGGTTATGGAGTATCTGGAGAAAATCGGGAAAACCAATGACTTGAAGGCCCTTTCCGCCGCGCCGGTTTATGGATTTTCTACCGCTATGCGGTATATCGATGGCGAGCGTAAACGGTATGAAACTCTTTCAGAACCGCCAGAGAGGTTTCCTAATTAGTTTTCTTTTAGAAATTTTCTTATCGTAATAGAAGCTAAAAGCAGAATTAGAATAATTAAGTAAGACCAATTTCCGCACTCATTAAAAACAGATTTTACGAAAAATGCCATTGCCGCTAAAACAAGGGATATGGAAAGATAAAACCAGATCAAAAAAACGCCGGGAGAAAAACATTCCCAAAGTTTTTTAATCCCTTTGTTAAATTTACTTAAAAATATATCTGCTGGAAGAGGTGGGAATTTTTGTTTCAATTTAAGGCGGGCTCCAAAATAAATAGTAATAAGTGCCACTAATAGCGCCAATTGTAAATGGAACGGCACATGTTTGAGAAAGAGAGCCGCACACGACATTGATAATGTAGTTGTTGCCTAGCACTAATGGATTAGATGTCGTTGAATAAGCTGGAGTAGATTCTATATTGATGCCTCCATAACCGCTTGGAGTCGATTCCATATAGAAGGCATGAACACCTGGAGTGTATGTAATAAATGTAGCTCCGGCTGATCCCATTGCAATTGTAGTTGCGCTATCCATACTCATTACAAAACTAAGCCCCGCATTATTCTGAACAACAATAGAAATTGACTGAGGGGTTGCGGTACTAGTTGGTGTAAATGTTACGGTAGGCGTGTTGGTAATGTTTGGTGAAACCGGAGTAACCGTAGGTTGGGTAGAATTAGTGGGACTATTTCCGCAAGCGGAAATAAAAACTAATACCATGATTAAAATAATCGAAAAGACCCCTAAGATTTGAAGTTTCATCGAATGCCCTCACGACCAGTAATCCACAGATTAAAATTATACTTCTAAGTGACTTTTTATCTTCGAGTCGCATAGCCCCATAGCTTGTGAAATCTTTCACAGCACTACCCCTTAAAGTAGTCGTTTTCGGTTAAAACTCAGTTTCGAACAGGTTAAAAAGGGATAGTTTGTGAAATATTTCACATTGACCATAACGTCCCAAAGTCCTTATAATCGCCCCAATTCCGCTCCTAAGCCTTCCGTAAGCTAGAGCCTTTTCCACCTAGGAGCGGGTCAGAACATCCAAAGTCTCTTTGAGGTTAGGCATGAATTTCGAGCTGCTCGAAACCTTATTACCGCTGGCCTTAGCCCTAGGGTTAGCCATGGCCGTGCCAGCCGCCATGATGATCCTGTCCGCAATTTTAGGCCCAAAAAATGGCAACGAATCCAAACTTTCAACCTATGAATGCGGTATCCAAACCGAGGCGGTTTCGGGCGACGCCCGGCATCATTTCGATGTGAAGTTCTACCTGATTGCCATGTGCTTTCTGGTGTTCGACGTGGAGATTGTCTTTCTTTTTCCCTGGGCGGTGTTGTTTCAAAAAATGGCCTGGGGCGGTTTCGCGTCCATGCTGGGCTTTCTGGGCATTTTGGCTTTTGGCTGGCTTTATCTTTACAAAAGGGGGGCCTTGGAATGGGAGTAGAAAGTCTTCCGATCCTCACCACCCGCAAAGACGCGGTTTTAGCCTGGGGTCAAAAAAATTCCCTCTGGCCCATGCCTTTCGGCACGGCCTGTTGCGCCATTGAGTTTATGAGCGTGGTTTCTTCCGTGTTCGATATCGCCCGCTTTGGCGCGGAACTGGTGCGTTTTTCTCCCCGGCAGGCGGACCTGCTTTTGGTGGCCGGCACAGTGACCTTTAAGCAAGGCCCAATCCTGAAACAGATCTACGAACAAATGCCTGATCCCAAGTGGGTTATTTCTATGGGCGTGTGCGCTTCCTCGGGAGGTTTCTACAACAACTACTGCACAGTGCAAGGCATTGACCAAATTATTCCGGTGGATGTTTATATTTCGGGCTGCCCACCCCGGCCGGAAGCCATTTTGGAAGCCATCATCAAGCTGCAGCATAAGATTGAAAACCCCCACACAACGCCGGTAGCGCAATACAAAGCCAAAGAACCGCATTTTGATTTTTGAAAAAGGCATTAACCACCAAACCCTTCGCACCGCAGCGAAGGGTCGATGACCACGGGCACCAAGAAAGTATTTTGATTCAGAGGATTGAATGGAATCGGCAATCTTGTTTGAAAAACTGAAAGAGAAATTTCCACAAGCCATTAAAGGCTCGACGGATCGGTTTGGCCAATTGGAAATTCAATTGGAAGCCAAGGCTGTTCCGAACGTAATCGCGTTCTTGCGGAATGATTCCGAATTAGGGTTCAACATGTTGATCGACATTGTTTCCATCGACTACTCGGCTTATCCGGATTGGAAAGAAGACCGCTTTGGGGTGGTTTATCTTTTAAAGTCCCTGACGCTCGGTCATCGTGCTCAATTAAAAGTAATGGTGTCCGAAAGTAATCCTGAAATCCCTACCATCTCTCATCTTTACGCTAATGCCAATTGGCTGGAACGGGAAGCTTTCGATCAAATCGGGATTCGTTTTGAAGGCCATCCCAATTTAAAACGCATCTTGAACCACCATGAGTTTGTGGGCCACCCTCTGCGCAAAGACTATCCCATTACCCGCCGACAGGTTTTGTCGGCAAATGAATCGCTGATGGATGAAATGACCGTGCGGTTGAAAGAAAAGGGATGGGAATGATCGACAATTTCGATACCAAAACACTTCTGCCGGTCCGTTCTTCTCAGGGACTGGATTCGCTTAAACATCAGGAAAAGAAAGATTTAGTGCTCGTCAATCTGGGTCCCAGCCATCCGGCGAGCCATGGCACTTTGCGGGCGTTTTTGGCACTGGACGGCGAAACTATCGCGGCGGCGGTTACTGAAATCGGTTATTTGCACCGTGGTTTTGAGAAAGATTGCGAAGCCCATACCTTTCAACAATGTATCCCCTACACCGACCGCCTGAATTATGTTTCGGCCATTATGAACAACGTGGGTTTTTGCAAGGCGGTGGAGCGGATGCTGAGGGTGGAGGTGCCCGAAAGAGCTATTTACATCCGTGTCATCACCAATGAACTCAACCGCATTATCGACCATTTGGTTTGCGCCGGAGCCAACTTGGTGGATATCGGTGCCTTGACCAACTTTTGGTATTCCTTCAATGTCCGCGAGAAGGTTTATAACATCCTCGAAAAACTCTGCGGAGCGCGCCTGACTTCCAGCTATACCCGCATCGGCGGTTTGTCGCGCGATGTGTATCCCGAATTCGCGGCAGAGGTTAAGGCGGTTCTTAAAGAAATCCAACTCGGCGTGAATGATGTCCAAAAGCTGGTCTCGAACAACCGCATATTTTTAGACCGCACCAAAGATATCTGCGTCATTTCCAAAGAACGGGCTATTTCCTACGGATGGACGGGCCCGACGTTGAGAGCCTGCGGTGTGGAATACGATCTTCGCAAATCCGATCCCTATTACCACTATGAGGATTTTAAGTTTGATATTCCGGTCGGATCTGTCGGCGACACTTACGACCGCATCTTTATCCGCTTTTATGAAATTGAAGAATCCATTCATATCATCGAACAGGCTTTGGGAAAGATGCCAAAGGGGCCGATCATTACGGACGATAAGCGGGTAGCTTTGCCGCCAAAACAGCAAACCTACGGCAATATCGAAGGGTTGATGAATCATTTTAAAATTATCATGCACGGTATTTGCCCGGAACCCGGCGAGATTTATGACTTTACGGAAGCCGCCAACGGCGAGCTGGGATTTTATATCGTGGCCGACGGAGGCAAGAATCCTTACCGTGTGAAGTGCCGTCCGCCCTGTTTTATGAACTTTGCCGCTTTCGGAGAAATGATTGAAGGTACCATGGTGGCTGACGCGGTGGCCACGCTGGGTTCGATTAACATCATTGCTGGAGAGCTGGATAGGTAAAACAAGTTAGGAATGAGGAGTTAGAAGTGAGAAGTTTAAACTCCGAACTACTCACTCCTAACTTCTAACTTTGAAAGGTTTTGCGAATGGCCGTTCAATTCGAACAAAAAACTATTGATGAATTCGAAGGTATAGCGAAGCGCTATCCGGTGCGCCGTGCCGCGTTGCTGCCGGCCCTTTGGCTGGCCCAACGGGAATTCGGATGGATTTCTGAAGAGGCCATGGTTTGCGTGGCGAAGCTGGTGGGTGTGTCGCCGATGCAGGTGATGGAAGTCGCCGGTTTTTACACCATGTACCAAAAGAACAAGCCGGGCAAATATCATTTACAGGTTTGTCAGACGATCGCCTGTTTGTTGGCGGGTTCGGAAGAAATAAAAAAGACTATTGAACGCGTTTTGGATTTAAAGCCGGGTCAAACGACCCCGGACGGACAATTTAGTTATCAGACCGTTGAATGTCTGGCGTCTTGCCACACGGCGCCCTGCATGCAGGTGAACGACGACTATCACGAAAACTTGACTCCCGAATCGACCGAAAAGTTGATCGCGGAATTGAGAAAGAAATAACCATGGCCACCGAACTTCAACTGACTAAGCGCTATGGTGTGAAAGACAGCTATAGACTAAAGGTTTCCCTGGAAACTGGCGGCTATGCCTCTTTGCCCAAACTGTTCGCCATGACGCCGGAACAAGTGGTGGAAGAAGTTAAGGCTTCCAGCTTGAAGGGCCGGGGTGGGGCGGGGTTTCCCACCGGTATGAAATGGTCTTTTGTCCCCAAAAACACAGGCAAACCGGTTTATTTGGTTGTGAATGCGGATGAGAGCGAACCGGGAACCTTTACGGACCGGTATCTTTTAGCCAACGACCCCCATCTCTTATTAGAGGGTATTATTTGCGCGAGTTTTGCGATTGGCTGTCACACTTCTTATATATACATCCGTGGTGAGTTTAAGCAGCAGTTTGACCGGTTGAATGACGCTATCGATGAAGCCAAAAAGGCAGGTTATTTAGGCAAAAATATCCAAGGTTCGGGGTTTGATTTAGAAGTTTATGTTCACCGCGGCGCAGGAGCTTATATTTGCGGCGAGGAAACCGGGCTTTTGGAATCCCTTGAAGGTAAAAAAGGCCAGCCCCGTATCAAGCCGCCTTTTCCGGCGGTTCAAGGATTGTTTGCCTGCCCCACGATTGTGAATAACGTTAAAACCATCGCGTCTGTACCCTGGATTATTTCCAACGGCGCTAAAAACTACTCTTCCATCGGCACACAGGAATCGCCGGGCACTCATATCTTCGGATTATCGGGCCACGTGAACCAGACCGGTTATTGGGAACTGCCTTTCGGTATGCCAATGATGGATTTCATTAACAACTACGGTAAAGGCGTGAAGGGCAAGTTGAAGGCAGTTATCCCTGGCGGGTCTTCTTGCCCCATTTTGACCGCGAAAGAATGTGAAGACCTGACGCTGACTTATGAAAGCATGAAGGCCCACGGCACCATGTTTGGAACGGGTTGCGCCATCATCATGAACGAGCATACAGATATGGCGGAAGTTTTAAAAAACCTAACCCACTTTTACGCCGATGAATCCTGCGGTCAATGCACGCCCTGCCGCGAGGGCACAGCCTGGGAAGACCGCTTGATGAAAAAAATTCTGGCTGGTGAAGGCACCGTGAAGGATTTGGATTTAATGCTGGAAACAGCCGACAACATGGAAGGCAAAACAATCTGTGTATTTGCCTCAGCCCTGGCCATGCCGGTGCGGAGTTTTATCAAAAAGTTCCGGGAGGATTTTGAGAAACGATTGATTAAAAATACGGTTTCCGTTCCCGAAACGGTTTCGTAACGATATGGAGAAAAATAATTTTCTCCATATCGTCGACAGACATGGGTTAGAACGAGCCACTAAAAATGTGGTTTTTATCATTCGTGGCTCGTTCGTAGATATGAAAAAGTCTGATATTCAGACTTTTTCGACAATCTGTTAAGGAAAATTATGGCGAAGATCACTATCGATGGCAAACCGATGGAAGTTCCGGACGGAATTAACGTTCTGGAGGCATCCCTTGAGAACAATATTCCTCTCGAGCATTTTTGTTATCAACGGTACTTGCCGGTAGCGGGTAACTGCCGTACTTGCATGGTGGAAATCGAAGGACCCAAGGGCAATATGTTGACGGTCGGTTGTAACACCAAAGTGGCCGATGGCATGGTGATTCATACGGTTTCTCCCAAAGCCAAAGCGGCGCAAAGAACCGCCATTGAGTTTTTACTTCTGGATCATCCCCTGGACTGTCCGGTGTGCGACAAGGCCGGCGAATGCAAACTGCAGAACCAATATATGGAATACGGTCTTTATGATTTTCGCCGGGATGTACCCCGGTACTTCAAGGGCGGCAAGGCGGAGGATATCGGCAAACACATCATGCTGGACCAGGAACGCTGCGTGCTTTGCACCCGTTGTATCCGTTTTGTGGACGAAGTTCCCAAAACATCCGAACTGGGCATTGTGAACCGGGGGCATGAGTCCACTATCTCCATATTCCCGGGCGTGAGACTGGATAACGATTATTCCGGCAATGTGAGCGATATTTGCCCGGTAGGCGCGCTTACTTTAAAAGAATTTCGTTTCCAACAGAGGGTTTGGTTCCTTAAAAAGACTGAGTCCATCTGTCATGGCTGCGCCCGGGGTTGCAATATGACGGTGGAACATAACAAAGGCCGTATTTACCGTTTTATGCCACGGGATAACGCCGAACTCAATAAGACCTGGATGTGCGACGAAGGCCGTTTTTCTTTCAACTATTACCAAGATAACCGGCTTACCGAAGTAAAGGTTGGTTCCACTGTTCAAACTCTGGCCCAAGGGATTGACCAACTGGCCAAGCTTTTAGAAAGCGTGAAGCCTGAGGAAGTGGCGGGCATTGCCTCGCCTGCCGGAGCTTTGGAAGACAACTATTTGATGAAGAAGCTTTTTGAAAAACGCTTTAAGGTGAAGAACCTAGCCGCGCCTTTCTGGGGCAAGCCGGGTGATGAGGATCATATTCTCAAGCTGGCGGATAAAACCCCTAACCGGCAAGGCCTTAAGCTTTTGGAAATCGATACGGAAGGCAATGATCTTTTAGCCCGTATCGAAAAAGGCGAATTTAAAGCGGTTATCATCATGCACAACAATCCCTTCGGCCAGGATGAGGCGCGTGCGGAAAAAGTCTACGGCAAGGTAAAAAACCTGATTGTTCTCTCGGTTCACAACACCAAGGTGGTTCAAAAGGGAACAATGGTGTTCCCGCTGCGGACTTTTATCGAGAAGAATGGCACCTTCGTCAATGCCACCAGCCGTTTGCAGCGTTTCAGACAGGCTATCGAACCCGAAAGTCAGGATGTCATTGAAGCGTCCTTATGGATTGCCCGTTTGGCCAAGGCCTTAAAAGTCGCGGGGTTTGAGTATGAAGATACGCCGTCGGTATTTAACGCCATGGCACGAGAAGTGGAAGTCCTTAAAGGTCTGACTTTTAATTCTATTCCATCTGGGGGAGTAGTTCTGTCTTTAGCTCCGGTATCGCCAGAACCTTTTGTGGGTATCAAAGCCCAACCAAATGTATTGGGGAAAAAATAGCGAATGGATAACCAGGTTTTCACCCTCATCAATATCGCGGTCATGACCGTGGTTATGTGGATTACGCCGCTTCAATTTGTTCCCTTCATGATTTGGCTGGAGCGAAAGGGAAGCGCAATTATTCAGGATCGCATCGGCCCCAATCGCGCTGAAATTTTTGGTTTTCGTTTGTTTGGTATGGTTCATAACTTTTCGGATGTGGTGAAACTTTTAAATAAAGAAAACATCACGCCCACTCACGCCAACCGATTTTTTTATACAATGGCGCCTTTTTGGTCCATGACGGTTTCGCTTTTGCCTCTTCTGATTATTCCCCTGGCCGCGCCGATTGATATTTTTGGCCACACGGTTCGATTCCAGGCGGCGGATTTTAGTGTGGGTATTCTTTACATCCTATCAATTACCAGTATGGGCGTCTTCGCGGTCATCCTGGCGGGATGGGCTTCCAACAACAAGTTTTCGCTGATGGGAGGAATCCGATCCAGCGCTCAAATGATTTCTTACGAACTGTCGATGGGTTTGGCTATTGTGGCCCTGCTGATGGTTTATCAAGATGCCCAAGTCAGCTCGATGGTGGAAACCCAGGGTCGTTGGTTAACCGTTTTTGGTCATGAGCTTCCTTTACCCAATTGGGGCATTTTTCTCCAACCGGTGGCATTTGTTCTCTTCCTCGTGGCTTCTTTTGCCGAGACTAACCGTAATCCTTTTGACCTGGCGGAAGGCGAGTCTGAACTGGTGGCGGGTTACCACATTGAATATTCCAGCGTAAAGTTCGCGCTTTTCTTTATGGCCGAATATTCCAATATGGTGGTGGCTTCGTTTGTGATTGCCACTTTGTTTTTGGGCGGCTATCAGGTTCCGTATTTCTCGACCGACGTGTTAGCGGCACATCCCCAAGAAGTTTTGATCGCGGTTTGTATTTTGGGTTTCATCAAATGCATTCTTTTAGGTTATTTGATTGGTCTTAAGGCCCGTCAGCAGGAAACCCTGTTTAAAAAAGGTGTGGCGAAGTGGGAGCCCTTCCTCTTTTCGGGACTTTTCTACGGTCTGGCGGTGGTTTGTTTAGCCGGGTTGTTTTATGCCTTTAACGGTTCTTTCGCTCCCTGGTTTGGGCAGGTCTTGACTGCGCTTCTTCAAATGGGTTGTTTGCTGGCCAAAGTGTTATTCTTCTGCTGGCTTTTTGTGTGGGTCCGCTGGACTCTGCCGCGTTTTCGTTATGACCAACTGATGAATTTGGGTTGGAAGATGCTGCTTCCTTTAGGTTTGGTGAATTTGCTGGTAACGGGTGTTTGGCTGTTGATATCCAAGTGAGGTTTTTATGAGAGTCGTAGACCGCGCCGAACCCAAAGGCGCTCAAAAATTTTATCTGGTCGCGGTGGTTCGGGGATTGATCGTGACTATGGGTCATGTGATGAAGAACGTCCTGAATCCCAAACGCATGCCCGTGGTGTTTTACCCCGAGCAAAAAAAAGACCTGCCCCCAGCCACAAGGGGCCGCCACCGTTTAATGAAACGGGAAGACGGAGCCCCCCGCTGTACAGCTTGTATGCTTTGCGCTACCGCCTGTCCGGCGGAATGCATTCACATTAAGGCCGAAGAATCGCCGGATCCGAACATTGAAAAGCTCCCTGAGCGGTTCGAGATCGACATGCTGCGTTGTGTTTTCTGCGGTTTTTGCGTGGATGCCTGCCCCTTGGACGCGATCCGCATGGATGTGCCGGATGTGACGATCGCCGGCTATACCCGTGAAAGTATGGTTTACACCAAAGAGTTTTTGATGAATCACAATAACGAAGATGTAGTAGCGGATTACAATCCGCCGAGGCCGGTGATTTTGACCCACGGACCGCACGCGCGGCCTTAATCGAAAGGCAGAAGATGCTCGAAGCGATGGTTTTTTACATTTTAGCGGCGGCCTCGGTAATTTTCGGTCTGCTGCTGATTACCCGTGTGAATCCCATTTCATCGGCGATGACTTTGATAGGGGTCTTCGGGGCTTTGGCTGGTTTATATGCCATGCTCAACGCGAGTTTTGTTTCCATTATCCAAATTCTGGTTTACGCGGGCGGCATTATGGTTTTGGTGATTTTCGTCATCATGCTTTTGAACCTGCACAAGGACGATTTACAACCCATGAGGGCTCAGCCTTTTTGGGTCATTTTGGCTTTAGTCGCTCTTTTTGGAACTATCTTGGGACCGATTCTTTTTTGTGTTCTTCCCAATAAAGATTGGACATGGGGTTCGCTGACGCCTGATTTTGGAACATTGATGATGGTTGGAGAAAAGATTTTTTCTGATTTTCTTTTTCCTTTTGAAATTCTTTCGCTCATTCTTTTGACAGCGGTTATTGGAGCGCTGGTCATGGCGAAAAGGAAACTGTAATGGAACTTTATCCCATCACGCCCAACCATTACTTAGCGCTTTCCGCGGTTCTTTTTACCATTGGAATCGCCGGGGTTTTGACCCGCAAGAATGTTTTTATGACATTGATGTCATTGGAACTGATGCTCAACGCCGTCAATTTATCATTTATTACCTTCGCCAAAGTGAATAGCGATTTGACAGGCCATGTTTTTGTCCTTTTCGTGGTATCTATCGCGGCGGCGGAAGCCTGTGTGGGATTAGCGATTGTGATTGCTTTGTTCCGTTTAAAAGAAACGGTGAATCTGGATATGTTTAAAAGCTTGAAGAACTAGAAGTTATTTGAGGGTGAAATGTTAAAACTGGAAAATTTTCAAGATGTGATTTACATCCATTCGGACTGGCTCTGGCTGATCGTGGCGCTGCCGCTATTGGGCGCGGTGATCAACGGCCTTTTGACCCTTTTGGCGGCGCGGAAGGTTTTAACCGTGAAGCCGTGGGTTTACGCGGCGGTGGCTTGCGGGGCCGCGATCGCTTCTTTCATTGTCTCCTGGGAAATGTTTCTTCACTTCAAGCAAACTCCCGACAGCCCCTGGGTGCAGGAACTTTTTAACTGGATTGAGTCCGGAAGCTTTCATGTGAGTTTTAATCTGGAACTCAATTCGCTTTCCGGCGTTATGGTTATCTTTATTACTTTTCTTTCCAGCATCATTCATCTTTATTCCGCCGGATACATGAAGGGGGACAAGGGGTTTGGCCGTTATTTCGCTTATCTCAATCTGTTTCTTTTTTCCATGCTGGTATTGGTTTTAGCCCAGGACCTTTTGGTTTTGTTTTTAGGCTGGGAGGGTGTTGGTTTTTGCTCCTATCTGCTCATTGGTTTCTGGTTTGAAGACGGCGTTAACGCGGAAGCGGGTAAGAAGGCCATTATTCTCAACCGTATTGGTGACGCGGGGTTTATCGCGGCACTCCTGATGGTTTTTGCCCTGGCGGGAACGTTTAACTTCAATGATTTGTTAAGCCACAAACAGGTTTTTACCGAGGCGACAGCGACGATCATTTGTCTTTGTTTCCTTTTCGCCGCGACGGGTAAGTCTGCTCAAATTCCTCTTTATGTATGGCTTCCGGAAGCGATGGCGGGCCCTACGCCGGTTTCAGCTCTTATTCACGCCGCTACCATGGTGACGGCCGGGGTTTATTTAATAGCCCGTCTTCACTTTCTTTATGTTTTAGCCCCCTGGGTATCCACTTTAATCGCGGTAATTGGGGTTTTAACGGCGCTTTTCGCGGCTACCATCGCGCTGGTTCAGAACGACATAAAAAAGGTTTTGGCTTATTCTACCATTTCCCAATTGGGTTACATGTTTTTGGGTGTGGGTGTGACAAGTTACGAGGCGGGTATTTTTCACCTCATTACCCACGGTTTTTTTAAAGCCTGCTTATTTTTGGCGGCGGGCTCGGTGATTCATTCTTTAAGTGGGGAACAGGATATTCGCAAAATGGGCGGACTGCTGAAACATATTCCGGTCACCAGTTTGGCATTTTTAATGGGTTGGATCGCGATCACGGGAATTCTGCCTACCTGCGGCGGTTTTTTTAGCAAAGATGAAATTTTGTGGAAGGCATTGACCACCCCCAACTCTATTTTTCCGATTCTTCCGCAGATTCTTTATTTTGTCGGATTGATGACTTCATTTTTAACCTCTTTTTATATGACCCGATTAGTGATTTTAGTTTTCTTCGGAAACTACCGTGGGGATCACGAAGTTTACGAACATCTACATGAATCTCCCCGCATCATGACCTGGCCTGTTTTGTTGTTGGGACTGCTTTCTTTAGGTATCGGATGGATTGGTGTGCCGGTGGCGATTGGAGGAGCAGACGAATTGGGCAGATTTTTAGACCCGCTCTTTCATTTGTCGACCTTGGAATCTGACGCTCTTCCTCGCAGTTTAGAACCCATGTTGATGTTGGTTTCCTTCGCGGTGGCTTTTCTGGGTGTGACAGTGGCCTGGTATGTTTATAGCTTTAAACCGAGTGTGAGTAAAAATCTGACCCTCATGTTCGCGGGCGTCAAAAAAGTATTGGATGGAAAATATTTCATCGATGAATTTTATAACGACACGGTGGTCCGGCTGGCCAGAGCGGTTGCCCGATGGGTTTCGGGTTGGGTCATTGAGACGCTGTTGGTGAACCGGTTAGTGGAATGGGCAGTTAAAGGCATATCAAAAGCCGCTCAGGCGGCGAAACAAGTTCAAGTTGGTTTTGTAAGGGTTTATCTGGCTTATGTGGCGGCTGGCGCGGCTCTTTTAATTTATCTCTTACTGCATTGAGAGGATCGTTTTGACTTTATCATTATTAATAGGATTACCTTTAGTAGGCGCGATTTTGGTGGGACTTTTCCCCTGGGAAAAGGCCGCCAAAGCGCTTGCCTTTTTGGTTTCACTTACGGTTTTTATTTTCTCGCTACAACTTTACCTTCAATTTGATTTATCCAATGCCGGTTTTCAGTTTAAAGAGCTCTATGACTTGGTGCCGAATCTGGGTATTCATTATGCTGTCGGAATTGACGGCATTTCATTATGGCTGATTCTTTTAACCACTTTTTTGGTTCCCCTGGTGACTTTGGCGGGCTTTGGCGCTTTTTCTCAGCGGGGCTATTACGCCTGCATTCTCCTTTTGGAATCCGCAGTGATCGGCACTTTAGTTTCCACGGATTTATTTCTCTTTTATGTTTTTTGGGAAATGATGTTGATTCCGGCTTTTTTTCTGATCGGAATTTGGGGCGGCGAAAATCGGGTCAAAGCCACCATCAAATTTGTGCTCTATACCATGCTGGGATCGCTTTTGATGCTGGTGGCGCTGCTATATATAACCCATGAAGTGAAAAGTTTTGATTATTCAAAAATTGCGGATCACTTTTTTGCGGAGGACACTCAATTTTGGTGTTTTCTGGCTTTCGCTTTGGCTTTTCTGATTAAAGTTCCCTTGTTCCCCTTTCATGGCTGGCTGCCGGAAGCCTATGTGGAAGCTCCCGCGGGTGGTACGGTGCTTCTTTCGGCCGTCATGGCCAAATTAGGAGTTTATGGTCTTTTGCGGTTTTGTATCCCTTTGTTTCCTGACGCGGCCAAGGCTTTCGCTCCCTGGATTATGATTCTGGCCGTGGTCGGGGTTTTGCATGGGGCTTTGATGGCGACGCTTCAAACGAATTTTAAAAAGATACTGGCTTATTCCTCTCTGTCCCACATGGGAATGATTCTTTTGGGGATTTTTACTTTTTCACTGACAGGACTTCAGGGGGGAGTACTGCAAATGGTTAGCCACGGGGTTTATATGGCCGGACTTTTTCTATTAGTCGGTATGCTTTATGAGCGGCGACCATCCTACGAAATGTCCAATTTTGGCGGCTGGGCAAAGACGACACCGGTGTTAGCGACATTGTTCCTGCTTTTAATGGCGGCGGCTTTGGGAATGCCGGGTTTAGCCGGCTTTGTGGGGGAAATTTTAATTCTGGTATCGGCTTACAAGGCGAACACGGTTTTAGCCCTTTTGGCCATCTCCGGGTTTGTGCTGTCCGCCTGGTATTTCTTTTATCTCTACGGAAAAGTTTTCCTGGGTCCGACGAATAAAAAACAAAATACTGTGCTGGATTTATCCGCTCGCGAAATCGCTTTGTTACTGCCCCTGGCGACAGCCGTTTTGTGGATTGGGTTATCGCCTAACTTTTTCCTCAGGCCGATGGAAAAATCGCTTCAGGCGAATGTTATTGAGCGGTTGAAACCGGCGCCAGCTATGACGGATTTCGCGGCTAACCAACGGCATCTGCAAGAAGAGATGGAAAAAGACAAGAAGGGAAGCCGGTAAATGACCTGTCTTCCCCTTGAATTAACCGCTTTATTGCCCCTTTGGTTTGTGGTGGCGGGCGTAGTGGTTCTTTTGCTTTTGGAAATGTTTTCAAAAGAAGAGGGACGCAAGGTTTTGCCTATCATCGCGTTAACTTTTCTGGTTTTGGCGTTAGGCGCTGATTTTAGCCTTTTATCCCGCCAGGGAATGCCAGGAGCTTTGTTTAATCGTTCGGTGGTTATCGATCTTTATTCGGTAACCCTTCAAGCTATTTGTCTTTTATCCGCGTTATTAA
>Ga0302277_1001598_pt1 | contig 16687 bp, 17 predicted proteins | sample III_Bog_N3_1_FD_198759 | JGI IMG/M metagenome (GOLD analysis project Ga0302277, IMG submission 198759) | Peat permafrost microbial communities from Stordalen Mire near Abisko, Sweden - III_Bog_N3_1 | ecosystem: Environmental > Terrestrial > Soil > Wetlands > Peat | place: Sweden: Abisko... | reverse complement strand
ACTAAATTCCAATCAGTCTGGATTATAAAAGAAAAGACTTTATTAGTCCTGGACGCGAAAGGGAGAACTTCTTATGCAGCTTGCGACGCCCTCGGCGCTTGGTGTTGCTGCATAAGAAGTCCTACCTTGAGCAAGCCAGGACTAATAAAGACCTTTTTATATCGTGGACTGATTGGGAAGACCTCACTGTAAATTTATTTTAGCAGCTGTTCCAGTTGTGCGGGTTGTTGTTTGAGTTGGTTCAAATCTAGATTTTGGCCTGTTGATTGAGTAGCTGTAGAGAACATTACTGTGAATGTGATATATGCAATCACTAACGAGAATATCGTCAACGACGCTGACCAAATAGCCACTTTTTTTCTATCAGAATCCTCACTAAAAAAATAATAGTAAGCCGCAATAAAAAGACCAGTTGGCGGTAAGCTAACCGATATTAGATAAACCCAGCGGTGAACTTTTGATTTGCTCTTGTCGGCATGCTGTGCGTCCAATGCGGCAATCATCACGCTAGAGACATCCACGTTTGGGTTCTGTTTGGATAGCTCTTGTAGTTTATTAAATTGTTCTTCTAGACCTTTTTCGTCTGGCATGATTTATTTTTTACTATTGGTTATTAGCAGAAGAACCGGGAACGCCAGACAGAGGGCCTACAGGGCTTATGGTCTGCGCGCAAGGCTGAGTCTTTACACACGTATAGGTATTAGCGTCAAATCTTAAATCGATATAAGCTAGTTGGTTTTGGGTCTGCGGCGAGAATTGTTGCCAGATGATTTGCAATCTGTTCAGATATTCTTTAGGGTCAGAAGAATAATCGAACATTATCATCAAGCCTTTATTCGTATTGACTGTGAGATATTCGCTATTAGAAGAATTCACAGAGTAATTTCCCACTGTCATCGGTATATAATTTTGTAAGTTCGCTTGGATATAAGCGATAAAATTAATTTCTTTCAGAGGTAGGGCGTTTGTTCCTAATTTAAAACTATCATTGATATTTTTATCTACGATAATCGGTAAGTTCAAATTTTGTATAGTATTTTGCCCTAAGAATACACTGGACGCACCATCATCCGCTAACAAATAGCTATCCGGCCATTTCTGCAGAATATACGCAGGAACTCTTTGCTTTAAGGAAATCTCAATATGCTGCCATGGGTGTCTGCGGACAAATTTTACCGAAGATACTTCTGGATCAGAAGCGACTATAGAAGAAAATTGCGACGTTGAAAAAACAAAAAAGTTTCTTTGAGGCAAAGCATGTCTGTAATTGATTATATAATTAGTGAAGTCGTTTTGAATGCGTGTCTGTAACTCCATGCTTGCGCCATCGACTTGTAGAGAGTTTATTTTTATAAAAGAAGCAAAATAAACCAAATAAATTAAAACAAAAAATATCAAAGCAGAGACAATGGAAATCAACCAAGTCTTTATCTTTTTAGCCCTATCAGGATCCGGAAGTTTTGGGCGCCGATAGGAGCGTGCGGTATTTATGCGCTGTCTATAAGCAGGGGTTTTGAAGCGCTGTACCCTATCCATTTTTTTATTTCTTAGAAATTTTTTCTAGACCAAACATATATGGTTTCAACGCCTCAGGAACTCTTATTGAGCCATCCTCCAATTGATAATTTTCCATTATGGCTATAAGTGTTCTCCCTATAGCAATTGCTGTCGCATCATTCATATGCACTATTTCATTCTTCCCGCTTGAACGTTTGACACGGATATTCAGACGACGAGCCTGATAATCAGTCATCAAGTCTGCGGAATGAGTTTCTCTATATTTACCCTGTCCAGGCATCCACGATTCAATATCTATATGCCTTGCGTCTGGATCACCCATATCTCCAGTACATGATATAACAACCTGATAAGGTATACCTAACTCGGACATGATGTGCTCCTGTATTGCCACAAAGAGATCTTGCTCTTCTATTGAATATTCGGGCAAAGAGAATGATTCCATTTCCAATTTATCGAATTGGTGTACTCTTAAAATCCCCTTCATATCCTTTCCGTAGGAACCAGCTTCTCTTCTGAAAGCCGTTGAAAAACCTATGAACCTCAACGGAAGTTCTTCCTCAGTTAAAACTTTATCCATATACAAAGGTCCAAGTGTATGTTCCGCGCTTCCGACCAAATAAACATCATCACTTGGTATATAATATCTTTCTTCTTTTGGTTCCAGACGACCCATGCGACCAAAAACTTCAGGTTTAATCATGACCGGCGGAATAACAGGAATGAATGGAGTTGCCGGAACATTTAGTCCTAACTTATTTATGATTGATCCTAAAGTTTCCCTACTCGTAAATATCTGCATAGCAAACTGGATCAGAGCAAACTCCATAAGAGCCAAATCGCCCTTAAGATATGCGAAACGCGATCCACTGACTTGTGCAGCTGTTTCTATATCTATGACTCCAAGTTGTTCTCCAAGTTGCCAATGCTCCTTTGGAGTGAATGTAAAATTTTGCACTTCCCCAACCTGTCTTAGGACCTTGTTTTCGCTATCATCTACACCAATAGGTGTATCCTCTGAAGGAATATTTGGAACCTTATACATCAGTTCTTGATAACGTGCATCTACTTCTTTAAATTGCACTTCAAAAGAAACTAAATTTTCTTTTATAAGCTTACCTTTTTCTATATCCCTGTTTTTAGCAGCTTCATTTTTTTCTTGATTGAGCGCTTCAATATCCGCTATCAGCTTGCGGCGTGTACCGTCAACTGACAAAAGCTCGTCGATATCAATTTTGACTCTTTTATCTATCGCGGCCTTCTTGACCACATCCACATTTTCTCGAATAAACTTTATATCCAACATTGCTTTATCGTTAATATTCTTTAATTTTTTAAATTATTATTTACTTATGGCTTTAAACTATTCGGCGTCCTTCATCGGAGGGAAAATTACAGTTTCTCTGATTGATTTATCCATCAAAACAGCAAAGAGTCTTTCTGCCATTCCAAATCCGGCGAGAGGAGGCATTCCATATTCCATAGCTTCGAGATAGTCCTCATCGATAAACTGTGCCTCGGCATCCCCACGCTCTCTAAGCTTCATCTGATCTTCGAATCTTGCGCGCTGGTCCAAAGGATCATTCAGCTCACCAAAGCCTTTACCTAATTCACTGCCACAAGCCAGAATTTGCATGCGTTGCACGGCTTTTGGATTCCCTGGGACTCTTTTAGCCAATGGCTCCAAATCGACAGGCTGATTGATCAGGAAGGCTGGTTGCATAGAAACTTCCGGTAAAATCCTGATTTTCTTTTTGAAGATAAGATCGATCAATCTACCGCGAGCGGCAAACTCCTCGTATCGAATTCCGTTTGCTTGGGCATAAGCCTTTAACTCCGGTTCCGTACCGGCAGTCGCCAAATCTATACCTGTATATTTTTTGAACAGCTCAAAATAATCAAAGGTCTGCCAATCCCCTGACCAATCGATTTCGTTCCCTTGATATGGGACCTTCAAAGATCCGCAAGTCTTTTCTATGACATGCTGATAAAGTTTTCTGACAAGCTTCATCATTTGTTCAAAGTCAGCATACGCCCAATAGAACTCCATGGCTGTGTAATCTTGGAGGTGCTCGGTATCGATTCCTTCGTTGCGGAAAACCCTGCCGATCTCAAAGACTTTTTCGTAACCGCCGACTATAAGTTTTTTCAGAGGGAGTTCCAAAGAAATTCTCAAATAGAAATCACGGTCCAAAGCATTGTGATGAGTCACAAAAGGTTCAGCCTCTGCCCCACCTGGAATAGGCTCCAAAACTGGAGCTTCAACTTGCAAAAATCCTGATTGCTTAAGGAAGTCTTGAATGCTCTGCCAAAAAACAGTCTTCTTGATGAACATTTCTCTGACTTCTGGATTCATTATCAAATCAAGATATCTTTTGCGCAATCGCAATTCCTGATTTTCCAATCCATAAAATTCGCTAGGCAATGGGCGCAAAGATTTCGAAAGAATCTTAAAGGACTCAATCTTCAAACTTTTCTCACCGGTTTTTGTTAAGAACAAAGTTCCTGTTCCTTCGATAAAATCACCGATATCAAAATAGTCCAATTGCGTATAGGAATCGCCGAGAGTATCAGCTTTGAAAAAGAATTGGATTCTTCCAGAAGGATCTTCTATATCATAAAAAGCGACTTTACCCTGGCCACGCATACTGCGGATGCGTCCGGCTAAAGTTATTTTCTGAGCTTGCGCCGAAAGATCGTCGAAACCTAAAACTGCTTCAGAAATCTGATGATCTCTGGCGGTTGTGGAAGGATATGGATCTATACCCAAAGCGATAATGGCTTCAAGCTTTTTTTTGCGAAATGAAATTATGTCTTCTATGCGTTCTGCCATGTTTGTCTGTCTAAAACTGTTAAATGATGCCTGAATTATAGCATAAATTAAATAAAAAGTGCTCAAACTCCTGTAAAAACAAAAATCGAGCACGGGATACCGTGCTCGACCAATAATATAATTATAGACTTTAAGCTATCGATTTGATTTTATAGCTCACATCACCAGCGGGAGCCTGTACTGAAAATTCATCTCCGGCTTTTCGGCCTATGAGCATCTTGCCCACTAATGATTCATTAGAGATTTTCCCTTGCGCAGGATTCGCTTCGTTTGAACCGACTATTGTATATTTGCGTTCGCTCTTTTCATCATCGCTTCCGACGATAACGACGACTGTTGAACCGATAGTGACATTAGCGTGCTTATGATTGGTATCGATCAACTCAATATTCTTGAGCATCTCTTCAATTTCTTGAATACGTCCTTCTGTAAAAGATTGCTCTTCTTTGGCTTGGGCATAATCAGCATTTTCGGAAAGATCACCATGAGAAACTGCTTCTTGTATTCTTTCGATGATATCTTTGCGTCTATCGGTGATAAGCGTGTTCAATTCAGCGTTCAACTTATCCAAACCTTCTTGGGTCATCAAGTATTTTTTCTGGCTCATATTTTTTGTTCTAAACCGTTATTAAATAGTTTTAGAAATCAGATCCTTTTTATGATCTATTAAAAATTTAAGAGATTTCTATAAAAGAATCTCTGTCTGCATAATATTATAGAAATTATGGGTTTATGTCAAAGGCTTATGAACTCCTGCTGATGGCTATCTTTTTGGCTGATATAACAGTGTTTTTTAGGAGCATGGCTACGGTCACTGGGCCGACTCCTCCGGGCACAGGAGTTATGAACAAGGCAATATCCTTGATATTTTCAAAGTCAGCGTCACCAGTTATGCTTCCGTCCGACTCGGCAGCACCAGCATCTATGACAACAGTATCTTTTGAAACCATATCTTTTGTGATGATATTCGGCGAACCGGCTCCACAAATAATAATCTTTGCTGATTTAGCCAACTCTGACAGATTGTGGGTCTGGCTATTAGCGATAGTAATTGTTGCCTGTCTGTTCATCAACATAAATGAGATTGGTTTTCCTACTAAGTCCCCTGATCCGACAACTAGAACAGATTCTCCGGATAAATCGATATTACAACGATCAAGAATTTCCATGATTGCTGCCGCGGTCGCTGGCAGATATTTTGGAGTGCCCTTGACCATCAATCCAATATTTTCCGGGGTCAAGCCATCCACGTCCAGATCGGTATTGATAAAACTAATAACTTTATTTGCGTCTATTCCTGCCGGCAACGGCAGTTGGATCAGCAATCCAGCTACATCGGATCTTTTTTGCAAATCCAATAATTGCGTTATAAGTTCGGATTCCGTTATGGTTTCCGGAAAACAAACTTTCTGGAATTCTAAACCGATCTCTTCCGCACGTTTTGATTTGATAGAAACATAGGATTCAGTAACTGCGTCAGAACCGACGACAACGTCAACTAAAAGAGGTTTGAAAGAAAGTTTGCTGACTTCATTTTTCAAATCTTCTAATATTTCCTGGGAAATTTTTCTTCCGTCTATTATCATGGTTTTTAGTTATTTTTTACTGGACTATTTTCCACCGGAGTCTCACCGGCTTTCGTATTTTTAAGATAACGATTTTGCGCCCACCAGTTCAAAGCATCTTTAACGACAGGCTCAGCAGCAGCATTACCTTCTCCACCGGCCTCAATCAGTACATCTATGACTATCTGAGGATTTTCGTATGGGGCATAAGCTACAAACCAAGCGTGGGTCGAACCTGGAACAGCCGAGTCGAATTGCGCCGTACCGGTTTTCCCGGCAGAAGTTACCGGCAGACTTTTCAAAGCAGTTGCTGTACCGGATGTGACTGTCTGTCTCATACCCTCTTGAACGACTGCTATATTCTTTGGATCGATGAATCCGCTGCGTATGACTGTGGGCTTATTCTGTAAAATTACATTACCATTCTGTCCTACAACCTTATCTACAACATAAGGTTGATACAAAGTACCTCCATTGGCAACAGTGGCTATCCACATCGCATCCTGTAAAGGAGTAACTTCCATATCTCCTTGCCCAATAGACTCGTGATAGGTGTCCCCTAAATACCATTTTTGAGCCGCTGGATCAGATAATCTTTGTGCTCTTTCTTCTGGGCTACCGATCAAACCAGCCGATTCCCCTGGAACATCGATACCAAGCTTTTGGCCCATTCCGAACAAGGCATAATACTTTGCAATCTTGGTTATTCCCAATCCTGCAATTCCTAATTTAGTCTGACCTCCACCGACTGTATAAAAATATATATCCGAAGACATGGCTATTGCCGTACGCATATCCATCATACCCAAACCACCAGCCTTCCATCCATGAAAATGGAAAGCACCAACGACCAAATCACCGTTATCGTCTATCTTTGCCGTTGGAGAAATTACATTTTCCTGCAAGGCCGCAGAAGCTACAACTGGCTTGATTGTTGAGCCTGGAGGATAAATTCCCGATATGACTCTGTTGAATAGCGGCTGAGCTGGGTCGTTCGCAAGTTTAGAATAATCTTGCTGAGAAATTCCAGCGGAAAAAAGATTACTATTAAAGCCAGGAACACTGACTAAAGCCAAAATTTGACCAGTCCTAGGATCGACAGCGACTGCGGCAGCTTTCTTATTACCATTCTTGGCAATAATGTCCTGATATAGAAAACGTTGCAGACCGGCATCGATATTCAGATATAGGTTGTTACCAGGTTGTGGCTGCACATCCCCCAAATCAGCCTGCATATTACCACTGGCATCAACCTCAGTCTGGTGCTGACCGTTAGTACCGCGCAAATATTTTTCGTAACTTGATTCCAAACCACTCTTGCCTATATAATCGTTTAACAGATAATCTGGATTCTTCAGCAGCTCGTCGGCATTTATCTTCCCGGTATATCCGATAGGATGAGCAAAAATATCAGGATCGACATATTGTCTGACTGGATCATTCTCTACGCTAAAACCAGGAAAGTCATTTATTTTTGATTCAAAGACGACTACGGCATTCTTATCCAAAGACGGTATGACTGTGTACTCCTGATATGTATTCGTCGGAACTGCTTTGATTGCATTCTCTATTACCGATGGATCTACTTTAAAGAGAGAAGATAGGTTTTGCACCTCTGTTGTATAATCTTTGGGCAAATCTATCTTACTTAAATCCAATTCAAAATTAGGTATATTCTGCACCAAAGCTTCGTCTTGAGAATCATAGATGATTCCGCGAGGCGCTAAGATTGCCTGGCTGCGGATATGATTACCTTCGGCTAAAACTTTATAGTAGCTAGTCTTGATGACTTGCAAGAAAAAGATTCTGGCAAAAAGAAAAAAGAATACCGTGACAGTAAATAACGAAATTATCCAATATCTGTGGCTATTGCTATGACCCTCATAATAATCATCGGCATTATCCTCTCCATTATCAAAAGCGCCTTCTTCCCAATCCATACTAGGACGGCCCCTGCCTTCGGCTTTATATTTTTTTGAATTGTAAGAAGAAAATGGATTCATTGTCTAAAATTAAATTACATTAAATTCGATGAACGTCTAAAATATTTATTCAGATAATCTTCCATGGATTCGACTAACAGATAAATTGGACCAGCTAATAATATGTTCAGGATGAGATCCAGCCAAATTTTTAAATTTATATAAATTGGAGAAATTACCACCGCAGATTTATCCCAATGGATAGCTATCGAACTATAAGCATATATTATAGCTACCGTCAGCAAATCCGCAATTGTGATTACGACAGCCATATATATTATCGAGGTGGTCTCGGAACGGAAGAGCGTACTGATAGAAGCACGTATGAGCATGGCGACAATCAAAAAAGAAATCATATAAGTGCCGAATGCTGATCTGGAATAGGTATCCATGAGCAGGCCACCAAAGAAAGCGATCCAAACATAGGACATAGTATCTTCGCGGAAAGAATAGAAGACGACCAGCAAAAGAAGGAGGTCGGGAGCCGCATGCCAAGGTTGTGGAATAACCAATTCCAAACAAAAAAGCACCAGAACCAATATACATCTTGATAGAAAGCGGATCATTTGAGTACTACAGAAACAAAAATTAAATTTTTCAGATCAACGCTAGGCACAACCGAAGCACCTTGCAACAATTGATTTTTGCCAGTTTGAATATCTCCAATAGTGCCTATCAACAGTCCTTGCGGAACCTCTCCGCTGAGACCTGCAGTAACCACACGGTCACCGGAAGTTAAAGATGAAGTTTGAGAAATCATCTCAATACTGATGCCAGAACCATAAGAGCCGCGCAAGACTCCTTTATCACCGTTGCTGGTGACTTCTGCGTCGATTGAACTTTGAGGATCAGTTATAAGCAGTACTTTTGAATTAAGATTCGAGACCTCCGTGACCACACCAACAAAAACACCTTGTGCCTCCACCGCATCACCAGACACAACACCATCATGACTACCGACATTTATAATTATTGATTGGCTAAGACCGCTAGGATCCTTACCTATGACATTTGCGGAAAGAAATTTTAGCTGTGAAGTGGCGCGAAAATCTAATTCTTGTTTTAATAACTGATTCTCAAGCCTATCTTCTTGAAAAGAAGAAATTTGTTCCTGAAGATTGGTTACAGAATTTGCCAAAACCGCATTCTGTTTGTTTAAATTACTGATAGAAGAAAAAGTTCCGAAGAAAGAACCAACTCCCCTGCCAGTTGAAGAGATAACCGCAACTAATGGCCTAGGAATTTCAACTAAAACACTTTCCACCGGTTCAACCCAACCAAAACTATGAAAAACTGTAAGCAAAACTACAATCACAAGTACGCTTATCAGATATTTAAAATGCTTTGAATATATAAAGTCCATTTTCTAGCCTAACGATGATGAGTCGCTAGCCTAACGGCGAAGCATCATATGATGAATTAATTAAGACTTCCTTTAAGCGCTCGAGATCCTCGACGACAACACCGGTTCCGCGACAGACCGCGGTCAAAGGATCATCGGCAATGAATACAGGCATCTGCGTCTGTTCTTGGATCAATTTGTCTAGACCACGAAGCAGTGCTCCGCCACCAGCTAATGTAATTCCACGGGTCATGAGATCGGCAATCAATTCAGGAGGAGTTTCCTCTACCGCACTCTTAATATTATTTACAATAACTTTTACAGTCGGCATAATTGCTTCGCGAATATCCGTATCATTAACAACAACTTCTTTTGGTAATCCTGTAACCAAATCACGTCCGCGCATTTCCGTAGTCAAAACTTCATCTAAAACATGAGCTGAACCGATTTTTATTTTTACGTCTTCGGCAGTTCTTTCACCTAAGAGTAAATTAAATCTCTCACGGGCATATTGAATAATATTTTCATTGAGTTTGTCGCCAGCAGCTCGGATGCTTCTGGAAATGACAATACCGCCTAAAGAGATAACGGCGATTTCGGCAGTACCTCCGCCGATGTCGACGATCATACTTCCTGCTGCGTCCTGAATCGGCAATCGCGCGCCGATAGCGGCAGCCATAGGTTCTTCAATCAGAAATGCCTGCCTTGCTCCAGCGTTTATCGCAGCGTCTTGCACGGCGCGCTTTTCGACTTCGGTGACGCCAGAAGGAATACCGATGACCACGCGTGGACGGCGCAAAAAAGAATAAGTCTTTTGATGAACTTTGTCGATAAAGTACCTAAGCATCTGCTCGGTAATTTCAAAGTCAGAGATAACGCCATCGACTAATGGACGAGTGGCGACGATATGTGGCGGTGTCTTACCGACCATCAGTTTGGCTTCGTTACCGATAGCTAAAATCTGTTTAGTTTTTGTGTTCAGCGCGACGACCGAAGGCTCGTTGATGACAATGCCTTTCTCGCGCACATACACCAAAGTATTGGCAGTACCTAAGTCTATGCCAATATCTTTGCTGAATCTTGCAAATAGAGGATCAAAAAAAGCCATTTAGTTTATTCCTGTCTGTAAATTGATTCTTTAAAACCGTGCTCTTTATTTTACACTAATATGCCGAAGCAAACAATACTCGCTTTTTCGAAGGTTTACCACTGTATATACACACCCCTTCTTCCTCTGGTTGGTCAAAAGGGATACATCGTATAGTTGCGCCAGTCTCTTCTTTTATTTTTGCTTCTACATCTGCATCACCAGACCAATGCGCCATAACAAAATTATTAGATTTAATCTCTTTTATAAAATCTTCCCATGTATTTACACTCTTTGTCCGGCTCAAACGTAAATCAAGGGCTTTTTGATAAAGATTCTGTTGTATTCGATCTAAGATTTTAGCAACTTGATCTTTCAAATCAGTAAGTGCGACAGATGACTTTTCTCCATTATCCCTGCGAGCTAAAGTAACTGAATTGTTCGCAATATCTTTTGGACCCAATTCAATTCTGAGAGGTACACCCTTCTTCTCCCATTCATAAAACTTTTCGCCAGGACGAGAATCGCTAGTATCTACTTCTGTTAAAATACCAGCAGTAGATAATTCATCACAAAGCTCTTTAGCTTTGATATCAAGCATGTTCTTGTTATCTTCTTTGACACCGACAGTTGTGATTATAACTTGTATAGAAGCAATCTTTGGTGGTAGAACTAAACCTTTATCATCGCTATGAACCATGATTAATCCGCCAATAGTACGAGTGCTTAAACCCCAACTAGTCTGCCAAACGTATTGTTGTGTGTTATTCTCATCCAAAAATTGCACATCAAATACTTTTGCAAAGTTTTGTCCAAGATTATGAGACGTAGCAAATTGCAAAGCTTTACCGTCCTGCATCATAGCCTCGATAGAATATGTTCGTAATGCTCCAGCAAATTTTTCTGATTCTGATTTTACACCAGGCACAACCGGAATAGCCATATAATTTTCAGCGAAATCTTTGTAAACATCCAACATCATACGAGCACGACTATCAGCTTCTTCTTCTGTTGAATGAGCAGTGTGACCTTCCTGCCACAAAAATTCAGTCGTTCTCAAGAATAATCTTGTTCTCATTTCCCATCGTACAACATTCGCCCACTGATTAATCAATAATGGTAAATCTCTGTATGATTTTATCCAACGAGAAAATGTATCATAAATAATAGTTTCTGAAGTTGGACGGACTATTAAGGGTTCATCTAAATCTTTTCCGCCAGCTCGCGTAACTACTGCGACTTCGGGAGCAAACCCTTCAACATGACTTTCTTCTTTTTTTAAAAAACGTTCTGGAATAAACATCGGGAAATAAGCATTTTTGACTCCTGATTTTTTAAATTGTTCATTTAAAATATTCTGCGTTTTTTCCCATATGGCATATCCATATGGTTTGATTACCATGCATCCTCGAACAGGAGAATGCTCGGCCATATCTGCAGCATCAATTATATCAAGATACCATTGCGAAAAATCCTGTTCTCTTGGAGTTATTTTTTTCTCGATTTTATCCATTATCGTATTTCCTATTTTAAATCTTATTTATGTAATATCGAACCTACATCCTTAATAGAAATTAATGCGATCAAGGCCAAAAGCACGAGGAAGCCAATCGTATTAACCATCGCTTCAATTTTAGGATTATTTGGCTTGCGACGGATCTTTTCAATAAGCAAGAAAAGTATTCTACCGCCGTCTAAGGCTGGGAATGGAATAATATTTAGTATCGCCAAATTCACGGATAAATAGGCCGTAAACTGAATGACATAACCCAGACCTAGTCTGGTGACTTCACCAGTCAATTGAGCGATTTTTACTGGCCCACCAAGACTTGATAACCCTTCTCCTGAGCGAATTAAACCATACAAACCGCTAATTGTAGAGGTAGTTATGTAATAAGTCTGTTGTAGGCCAAACCACGGCGCTGCATACCACTTATATCTAAGAATACCAACGTCGGATATACCAATTCCGACAGCTCCACTGCCTGCTGGCGGGTTAGCTAAAGATTGTACATTTTCTGTTACCTGTTTACCCTGTCTCTGGAGCAAGAAACTGATTGTGCTACCGTCTTGTGTTTTTAAGTATGCGACCAGATTTGTTGCGGTGTCAAAACTTTTTCCGTTGGCATTAAGGACAATATCACCCGATAGAATTCCTGCCTTATTCGCTGGAGAATTCTTTTCGATGTCAGTGATAGTCACACCCTGTGAATGCAAAACCGCATGTGCTGGCACTTGATCTCCAGGGCTATATTCAGCCGGCAAACCGACGACCCCACCGATGGAATACAAAACCCATGCCAAGACAAAGTTCATAAATATCCCCGCAATCAATGTCGCGAACTTCCACCAGAATCCTTTGTTCACAAAGCTGCGTGGATCACTGTGCTCGGTATTGTCTTCACCGACAATCTTGACGAACCCGCCAAGCGGAATCCAATTGATAGAATATAATGTTTCGCCTTTTTTGATACCAAAAATTCTTGGAGGGAAACCGAATCCAAACTCCTCCACTTTCATTCCCGCTTTTTTAGCAACTATAAAATGGCCGAACTCGTGTGTTATCACGAGGACGGCAATCATTATTATAAATACGATGATAGAGATAAAAATCATACCGTTAGAATTTCTTTTTCTTTAGCAGCGGCGACTTCCTTAATTTTTTCGTTAAAGCTATCAATGACTTCTTGCAATGTCGCTTTGAAATCATCCACATCATCTTTGGTCATTAGATTATCATCTTCTTGCTTTTTGACTTCTTTGATGATTTCTTCGCGCACATTACGGACCGAGACTCTGGCTTGTTCTTCTAATTGTCCGACGACCTTAACCATTTCTTTGCGTCGTTCTTCTGTCATCGGTGGGATGTTCAAACGGATAGCCACACCGTCATTCACTGGATTCAATCCGATATTCGAAGTCTGTATCGCCTTTTCGATTGCTGCCATGTTTGATTTGTCCCACGGCTGAATAGTCAAAGTCCTGACATCGGTAACGTTGATTGATGCAACATGAGAGATTGGCATTCTTGAGCCATATGATTCAATAGTAATATTATCAACCAACGCGGTTGATGCTCGTCCTATACGCAAAGAGCTTAGTTCTTGCTTAAGATGTTCTATCGCTTTTTCGAATTGTTGTTTATCTATTTCCATAATATAAAAGGTTAAGTTTATTATTTAGTTTGTATGATTCCAGCGTACATAGTCGTGTCTTTTTGCGGGTCAATAAGTATTTTATTTATCGCGTAAGTCGTTGGTGTCTCCTGGGTTTGCCAGCTTTGTCCGCCATCGATAGAACGATAAATCGTTCCGCCTATGCTAGTATATGCTACCATGCCACCATTATCTGTAGCAATTGCCCTAGGTAACTGTCCACTGTGGTCTACCGGCAAACTCAGAAAAGCCCAATTTTTGCCGTTATCCGTGGTTTTATATAATCCCTTGGAAGTAGTCGTGTAAATCACGCCGGGAGTATTTTGATCTAAGGCAAATTTTATAAAAGACGAGACAGTCTCTACACGCAGAGTGCTGGTATTATAGACTGATAAATCAGTAAGGGCTTTGCTCACAGAATTCCAGGTTTGACCGTTATCTGTGCTTTCATAAATCCCGTTATTCTTGAGCAACATATATAGGTTGTGCGCGGAATCATATCTAAGCTTTAAAGTCTGATTATTAAAATTATATTGAACTAGCCAGCTCAATCCGCCATCGATGCTCTTCATTAAGGTTCCGTCATTCAGTGCGGCCAAGACGATCTGCGGATTATTAGGATCAGCGACAATCGTGTTCACGGAATTCAGCTGACCGCTTTCATTGTAAAGCTCGTGCCAAGAAACTCCTGCATCTTGCGATTCGATGACTTTTCCATGACTGTCATAAATTCCAACCGCATAAATGTCATTATTATTTTGTGGGACGACATAAAAATCGTAGACAGTAACTTTTGAAAGAATCTGCTTCCAAGTTTGGGCGGAATCCGTAGTCTTCCATAAACCGGAATCGGTCGAAGATAAATAAATCGTTTGATTATTGGAAGCGTCAAAGGCCATATCGGAAACATCCAAGCCTGCTATGCTACTGGTCGAGCTGGCAATAGCGTTGGAGACAATCCAAGTCTGTCCGCCATCAACTGTTTTCAAGACTCCTTTAACGTTGCTTTGATTAGATGTAGAAGTTGAGCAGGAAGCGGCAAGAAGAGGCAGCGCCAACAAGACCACGAGAATTTTGGGGAAACGATTCAGCTTAGGAAACCTGTCTACAATGAATTTATTTTGCATGTTTTTGTTTATTCAATAAAAATTTTTGTTATAGTCCACTTATCGCAAAATTATACTACACCCAGCTCCAAGAAAACTTTTTGTAAAATCAATTTGCGATTCATGTTTGATTCCAGACTGTCATAAGCTTTGACCAAGACAGAAATATTTTTTGTCCTGGAAATCACATCTGATTTTTTTGAGTATTCCGATTCCAACCAAATGCTCAAGATTTCAGCGAGTTCGTCTTCTTCCATGTCAGTCAGATTTTTTATTAGTAGCAATCTCTCGGCGACAACAGTATTTTTCAACTGATTATATTTATCGATTGCCGCATCAAAAAATTCCGTATACTTTTTATCGGCGGCATAACGAGCCACCCTGCCGATTTTCCCGGCGAAGATTTCTGGATTTTTAACTTTGGGATATAGTATGGCGATTTCCTCGTCACTCAATCTGCCAAAATGCAAAAGCTGTGATCTAGATACAATTGTCGGTAAAACCTTTTTATAATTTGAAGTGATTAAAATAATGACTGTGGAATCATTTGGTTCCTCTAACGTTTTGAGTAAGGCATTGGAAACTTCTTTACTAGCCTTTTCAAAGTTGTCGATAATTGCGACTTTCTTACTTGCCGAAAAAGGAGACAGTGTTAAAGTGTTCAAAAGTTCACGCATCTGCGCGACATTCATGTTTGAGGCGTCGGAGATGATAATATCCGGATGATATTCTTTTTCTGTGTCGATTAAAGCTTTGGCAAATTCGATTGCTAAAGTCTTTTTACCGATTTCGGAAGGACCTGCAAACATATAACTCTGAGAGATTTTCTGGGAGTTCTTTTGGCTTTCAAGCATTTTAGCAAGAAAATCCTTTTGTTTTTGATGTCCTATGGTCTTAAACATAGCTTGATTATAACACATTTTAATAAAAATTAGGGTCTGACTCTAAAAAATAAGTGGAATAAACACAAAAGAAAAATCACCAACTTATCGTCGATGATTAGGTTGGTGATTCGTTATTGTTGAGCCATGACTGTCTCCTTCCGGGCCGGGTTGCGGCGGGCGGTGTGCGGTTGGTCGTGCCTGTGTCGGCGCGAACACCGAAGGTTGTTGTTAGCTGGAAGACTTGCAATCTGTCTGTGTCGCCTTCCAAGCCGCTTCGAATCGTTGATACTCTTCCAGTGTTAATCCCGGGTTTCCAAAATATGTCTGATTAAAACTCCTTCTCGGATAGCGGCACAAACTCTGGCAAAGTTCTTCGGTGATTTCCCTACGGCCTAAATTGCCACCGTACATTAGGTAAACCTGAAGTTGTGGAAAATCCCTAGCTTCGCCACATTGGCGGAAGTTTTCCAAAGCATCGCATGCTCGTATAGGTTCACGACGCTCGTTTTCTCTTGCTTCTTGATTCTGAATCCAACGCGGTTTCCCATAGCTCATAATGAGCCTCCTTGGTTTTGTTTTAGGTTCAATCTTTCGATCTCCCCTTCTAAATTCACAAAGTATTTGCGAACTTAGAAGGGTTGATAAGAAGTGCATTTCTTATCAAAAGTTTTTACTTAGCCAGTGCACGGCTATTAATACCTGTCAGTGAATGAGGTGATGGAGGTACATCATCGTGTACATCAAACCCACACCAGCCACCGAGGAGAAAAGGCCGTTCTTAAAAGCAGCCTTTATCACCTGAATGTTGCTCTTCTTGTAAGTCAGCATGACCAGACCCAAAAAAGCCAGTTCAAGCAAACAAATACAAGTAAAAAAATGGTCGGCTGGATGGAATTCATGCCTGTGGATCGACTCGACGAAGTAAACGATGCACGTCGTAAAGTTGATTACCGCGAAGGCCACAAATGCGTACACGAAATGATTCCAAAAACCTTTGGTTTTGACTAACACGACATCCTCCTCTATTCAAACCTTGTCATTTTAACAACGTTGCATAATAACACAAAAGTTGCTACGTGTCAATTCCAAATTGTAGGGTAAAGTCTAAGTTTGCCACCAACTCCGGTGGCTTTTGTTTTGTAAATATTGAGGTATATGGCATTTTGGTAGTAATAACTAACTTTGCCACCAAAACACATGCCAAAATGCCCCTAC